>Ga0164243_10008678_pt1 | contig 14945 bp, 7 predicted proteins | sample OricompcompostOP_FD_108781 | JGI IMG/M metagenome (GOLD analysis project Ga0164243, IMG submission 108781) | Organic Plus compost microbial communities from Emeryville, California, USA - Original compost - Organic plus compost (OP) | ecosystem: Engineered > Solid waste > Mixed feedstock >... | reverse complement strand
GCGACGGAAGGTATTTATTGGAAATATGAATCCCTGCTAAAAAAGTGGGATGCAGAATTATACTCCGTAGTGGGTGCAGCCGGTGAATTATTTTCCGTTCGTAAAGAGCTGTATGAAACGGTTCCCGCTAACGTCGTGCTGGATGATTTCGTGATTTCACTGCGTGTTAACCTGAAAGGTTACCGCGTGGCTTATGCCCCCGGCGCCTACGCCATGGAGACGCCATCCGATAATATTACTGAGGAGCATAAGCGTAAAGTCAGGATCTGCGCGGGTGCTTTTCAAGCCATGGGTATGCTAGGCGGGCTGTGGAAATTTTGGAAATTCCCATTGCTGACCTTCCAATATGTTTCCCACAGGGTTCTACGGTGGACGATCACACCCTTGAGTTTAATTGTTTTATTGGTTTCGAATATAGTCATTGTATGGCAAGATGACCACTGGTTTTATCGCTTGGTATTATTAGCCCAAGGGGCATTTTACTTACTGGCTACGGTGGGGTATTTCTTAGCGCAACGGAAGGTTAAATCCACCCTATTTTATATCCCGTATTATTTTTTATTTATGAATATCGCGGTGTTCCAGGGGTTTGCACGGTTTATGAAAAAATCGCAACCGGCATCCTGGGAGCGTTCCAAGAGGCAGGAAACGGACCTCGTTATGAATGAAGCGATTTCGACTAAAAATTGATATAACAATTAAATACTTATTTTTGCAAAAAAGCGATAAAGTATTTGCTGAATATTCATCCAAAAAATCTCTAAACATAGGTATGGCAAGCATTGACGGTGCAATTCCATTAGAACAAGGAGCGATGAAAAGTGCGGCTAAGCAGGCGCAGTACCTTGAATATATCAATAATTTCAGGGGCTTCGTGATCCTGCTGGTGGTAGGTATCCATATATTACTGGAATGGCCCGCCGGCTCAAAAACACACTTGGTAATGGATATCATTTTCCAGGATTGCACTATTATGTTCGTGTTCATGTCGGGCTTTCTCTTCCAGCACCTAGCTTTCAAATTTGAATACAGGACTTACCTGCGGAAGAAATTCCAAAATGTAATTTTACCTTACTTTATCATTTCGATCCCGATTCTCTGCTACAGGTTATATCTTAACGATATTCCCGGCATCGTGACGGCAGTACACCCGGATTTCGCGTCCTGGTCCAAGGGGGAACAGCTGATTTATTATATTACCCGTGGAGCGCATATGCCACAGTTGTGGTTTATCCCGGTTATTGCTATTTATTACTTATTGGCCCCGGTTTTAATCAACATCGATCGCCGGCCCAAATTGTATTTTATAGTATTCCCGGCGCTGGTGGCTTTGTCAATCTATATCCAGCGGGGAGAAAACCTGAGTGATACCCCGAGAACGGCCACATACTTTCTATCGGCCTACATGTTCGGTATGATCATGAGCCGCTATAGGGATCAGTACTTGGTATTTGCCCGCAAATATTGGATTTTGCTGACAGCCGTTATTTTGATAGCAGCATGGGCATGTTATCATTTCAAGATAATTCACGGGCCATTCATGTACTTGCAAAAGATGTACAGTTGCGCGTTTTTCTTACTCTTATTCTGGAAATTGGCCGATCGGGCTCCAAAGTATTTGTCGACCTTGGCAGCCTATAGCTTCGCAATATACTTCCTGCATTATTATTACGTGTTGATCGTGCGGATCCTGGGAGAGAAACTTACGGGTGGTCCGATCCCCGGAAATTTACTGAATTGGTTGATCTGTTTTACCGCGGTAATGGTTTGCACCGTACTAACGATCATGATAATTAAAAAGCTCACGGGTAAAAATAGCCGGATGTTGATCGGATCATAAATAAATACGCCGCTATTTTGATTTTTAAGTATATAGTATTGAATATGAATTGTTTATATTAATAACTAATATATTTAGATACTTGTTTCAACAGGTTTTTCCGGGCTGCTGAGATTTTGCGGTTACGACGTAAATTCGACAATTCACCCTTAATTTTCTACCTTTTACTAAGTTGATTATTGAAATTTTGAATTAATATATAAATTGCACTCAATTTCATACATTATCCAGGAATACACCGATTGATAAGTTTGAAGTTACTAATTTGAGCATCTCAACGTAACAGTTTGATGTCAACTAAATAATCTAACACATCTCCTAAAGAAACCTACAGAGGTAATACGCTACAACGTACAGTTGCCCCATGTGTAATTACCAATAATAGTTGTACCACATCCCATGAATGATCTGAGTAAAAGATCTTAAGGCATTGTATTGCCCTATGGTCCTTATAATTAAGTGTTTTATTGATATTTAACTATAACAACAATTACCAGGTTTTTCAACAATTTCTGTATGAAAAAATTCTACCACCTACTTCTCCTTTTTGTGCTCACGAGCATCTCCACTGCTTTTGCGCAAACTGGAATCCTAGACCCCAGTGATCCCATCGTGATTTACGATGCTCAAAATCCGCCAACAGCGCCTAATTGGGGCCAGATGGCTAAATGGGTAAAAACAAATCGCGTGGGGTTTTCAACCACGAATTACAAATCCTATATCTACAAGGGTTTGCAATTCCGTTTACGCTTCCCCAAATCTTACCAACATGGAGTGAATGACGGTAAGAAGTACCCCATGATTATCTTCTTCCACGGTATCGGTGAAAAAGGTACCGATTATGACAACGAGTACCAATTGTACCACGGTGGACAGAAACATGACCAGATGCTAACCAGTGGCGACTACGATGGTTTCTTATTCTATCCGCAAAACAACTCCGGTTACTTTGGTGCAGGCGATTATGCTGTTATCGTGGAATTAATTAATAACTATTTCGTACCCCAAGTTAAACTGGATATCAACAGGATCTTCGTTGAAGGCTTGTCCGGTGGTGGTGGTTCTACCTGGGAATTCACGATAGCTTACCCGAAAATAGTAGCTGGTGCTGCGCCGATAAGCGCGGCAAGTTTGAGTTTTGGAAACTCCGTAAATGTTTATAAAAATATTCCTATCTGGAATTTCCAGGGTGGTGTTGATACCAACCCGGATCCCGGAACTTCCGAAGCATTATACAATACTATTAAGAACGCCGGTGGTAACATCAGGCGTACCGTATATCCGACCCTTGGTCACGGTGTTTGGAATAATGCCTGGGCTGAGCCGGATTTCTTCCCCACGGCAGCCAGGGTTAATAAAGCGAATCCATGGCCCCTGTATGGCCGAACTGAATTTTGCGCCAATGAAACGATTAACGTAACCCTGATGTTGACCCCCGGGTTCGACGGTTACGAGTGGATGAAGGATAATAACGTGATCAATGGTGCTAATGCTAATACTTATGTAGCCACCGGTCCCGGTGTTTACAAGTCACGCATTAAACGTGGTACTGAATGGAGTGACTGGTCTCCTACCCCGGTTACAATTACCGTTTTGACGCCGACTCCCCCGCCAACGATCACTGCTCCCGGATTGGTAAGTAATGTATTACCTACCCCTGCCGGAGTAAGCAGTCTCGGTATGGAAGTGCCTAGCGGATTTTTATCTTACGCATGGAAAAAACTTCCAGATACAGCGACCGTTCTCGGAACTAACCGCACCTACACTGCTAACAGCGCGGGTGAATACGTGGTAAAAGTTGTAGATAACCAAGGTTGCTCTAATGCTACATCCGCACCGTTCAAAGTGGTCAATGCTTCAGGTTCTAACGGCCCGGCTGCGGCTTCCGGCTTAACAGCTGTTCCGTTTAGTGAATCCGAAATACGCTTGTATTGGAACGATCAAGCTAACCAAAGCTATGATGAGACAGGATTCGAAATCTACCGTAGTAAAACCAGCGGTAGCGGATACGAATTAGTAGGGATTGTTGGTACAGGTGTTACCAACTATACTGATGGCGCTTTAACGCCCAATACGAAATACTATTATATCGTTCGCGCGGTAAACAATAATGCTGCTGCGGCTAATAGTAATGAAGCTGCCGCAACTACTGAAAATGGTACCGTGGTGCCGCCTTCTGCTCCGGGTAATTTAACCAGTACCGGCGCTACGCCAAATTCTATTAGTATTTCTTGGACAGCATCTACCGGCGATGCTCCAATCAGCAAATACGATATTTATGCGAATGGCGTGAAATTATATACCGTTAACGGTGATGTTACCAGCTATACTTTATATAATTTAACCCACCAGCAAACTTATACGATCAAGGTAATTGCCCGGGATAACCGCGGTATTTCTTCTGCTCCAAGTAACCAAGTTACAGTGGCTGCTAAGGCTAGTGGTTTTACATATAAATATTATGAAACCGCCGCTTTAAGCAAATTACCGAACTTCAATACATTAACTCCCAAGAAAGTTGGTACCAGCACTACATTAGACTTGAATGTAAAAGACAGGAACGATAATTATGCTTTCTTATGGGAAGGTTATATCGTGATCCCTGTTTCCGGTAACTATACTTTCGAAACTTATAGCGATGATGGTAGCGCATTGTATTTCGGCGCTTACGATCCGAATACAACTCCAACTGTAAACCATGACGGTTTGCACGGCTCTACCTACTCCCCTGCTACTACGCTGAACCTAACAGCTGGTCCACATAAGATCACCGTAGTGTTCTTCCAAGCAGGTGGAGGCTCTAGCATGCGCTTATACTGGAAAAATACTGCCAACGGTGTTACCAGCAGGCAGCAGATCCCTAGTTCTTTCTTTAATGAAAGCATCACGATCTCCGGTAAACCTAACGCTCCTTCCAGCTTAACTGCTACTGCTGCTACTTACAAGAAAATTAACCTTTCTTGGAACGACAACAGTAACAACGAAACAGGCTTCGAAGTGTTGCGTTCTACCGGCAGCTCAGGTCCTTTCACGAATATTTACACCACTGCTGCTAATGTTCATACTTATAGCGACAGCTCTTTAACTGCTAGCACTACCTATTATTACAGGGTTCAAGCGGTTAATAACAGCGGTACATCAAATTATGTATCGAAATCAGCTACTACCTTGGGCTTACCGAGTCCCCCGGCAGCTGCTACTAATTTGTTGGCAACGGCTGTAAGCACTTCTAAGATCCAGGTAAATTGGACAGATAATGCTACGAATGAATTGGCTTACGAGATCTACCGTTCTCAGCCTAGCAATAATAATTATGTTTTGATTAAAGTATTGCCTGCTAACGCTACCGCTTTCACCGACAGTTTATTGAATGCTAACAGTATTCATTATTACAAGGTGAGAGCTAGGAATGACGGTGGCAACGGCAATTATTCCAACGAAGACAGTGCCAAAACGCAAAATAACTTGCCGGTATTAACGGGCGACTTATTTGATCGTACTATGCGTTATGGCACTACTTTGGAATTGGCCCTTTCTGCAACGGATGCAGATGGAGAAACGCTCCAGTATTCTTCTGTTAACTTGCCGTCTTTTGCTAGCCTGGCAGATCATGGTGACGGTACTGCAACCCTTAGCTTGAACCCGGCTTCAACAGATCAGGATACTTATAATAATATCCAGATCAAGGTAACGGATCAAAATAATGGTGTTACTACTAAGTCGTTCAACCTAATCGTGAATGACAACTATGTACCGAGCATGGCAAGCATCTCTAATGTTACTTTGAGTGAAAACGCAAGTGATGTTATCAACCTGGGCGCTTCCGATACCAACGGTAGCGATGTGCTGACCTGGTCTGCAACAGGTTTGCCGGCATTCGCAACATTGAATGGCAACGGCAATACTGCAACTATTAACCTGAACCCTGGCTTCAGTGATGCCGGTACTTACCATGTTACTGTTTCAGTGAATGATGGAAACGGTGGTATTGACCAGAAATCTTTCGATCTGACCGTCAACGATGTAAATCCAAACTTCAAGGTTTACGTGAACTTCTGTGCATCAAACGGTGTAGCTAACGCTCCTTGGAACAATACTGCCAAAGCCCCGGTACTCAACGATTGGTTCAATAATTTGAAAGACGATAACGACGTAACCACAACATTAGGTCTGAAAGTCTTGACCAACTGGCAAAATATCGGTGGTGGCGATGCTACTAACCTATTAGGTATGTACACCGGCAACAACTCCGGCGTGTATCCTGATGCGGTAATCAGATCCGCTTACTGGACTCAGAATGCGAAACAAACACTACAATTAACCGGTGCGAACCCGAACTATAAATACACCTTCACATTCTACGGAAGCCGTACTTCCCCGGGCGGAACTGTATCTAGGATTACTAAGTACACTGTTTCCGGTCAGTCCGTTAACTTGGAAGCTATCGGTAACGCATCCAATACCGTAAGTATCCCGAATGTTACCACTTCCGGTTCTACGATCAATATCGACATTGAAAACACGAATGACCAATACGGCTATTTGAACGCGATGGTGATCGAAGCTACTTACGATGACGGTAATCCTCCGGCAACGCCAAGGGATGTCGTAGCAACAAATGTTCCTACGGGAGTTCAATTAAACTGGACGGATGCCGCCTTCAACGAAACAGCTTACTATGTATACCGTTCTACTGCTGTAAATGGTTCATACGTACTGTTAAACAATGGCGCAACCAATGCTAATACAACTAGCTATTTAGATCAAACTCCGTTAGCTAACAATACTTACTATTATTACATCCAGGGTATAAATGGTCATGGAAATGGAGTTCCATCTGATACTGTTTCTATCTTGACTGCTAATAAGAACCCGGTACTCGGCAATATCAGTGATTTATTGATCAATACCGACACCGTTTATTACATCCCTGTAACAGTACAGGATGATCCGGGAGAAACGATTACCTTATCATCTACCACGTTGCCGAATTTCGTAACATTGGTTGATAACGGTAACGGATCCGGTAACCTTGTTATCTCAGCCGGAAGTACCGATATCGGTAAATACACTGGTATTTCCTTGATCGCGAAAGATGCCAATGGTGGCGCTGATACGGTGAACTTCGCGATTACGGTGAAAGACAAGAACATGACTTCTTATTACGTGAACTTCAACCAGGTATTGCCTGCTGCTAGTCCATGGAATAACTTTAACAGCTTGCCAAACGCCAATACTGCTATTAGCAGCATCAAGGATGAGACCGGCGTTACAAGTGCTATCAATGTAACCTTGCTCGATGCCTTCACCGGCGCCAATGACCTCGGTGTGAATACAGGCACTAACAGCGGTGTTTACCCGGATGAAGTTCTCAGAACCTGCTTCTACGAAGAAACGACTACAGCTAAACGTGTTCGCATCTCCGGTTTGTCTAGCGGTCTGAAATACAACGTGATCTTCTTCGGTAGCCGCGGTAGTGTTTCTGATAACCGTACTACTGATTACACGATCGGTAGCACAACGGTTTCCTTGAACGCAGCCAGCAATGCAACGAATACCGTTCAAATCAACGGTGTTACCCCGGATGCAAGTGGTTATATCACATTTACAGTGAAACGCGGTAGCGGCGCTAGCTATGCTTACCTCAGCAGCATCGTGTTACAATCTTACGTGGATAACGGCTTGCCGGTGGCTCCTACAGGATTGTCCGGTGTGGCTAACTCCCGTAACTCCGTAACCATCAAGTGGACTGATAAATCTAATGATGAAGTTGGTTTCGAGGTGTACCGTTCTACTTCCGTAGTAGGTCCTTACACTTTGATCACGACCACTGCTGCAAATGCTACAACATACACCGATAATAACTTGGCAGCAAATACCCGCTACTATTACAAGGTACGTGCGAAAGTTAACGGTAGTACATTCTCCGAATATTCAAACATTGCAACTGTAAGTACCTTGATTTACGGTGTGTACATCAACCTTTCTGTCGATAACGGCGCTGGCAGCCCATGGAACAATACCATGATCTTGCCGTATGTTGGTCAACAAATCAACAATCCATACGATGATGTTGGTAACCCGACAGGTATGTTGATCACAACCATGCGTGGATTTACAGGTACGAATAACGTGGGTATGAATACAGGCAATAACAGTGGTATTTATCCTGATGCGGTAATGTCTGAATCATATTATGTTGACCGTGGTGATACAGCGGTATTGAAACTGACAGGTTTAAATCAATCTTACCAATATTCATTCACCTTCTTCGGTTCAAGAGATGGTGGCGGTGAAAGAACTACGATCTATGAAATCGGTAATACCACCGTTAATTTACAAGCCGCTTACAATACGCAAAATACGGTTACGATTCATAAGATTGTACCGAACAGCGACGGTGAGATCGTGATCAGGATGTACGGTTCTCCAACAGGTCAATATGGTTACTTGAATGCATTGGTAATCTCTGCTTCACAAAATGATGGTACCGGGCAGGTTCAAACATTGAACACCACGTTCTACGCTACCAAGGATGCGATCGGTAAATTGAAACAGAAATTTGACCAGGAAATTGAAGAAACAGTGATCGATGTAACGAACGTATATCCGAATCCATTCCAACGCGATGTGTATATCCAGTTGCAGAAGAAAGTAGCCGAAGGCCGCGTGATGGGTGTGTTGTACGATATGCAAGGTAGACCGGTTCATACACAAGTGTTCGGTGACCTGGGTGCAGGATCTCATTTCTTACAATTGAGTACCGGCCAAGAGTTACCATCAGGTATGTACTTGTTGAGAATCATTGTAGACAATAAACCTGTTAAAACGATAAAATTGATCAAACAATAAAATAAAGTATTACAGGGTTGAAAAAATCCGGTTGTACAACCGGATTTTTTCAGCATTATCTTATTAAAAACTTTTATACTTTAAAGATAACATCAATATGGACCTGATTTATTTGCTTAAGTCGCTGCTAAGGAGGAAATGGCTCATTATTATCTGTACGTTGGTTGCAGTGGTCTTAGCGTTTTTGTTAACCATGAATCAGCCTCAATTGTACCGCTCTGTTGCTCAAATGGCAACGGGCTTTACTACGAATGACCAGGTGAAGTTGCGCGAGGAAGGATTCAATATTTACGAGATCGATGTGAAGTTTAATAACGTGGTAGAAGCTTTTAAATCTTCTAAAGTGCTGGGTTTATTAAGCTACCACCTCATGATTCACGACTTGGAAAACCCCGCTAAATCTTACCGCAAACTAGGCGCCGATGAAAAGCAGGAAGTGGCCAAACTTAAATTAAATAATGAAGAGGTTATTGAGATTTTAAAGAATAAATACACGAATGAAAAATTATTGAGCTCTTTCGATCCCGAGGAACGAAGGATACTTGAGCTAGTCAAATTATATCAATACGACCTGGAAACGATCCGTAAATTTTTACATGTTGGCCGCGTGCAACGGACCGATTTCATCGATGTGGTGTATAATTCCAGTAACCCGGAACTTTCTGCCGAAGTGGTGAATCAAATTTGTGCTGAATTTCTCCGTACCAACGAATCCAGCCGTACCCAAAATACGTTGAAGTCTATAGATGCGTTGGATGTTTTGGTCAAACAAAAAAGGGATATTCTCGATTCTACCCTCGCCCGTTTACGCACGAAAGGTACGATCGATGTTTCCGTTGAGAGTAGCAGCAAGTTGGAACAGATTTCCAACTTCGAAAACCGCGTGGCTGATGAACGTTCTGCACTGATGACTGCCCAATTGGGATATAATGACATCAAGCAGCAGTTAGCTGCAATGGATAGAACCAGCGGCGCTACCACGACTTCCGCTCCTAGTACTTTAGGTGCTGAAGTGGCGGCCGCCAAATCGTTGATGAATGCCGCCTACTCCGATTATGTTAACAAGGGATCTAATGACCCGGAATTATTAGCGAAGTATAAAAGATTGCAAAGTGACTACAATAAAAAATTATCACAGTTAGCGAGTGTTAGTCCTGCTTCCAGTGGAGGAACGGTTGTTACTAAAGCGGATTTGCAACAACGGTTAAATGACCTGGAAATACAAATCAAAACCGCGGAAAGTAATATCGAGAGTTATAACAGGAAGATCTCCCAGTTAAATGGTAGCATCGGTGCCGCTGCTTCCCGTGGCGCCAATAATATTGCCCTTCAAAAAGAGGTTGATCTTGCCCAGGCGGAATACGAAGCGGTAAAATCCCGTTATGATGCAGCTACCAACAGTAAAGTAGCTCCTTCCGATAACTTTAGGCAAATACTTTTTGGTCAACCCGCTGTAGAGCCTGAACCGAGTAAAAGGATTATCATCCTTGGACTTGCCGGTATGAGTATGTTCGTATTTTGTTGTATCGGGATTATATTCCTGGAGTATATCGATGTTTCTATCAAAACACCTTCCCAGTTTACAAAAGCCTTGGATCTGAAGATGCTCGGCGTAGTAAACCATGTTAATTTGAAGAAAACAACGATCGATCACATCTTCGATAACCCGGGTGAGCATGCCAGGGATCAGTCGATATTCCGGGAGCATCTCAGGAAATTACGCTACGAGATTGAAGCCAGCAACAAGCAAGTATTCTTAGTAACAAGCGCGCGCCCGGGCGAGGGAAAATCTACTATCATCAAGTCCTTGGCGCATATATTTAGTTTGAGTAAAAAGAAAATCCTGTTGATCGATTCAAATTTCAACAACAATTCTCTTACCCGTGAATACGGGGCGAAGGCTACATTGGAAAGCTTCCAAGCAAATATAGTAGATGGTAGGATAAGAAATTTAAATGATGCCGTGTCTCCAACTAATATCAAGAATGTGGATATCATCGGTTGCGAAGGTGGTAATTATACGCCTATGGAAGTTATTTCTGAAAAAAACCTCCTGAATTACCTGGACAAAGTTGCGAAGGAATACGATTTTATATTCATGGAAGGTGCGGCATTAAATGGCCGTTCTGATAGTATGGAGCTGTTGCAATATGCGGAGAGTGTTATTTCAGTTGTTTCGGCTAAATCAACTATCCGTCAAACCGACAAGGAATCTATCCAGTTCTTGCAAGAGCTGAATGGTAAATACACCGGGGCTGTTTTAAATAACGTGGAACTCCAGAATATCGATTTATAAAATATTGACGTTTTCGTCGACCGAATAACCTGATTTGAAACCATGAGATTGAAGTTTTACCAAGACGTATTGAAACAAAGTCGTTTACCTTGGATTGATTATGCCCGGGGTATCGCTATCATACTCGTGGTGTACCGTCATATTTTCGAAGGCTTTTCCAGGGCCTTGGATGGTGTGGATCAATATGCATACTTGGAGCATGCCAATATCATCTTTTACAGCTTCCGTATGCCGCTTTTCTTTATACTGTCCGGCATATTCATCGGCAAAAGCCTACAAAAACGTTCCGTTCAGCAAATCATTATTAACAAGTTTAATATTTTACTCTGGCCCTACTTGATTTGGGCGACCTTGCAAGTTTCCTTGCAATTCCTGGTGTCGCATTATGTCAATATTAATGCAACGAGATCTTGGATCGATTATATGTACATCGCTTTATATCCAAGGCAGATTGACCAGTTCTGGTATTTGTATGCTTTGTTTAACGTGACCGTTCTGTACGTCATGGTGCGACAATTGGCCAAGGTGAAGATCGGTTGGCAATTGGCAATCGGCTTGGTAACCTTTTTTATCTCCAGTTATCTATCGACCCATAAAATTGACTTGGGATTTATTTACGATATCCTGCATTATTATATCTTTTTTGCTATCGGTGACCTGGTTTCTAAATATATGCTCGATAAAAGCATGTATCCGAAGTTCAGTTCATGGCAGGCTTTCCTGGTATTGCTACCGATCTTTGTAATTGGACAATATTATTTCTTGGAAACGAACTTGGCACATGGCGATTATACCTACGTGGAAGCTTATGAACCGATTTTATTCATGTTGATAGCCACTTCCGGTTGCATCTTCATGTTTAATATTTCTTTTATCCTGCAACGCTGGGATATCTTCAAAGCATTGAGAGTGGTAGGTTACCATTCATTATACATCTACGTATCACATGTACTGGTAGCATCGGCTACCAGGGTATTACTGGTAAAATTGGGATTGACATACGTGCCGTTGATGTTGGCGATTTGCCTGTTCATCTCGATCCTGGTGCCGATCGGCATCTATTACGTTGCATTGAAACTGGGCGCATGGTGGCTCTATAGCTTGGAGCGTCCGGGAGAATCTAAAATTGTTACACCTAAACCACAAATAGCCGGGTAATGGCAGATGAGAAAAAATATCAATATTGGATCACTTCCGGCGTTTACAGCGGGTTGCAGAAACTGGCTGTGCTGTTTTTCGGATTTGGAAGCGTATTGGTGCTTGTCCGGTTCTTGACGAAAGAAGAAATGGGTATATGGAGCTTGTTCCTGTTGATTACAGGGATGATCGAAGTAATCCGCCAGTCGTTAATCAAGAACGGTTTAATCAAATTCCTCAACAGTACAGATAGAAGCGAACATGTTTTGGTGAATTCTGCAGCCCTCTGTTTGAATATCGCTATTACCGTAGCATTCGCATTATTCATATTATTATTGGCACAACCTGCCAACGAGATTTTAAAGGCGCCGGGACTTACGCCGGTACTGTATAAATTTTTACCTGGATTATTAATCTTGATCCCCTTTTCACATTTTGAATGGATTCAAAATGCGAATGCCGATTTCCGCGGTATCTTCTGGGCTTACCTGGTGCGGCAAGGTTTATCATTCAGTTGTATCCTGGTGCATATTTTAATAAATGATGCCATTAACCTGGGCTCATTAATTATTTATTATAACCTGGGTATCATAGCCGGAACATTAATTTCTTACAACTTCGCACGCAAGTTCCTTCAAAAGGCTTTCGTATTGCAAAAATTATGGTTACAGAAATTATGGCATTTCGGGAAATTTGTATTCGGCACGAATTTCAGTTCGATGATTTTCCGTAATACGGATCAATTCGTAGTATCTTCATTTTTCAGCCCGGCGGTGGTGGCCCTGTATTCCGTTTGTATCCGTATCAGCAACCTGGTGGATGTGCCATCGCAAGTATTGGGCGATATTTTATTCCCCAAAAGTGCGAAAGTGGTGGAAGATGGAAACCTTGACAAGGTGAAATATTATTATGAAAAAGCTGTAGGTTCTTTATTGGCAATCGGCTTACCGGTGAGTCTTTTCATCTTCATCTTCCCTAAGATCGTACTTTGGATCATCGCGGGCAAAGATTACGTGGAGGCAGCAACCTTATTGCAAATCACGATGTCCTATTCCCTATTTCTACCATTCGTGAAGCAATTCGGAACAATTATGGATTCCACCGGCCATCCCAAGTTAAATTTTAAAGTATTGTCATTGATCGCGGTTCTTAACATAGGTATCTGCCTGGCATACTCGCATTTCTTCGGTGTGCAAGGAGCCGCTTTCGGGACTTTAACCTCGTATTTTATTTGTTTCATTATCACTTATAGCATCTTGGCCAAGAAGATGAAAGTTCAATTGTTGAATGTATTTGGTTATATGCTCAGGTTTTATCCCGAGATGTTTGGAGTGTTTCATCAACGTTTACAATGGAAATGGAAAACAAGATGATTACCGGTCGCGATATCGTGATTGTTGGCTTGCAGCCATGGGATATTACCATCGGCAGTAATTGTAAGAATATGGCCATGGAATTGGCCAAGCACAACCGCGTGCTGTATGTAAACCGTGCATTAGACAGGATTTCTGCTTTACGGGATCGCAATGACCCCAAAACGAGAGCGCGGAAATCAAGCATCCGGAAGGATTCGGATGATATCGAACACCTATCGCCTAACTTGTACGTGCTGAACCCGAGAACAATTTTAGAATCGATCAACTGGATCCGTTCTGCAACCGTGTTCGATTGGATGAATAAACATAATAACCGTTCCCTGGCCCGCGAGATTAATATCGCGATGGATCGCCTTGAGTTCGAAGACGTGATATTATTCAATGATAGCGATTTCTTCAGGGCTTTTTACCTGGCTGAAATGTTGCCGAAGGTAAACAGTACTATATATTATCTCAGGGATTACCTGGTTAGCCAACCGTATTTCAAAAGGCATGGAACAAGGTTGGAACCGCAATTGATAGAGAAAAGCACGTTGGTAGTAGCCAATTCGGCTTACTTGGCCAATTATGCCCGGCAGTTCAATCCAAATTCATTCGACATCGGTCAAGGCTGTGATTTCGACCAATTTAGCCTGGACGCAAAGCGGGAAAAACCGGCAGAACTGGAGGCTATCAATGAATCGATTATCGGGTATGTAGGGGCGTTGACGACAAGTCGTTTAGATATAGATTTATTGTATTATATTGCATCCTCAAAGCCCCAATGGAAAATTGTGTTAGTAGGCCCCGAAGATGAACATTTCGAACAGAGCGAACTGCATCGATTGCAGAACGTTCATTTCCTTGGAGCAAAGCCGGTCAATAAGTTAGCTGATTTTATAAATGCATTTGACGTTTGTATTAATCCGCAAGCTTTGAATGATATGACTATCGGGAATTATCCCCGCAAGGTAGATGAATACCTGGCCATGGGGAAACCCGTAGTTGCCACTGCTACTGAAACAATGCAGATGTTTGCAGCCTATGCTTCCCTATGCAATACCCCGGAAGAATATGTGCAGGCTATAGATAGGATTTTAACTACCGCATGGCCGGAAGAACAGCGGCAAGCTGCCATCCGTTTTGCCAGGAGTCATACCTGGGAACAAGTCATAGCGGACCTGTCCAAGTATTTTTTTTGCGTAACCTCTAAAAAAGCAGCTTGATGGCGGACGATAAATTTAGTAACGATAGCATTTTAGAGATCATGGTGACTGTCTTTATATTCTTTTGTATGGCAGCCATCGGTATCAAGATTTTATTTTTTTAATTCTACTTTTTAAGTGCTTCAATTTGTAAAGCAGACATATAGATCCTTTGTCAACTTTTTGTTGGAAGTTTATTATAAGCAAATACAACTTCCGAAGTTGAATTCTCCATTAGGCTATGCGCTCCTGGTGATGGT
>Ga0164243_10008677_pt1 | contig 14945 bp, 13 predicted proteins | sample OricompcompostOP_FD_108781 | JGI IMG/M metagenome (GOLD analysis project Ga0164243, IMG submission 108781) | Organic Plus compost microbial communities from Emeryville, California, USA - Original compost - Organic plus compost (OP) | ecosystem: Engineered > Solid waste > Mixed feedstock >... | reverse complement strand
TCGGTGGTCATGATCGCCGAGGCGGCCCCGGACCACGGTCCTTCCGCGGCGCGCGCCGCGGTCTTGCCGAGGACCGGGCGGAACTTCTCCGGGTCAAGCGGCTCGCCGATGACGCCCGTCGAGGCGAGATAGACCTCGCCCGGCCGGCATCCCGCGGCCTCGGCCGCCATGGCCGCGGAGAGCTTGACCGTTTCCTTGCCGCGCTTGCCGGTGAAGGCATTGGCATTGCCCGAATTGACGAGCAGCGCCCGCGCCTTGCCGCGCGGCAGATTAGCCTTGCACCAGTCGACCGTCGCCGAAGGGCATTTCGACCGCGTGAACACGCCGGCGACCTCTGTGCCCTTGTCGAAGAGCATCAGGAGGACGTCGGTGCGGTTCTTGTACTTGATCCCCGCCTCGGCCGTGGCGAAGCGCACGCCGGCTACCGGCGGCAGGGCCGGGAAGGAAGCCGGCGCCAAGGGTGAGATGCTATGCGTGCTCATGTCCGACGGCGCCCCCGAACGCCGAACTGCCAGGATTGAAGAACTATGGCTGGGCCGGAGCGGGCTCTTCGGCCGCCGGCGCCTCGCCTTCCGGCGCGGCCTCCGGAGCCGGCTGCGCGACGACATCGATATCGGCCGCCTCGCGCAGCGAAGCCAGTTCCTTGGTCACGAAGTCGCGCACCAGCTCGCCGCGGATGCGTTCCTCTTCGGCGGCCAGCTCCGGCGGCGGCTCCTTGCGCGTCTCCTCCAGCCGGATGACGTGCCAGCCGAACTGCGACTTGACCGGCGCCTCGGTATATTTGCCGACTTCGAGCGCGACCGCCGCCTGCTCGAATTCCGGCACCGTCACGCCCTTCGGCACGAAGCCGAGATCGCCGCCCTTCGGGCCCGAGCCCGGATCGGTCGACTTCTCCTTGGCGATGGCAGCGAAATCGCCGCCCTTGTCGAGGTCGGCGATGATGGCCTTCGCCTCCTCCTCCGTCGCCACCAGAATGTGCTGGAGGTGATATTCGTCGCCCGGCTCGAACTTGGCCAGTTCCTCGTCGAAGCGGGACTTGACCGCATCGTCGGTGACGCCTTCCTCCACCTTGTCGCGGAGATATTCGTTGCGGAGCGTCATCGCGCGGAGGAAATCGACCCGCCGGACCACGGCCTCCTTCTTGTCGGTTCCCGCCTCTTCCGCCGCCGCCGCGACGAGACGCATGTCGATGACGAGATTGAGGAGCTGCGAGATGCGGATATCCTCCGGCATCTGGGCGAGTTGTTCCTGATAGTCCTGCGCCGCCACGGCGAGGTCGGCCTCGGTGATCGGCTTGCCGTTGACCGTGGCATAGACCTTGTCTTCCGGGGCCACGCTGTCGCCTGCGGCAGCCTGTCCCTCGGCCGCCGGCTGGCTGGCGTCCTGCGCGCCTGCCGGGCCGGCGAAGGTCCCGATGGCGAGAGTGAGGGCGAGGCCGGGCAGGAGCCTCCGCAAAGGGGCTTTCGGGAATGTCATCAGGCGGTTCCAGTCCGTGTTCTTGAGAAGGGTGCTGATCGCGGCAGATAGAGCCATAAAGTGGCGCGACAACGGCACCGGGCCCGCCGTTGACATCCATGGGGCCCCCTCTTATCTCTCTCCAAGCTTGGCGTCCAGAACGCTTCTGATCCCTTCCTGAACCGGATCGGCACTCCGGCGTTCCCGTCGATAGGCGCGGAAACGCCGGCACGGCGCGGGCATGATTGAAGGGCTCGCCGCCCGGGACAAACGCGCTAAGGATGACTCGATGGCCGGCCTAGGCTCCCTTGCCCGCAAGATATTCGGCAGCGCAAACGACCGGCGCGTGAAGGGCTATGCCGCCAAGGTCGCGGCCATCAACGCGCTCGAACCCGAGCTTGTCGCCCTCACCGACGACCAGCTTCGCGCCCGCACCGACACTTTCAAGGCGGAGCTTGCCGCCGGCAAGTCGTTGGACGATCTCCTCGTTCCGGCCTTTGCCACCGTCCGCGAGGCCGCCAAGCGCGTCCTCGGCCAGCGTCATTTCGACGTCCAGCTCATGGGCGGCATGGTGCTGCATGAGGGCGCCATCGCCGAGATGAAGACCGGCGAAGGTAAGACCCTCGTCGCCACCCTGCCCGTCTATCTGAATGCGCTTTCCGGCAAGGGCGTCCACGTCGTCACCGTCAACGACTACCTTGCACGCCGCGACGCCGAATGGATGGCCCGCATCTACCGTTTCCTCGGCATGAGCGTCGGCATCATCGTTCACGGCATCGAGGATGACGAGCGCCGCGCCGCCTATGCCGCCGACATCACCTACGGCACCAACAACGAATACGGCTTCGACTATCTCCGCGACAATATGAAGTACGAGCTGGCCGCCATGGTCCAGCGCGGACACAATTTCGCGATCGTCGACGAGGTCGACTCGATCCTCATCGACGAAGCCCGCACGCCGCTCATCATTTCCGGCGCCGTCGCCGACCGCTCCGAGCTCTACAACACCATCGACACCTTCATCCCGAAGCTCGATGCCGCCGATTACGAGATCGACGAGAAGCAGCGCAGCGCCAATTTCACCGAGGAAGGCACCGAGAAGCTCGAAAACCTTCTCCGCGAGGCCGGCCTCCTCAAGGGCGATTCCCTCTACGACGTCGAGAACGTCACCATCGTCCATCACATCAATCAGGGGCTTCGCGCCCATAAGCTCTTCCAGCGCGACAAGGACTACATCGTCCGCAATGGCGAGGTCGTCATCATCGACGAGTTCACCGGCCGCATGATGCCGGGCCGGCGCTATTCGGAGGGTCTCCATCAGGCGCTCGAGGCCAAGGAACACGTCAAGATCCAGCCCGAGAACCAGACGCTCGCCTCGATCACCTTCCAGAACTATTTCCGCATGTATGGGAAGCTCGCCGGCATGACCGGCACGGCTTCGACCGAGGCGGAGGAATTCGGCGACATTTACGGCCTCGAAGTCGTCGAGATCCCGACCAACCGGCCGATGGCCCGCATCGACGACGATGACGAGGTCTACCGGACGGCCGACGAGAAGTTCGCGGCGATCATCGAGCTCATCAAGGATTGCCACGAGCGCGGCCAGCCTATCCTGGTCGGCACCACCTCGATCGAGAAATCCGAGATTCTCGCCGAGATGCTCAAGAAGGCGAGGGTTCCGCATCAGGTCCTCAACGCCCGCTACCATGAGCAGGAAGCCTTCATCGTCGCGCAGGCCGGCGTTCCGGGCGCGGTGACCATCGCCACCAACATGGCCGGCCGCGGCACCGACATCCAGCTCGGTGGCAATGTCGAGATGCGCGTCCAGCAGGAGCTGGCCGAGGTCGAGGAAGGGCCGGAGCGCGAGGCACGCATCGCCGCGATCCGCGCCGAGGTCGAAACGCTCAAGGAAAAGGCGCTCGCCGCCGGCGGCCTCTACGTTCTCGGCACCGAGCGCCATGAGAGCCGCCGCATCGACAACCAGCTTCGCGGCCGTTCCGGCCGTCAGGGCGACCCCGGCCATTCCAAGTTCTTCCTGTCCCTGCAGGACGACCTCATGCGCATCTTCGGCTCCGAGCGCATGGACGGCATGCTGCAGCGGCTCGGCCTCAAGGAAGGCGAGGCCATCATCCATCCCTGGATCAATCGGGCCCTGGAAAAGGCGCAGCAGAAGGTCGAGGCGCGCAATTTCGACCTCCGCAAGAACCTCCTGAAATTCGACGACGTGATGAACGACCAGCGCCGCGTCATCTTCGAGCAGCGCATCGACCTCATGGGTCAGGAGACCGTCACCGAGACCGTCACCGACATGCGCCACGAGATCATCGAGGAACTCGTCACGCGCCACATTCCCGAGCGCGCCTATGCCGAGCAGTGGGATGTCGAAGGCATCAAGGAGAAGGTCCGCGAGATCCTCAATCTCGACCTGCCGATCGACGACTGGGCGAAAGAAGAGGGCATCGCCGACGAGGAGGTGCGCGAGCGCCTCATCCAGGCCGCCGACGAGATGGCCGCCTCACGCGCCGTCCGCTTCACGCCCGACATCATGCGTCAGGTCGAGAAGGCCGTCCTCCTGCAGACGCTCGACCATCTCTGGCGCGAGCATCTCGTCATGCTCGACCATCTCCGCCAGGTCGTCGGCTTCCGCGGCTATGCCCAGCGCGATCCGCTGAACGAATACAAGACCGAGGCCTTCGAGCTTTTCCAGGCCATGCTCGCCCAGCTCCGCGAGGCCGTCACCGCGCAATTGATGCGCGTCGAGATCGTCCAGCGTCCGCCGCCGCTCGCGCCGGAAGAGGACTTCGAATCCCTCGAGGCCACCCATCTCGATCCCCTGACCGGCGAGAACGAGGTGATCGAGGATCAGGAACCCTGGTCCGAGCCGACCGGGGGCGACCGCCTCCGTCTCGCCGCGAGCGAGATCGATCCGAAGAATCCGGCGACATGGGGCAAGGTCCAGCGCAATGCCCCCTGCCCCTGCGGATCGGGCAAGAAATATAAGCATTGCCACGGGCGCCTCGCCTGAGCGGACAATCCTCCGCGCGGGAGGGGCCGGATAGTCCGGACCGGCCCGCACGGAAACTCCTCGTTGTTCTCAATCGTCACGCCTCGCGCGCCGCTTCTGTCGGCGCGGCGATCGCCTATCTTGCCGGTAGGGGTCTCGATCTCGACATCCGCCAGAGCGCCGATCGTAACCATCTCGCCCGCCTCATCCGCGAGGAAGGCCCGGCGGCCGATGCGATCGTCCTTGCCGGCGGCGACGGCACGGTCAATGGCGCGCTGGAAGCCCTGATCGACGCGGGAAGGCCCGTCGGCATCCTCCCCTGTGGCACGGCCAACGATCTCGCCCTTACCCTCGGCATCCCGGCAGAGCCGGTGGCCGCCGCCGAAATCCTCGCGGGATTCCATACCCGTCCCATCGATGTCGGACGCGTCAACGATGTCTGCTTCGTCAATGTCGCCAGCATCGGCTTCTCGGTCGAGATCGCCCGGCGGCAGGATGAGGGCCTCAAGAAGCAGTGGGGCGTGTTCAGCTATCTCCTCACCGCCCTCGGCACGCTCACCGATGCGCAGCGGTTCCGCGCCGTCATCACCTGCGACGGGCTGAGTCGCGAGGTCGAGGCCTATCAGCTCGCTGTCGGAAATGGCGTCCATTATGGCGGCGGCCTTACCATCGCCAGGGATGCTCGGATCGATGACGGGCTTCTCGATGCCTACGCCATCGAAACCGGATCGTCGGCGGAAATGGTCGCGCTGGCGCCACTTCTCAAGGATGGCAGCCTTACCCTCCATGAGAAGGTGACGACCTTCCGCGGCCGCGCCATCCGTGTCGAGACGGGCCGGCCGATGGACATCAATACGGATGGCGAGGTGACGGCGACGACGCCGGCCGATTTCTCGGTCCTGCCCGGCGCTCTGCAGGTGATCGTCCGCCCCCGCCGCAGAGGCGCCTGAAGGAACCTCCGAAAAATCCTATCCGGGGTTGTCCGCCGCGCCCTTGTCGCTGCCCGGCCAGTGGAACAGCTTCTTCACGAAACGGCCGGCCGAGGGTTGCGGCTCGGCCGTGCCCGGCAGGCTTGATGGCTCCGTCGCCTCGGTGGCCGCCGGAGCGGCAGCCTGGCTCGATGCCGGCTTCTTCGGCGGCACCGGCTTTGCCTTGGGAGTGGGGGCGGCGGGAGCCGCGGCAGGCGGCGTCGAAGCCGTGGTTTCGGGCGCGGGGGCCGCCGGAGCGGGCGCCGGCTCGTTGCGGCCGAAGCTGAGGACGCGGGTCAGGAGGCCCGGATTCTTCGCCCGCTCGGCGGCGCGGGCGGCCTTTGCCGCCTCGCGTTCCGCCGCCTTCTGCTCGGCCGCGATCCGCTTCTCCTCGGCGATCCGCTTCTCTTCGGCTTCCTTCGCTTCCTTGGCGGCGAGTTCGGCCGAAGCCTGCTGCATCGCCGCCTCGTCCGCCGCCCGCTTGGCGTCGACCGACGCCATGACGTCGGACGCTACCGTGAAGGCCGGGCAGGAACCGCCGGAGCCGGACCTGCCCGATCCCGGATCGGCGAAGACATAGCGCTTGTTGCAGACATCGACCGATGGCGGCCGGCGCGTCACCTCGAAATAATCGTAGCCTTCCTTGAGGTTACGCCAGAAGGGCATGTTCGGGTTGTCGCGATGCTTGGCCATGTTTCCCGGCGTCATCCGGAAGGGATAGGCCTGGATCTGGAAGGCGCGCTGCCCGCCACGGAAGGAATCGCGCGCCAGCGCGAAGATCTCGCCCGCATCCTCGTCGGTCATGGAATAGCAGCCGGCCGAGGAACAGGCGCCATGCACCATCAGATGGGTGCCGGTGCGCCCATAGGCGCGGTCATATTCGTTCGGGTAGCCGATATTGAAGGAGAGATAGTAGTTGGACTTCGGGTTCATCTGGGCCGGCGTGACCGTATAGAAGCCCTCCGGCGCCTGCCGGTCGCCTTCCTTGATCTTGGGCCCCAGAACGCCCGACCATTTGCAGATATTGTAGGTCTTCAGCAGCGCATATTTGCCGTCCCGCCGCTCCTTCCAGATCTCCATCTCCGAGGATTCCTTGAAGATGCGGATGAAGATCGGGCCGGTCTCCTTCATGCCGGTCTGCTTCATCTTCTCGGTCAGGACATGCGGGACCGGCTTGAACTGCTTCGGGACGCTGGAGGATTCCTGGCAGCCGGCAAGGATCGCCGCCCCGATCAGGAGAGCGCCGATATTGCGGAGGGTGATTCGCAGGCGGACCGGCATGTCTGGCCCCTTTCCGGGCCGGCTGCGCGGCGTGCTCCAACCTGTTCCTAGCCCGGTCCAGACCATTGATATTCCGTCAACCTTGACCGATGGTTACCGGCGTTCGGCCGATGCCCCGACGATTTCCCGGCCGCGAATGTTCCACGGCATCGTGGCTATCCCAAGGATTTCCGCCGGCAAACTGTCAGAGGCCGCGGCCGATCGCAAGGAACTTCTCCCGCCTCTGGCGGCGGATTTCCTCGGGCGGAAGATTGTCCAGCGAGGCGAGCGCCTCGGCAATGGCGTCGCCCGCCGTGCGGATCGTCAGCTCCGGCTCGCGCTGGGCGCCGCCCACCGGCTCGCGGATGATCCTGTCCACGACGCCGAAACGGAGCAGGTCGTCGGCGGTGATCTTCATGCCCGTCGCCGCGTCCTGCGCCCGGCTCGAATCACGCCAGAGGATCGAGGCCGCGCCTTCCGGCGAGATGACCGTATAGATCGAGTGCTCCAGCATCAGCACCCGGTTGGTCGCGGCAAGCGCAATCGCCCCGCCCGAGCCGCCCTCGCCGATCACCACGGCGACATTGGGCGTGCCGAGATTGATGCAGGCTTCCGTCGAGCGCGCGATCGCCTCGGCCTGCCCGCGCTCCTCGGCGTCGATGCCCGGATAGGCGCCCGCCGTATCGACCAGCGCCACCACCGGCAGGCCGAAACGGTCGGCAAGCTCCATGATCCGCACCGCCTTCCGGTAGCCTTCCGGCCGCGCCATGCCGAAATTGTGCCGGAGCCGCGTCTCGGTATCGTTGCCCTTTTCGTTGCCGATGATGGCGATGCGCCGCCCGCGGAAATATCCGATCCCGCCGATGATCGCCTGGTCCTCGCCGAACTTCCGGTCCCCGGCGAGCGGCGTGAATTCCTCGATAAGCACCCTCACATAATCGGTGAGGTGGGGCCGGTCGGGATGCCGCGCCACCTGCGTCTTCTGCCAGGGCGTCAGCTTGCCGTAGATTTCGGCCAGCGCCTGCGCGGCCTTGGCTTCGAGCTTGGCGATTTCCTCGCCGACGGAGACCGCGTCGCCCTCATTGGCGAGGGCCTTCAGCTCCTGCACCTTCCCCTGGAGATCGGCGACCGGCTTTTCGAAATCGAGATAGCTACGCATCCGGGGTTACAGGCCGCACCGTTGAGGAAACCGGGAAAATGCGGGGAGCCGCCCCGCAAGCGCCGGCAAACTGGCCTTAGCCGCGTGGCGTGTCAAGGCGACTGAATCCCCGGTCCTATCCCCGGCCCGATGCGTCCTTCGCCAGCGGATGATGCTCGTTGACGAGCGTCCGCAGCCGTTCCTCCAGCACATGCGTATAGATCTGCGTCGTCGAGATGTCGGCATGGCCGAGAAGCTGCTGGACGATGCGAAGATCGGCGCCGTTCTGCAGGAGATGGCTGGCAAAGGCGTGTCGGAGAACATGCGGCGAGATGCTGGCGGCGCGGAGGCCGGCGCTTGCCGCAAGGTCCTTGAGATCGCGGGCAAAGGCCTGCCGGGTCAAATGCCCGGACGCCCCGAAGGAGGGGAAAAGCCACGGGCTGTCTCCCGCCCCTGCCGTGGCGCGGAGGTCGAGATAGCGCCGCGCTGCCTGCCGCGCCTTCTCCGTCAGCGGCACGATGCGCTCATGGCCGCCCTTGCCGCGAATGGCGAAGAAGCGCGCCTCCCCGCGAAGCGCGGCGCGCGGCAGCGAGACGAGTTCCGAGACGCGCAGCCCCGTCGCATAGAGCATCTCGATCAGCGCATGGAGGCGCGCCCGCCTTACCCTCTCGCCGTCGCCGATCTCCGGTTCGTCCACAGCCTGCTCGGCCGCCCCGATCAGCCGGTCGACATCGCTTTCGCGGAGCACTTTCGGCAGGCGCTGCGCCCGTTTCGGTCCGTCGATCGTGCCGGTCGGGTCTTCGCCGCGAATTCCTTCGCTGAAGAGGAAATGGTGGAACTGCTTCATCGCCGAGAGCTTCCGCGCCGCCGAGGCCGGGGCAAAGCCCCGATCCTCGAGGTCGGCGAGATAGGCACGCACCAGATCGGCACCGGCGCGCTCCGGATTGCTACCGCGCGCCCCGAGGAAGGCCGCATAGTCGGCAAGGTCGCGCCGGTAGGAATCGAGCGTATTGCGCGCCGCGCCCCGTTCCGCGCTCATCATTTCGAGGAAGGCTTCGATCAGGTGCCCGCCGCCGGAGGACGCCCTCGACGCGCGTTTCATTGCGGCCCACATTTCATTGCGGCATGAGCCGGTCGGAGGGGATCCGGATCGTCGTCTCCTTGGGCGTCGGCTCGACGAAATAGGCGAGATAGGCCACCGCAGCCCCTGCAATCAGCGCGAGGATCAGGCAGACAACGAGAAAGCGTATCAGACTTGGCATGGCGCCCCCGATGGCCAAGGCCGCCCTGGGCCGGAATCAGGTCGCGAACGTTTCCGCCGCCCCTCCTTTTCCCCGAAGCGGGCACGGCTGGCAAGGCGGCCGGCCTTCCCGCCGATCCTATCCGTCCTTGACAGCCATGCCTTAATTCGGCTCAACCTCGCCCTCAACCGAGAGGAAGCCTTGACCGACGCGACACAGAGGGTTCGCCCCGCACCCGACGACCGGCCCGAGCCGGCCGAAAGCCGGGTCCTGCGGCTGCTTGCCGGGCGCACGCTCGTCATGGTCGGCATGATGGGCGCCGGCAAGTCGTCCGTCGGCCGCCGCCTCGCCGCGCGCCTCGGCCTTCCCTTCGTCGATGCCGACACCGAGATCGAGAAGGCGGCCAACGCCACCATCCCCGACATTTTCGAGCGCCATGGCGAGGCCTATTTCCGCGACGGCGAGCGCCGGGTGATCCAGCGCCTCCTCGACAACGGCCAGAAGGTGATCGCCACCGGCGGCGGCGCCTTCATCCAGCCCGAGACGCGGGCGGCGATCGCCGCCGGCAACGCCGTCTCGGTCTGGCTCAAGGCCGATCGCGAGGTGCTGATGGCCCGCGTCCGCCGCCGCTCCAACCGGCCGCTCCTGAAGACCGCCGATCCCGAGGCGACCATGGCCCGCCTCCTCGAGGAGCGCGATCCGGTCTATGCCGGGGCGGATATTCATGTGCAGTCGCGCGATGTCGCCCACGATCTCGTCGTCGACGACATCCTCGCCGCCCTCGAAACCCGTCTTGCGGCCACCACGACGGAGGACGCCCGATGACCGTGACGGAGGCAGGGGCGAAAGCCGGCTCGACCGATGTGCGCGTCGATCTCGGCGACCGCTCCTACGACATATTGATCGGCCGCGGCCTCCTCGAGCAGGCCGGCGCCGAGATCGCCCGTCGCATGCCCGGCGTGCGCGCCGCCATCGTCACCGACGACACGGTCGCCGCCCTCCATCTCGGCACCCTCCGCAAGAGCCTTGAGGCCGCCGGCATCGATCATGCCGTCGCCACCGTGCCGCCGGGCGAGGCCTCCAAGAGCTTCGCCATGCTGGAGAAGGTGGTCGATGCCATCCTCGCCGCGCGCGTCGAGCGGGGCGATATCGTCATCGCCCTCGGCGGCGGCGTGGTCGGCGACCTCGCCGGCTTCGCCTCGGCCATTGTCCGGCGCGGCATGCGCTTCGTCCAGATCCCGACGACGCTCCTCGCCCAGGTCGACTCCTCCGTCGGCGGCAAGACCGGCATCAATACCGGGCGCGGCAAGAACCTCGTCGGCGCCTTCCATCAGCCCGAGCTCGTCATCGCCGATGTCGGCACGCTCGACACGCTGGCGCCGCGCGACTTCAACGCCGGCTATGCCGAGGTCGTCAAATACGGCCTCATCGGCGACGCCGCCTTCTACGAATGGCTGGAGGCGAACTGGCGCGCCGTCGCCGCCGGCTGGCCGGAGCGCGAGCAGGCGATCGCCGTTTCCTGCCGCGCCAAGGCCGCCACCGTCGCGGCCGACGAGCGCGACCTCGGCGCCCGCGCGCTCCTCAATTTCGGCCACACCTTCGGCCATGCCATCGAGACCGCCGCCGGCTATTCCGGCCGCCTCGTCCATGGCGAGGCGGTCTCCATCGGCATGGTACTGGCGCTGGAATTCTCGGCCCGCATGAATCTCTGCTCGCCCGACGATGGCCGCCGCATCGCCCGCCACCTCGCCGAGGTCGGCCTGCCGACCACTATCCGGGCGATGGGCGATCCGGTGCCCGACGCCGCGACGCTCATGGATTTCATCGCGCAGGACAAGAAGGTTTCTCGCGGCGCCCTCACTTTCATCCTCGCCCGCGGCATCGGCGAAACCTTCATCGCCAGGGATGTTCCGCCCTCGGAGGTCGTATCCTTCCTCGAATATAAGCTATCCTGATCTTCCTGCGCCCGCGCACCGGACCAAGATGAACACAACCACGCTCAACCTGCTTCTCGCCGTCTTCCTGCTCGCCGCGAACGGATTCTACGTCGCGGCTGAGTTCGCGCTCGTGAAGACCAAGGGCTTCCGCATGGATGCGATGGCGGCGGAGGGCAAGTTCGGCGCGGCGCTGACGCAGCACATCCTCCGCAATATCGAGGCCTATCTCGCCTGCTGCCAGCTCGGCATCACCATGGCCTCCCTCGGCCTTGGCTGGGTCGGCGAGCCGACGGTCGCCGCCCTTCTCACCCCGCTTCTGGAGCCGCTAGGCCTGCCCGCGCAGGCGATCCACCTCACCGCCTTCATCGTCGGCTTCCTCGTCTTCTCCTCGCTGCATATCGTGGTCGGCGAGCAGGTGCCGAAGACGCTGGCGATCCGCGAGGCCGAGACGGTCTCGCAATGGATCGCCTATCCGCTGCACATCTCCTTCATCCTGTTCTTCCCGCTCAACTGGCTCTTGAACAAGGCGTCCGGCTCGATCCTTCGGCTCCTCGGCGTGCGCGAGGCCTCGCATCAGGAAGTGCTGACCTATGACGAGATCGAGGGTCTCGTCGATGTCTCGGCCGAGCATGGCAACATGCAGAAATACCATGCCGAGTTCATCCACAACGTCTTCCGTTTCGGCGAGATGGAAGTCGCCGACATCATGGTCCACCGCACCAATATGCGCTCGCTCAACGGCAACGAGCCGCCCGAGCGCATCATTGCCGAGGCGCTGGCGAGCCCCTTCACCCGCCTTCCCGTCTGGGAGGACCAGCCGGAGAACATCATCGGCATCATCCATGTGAAGGATCTGCTGCGCGCCATCCAGGCCTCCGGCGGCGATGCCAGCCAGGTGAATGTCCGCGCCATCGCCACCAAGCCGTGGTTCGTGCCCGACACCACCACCCTCACCGACCAGCTCAACGCCTTCCTCAAGCGCAAGAGCCATTTCGCCCTTGTCGTCGACGAATATGGCGAGGTGCAGGGCCTCATCACCCTCGAGGACATCATCGAGGAGATCATCGGCGACATCGCCGACGAGCACGATGTCGAGATCCAGGGCGTCCGCCCGCAGCCCGACGGCTCGGTCAATGCCGATGGCGCCGTGCCGATCCGCGACCTCAATCGCGCTCTCGGCTGGAAGCTGCCCGACGAGGACGCGACCACCATTGCCGGCCTCGTCATCCACGAGGCCCGCATCATCCCGGAGCCGGGACAGGCCTTCACCTTCCACGGTTTCCGCTTCCAGGTCCTGCGCCGCAACCGCAACCGCATCACAGCGCTGCGCATCACGCCGCTGCCCGCGAGCGTGGCCCCTGCCACCCGCCAGCCCGTTCCGGCCGCCGCCGGCCACTAGGCCGCTCGGGGAGCTTCTTGGGGGATTCAGCGCCCCTCTGGCGCCCTTGCCTCGATCGCCAGCGCATGGATGCCGCCAGCGATCTCCTCGCCCAGCAGCTCATAGACCATGCGATGCGCCTCGACCCGGCTCTTGCCGCGGAAGGCGTCCGCCGCCATGCGCACGCGGAAATGCGTCTCGCCTTCCGGCCGCGCCCCGGCATGCCCCTTGTGAAGATGGGACTCGTCGATTACCTCAAGGAAAACCGGGCGAAAAGCCTCGGTTAACCTGCCTGTGATCCTGTCTTTCGCTGACATCTTTCTCCGGCGCGCTTGTCGACTGGCGGGGCGCCGACCATAATCGACGAATGAACCTGAACTCCAAATATTTCGACCGCATCCGCATCAATCCGGCGGGCCAGCCCGGCCCGGCCGCTGAGGGACCGGGCTGCGAGTGGAAGGGCTGCGACTGCCGCGGCACCCATCGCGCGCCGAAAGGGCGGCAGCGTGAGGGGGAGTATTTCCGGTTCTGCATCGATCACGTCCGCGAATACAACAAGTCCTACAACTACTTCGCCGGCATGCCGGACGACGACATCATCGCCTATCAGCGCTCCGCCCAGACCGGCCATCGGCCGACCTGGACCATGGGCGTCAACGACAAAACCGCCGCCGAGGCCGACCGGCTACGCCGGGGCCGGTTCGACTTTGCCGATGCCTTCATCGACCCCTTCGATGTGATTGGCGGGACGGGGCGGCAGGAACGGCGCGCCCCGGAGCCTCCCGTCAGGGAGCTCAAGAATGTCGAGCGGCGTTCCTTCGCCGCCCTCGACCTGGAAGGCTCGGAAGACGCCGCCGAGATCAAGGCCCGCTACAAGACCCTTGTAAAACGGCTGCATCCCGATGCAAATGGCGGCGATCGCAGTTCCGAGGACCGGCTGCGGCAGATTATCCAAGCCTACCACTACCTTAAGTCCGCCGGTTTCTGCTAATACGACCAGATCAATCGCCGAACGCGCAACAATAAAGGCCGAAGGCGCCACGATGACGCCACGGAGGTATTATGGCTGAAGCAAGTCTCGAACGGGCGCCACTGCCTGACATGAAGGTTTCTGTCCGGCAGGTCTTCGGGCTCGACACGGATCTCGAGGTTCCGGCTTATTCGGAGCCGGACGAGCACGTGCCGGATTTCGACGCCGACTATCTTTTCGACCACGACACCACCCTCGCGATCCTCGCAGGCTTCGCCCATAATCGCCGCGTCCTCGTCAGCGGCTATCACGGCACCGGCAAGTCGAGCCATATCGAGCAGGTCGCGGCGCGCCTCAACTGGCCCTGCATCCGCGTCAACCTCGACAGCCATGTCAGCCGTATCGACCTCGTCGGCAAGGACGCCATCGTCCTCAAGGACGGCAAGCAGGTCACCGAGTTCCGCGACGGCATCCTGCCCTGGGCCTACCAGCACAATATCGCGCTCTGCTTCGACGAATATGACGCCGGCCGTCCGGACGTGATGTTCGTCATCCAGCGCGTTCTGGAATCCTCCGGCCGCCTGACCCTGCTCGACCAGAGCCGGGTCATCCGCCCTCACCCGGCCTTCCGCCTCTTCGCGACGGCGAACACGGTCGGTCTCGGCGACACCTCCGGCCTCTATCACGGCACCCAGCAGATCAACCAGGCCCAGATGGACCGCTGGTCGATCGTCACCACGCTGAACTACCTGCCGCATGACAATGAGGTCGACATCGTCGCCGCCAAGGCGCCGAAATACCGGGATGCCGCCGGCCGCGCGATCCTCTCCAAGATGGTCCGCGTTGCCGACATGACCCGCAACGCCTTCATCAATGGCGACCTCTCGACCGTGATGAGCCCGCGTACCGTCATCACCTGGGCCGAGAACGCCGAGATCTTCAACGATGTCGGTTTCGCCTTCCGCGTCACCTTCATCAACAAGTGCGACGAGCTGGAGCGCCCGCTGGTGGCCGAATTCTATCAGCGCGCCTTCAACGAGGAGCTTCCCCAGTCGGCCGCCAATGTGGTCATGAGCTGACGGAGCCGTCTCCGTGGCAACCTCGAACGATAGCAAGGCGAAACCTGCCGAGGGGCCGACCGAGCCCTTCAAGCGGGCTGTCGTCGGCTGCATGCGGGCAATCGCCGGCCAGCCCGAGATGGAGGTGACCTTCGCCTCCGACCGGCCGGCGCTTTCCGGCAACAAGGCGCGGATTCCCGAGCCGCCGCGCAAGATGACGGCGAAGGACGTCGCCGTCACGCGCGGCATCGGCGATTCCATGGCGCTTCGTCTCGCCTGCCATGATCCGTCGGTGCATCGCCTCAACGCGCCCGAGGGCAGGACTGCCCGTGCCGTTTTCGACGCCGTCGAGCAGGCCCGCGTCGAGGCCATCGGCTCGCGGCGCATGTCGGGCGTCGGCCGCAATCTCTCTGCCATGCTTGAGGACCGCTATCACCGCGGCAATTATCATGAGGTCACCGACCGCGCCGATGCCCCGCTCGAGGACGCCGTCGCCCTCATGGTGCGCGAGCGGCTGACCGGCGAGGCGCCGCCCG
>Ga0164243_10008675_pt1 | contig 14949 bp, 9 predicted proteins | sample OricompcompostOP_FD_108781 | JGI IMG/M metagenome (GOLD analysis project Ga0164243, IMG submission 108781) | Organic Plus compost microbial communities from Emeryville, California, USA - Original compost - Organic plus compost (OP) | ecosystem: Engineered > Solid waste > Mixed feedstock >... | reverse complement strand
AGTTGCGGTGCGGGCCCTCGAGACCGCACCGGGCGCACTCGGAGAAGGTCGGGGCGTAGCCCGCGATCGACATCGCCCGCAGCTGGTAGCTGTCGAGCAGCATGCCAGCGGGCTGACGGTGCTCGGTGAGCGCCCGCAGGGCCGCGACGAGCAGCTGGTACTGCTGGACGGCCGGCTCGCCACCGTCTTGGACGAGCCGCTCGGCGGTCTCGAGCATCACGGTGCCGGCCGTGTAGGCCGGGTAGTCGCCCCCGAGGTCCTTGGCGAACGGTGAGAGCGTGACGACCTGGGTGATGATGTCGAGGCTGCGCCCCTCGGCGAGCTGCACGTCGACGTGCATGAAGGGCTCGAGGCGACCGCCGAAGCGTGAGGACGTCTTTCGCACACCCTTCGCGACGGCACGCACGAGGCCACGCTCACGGGTGAGCAGCGAGATGATGCGGTCGGCCTCGCCCAGCTTGTGGGTGCGCAGCACCACTCCCTGGTCGCGATAGAGGCTCACTCCCCCATTGTGCCGCGTAGGACGTGACCAGCCCGACGAGCCACGCGGCTCAGTCCAGGCAGAACTCGTTGCCCTCGGGGTCTTTCATCACCAGGTGCCCCGCCTGCATCGGCGAAGGGTCAAACCGCTGCTCGCGTTCTGCCCCCAGGGTCACCAGACGGTTGGCCTCCTGCTCGAGCAGCGCCATGCGCTCATCACCAGCAAGCCCTGACGCGGACCTGACGTCGAGGTGCACCCGGTTCTTGGCCGTCTTGCCCTCAGGGACCTGCTGGAAGAACAGCCGCGGCCCAGCACCGGCAGGGTCGACCACAGCCGATCGCGAGTTGCGCTGGTCGAGCGGCACGTGCCAGGCATCGAGCGCCTCGTCCCAGGTCTCGAACCCCGGCGGCGGGGATTCGAGCTGGTAGCCGAGGACCTCGCACCAGAAGCCGGCAAGCGCCGCGGGGTCGGCGCAGTCGAAGGTGATCTGCACATCAAGTGACATGGTTGCTCCTCACGAAGGTCACCAGCCTTGCACCCTGGTCGGACATTCACATCAGGGCCGAAGGAGAATCGTCTCGTGCAAGCAGTGCTGGGCGTCGACGGGTGCCGCGGCGGGTGGGTCGCAGTGCTGTGGGCCAACGGCGGCACGCACGTCGTCTCGGCCGCCGACATCGCCACGCTCCTCCTGCGGGCCCGCGAGCACATCGAACCGGCTGTCGTCGCCATCGACATGCCCATCGATCTGCCGCTCACCGAGCCGCGTGAGTCCGATGCTCTGGCGCGGCGCCGGCTCGGGCGACGGGGCGCGTCCGTCTTCGCGACCCCCATGCGGGCCGCGCTGCACGCCCCCACCCACGCCGAGGCGAATGCCGCGAACCGTGCGGCCTCGGGCAAGGGGCTGAGCATCCAGGCATTCCACCTGCTGCCACGCATCCGCGAGGTCGAGACCTGGCTGGCGAGCGGCGTCGACACCCCCGTGATCGAGGCCCATCCCGAGTCGTCCTTCGCGACGCTCGCCGGCGCGCCGCTGGTGCACTCCAAGCGCACGGCGGCTGGAGTCCTCGAACGACGAGCCCTGCTCGCGTCAGTGGGCCTGGAGCCCGCGACCACTGACCTGGACGTTCGCGGAGGCGTGGACGACGTGCTCGACGCGGCCGCCGCCACCTGGACCGCTCTCCGTTTCGTCAACGGCGAGGCCGAGCGCCTTCCGGCGGAGCCCCGCGGCGACCTCTCCCCAGCGATCTGGATCTGAAGTCGCCGCCGGGCGACCGATGGCTACGGGATCGTCTGCGTGACGGCTCGGTTGGCCGCCGACACGACAGCCCTCAGCGAGGCCGTGACGATGTTGGCGTGGATGCCCACGCCCCATACGATCTCGCCGGCGATCTCGCACTCGACGTACGCGGCGGCGAGGGCATCACCCCCAGAGGAGAGCGCGTGCTCGCTGTAGTCGAGCACCCGGATGTCGGCGCCCGCCTGGCGCATGCCGTCGACGAAGGCGTCGACCGGGCCGTTGCCCTCGCCCTTGAACGACTGCGCCTCGCCACGGACCGTGAGGTCGACGACCTGCTCGTCACGACCGTCGGTGCTCGTGACGGAGCTGTAGCTCACCAGCGCGTAGGGCTCGGCCGGGTCGAGGTAGGCGCCCTTGAACGCCTCCCAGATCCCACCAGAGTCGATCTCGCCGGCCTCGCCCTCGGTGAGGCCCTGCACGACACGACTGAACTCGATCTGCAGGCGTCGCGGCAGCTCGAGCTGGTGCTCGGCCTTCATGATGTAGGCGACACCGCCCTTGCCCGACTGGCTGTTGACCCGGATGACGGCCTCGTAGGTGCGGCCGACATCGTGCGGGTCGATCGGCAGGTAGGGCGCCTCCCAGGCGATGTCGGCGACGTCGATGCCCTGCGCGGCCGCCTGGGTCTCGAGGTCCTCGAGGCCCTTCTTGATCGCGTCCTGATGCGACCCGGAGAATGCGGTGTACACGAGGTCGCCCGCGTACGGGTGCCGCGGGTGCACTGGCAGGTTGGTGCAGTACTCGACCGTGCGACGCACCTCGTCGATGTCGGAGAAGTTGATCTGCGGGTCGATGCCCTGGCTGAACAGGTTCATGCCGAGCGTCACCAGGTCGACGTTGCCCGTGCGCTCGCCGTGGCCGAACAGGCAGCCCTCGACGCGGTCGGCGCCGGCCATCATGGCCAGCTCGGTGGCCGCGACGGCCGTGCCGCGGTCGTTGTGCGGGTGCAACGAGATCGCCACGTGCTCGCGGCGGCTGATGGTGCGACCGAACCACTCGATCTGGTCGGCGTAGACGTTCGGTGTGCTCATCTCGACCGTGGCGGGCAGGTTGAGGATGATCTCGCGGTCGGCACCCGGCTGCCAGACGTCCATGACGGCCTCGCAGACCTCGACGGAGAAGTCGAGCTCGGCGCCGGTGAAGATCTCCGGCGAGTACTGGTAGCCGAAGTCGGTGTCGGCCATGTTGGCCTCGGCGTGCTTCATGACCAGCTCGGTGCCGCGGACGGCGATGGCCTTGCACTCGTTGCGGTCGACCTTGAAGACGACCCGGCGGAACATCGGCGCGATCGCGTTGTAGAGGTGGATGTTGGCCCGCCGCGCACCGGTCAGCGACTGCGTCGTGCGCTCGATGAGGTCTTCGCGGGCCTGGGTCAGCACCGAGATCGTGACGTCGTCGGGGACGACGTCTTCCTCGATCAGGCTGCGGACGAAGGCGAAGTCGGTCTCGCTCGCCGACGGGAAGCCGACCTCGATCTCCTTGTAGCCCATGCCCACGAGCAGGTCGAACATCCGACGCTTGCGCACCGGGGTCATCGGGTCGATCAGGGCCTGGTTGCCATCGCGCAGGTCGGTCGAGAGCCACCGGGGGGCAGCGGTGACCTGCTTCGCCGGCCAGGTGCGATCGGGCAGGTCGATCGGGGGGAAGGTGCGGTAGCGCTGATGGGGCATGCCGCCGGACTGCTGGGGTGAGACGCGGTTGTTCTTCATGGGACTTCCTAAGCGTTTGTCTGGGCTGTGCTGCGGCCGGTCATGACAAACTCCGCGTCGAGGTGCCCGACCTAGAGGGCCCCGACGCGGCAACGAAGGAGCAGGCTCGTCATCCGCATGGTGCATCTAGGCTATCAGCATGTCTCCCGCGCAGGACAACGACCAGCCATCCGGTGGGGCCAAGGCCGAGTTCGACCGCGACATGAACTACATCCCCGATCGCATCACGCACGACGGCCGCGACGGCTGGCCCGTCGAGGCCGGGCGGTACCGGCTGATCGTGGCGCGAGCCTGCCCCTGGGCCAACCGGGCGATCATCGTCCGTCGCCTGCTGGGGCTCGAGGAAGCCCTCAGCATCGGGTACTGCGGTCCCACGCACGACGTGCGCAGCTGGACGTTCGACCTCGACCCGGGCGGCGTCGACCCCGTGCTCGGCATCGAGCGGCTGCAGCAGGCCTACTTCGCTCGCTGGCCCGACTATCCCCGTGGCATCACCGTGCCGGCGATCGTCGACGTGCCCAGCGGCATGATCGTCACCAACGACTTCCCCTGGATCACGCACGACCTCGCCACCGAGTGGACCCGGTTCCACCGCGACGGCGCACCCGACCTCTGGCCTGCCGAGCTGCGCGACGAGATGGACGCGGTGATGGAGCGGGTCTTCACCGACGTCAACAACGGTGTCTACCGCTGCGGCTTCGCCCGATCGCAGCAGGCGTACGACGAGGCCTACGACCGCCTGTTCGCGGCCCTCGACTGGCTCGAGGAGCGATTGACCACCAGCCGCTTCCTGATGGGCGACACGATCACCGAGGCGGACGTCCGTCTGTTCACCACGCTCGCGCGCTTCGACGCCGTCTACCACGGTCACTTCAAGTGCAACCGCAGCAAGCTCGTCGAGATGCCGGTGCTGTGGGCCTACGCCCGCGACCTCTTCCAGACACCCGGGTTCGGCGACACCGTCGACTTCGACCAGATCAAGACGCACTACTACGTCGTGCACACCGGCCTCAACCCCTCGGGCATCGTGCCGAAGGGCCCCGAAGCCGTGCTGTGGCTGACGCCGCACGGCCGCGAGGCCCTCGGAGGACGTCCGTTCGGTGACGGCACTCCCCCTCGTGATCTCTGGTGAGAGACCGCTAGCTGTTGTACTGCGTGGACGTGGGCGTCGGCGTGCAGCCCGTGGCGCTGGTGCCGCACAGGGTGGCATCGATCGTCGGGTGGGCCGCCAGCGGGTTCACCCAGAAGCTCGACGCCTTGTAGCCGCTCTTGGTCAGCGAGAACTTGTACTTGCCGGGGAACAGGCCCACGAACTCGTACGTGCCATCGGCCTTCGTGGTGGCGACGTCCTGCACCTCGCGTGTCAGGTCCGCTGGCGCGACCGGCGCGGCGATCGCCGTGAGGGAGACGTCCTTGAGCGGCGTGACCCCGGACCGCACCGTGCCAGTGAGGGTCTGGCCACGTCCGATCGCCACGTCGCCGACGCTACGCACCCCACCTGCCGTGACGGTATAGGTGGAGGCCTTCGCCTTGAACTTGTGGCGCTCGTCGTTCCAGACGGCCCCGGTGTAGGCCCACGGAGAGGTGGCGTTCTCCCCGCCGATCTGGCTCAGGAGCACGCAGTAGCTGCCGGCCCGGAGCGAGTCGAGTGCCCACTCGCCGTCGCTGCTGACCCGCACGGCGTCGGCGACCTCACGGGTCGACGAGGCGCAGGTGCCGACGTAGGCGGTGGCCACCATCGCCGAGACGGCCTCGTTGTACTGGGTCGACGTCATCGCAGCCTCGCCCTTGACGACCTTGCCCGTGAGCGTGCCGAGCCCGGAGGTCGTCCGAGCCGAGATGGGCGCGGACAGATCGCTCTGCGTGGTCTTGGACGTGCAGTTGTTGACCACCCGGATGCGGAAGAAGTAGCTCTGCTCGGCCGTCAGGTTGTAGTACCGACGCTGCCAGGTCGTGCCACCCACCGGGTTGTCGGCCTGGTCCTCTAGGAAGGACGTCTCAAGGCACGAGGTGTAGTCGATCTTCTTGAACTCGGTGTCCTTGGAGCGATCGATGATGAAGGCCTTCGGGACGCTGGATCCGCTGCCCCGTGCCCACGCGAGCGTGATCGCGTTCTTCTCGCGCAGCACGGTCTGCAGCGGTGGCGGGTTGAAGGGATACTTCGCCGTCGTGGCCTTGGCGTAGCTCGTGGTGTACTCCGACGCACGGTCCTCGAGGGTCGGGTCTGCATCGGGCAGCGAGCCCGGTGTGCCGGTCGGCACCTGGGCGGTCACCCGGAAGTAGTACGCCGTGTTGGTGGCGAAGGCGCTGCTCACGTTGGTGTTGTTGTTCTGGAACTTCGTGAGCGTCACCGAGATGGTGTCGCCGCTGCGGTTGCAGGTGACGGGCGAGCCGCCCCCGCCGACACGGCAGACGTCGTACAGGTAGCGGGTCTCGCCGGACGTGCTGCCCTTCTTCTGCTGCAAGCGGTACGAGGTGGCGCCAGGCACGGCCTGCCAGCTGAGGGTGATCGAGCTGCTCGTCGTGCCGACAACCGTCACGGCGTTGGGCGTCGACAGTGGGAAGGACGTGGCGACGGCCTTGGTGCCGGCCAAGGCCGTGTAGTCGCTGATGCGGACCTCGCCGCTCATCGCGGTGACGCGGAACGTGTAGGTCGATCCGGCGACAAAGGGGTTGCACGTGCCGTTGGAGTCACAGAACTTCGTGACCGTGGCCGTGACCTTGCCGTCCGCGATGGTGAACTTCGTGCCAGTGGCACCCGAGGGGATGTCGTAGGAGTTGAGGTAGCGGTATCGCGTGTCGGAGCCGACCCACTGCTGGAGCCGGTACTCGTTCGCGCCGCTCGACTGCGACCAGCGCAGCACGATCTTGTCCTTCGAGGACGAGACGAGTTCGAGGCCCGCCGGCGGGGTGGTCGTGAACGTGGTCGGCGTGGTGAGCGTGGAGGTGGCCGAGTAGTCCGTCAGGGGATATGGTGCCCCGGTCTCGTCGGTCTTCGACTCGAGCGCGCGGACCCTCAGGTAGTACTTCTTGCCCGGGGTCAGACCCGTGAGCTTCCCGAGGTTGTCGGTGTACTCGCTGTACTGCGCCCCGGCCCACGTGCTCGAGGTCGAGTACTGGATGCGGTAGGCGCCGGCGTTGGGCACCTCGCCCCACGTGAGGTCGGCCGACGAGCTGAGCAGGTTCTTGGCCGCCGGCCTCGCGGGCGGCGAGAACGCATAGGACGACGTCGAGACCTTGAGCGACTTCGACCAGTCGGAGGCATTGCGCCCATCGGCGTAGGTCGACCGGATGCGGAAGTAGTACGCCTTGTTTGGCTGGAGGTCGTGCACGGCCACGACAGCCTTGGCCTGCGTGTTGACCCCGTCAGGGACCCGGTACTTCGGGTTCGAGAAGCTCGAGCTGGTCGAGTACTGGATCGCGTAGCGGTTGAGGCCCGAGGTGCGCTTCCAGGTCAGGGTGATGGTCGTGTTCGTCTTGTCGTAGTCGTCAAGACCGGTCGGCGCCGCGTACTTGTACGTCGCCGCCGACGCCACCGAGATCGTGCCGCACGCCAGGATGAAGCTGGTGACCAGCGCGAGCAGGACGCGCGCCCCCGAGCGCCGCGTCATGACTTCGCTCCACAGTTGCCCTTGGAGGCTCCTCGTGACAACTCGTACCACTCCTGCTGATAGGTGTCGTAGACCGCTCTGATCGCGGTGCGTGCCGCTCCGGCCGCCTTCTTGGCGTCGAAGGTGATGACGTGCTCCTCGCTGTAAAGCTGTCCCGCGACCGACATGTTCTGGGTGCCGGTGAGGACGCTTCCGAGGTTGCCCGTCGCCGGACCGATCAGGATCATCTTGCTGTGCATCGCGTCGACTGAGCACTTGTAGTCGATGCCGGCCTTGTCGAGCGTGCTGCGCACGCTCGAGGAGATGACGGTCTGCCCGCCCTGCGAGGTCATCAGCATCTTGACGTCGCAGCCACGGCCCTTGAGGGCCTTCAGCGTGGCGGCCATCTTCTCGGCCTTGCCGTCGGTGAGCTTGAACATCGCGAGCCTGATCTTGTTGTCCGTGGCGCAGTCGACGTTGTCGAACTGGTTGATGTAGACGTCGAACCTGTCGGCGTCGGCGTTGCGACCCGGGGAGAACGTGATCGACGTGCCACGGCCGGCATCGGTCGTGCGCCGCAGCGTGGGATCGACCCAGATGCGACGGTCGCCCTCCTGGACGAGCCCGAGCGGGTTGGGGGTCGTGGTCGCGAGGTCTGGGTTCTCGGTGTTGTAGACCGTCGGGTCGCCGAGGTACTGGCAACGGTTGATCGCGCAGTCCTTCATGCCCTTGAACCGCTGGCTGAACTGCTGCCACGCGGAGAGGTCGCCGTAGACGAGCGATGCCTCCTGGCGGTAGTTGCGGATCTGGCTGCGGGCCAGGTTGGCCGAGGTCGAGATGACCAGGGGCTGCGTGCCGGAGGCCTCGCCGGGGAAGTCTGTGTCGCTGACCGTGAAGAACTTCTCGTGCTCGATCGCGTACGGATAGACGCCGTAGCGGGCGGTGTTGAAGCAGCCGTTGACGCAGTACGTGACGTCGCTGCCCGGAATCGTGCTGAACCGCTTCTCGAACGCCGTGCGTGAGGCCTTGTTCATGATGTTGGTGCAGTTCTCGGTGGGGGCCGAGGTCGTGCAGGTGTTGGTGTTGTCGAGCAGGATGCTGGTCTTGACACCCCGGTTCTTGCCCAGCCACTCCAGGGCCTTGAAGACCGTCTCGGGATCGGACTCGGGGCGGTTGAACTCCGTGGAGTTGCTCGCGTTCGTGGCACGGAAGAAGTAGTAGCCGGCGGTGATCGTGGAGTTCGGGGCCGCATAGCAGAGCAGGCGCGTGAACTGCTGGGCGAACTTCCAGGGCCGGTTGTCGTTGGGGTTCCAGATGCCGCGTTCGTTGACGTCCGTGGTGTTGAACCAGGCGTCGATCGCCGGCGGGGGCGCGGTGTAGGGCTCGATCGGGACACCCGCGGAGATGTTCGTGCGATCGGTGTCGAAGTCGTTCGCGAAGTCGAGGCACTCCTGCGACGAGGCTGGGGAGGCGGCAGCGACCGGGACGACCGGGGCAACGCTCGTGGTCAGTGATGGGGCCGCTGTCGCAGCTCCTGCACCCTGGGTGATGGCCAACACCAGCGCTGCGGCCAGAAAGACCTGCGCAGTTCGTCGCATGCGGTGGATGATGAGGTGCCCCCAGAAGATCGGCCACGGGGCCTGGGCCTCGTGGACACGGTCGAATTGACACGTCAGCATAACAACTATTCGCGAGGCCATCTCCCGAACACGAGGAGCACCCACCCAGCGTCGCGGCGAAGGCGCCCCAGACTCCTTATAGTGGAACCCATGCCGGCCACCTTGAGAGTCCTCGCGATGACGTGCCTCGTCGTCGCCATGATGGGCGCCGCACCGGCCGATCGCAACACCCCGATCGCGGCCACGCCCGCCGTCGGGTCTGCCGTGAGCCAGGAGCCCTCGTCGGTCACCGTGGTCCTGCTCAGGCCCGTCGACGGGCCCGTCAAGGTCACCGTCACCTCGCAGGACGGCAGGGTCGTCAGCGCTCCCGAGACCACCCTGCTCTCTACCAACATCGCCACCGACCTCACGTACGGCCTCGCCAAGGGCACCTACACCGTCACCTATCGCATCGAGGGCTCTCGCGGTCCCGAGGGCGGCACCTTCCAGTTCGCCTATGGGTCCGGCAAGCCCTTCCAGCGCGACATCAAGACCTGGGACGGCTTCGCCGAGATCCCCGATGCGGTGGCCCTGAAGGGTGACGACGAGGCCGCTGCCGCCGCAGCTGGCGAGGGCGACGAGCCCGCCAGCGACGAGAGCCCCTCCCCCTCCCCCACGCCCACTCCGTCGGCGACCGCGACGGCGTCCGCGTCGTCCCCGTCGACCGCCGAGACCGCCGCCGAGACGTCCGAGTCCGACACCAGCTGGGCCCTCTGGACCGGCCTCGCCGTCCTGGTGCTGCTGGGCGCGGGCAGCGCTGTCTACGCCGTGAAGCGGCGCCAGGCCGGCCACGACGACCAGGCCTGAGCGAGTCCGCTCCCCCTAGGATGACGGCGTGAGCCAGATTGAGCTTCCTGCCGGGCGCCACTACGCCGTCATGTGGGGCATCCCCGACGACTACGCCGGCATGACCAACTCGATGCTGCACCGGTGCAGATCGTTCGTGCAGCTCACCGGCACCGAGGTCACGATCCTCACGTACGAGTTCCGACCCGACTACGACGTCGTCCGCACCACTCTGCGCGAGCGCGGGGCGATGATCGAGGGCATGGTCCTGCGCAACCTCTGGGAGGACCTGCGACTCCTCGACGACCAGCAGCTCCTCCGTGCCAGCCGCTTCGTCGCCGGTGCCGAGGAGACGTTCCGCCCGCTCGGCGAGGCCGGCGACCACGAGCATGCTCTGCGCAACGTCCTCAGGGCCGACGACGGCACCATGGTGCAGACCGATCACTTCCGCCCCGACGGCACACTCCTCGTCTCGGACCGCTTCGACGTCGACGGGCCCAAGAAGCGTGCCGTCACGCTGTGCGACCGCAGCGGACGCCCGCTGGGCACCTGGCACAGTCCCTGGGAGCTCTACTGGTTCTGGCTCGACTCCCTGCCCCGTGACCCGATCGCCTGGATGATCAGCGACTCCAAGACGAGCGCCAACCACATCGTCGGCTACCGGCGCGACGAGGTGGTCACGATGCACGTCGTCCACGGCTCGCACCTCACTCCCGGCACGGGACGACCGATGGGCGAGCTGGTCAAGAGCCGGCAGAACGTCTTCCAACGCCTCGACCAGTGGGACGCGGTCGTCTTCCTCACCGAGCAGCAGCGTGCCGAGGTCGACCAGCTGCTCGGGCCCGGCGCCAACCGACACGTCTGCCCCCACGGTCGCGACGTGCCCGACGCGGCGCCCACGGGCAAGCGACCGGCTCACCGCGGCGTGATGCTCACGAGCCTCACGAAGCGCAAGCAGATCGACCACGCGATCAAGGCGATGAGCCGCGTCGGCCGGGTGGGCCTCAGGATGCCCGAGCTGGCCGTCTACGGGCGAGGCGGGCAGAAGAAGGCCCTCGAGCAGCTCGTCAAGCGTCAGTCCGGGCACCCGCGGGTCGCGCTCAAGGGTTATGCCACGAACGCGGCCGATGAGTTCGAGAACGCGTCCTTCTCGCTGCTGACCAGCAACAACGAGGCCTTCGGCCTGGTCCTCGTCGAGAGCATGGGACACGGCTGCATCCCGATCAGCTATGACATGCCGTACGGTCCCGCCGAGATCATCACCGACGGCGTCGACGGCTTCCTGGTGCCGGCCGACGACATCGACGCCCTTGCCAAGACCATCCGCCGCGTCGTGCGCACCAGGCCGTCAAAGCTCCACGAGATGCGCCTGGCCGCGCACCGTCGGGCCCAGGACTTCAACGACGAGCACGTCACCAGCCACTGGGCGCAGATCATGCACGAGGCGCTGACCACGAAGCGCCAGGCCTCGTGAGGCCCCACCAACCCGAGGTCCACCTTCCCGAGGGCCGGCACATAGCCATCACGTGGGAGATCCCCGACAACTTCGGCGGGCTGACCAAGGCCATGCTGATGAGGTCGTGCCACCTTGCCCAGCACGGCGGCGTCGAGGTGCAGGTGCTGACCTTCCGCCACCAGCCCGACCTCGATGCGATCCGTGACGACCTGCGCCGGCGCGGCCTGCTCGTGCCGGGGGTCGAGCTGGTCAACCTCTGGGAACAGCTCGGCGAGCTCGACGACATCGCGCTGGCCGCCGCTCCGTTCGACCCCACCGTCGAGGGGCCGCTCGCGGAGGCCGGCCCGTCCGCCCAGCTCGTGGAGGTACGACGCCCCGATGGCACCCTCCTCGGCCGCCAGCGGTGGCTGCGGGTGGGAGAGCGCACCGTCCTCACCCCTGATGGCGACTGGGTCGACCACACCGAGCTGTACGCCCCCGACGGACGCTTCCTGGGTGGCTGGCACGGTTCCTGGTCGTTGTGGACCTGGTGGCTCGCCGAGCACCTCGGTGGCGAGCGCACCTACGGCATCGTCGACAGCGCGTACATCGGGCCAGCGCTCGCGGTCGATCCGGTGCCCGGGCTCGTGACCGCCTTCCTGTTCCACAACGCGCACCTCGCGGCCCGCCGCGTGCCGCCGTTCGGCCCCCTCGGTCGTCTGCGCAAGTTCGTCTCCGAGCAGTCCGAGGGCTTCGACGCCTTCGTGTTCCTCACGGCGCAGCAGCGTGAGGACTTCGAGATCCTGCGTGGGCAGCAGCCGAACGTGCACGTCGTCCCCAACAGCAAGAACCCACCCACGACCCGCCCGCCGCGACGCCGGGACGCCAACCAGGGCCTGGTCATGGCGAACTACGAGCCACGCAAGCGCCTCGACCACGCCATCCGTGCCCTCACCACCGCGGCGACCTCCGAGCCGAGCCTCTCGCTGCGGATGTTCGGCGCCGGCCCCGAGCGGGACACCTTGGCCGAGCTCGTCGAGAGCAGCGGCGCCCCCGTCACCGTTGACGGGTACACGTCCGATCCCCAGGCCGAGTTCGCACGATCCTCCTTCATGCTGCTGACCAGCACCCACGAGGGCCTGCCGCTCGTCCTGGCCGAGGCCATGGCCGTGGGGTGCGTCCCGATCGCCTACGACGTGCCGTACGGTCCCGCCGACGTCATCACCGATGGTGTCGACGGCGTGCTGGTGCCGGCCGGCGACGTCGACGCCATGGCCCGTGCGATCGTCGACTTCGTCGCTGCGGGCAAGCACGAGCACCGGCGCATGCGCGCCGCCGCGGTCGAGCGGGCGAAGGCCTTCGACCCCGTGCCGATCCTCCGTCGGTGGGCCGATGTGCTCCGTGAGGCCGGCCGCCGCCACCAGGCACGATCGGCACCCCGTCCGGACGTCGCAGAGCTGTCCGCCCACGAGCACCGGGCGATGATCGCCCGTCTGGACGACCTGACGCCGAGCTTGGAGCTCGTCGACGCACGGTGGAGCGGTTCGGTCGTCAGGCTCCTGCTGCGCTGTGGCGCGAGCGGCGCGGCGACCACAGCGCCCGCGCAGGTCAGTGCCTGCCTCGCCCACGCCGTCACCGGGAGAAGGCTGGACGTCGAGGTCGTCCCCCGCCCCGATGTCGTCGACGACGATCCCCGGGTGATCCACATCGAGGCGGTCGTCGATGTCGACCTGCTGGGCGCGGAGCCCGACCACGTCCTCCTCGTGACCCTCGAGGTGCCTGGCCAGACGGTGACCGACACCGTTCGCCGCTCTCGCACGTCACGACGCTGGCTGCCGCTACCGCCGGCCGCGCCCCGACGTCCTGTCCTGGAGCTGCGTCGTGGGGTCGGGCTCGCGCTCGCCGTCGCATCCCCCAAGGTCGCCGGCGAGGTCGTGGCGGTGGACGACACGACACTCAAGGTCACGGCCGCGTCCCTCGTCGGCGGCACCGTCAGCGGGGTCGTGCTGGTCGGGCTCGGGGGCGAGCAGGCGATCGTCGCGGAGGAGCACGATGCCTCGTGGCGCCTTCGTGTTCCGTCCGCCGGCCGCTGGAAGCTCCAGGCCCTGCTCGACGGTCGACGGCGCGACGTGTGCTGGCGTGACGAGACGGCCACGCTGCTCGACGACCCCGATGCAGGTCTGCACCTCAGCCTCACCGGACGTGGCTACGTCAGGGTGACCCGGGACTGATCGACTCGTCGCGACTGTGGTGAGGCCATCAACGACGGTGGCAGCGCTTGCGCCCGCCAACGCCGTGGACGGGGCACGGCGCGCCAGAGCGAGTCGAGCACCCGCTGCAGGTCGGCACGCGGCTCTGCCTCGGTGAGAGTGCCGGGGCGGGCGAAGCGGCTGGTCTCGACGCTGACGAGCAGGCGGTCGAGGCCGTCGTCGTCCACCCGGAGGTGGCCGGAGAGTCGGTCGGCGAAGGCCCGCGGTGTCTCGTTCGAGGAGACCCCCAGGCCGATGTCGCGGGCCGTGTCCTGCAGCTCGCGCCAGAGCGCGTCCGGCGAGCCGTCGGACAGCCGGCGACGCCGTCGCCAGGCCCGCAGGAGACCGGGTGCTGCGGCGACGAGCACCAGCCCGGGCAGCACGACCAACGCCGTGCGCGGCACCGTCGAGGTCTCGCTGCCTGCCGACGATCCTGCGTCGACCTGATCGGCGGCCAGCTGCGCGTCGAGGGCCTGCTCGCCGGCGGCGGCACTGTCGTCGGTGCTGCCGGGCACGATCGCCGTGGACTCGCCCACCGGCTCCACGAACGACGTCGCCTCGCCGATTCCGGGAGTCGGGTCGAAGCGCACCCAGCCGATGTCCTCGAAGTACAGCTCGCTCCAGGCGTGCAGCTGGTCGGACTGCACGTCGTACACCTCGCTGCCGCCGACGAGCCGAGAGGTCTCAGCGGGCGCGAAGCCCACTGCGACCCGTGCCGGGATGCCCAGCGACCGAGCCATCACCGACATCGTCGAGGAGAAGTGCACGCAGTACCCGCTCTTCTTCTGGAGGAACTCCGCGATGACGCTGATGCCGTTGCCGTCGTAGCCCTGCGCGACCGGGGCGGTCTCGGAGTACTCGAAGTCGGGCCCCCGCAGGAAGCTCTGCAGTGCGAGCGCGCGGTCGTAGTTGGTGGCGGCTCCCTCGGTGACCTGGCGCGCGGTGTCGGTGATGATCTGCGGCATCCGGTCGGGGAGGTCGACGTAACGCTCGAGGTCACGATCGACGAACGCATCGGCCGCGCGCATCTGATCGGCCGTCGGCTCGAGCGAGAGGCTCGAGACCTCATAGTGCTGGTCACGCGATCCACGTTCGGCGCGCAAGGTCATCCCGGCGCGCTCCCAGCGCCAGCTTCCGTCGACACCCGACACCTCGAGCGCCGGGTAGGGGACCGGGAGCATCGGGCTGCGCAGCCCGCGGATGTCGATCGTGGTCTCGTCGGTGGTGCGATCGACGTCGGGGTCGATCTCCACCTCGTCCTCGAAGCGATCCTCACGTGCCGTCTCGCTGGGAGCCCAGGTGCGGCCCGAGAAGTCGCTGAGCGTCGCGACCTTGAGGTACGGCGCCGCGGAGGCCGTCGTCGTGAGCTCGAGCGAGACCACAGGGCTCGACCGCCGCAGGTTCTGACCGAGCTCGAGCATCGGGTTGATGCCGCGCCCGAAGACGGAGGGCGGCGGGTTGCCCCATGCCGCTGCGACCGCGGGCACCTCTGGCAGCACCGGTGGCAGGGCGATGCTGACGGCCAGCGCGGCCGCGGCGACGCCGAGGGCAGGCAGACCGGCCAACCAGCCGCTCCCCCGCGCATCGTGGGTCTGGCGCCGCAGAAGCAGCAACCAGGCTGCGGCCGCCACCAGGAAGAGCAGCAGCGACGGTGTGCGGCCCGCCACCAGGGCAGGCGTGATGTAGACCGCGATGAGCACCGCGCCGATGGTGAGCGGTGATGCCCGGTGACGCAGCAGCAGGT
>Ga0164243_10008674_pt1 | contig 14949 bp, 16 predicted proteins | sample OricompcompostOP_FD_108781 | JGI IMG/M metagenome (GOLD analysis project Ga0164243, IMG submission 108781) | Organic Plus compost microbial communities from Emeryville, California, USA - Original compost - Organic plus compost (OP) | ecosystem: Engineered > Solid waste > Mixed feedstock >... | reverse complement strand
GAAGTTTCATACGCATGGAACACACCATTTTCGTTTGCCGATCTCGACCCCTCGCCATCGGCGTTACTCAGACACAACGGGCAGAACCCGGTTGCCCGTTCTTATACATCAGTCCGGGACCGGGGACTATTGCAGGAGGGCAACACCAAGCCGTTCTTTTGCCTCGCAAATCTTAATTCATGTATTTGAGAAATAATGCTTTTTTAACCATACGGGGAACGCTCTTGCCTTCCTCTCGCCTTTGACGGACAAGGATATGTCCCAGCGGAAAATCGATGTCGTCGGACCATGCGCGATCCCTTCCAGAGCAATCGGAAACGCCGCCGCGGTCCGCGTCTGATCGAGATCGACGCGCTGATCGATACGACGGTCTTCCGGGTCGGGAACGCGATCGCCACCGGCTTCGATGCCTTCTCCGTCTTCATGCGCCGCTTCCGCGTCACCGGGTTCGGTAGGGCGCTGGTGGAACTTGCCGGAGACGGGCTGACGCTCGCCTGCGGCGGCGCCGTCATCATGCTCACCCTCGCCCTCCCCGCCTTCGAGGCGACGCGCACGGACTGGCGCAAGCAGGGCGACTATGCGCTCACCATCCTCGACCGCTATGGCAATGAGATCGGCAAGCGCGGCATCCGGCAGAGCGACGAGATTCCGCTCGAGGAATATCCCGACCATCTGATCAAGGCGGTTCTGGCGACCGAGGATCGGCGCTTCTTCGATCATTTCGGAATCGACGTCTTCGGCACGCTGCGCGCGATGGTGGAGAATCTGCGCGCCAATGCCGTGGTCCAGGGGGGCTCCTCTCTCTCGCAGCAGCTTGCCAAGAACCTTTTCCTCTCGAATGAGCGGACGCTCGAGCGCAAGGTGAAGGAGGCCTTCCTCGCTCTGTGGCTGGAAGCCAATCTCACCAAGCGCCAGATCCTCAAGCTCTATCTCGACCGCGCCTATATGGGCGGTGGCAATTTCGGTGTGGAAGCGGCGTCGGAATTCTACCTCAACAAGTCCGCGCGTGATCTGACCCTCGCCGAATCCGCCATGCTCGCCGGCCTCTTCAAGGCTCCGGCGCGCTTTGCTCCGCACGTCAATCTTCCGGCCGCCCGCGCCCGCGCCAATCAGGTGCTGACCAACATGGTCAATTCGGGCTTCATGACGGAAGGTCAGGTCATCGGCGCACGCCGCCATCCCGCCGATGTGGTCGAGCAGTCGTCCTCGTCAGGCTCGCCGGACTATTTCCTCGACTGGGTGTTCGATCAGGTGAAGCAGGTCGCACCTTCGGCCGATCGCGTGCTCACGGTCCGCTCCACCATCGACATGTCGATCCAGCGTGCGGCGGAGGATGCCGTCGAGACGACGCTGCTGCAGAGCGGCGAATCCTATCGCGTGAAGCAGGCTGCCGTGGTGGCGCTTGAGAATGATGGCGCCATCCGCGCAATGGTCGGCGGCCGCGACTATGGCGAGAGCCAGTTCAACCGTGCCACCGATGCCCTCCGGCAGCCCGGCTCGTCCTTCAAGCCCTACGTCTACGCCACCGCGATCATGAACGGCTTCACGCCCGAGACGATCGTTCATGACGCGCCGATCTGCATCGGCAACTGGTGCCCGCGCAATTTCGGCGGCGGCTATCTCGGCGCGATCACCCTGACCACCGCCCTCATCAAGTCGATCAACACGGTCGCTGTGCGTCTTGCCCAGGCGGTCGGCCGCGACAAGATCGTCGACACGGCCCGTGCCGTGGGTATCACCAGCGATCTCCGCATCACGCGATCACTTCCGCTCGGAGCCTCGGAAGTGAAGGTTATCGAGCAGGCGGCCGGTTTCGCCGCCTTCGCCTCGGGTGGCTATAAGACCACGCCCTTTGGTTTCACCCAGATCATCGATAGCCGTGGCAACGTCATCTACGATCAGCGCCGCGATGCGCCGCCGAGAAAGCGCGTCCTCGACGAGAAGGTGGTCGCCGCGATGAACACCATGATGTCCCAGGTGCCGGAGCGCGGGACCGGTCGCGGCGCCAAGCTCGACGGCATCAAGACCGCCGGCAAGACCGGCACCGCATCCGCCTTTCGCGATGCTTGGTTCGTCGGATTTACCGGCAACTTCACGGGCGCCGTCTGGATGGGTAATGACGATTTCTCATCCACCCGCCGGCTGACCGGCGGTGTCCTGCCCGCCCAGATCTGGAAGAAATTCATGACCGTCGCCCATCAGGGCATCGAACTGAAGCCCATTCCCTTCGTGGAGAGCGAGACGCCGATGGCGGCCGATGTGACAGCGGAAACTGCTCCTCCGGAAGCGGCCGCGCTCGAAAATCCGACGAACCTCTCGCCCGCCACCACGGAGCGGCTTCTCATCCTCGATCGCCTGCTCCGTCAGGCGCCGACCCTGCGGCCGGTCGCGACCCTCTGGCCTCCCTCGTCGCCCGAAAGGCCGGAAGCACCCAAGCCGGCCGGCATCTCTCCACCGACCCTGCCCTCCCTAACCGAAGCCGTCGGCGCCAATCCGGGCTGACCGCCGGCACCTGTTTCACCGGAGCGCGTGGCGCGGGGACGGAAGGCCCTGTATCTTGCGCGCGATTCTGCCGAGGCCGTCCGCTTGCGTCTGCTCATCGACATTGCCATCGCTCTTCTCATCGCCACGGTGCTCGGCGTGGCGACGGCCTGGTATGCCGTGGAGAACGGACGCCTGTTCGGAGCCGTCCATATGCCGCCATGGACGGCCTGGCCGGAATCCGGCGGCCCCGATGCCGATCCCTATGCCGTCGCTTATCTCGCCCGCTCCGGCGAATTGCCCCTTGGCGCGGGCGAAGGCCTTGCCTTCTTGACCTTCGACGATAGTGCCGGCGAGGCGCTCGACGGCGACTGCACCTATTTCGTAACCGGCCAGACACCGCCGGCGCGGCTTTGGACCCTGACGGCCTACAACCGGGCAGGCCAGCTCATGCGCAACGTGGCCGGCCGCTACGGCTTCCATTCGCGCGAATTGCTGCGTCAGGAGGATGGTAGTCTCAACATCGTTCTTTCCGCCGATGTCCAGCCGGGCGACTGGCTTCCGGTCGCGCGCGGCGCGAAGCTGATGCTCGTGCTTCGCCTTTACGACACGCCGCTCACGACGGCGACCGAGTTCGTCGATCTCGACATGCCGCGCATCGCCAAGGGGGAATGTCGGTGAGGCGGACGATCTTCTCCATCATTGGCGGCCTCCTCCTCGCCGGGATCATCCATATCGGCGTGGTCTTCATGGTTCCCTACTACGCCGTGCAGGATGCCTGGGGCCGCGTCGAGCGGCTCGGCCGCGCCGGCCAGTTCCATCGCATCGCCTCGTCCGAGGCCGGCGCGGAGCCCCTGCCGATGCTCGATCCGGCGATGCTTCATGCCGTCTGCCGCTTCTCGACCGAGGACGGGCCGGTGCGAATCTCCGCCACCCTGCCCGACGAATTCTGGTCGGTCGCCATTTTCGATCGGCGCGGACGCAACATCTACAGCCTCAACAACCGCTCGGTCGAACACACGCAGCTCGATCTCGCGATCCTCACGCCGGTCCAGATGGCGCAGTTGCGTCAGGACCCGCCCGAATCGCTGGAGACGGCGGTCGTCGTGGAAGTCGATCTCGATCAGGGTTTTGTGCTTCTGCGGCTTCTCGTTCCGGACGAGACGCAGATGGCGCAGTCGGTCGCGGCCATGGAAACCGCGGACTGCTCCGGGGAGCTCTAGCGCTCCGGCGTTCTCACAGTCTCTTGCGCGGACGCGGCTTGCCGCCGAGCCCGCCACCACGACCGGCCGTGTCCATCACCCGATGGGCAAGGTCGACGTCATGGCGCTCGATGCGAACGCCCGGAAAGATAACGATCTCCCCGCTTGCAGCGTCCGGTCGCTCGCGGCGATCCTTCTGCTGGTCGGTCGATCGGAATTCCAGAATGGTGCCCATGCGACCCCTCGTCGTATGAGCCGGCAAATTGCCGCCCCGGCCCATGGCGAACGCTTGCACCCCCACATGGCGAGATTTAGATGCCGACACGGTTAATACTTGGTTACGCCGAGGGTGCAAAGAACAGGAAAACCAAAGCTGAAAGCGGCGCGCTTCATCATTTCTAAAGGTTAAGGCTCCGCTAACGAATAGGGCGCAGGATGCCTCCGTTTCAGCTTGCGCATCAAGGCTCGTTCGTATCATGCGTCGCCCGGTCCGGACGGATCTGCTGCCCGATCTTTCCCTGTCGGACCAGCAGTCCCGGGACGCGGCGTTGCTGAGGCTGATCACCGACCTCTTCGCACAGGAACCCAGCCACAGCCGCGACGAGATACGCCGCTTCGAGGAACTCGCAACGCATTTCCTGCGCCGGGCCTCGCCTGCCGATCGCGCCCATGTCTCGGCAAGCCTCGCCGCACGGCACGATGCTCCGCACGCCGTCATCCTCATGCTCGCCCGGGACGACATCGAAATCGCCCGGCCCGTCCTCGAGCGCTCGCCCGTCCTCGACACGCTCGACCTGCTCGCCATCATCGCAGGCGGCAGCGACGACCACAGGAAAGCCATCGCCGGCCGCACCGTTCTTTCGCCCGAGGTGGACCGCGCGCTTCGCCGGTTTACCGGGGAAGCCGGCCAGCCTGCCTCGCCTTCTCCCGAAAACCCTCCAGGGGCAATCGATCTGGAGGCCGCGAGGCGCTGGGGTGTCTGGCAGTTCCTCTCGCTCGACCGCCCTACGCGTCTTCGGCTGATTGCCGACATTGCCGCCAGCCCCCGCATGCAGCGCTATGCGGTTCCATCCCCTGCCTCGGCCCGCACCGTACTCGATGCGGCCCTTGTGGTCGGTCATGCACGGCGGGGCGACTTCCGGGCACTGGTCGATCGCATCGTCCGCAGTCTCGACCTCGATATCACGTCGGTCACCGCCTGCCTGGAGGACATAACGGGCGAGCCGTCGGTCATACTCCTCAAGGCGCTCGGCCTTGACGAGGCTCAGGCGGACCAGGCGCTGCTGACGACAATGCGCGTCACGGGTCGCGATCTCTCCCGCTTTTCCACGCTCTTCGAATTCTATGCGGGACTCGATCGGTGGGTCGCGGAAATCCTTGTCGATTCATGGCGCCGAAGGCAGGCATCGCCCGCAACGCACCAGCCCCATTTCGCGGAAAATGGCGACCGAGTCAGGCGGCCACCTCTTGCCGGCCGCCGGCCCGAGGGACACCCGTTCGGGACGCGTCTCAGGAGAGCCTAAGCATCCGTCAGGACTTGGCGAGATCGAGAAAGGAACGCCCCTCGCGGTCCTCGATTTCCACCACCCAGAGATCGGGATCGAAACGGCACTCGCTGTCGATCCGTTTGGTGATCGCCTCGCGGTCGCCCCCCTCGATCAGGCGCTGGAACAGCCGGTCGCCCGGATTCCCTTCCGCGAGGATGCTCTGCGGCGCGGGGCCGTAGAGATCCACCGTGCCATCGAGCCGGTCGACAATCACAAGGATGGCGCCGGCCTCGTCGGCTCCGTGTCGCAGCACCGCCGCCATTGCCCCTTCCGCGAAGCATCGGCGGATATGGGCGGCGACCCAGATGCTGGAGGTGAGGCGCATCGGCGGTCAAGTCGCCGGCAGCGCACCGATGGCGACCAGGCGTTCCACCAGCTCGTCGCCCGCCTTGCCCGTGACCGGCAAGCCGTTGTCGAGTTCGAAACGGCGGATGGCATTCACCGTCGCCTCGTCGGCATTGCCGTCGACCGCCACGGGACCATAGCCGATGCGGTTGAGCGCCATCTGCACCCGCTCATAGCGGATGCTCTCGGCATCGCGAACCGGCGCCGGAGGAGGAGCAGGCGGCGCCTCGACAATCGGTGCCGGCGCGGCGGCAACGGGCGCTGGCGCGACAGGTGCCTCGACCACGGGAGCCGGCGGCGGTGCGGGGGGCTGCCGCATATGTTCGAGGAGCGCCACCGACGGCTCGCCCGTCACCGGCAGACCGGCCTCGGTCTGGTATTTGCTGATCGCCGAGCGCGAAAGCGCCCCGTATTTTCCGTCGAGCGCCCCGAGATAAAGGCCCTTGGCCGCGAGAAGCTTCTGCGTCTCGCGGATGAGAACCTCGTCGGCCAGCGGATTGGCGGGCGTTGTGGCATGGGTGTCGGACGCGACCGGCGCCGGACGCGGCAGAGGAGGCATAATCGGCGCCGCGACTTCCTCTCTCTCCCTCGGAAGGGGAGCCGGGGCGGGCTGTGCTACAACCGGTGCCTGTTCGCTCACCGCCGGTCGCGTGGCAAACAGCGGCCCGGGATGCGGCACGTTCTGGAGGAACATGGCGTTCGACACGATGGCCGTCGCGGTCAGCGCCATGACGAAAAGCCCCCCCGACATTGCGGGGTTATCGCAGGCCCGGTCGACAAGCCGGGCGATCGCACCATCGGCGGGCATGTATTCCTCCTTTTCCTCCTCGCGGGGACGCGGCGCGCTGGCGCGGCGGCTCGGCTTCTCAGGCACTCTTTCGTTCCTCATACAGGCGGGACTTCTGAACCGGCAGACCGACGACGGTCGTATCGGCCGGGGATTCTTCAGCATTGACGGGCAGGATCACTGTGGCAGTCGTTCCCTCGCCCGGTCGGCTTTCGAGAATCAGCCGCCCGCCATGCAGGGCGGCAAGGCCGCGGACCGTGGAAAGGCCGAGCCCGGTTCCCTCCTGCTTGCGTCCCTGGTCCGTCTGGACGAAAGGCGTGCCGAGGCGCGGCAGGTCTTCCGCCGCAATGCCGATCCCGGTATCGCGCACGAAGACCGCGACATTGTGGCTTTCGAGATGGGCGCCGACCGTCACCTGGCCATTCCGGCCGGTGAATTTGATGGCGTTGGACAGAAGATTGAAGAGAATCTGCCGGAAGGCGCGGGCATCGAGGCTCACTTCGGGCAAATCCTCGCAAGGCATCCGCGAGAGGCGCACGCCGCGCTCAGAGGCGAGCCGCTCCAGCGTGGCGCAGCAATCGTCGAGAAGCGGCAGGATCGCCGCCTTTTCCGGTGCGATCTCGAACGTGCCGACCTCGATCCGCGACATGTCGAGAATGCCGTTCACGATTTCGAGGAGGTGGTTGCCCGAGGCGTGGATGAGGCCGGCATATTCCTTCTCGCGCCCTGCCCCGCCGCCGTCCCGCAACAGTTCGGCGAAGCCGATGATCGCGTTGAGCGGGGTGCGGAGTTCATGGCTCATCTCCGCGAGATAGCGGGTCTTGGCAAGGTCGGCGCGCTCCGCCGTCTCCTGCGCCTCATGCATCTGCCGCTCGCGGCGGCGCTGCTCCGAGACGTCGCGGGTCACAGTAACGACATGCCCGTCCGCCTCGCGCTCGCGTAGGCATCGGATTTCGACATCGACATAGGAGCCCGAGCCGTCACTGTCCGACGGTTCGCGATAGAGGCGAAGGTCGGTCCGGACCTCGCCGCCGTTCATGCGCGCATCCGACAGCGCCTTCAGGAAGGAAGGCCGGTCCGCCACATGCACGCGCCTCAGGAAGCCATCCCCGAGAAAGCTCGTGGGCAGGCTGCCGGTGAGGGTCCGCGCGGCGGGCGACGCGAAGATCACGTCGCCATCGGCCGCATGCCGGGTCACCAGTTCCGTTGCGTGATCGGCAAGCGCCCGGTAGCGGCCTTCCGCTTCCCTCGCCATACGCATGCCGAAACGGGCAAGCCGATCCGAGCGATAGGCGAGCGCGGCGGCGTAAAGCGCGACGGCGATGGCGATCGCAACGGAAGTCGCGCCTGCCGACGCGGCGCTTTCCGGCCCCGTCATGAGCAGGAGCGCCAGAACCAGCCCCGCGAAACCGGCCGAGACCGGGAAGGCTGTCCGCGACCCGGCAAAGGCGGATTCGAGCGGCACCAGCGGCAGGAGCATGAGGAAGGGTGAAGTGAGCCCGCCGCTGATCCGGCAAAGGCAGAAGACCAGCCCGGCGTTCCCGGCAGCGGAAACAAGGCTCGCCACGGCAAGATTTCCGGTCAGAGAAAGCACCGCTGCCGCGGCGATGGGACTGAGCAGCCCGGCGAGGATCACGACCGCGTTGCTCCCGAACGGCGCCCCTGTCGCAAGCCAGAGCGGAAACAGGCAGAGCACGATGAGGCCGATTCCGAGTTGGGTTCCCAGGAACTGCCGGTGCCGCATGGCTTCCAGCCGGTCCCGCCCCACGGAGTCGTGGACCATCCCCTCCAGCAACCGGTCGAGATACGCAACAAGGGTCATGAACGGGAACGCACCGGACTCGGAGATGGTTTTCGGAAATCGCCGACCCGCGAACCCTGCCAGAGCCGTCTTAAGGAACGCTAAAGCCGAACAGCGAGAAGCTCTGCACGATCCGTTAGGAAATTCGCGACAATTGTAAGTGTCATCTGAAGGCCGTTTTCAGAGCCTTTGCTTAAATTCCGAAGCAATACCGGGAAAAACCGGCAGGCATTGAAGAGACCGAAAGGACGGGCAGATGTTTCTTCTTCGGGCAGCTTTCTGGCTGTCGATCGTGGTCCTGCTTCTTCCGGCCGATCCTCGGTCGGATAGCCCCGCTCCCCGCGTCACCATGATCGAATACCTCCTCGCAGGCAGGGCCGTCGTGGCCGACCTGTCGCATTTCTGCGACCGCAATCCCGATGTCTGCGTGACCGGGAGCGCGGCCTTTCAGGTCTTTGCCGAAAAGGCCCAGACCGGCGCCCGCCTGCTCTATCGCTATATTGACGGCGAAGGGGAGGCCGGGAATCCGGCTCCGGGACAAGGCACGCTGACCGGCGACGACCTCGCTCCTACCTGGCAGGAGCCGGTACAGGCGGATGACGGCAGCGCCTGAGCGAACGTCTTCTCCTCAGCGTCGAGCGCGGTTTGCATGAGGACGTTTCGTCGCTATATGGCAGGGAGCGACCGAAAGCGCCCAGCATCATGACTATCGACGACATCCTCGAGAATTTCTCGTTCCTCGACGATTGGGAAGATCGCTACCGCTATGTCATCGAGCTCGGCAAGGAACTCGAGCCGCTGGCGGAGGCCGGGCACACGCCCGAGAACAAGGTTCGCGGCTGTGCCAGCCAGGTCTGGCTCTCCACCTCGATCGACCCGGCGAGCGAGCCTCCGCGCCTGTTCTTCGTTGGCGACAGCGATGCCCATATCGTGCGTGGCCTCGTCGCCATCGTCATCGCCCTCTTCTCCGGCAAGACGGCTCAGGAAATCCTTGCCACCGATGCCGAAGCGGTTTTCGACAGCATAGGCCTCCGGGAGCATCTGACCGCGCAACGATCCAACGGGCTCCGTGCCCTTGTCGATCGCATCAAGGCCGACGCCGAGGCCCTCCTCGCTTCCGCCTAGTCCAGCGTCGGCCGGTAGTCCTCCGTCCCCCAATGCCTGATCCCGGCCGACCGGCCAGGACCGCTCGCGGTCCGTGACAGGCCGTAATGCCGCGCCAGGCTGCCGAGCGCGATCTTCAGCACGAGCTTCGCCGAACGCGGCGGCCAAAGCCGTTCCCGCTCGATCTCCTCGATCCCCTTCAGGAAGCAGCAGAAGTCGAGAAGCACGCCTGCAAGCTCCTGCCCCACGGCATCGAGCGCCTTCTCGACCCTCATCCGCGCCGCAAGGGCGGCATCGGTGAGGTCGGATATGCCGCCCGCTCCGTCGCGCCTTCCCTGCGCAATCGCCGCCGACCAGTTGGCGGTGACACGCGGCATCATTTGGCTACGCGTGAAGTCGGCGCGAAGGCGTTCTCCCGCGGCGAACTCCGCCGCGTCCACGAGAGGCTTTCCGTCCCGTCCCCTGCGACGGCGGAGCCAGCCGAGCGGGCTTTCCGCAGCGTTCACCTGCACGATCCGGGCGTCCCCCGTTTCGTCCACGACCGTTGCGGATTCGACGGGGCGTCGCTCGGATGCTCCAAGCCCTTTTCCGGCAAGCCCCCGCCTCAATACGAGCCGTCCCTCGCCCGTCAGGCGCGGAGCCGCGCCCGTCGGCGCCTCGGCAAAGCCGGCTGACACCAGCCGGGCCAGCAGGCGCTCCTCCAAAGGCTTCTTGCGCTTTCCCGAGGCCAGCCGCTTCAGCGCCTTGAGAAGAATCTCCTGCTCCATCTCACTCGCCTCCCGCATCGCGGAGGACCATGAGATCGATCACCCGTTCGAGGCCGTCGATCAGCGCGTCGATCCGGCGGTCATCGCGATATTCCTCGATCGTCCGGCAGGCATGGGCCGCCGTGGTGCGGTCCCGCCCGAACAGGCTTCCCACATCCGAGAAGGGAAGACGCAGCCTTGTATGGGCGAGATACATCGCCACCTGCCGCGCGAAAGCGATCCTTGCTTCGCCCCGCGTCGCAATCCGCAACTGGCTTGACGGCAGACCGAACGCGAGCCCGACATAGACCACGAGGGTCTCGACCTTCCGCTCGACCGCGTCATTCGCGTCAATCCTGCCGCCTCCCCTGCCTTCCGCCAGCGCCGCATTCGCTCCCATCACGCATCACTCCGTATCAGGATTTTATTCCTACACGAGAATAGCGTGAGGGGAAGTGGCGGGGATAAGTTTCCGTGCTGTTTTCTCGAAAATCGGCGGGAGACTGCCCTTTCCGGCCCGTCGGGAAAGAAAACTTATCCCCCGCTTCTCCGCGTGCCCTCAGGCTGGACCTCTCTTCAGGAGGTCACACAATGACGCTTTCAGCAAACTGGCTCGATGAATTTATCAGGCAGAAGCAACGGAACCGCACGATCGATAAATCCGCTCGCCGTTCGGTCTTCCACGAGATCGAGGCCGGCGCCGGGCGCTATGATCGCAACCGCGACCTGCCGGCACTGATCCCCCTCGATCCTACGGTCCTTTCAGACGATTCCGCCGAAACCTGCCGGATGATTCTCGCGCGGCTCGCACGGGCGCTCCGTGCCGAACGCAATCGCGGCCGGGCCGGTCACTGGACCTATGACCTCAACCGCCATATCGGCCTCAGCCAGGCCTATATCGCCGAACGTCGTCGGCTCGCCGCCCGATTCGGCGAAACGATGCCGCCCGGCCTTCCAAGAAAAAACCGCCGCGAGATTGATCGCGGCGGTTCATCAAATTCGACTTGAGAAAATGGATCGACTAGCGCCGGCGGCGGCGCTGCTGGCCGAGCCCCATCTTCTTCGCGAGAGCCGAACGCGCTGCGGCATAGTTCGGCGCGACCATGGGATAATCCGCCGGAAGGCCCCACTTCTCGCGATATTCCTCGGGGGAAAGGTCGTAATGCGTGCGCAGGTGGCGCTTGAGCGACTTGAACTTCTTCCCGTCCTCAAGGCACACGATGTAGTCCGGGAACACGGACTTCTTCGGGTTGACCGCCGGCTTCAGAGGCTCCGGCTCGACCTCCACCGTGCCCCCATGGGTATTGGTAAGCGCGCGATGAACATCGGCGATCAGCGCAGGCAATTCCGAGGCCGGCACTGAATTGTTGCTCACATAGGCGGAGACGATCTCTGCTGCCAGATCAATCAAGTCGGCGCCGCCAACAGCCTGTTCGTTCATGTTTCACCCGATTATTTGATTTTGAACCGTTCGCAACGGCTCTCGACTACCCGCGAAATACCTACTTTCATACAACCTGAGGTGATTTCAGCAGGAGCAAGAATGTTTCTGTCGTTTCCGCTGCTTTGTCGCCTCTCATATAGTTGGCTTTAGGCAAACACAAGCATCGATTTGCTATTGCGGGCAGGAATGGCGCGTCTCCGGTCAAATAGCGCCACATTGTCACAGATCGGCCTAGTAAACGATGTAAGATTAAGCAGAATTGCTTTCCCGATCATAAAAATACCGCAAATCGGCACTGACGGTTTTAGTGTCGGTTTTTCCGTCTCGGCTTCGATGTAGTCCTGAGTGAGAATCAACGCCCGGAGAAACAGGCTCCAACGCCGACGCAATTCTCACAGCGGAATGCTTCTCTTTTGCGACGGGCCGGTCTTTTGCGACCAGTCAGGCCGCCGGCGCCTTCCTCTTCTCGCGATCCGTCACCAGCAGCACGACGTAACCGCAGATTCCCGCGATCAGCGATCCGGTCAGGATCCCCATCTTCACCCTGTCCTGCAGAGAGGGATCGTCGAAGGCGAGGAGCCCGATGAAAAGGCTCATGGTGAAGCCGATCCCGCAGAGGAGCGATACGCCGAAGACCTGCCCCCAGCTCGCTCCCGCCGGAATGTCGACGAGCCTCGCCCGCACCAGCAGGAAGACCGTGCCGAAAACGCCGATCAGCTTGCCGAGGAAAAGTCCTGCGGCCACGCCGAGCGTCAACGGTTCGGTGAAACTGGCAAGCGTCACGCCGGCAAAGGATACACCCGCATTGGCGAAACCGAAGATCGGCACGATGATGAAGGCGACAGGCGCCTGCAGGACATGCTCGAGCCTGTGGAGCGGCGAGGCGGCCGGCGTCGCTTCCGGCGTCCCCGGTGTCAGCTTGATCGGGATGGTCAGCGCGAGGAGCACGCCGGCGATCGTCGCGTGTATTCCCGAGCGGAACAGGAATATCCAGAGGAGCACGCCGAGCAGCAGATAGGGGACGAGCGAATTCACGCCGCGGCGATTGAGAATGGCCAGCACCGCCACGACCACCGCCGCGCCGGCAAGGTCGGGCAGCGACAGCCCGCTCGTGTAGAAGAGCGCGATGATGATGACCGCGCCGAGGTCATCGATGATCGCGAGCGCCGCCAGGAAGACCTTGAGCGAAGCCGGCACGCGCGAGCCGAGAAGGGAGATGACTCCGAGGGCAAAGGCGATGTCGGTCGCGGACGGGATCGCCCAGCCGCGCAATGCTGCCGGGTGATCGATATTGAAGGCGATGTAGATCAGCGCCGGCACGGCCATGCCGCCGGCCGCCGCTATTCCAGGCAGGAGCCGCCTTCCCCAGCTCGATAGCTGCCCGTCTAGCATCTCGCGCTTGATTTCGAGCCCCACCAGCAGGAAGAACACCGCCATCAGCGCGTCGTTGATCCAGTGCTGAAGGCTCAGCGGGCCGAGATAGATATGGAGCGCGCCGAAATAATCTTCCGCGATGGGCGAGTTGGCGACCAGCAGGGCAAGAACCGCCGCCGCCATTAGAAGAATCCCGCCCGACGCCTCGTTGTCCAGAAACTGGCGAAGCGCGTAGTTTGTGCGGCCTTTGGGCTTGTTCGGAGAACTATTGGAAGACATGGACCTGCGTCTATTGAAGGATTTTCTATATCTCCGTTGGCAGCGGACCTTTGACGCACGCAGCACACGCCAGAGGCAGCATCACTATAGGCAAATTATTGGCGCTTTCTACCGGATACGGTCGGAAACCCACATCAATCGCCCGCTAAACCATTCTCGTTGAGAAGGATGCAGCCGGCCCCTATATCTTTGCGGCAAATGGCGCGCTCCGCAGCGCGCGGTTTCCAGCACAGGAGGCTCGGCCATGACCGCGAACACGCCCCGCGAAAAGATTCACAAGACGGATGAGGAGTGGAAGGCGGAGCTGACGCCCGAGCAGTTCCATGTCGCCCGCCAGGGCGGCACCGAGCGCGCCTTTACCGGCCCCTATTGGGACGAGAAGCGCCCGGGCCTTTATCGCTGCGTCAGTTGTGGCGTTCCCCTCTTCCGCTCCGAAACGAAATTCGACTCCGGCACGGGCTGGCCGAGCTTCTACCAGCCGGTCGAGGAAGGCGTCGTGGAGGAGCATGTCGATCGCTCTCACGGCATGGTGCGCACCGAGGCGCGCTGTTCGACCTGCGATGCGCATCTCGGCCATGTCTTTCCCGATGGGCCGCGCCCGACCGGGCTGCGCTATTGCATGAACGGAACCGCGCTGAAGCTCGACCCCGATGCCTGAGCGCGCCGCCGAAGGCATGGCTGCCCTTTCTTCCTCCGCCCTTCCCGCCTATGCCGAGCCGCCCGTCGCCGACCGCCATCCGGTGGAAACGACGCTGCACGGCATCTCCCGCACCGACGACTATGCCTGGCTGCGGGCGGATAACTGGCAACAGGTGATGCGCGATCCGTCCGTCCTGCCGACGGAGATTCGTGCCTATCTCGAAGCCGAGAACGCCTTCGCGGCTGCCGCGATGGCCGATGTCGAGCCCTTGCGCCTCGACCTCTTCGCTGAGATGCGCGCCCGCATCAAGGAGGACGATTCCTCCGTTCCCGCCCCGGATGGGCCCCATGCCTATGCCATCCGCTACACGGAAGGTGCCGAGCATCCGGCATTGGTTCGCGGCGATCGCGACGGCAGCAATGAGCGAACCATCCTCGACGGCAATCTTCTCGCCGCGGGTAAGGCCTATTTCCGTCTCGGCGGCACTGCTCACAGCCCCGACCATCGCCTCCTCGCCTATTCCTTCGACGACAAGGGATCGGAATATTTCACGCTCCGCATCCGCGATCTCGACACGGGCGAGGACCTCGCCGAGGTGATCCCGGCGACAGCCGGCAATGCCGTATGGGCCGCCGACAGCCGCTCCCTCTTCTATGTCTGGGTCGATGACAACCATCGCCCGGCGAAGATCTTCCATCACGTACTCGGCACGGACCCGGCATCCGACCGTCTCGTTTACGCCGAGCCCGATCCGGGCTTCTTTCTCGGCATTGGCAAGACCCAGTCCGGCCGTTTCATTCTTCTCGACAGCCACGATCACGAGACCTCCGAAGTCCGCATGATTGAGGCAGACGCGCCGACCGGCGAACCGCGCCTCATCGCCGCGCGCAAGACGGGCGAGGAATATTCCGTCGATCACGGCGACGACCGGTTCTTCATCCTCACCAACGCCGCCGGCGCCGAGGATTTCAAGATCGTCACCGCGCCTATCGGCGCGCCGGGTCGCGACAATTGGCGGGACCTCATCCCCCATCGCGAGGGCCGGCTGATCCTCAGCCATACGAGCTATCGGGATCTCCTCGTGCGGCTGGAGCGCGAAAACGGCCTGCCGCGCATCGTCATCCGCCATCTGCCGACCGGCGAGGAGCATGCCATCGCCTTCGACGAGGAAGCCTATTCGCTTGGCATGAGCGACGGCT
>Ga0164243_10008673_pt1 | contig 14951 bp, 12 predicted proteins | sample OricompcompostOP_FD_108781 | JGI IMG/M metagenome (GOLD analysis project Ga0164243, IMG submission 108781) | Organic Plus compost microbial communities from Emeryville, California, USA - Original compost - Organic plus compost (OP) | ecosystem: Engineered > Solid waste > Mixed feedstock >... | reverse complement strand
GGCGCGTCGCTGAAATCGACATAGGTCTTCTCGATCACCCCGCCGGGGCTCCGGCGATAGGTGATGTAGCCGGACCGGCGGCCGTACACCTTGACGTCGACGTCCTTGGACGTCGCCGCGTAGGTCTTGACCACCGACATGTCGCTGATTGCGTAGGCCATGTCGGAGGGCGTCGTCTGCGCCGCGACCTGGGGGCCCGGCTTGTAGTCGGGCAGGCGGACGATCTGCACGCGGCGCGGGCCGCCGCCGCGCCGCGCCTCGATCCACAGCGCCTTGTCGCCGCTCGGACGCCAGGACATCGGCGAACGGAAGACCCACTCGTCCTGCGTGTTGAGGTTGATCCCCATGTAGCCGTCCTGGGTCTTGGACGCGGCGATGTCGATCAGCGCCGGGCCGATGTTGCCCGGGCGCGAGGCCCGCACGCCTGTGACGCCGTAGGTGTAGGCGATCATGTTCAGGCCCATGTTCAGGCTGTCGGCGTAGGGCCGTGGCATCGCCCCCAGGATGGCGAGGTCCGTGCCCGGGGAGAACCGCGTCGTCATCACGATCCCCAGCCGCTCGTCCGGCGAGAAGATCGTCGTCTCGTCGTAGCCGGCGGTGTTGGTGATCGTCTCCATCTCGCCGGACGCGAGGTGCTGCACCACCGAATCGGCGATGTCGCGTTCGCGGCCGCCCGCGAGGGAGATGCCGCCGCCGCCGTGGACGAACTGCTTGACCTCGCCGCCCCTGAACGCCTGCGGGATGACGCCGTCGGGGTGGTCGGGGTCTTTGACGAAGGGATCGAGCGTGCTGACGATCCGCGGATTGGCGATCACATAGCTCGCTCCTTGCTTCTGCAGCTCGCCGGTGAAGACCAGGGCGGAGAAGTTCGCCAGCAGAGTCGTCCAGGCGATGTGCCGGTTGTCCGGCGCGACGATCATCTCGGACCACCGGTGGGCGATGTGGTCGCCGTCGCTGACCTCGGCCGGATAGGTGACCGGGAGCAGGCTCGAGGCGCCGCAATCGTCCAGGCTCCGGGCGCACTCGAGGACGAAGTCGCCCAGGAAGATCCGCTTGTTGTCCGGGAAGATCATGTACCGCAGGCCGTTGTCCTTCGGGCGCGCCGGCGCTGTCTGCGAGAAGATCGTGCGCGCGGCGCCGCCGTCGTCGTCCATCACGACCAGGGTGACGTCACGGTCGCCGTGCTGGCCCGGCTTGGTGGAGACGACCAGCACTCGCCCCGACGGCGTGTAGGTGGCGCTGGAGGGCGTCAGGCCGGACGGCAGCGGCAGGGTGTAGATCTCGTGCCGGCCGATCGCCGCGGCCGCCGCGGGAGCGCCCGCGGCCGTGAGCGCCAGCGTCACGAGGGCTCCGAGTAGGCCGAGCCGCGTAGCCCCGGGGGCTCTTGCTCCCGCCCGCGCCGCAGCCTGAGCCTTCACCTCGCTTTGAACCACCATCGGCGTCCTCCCCTTGTCTGATCGGCTTCCTGCCGTGGACGTCCAACAGGCTGACGAGAGCATATCCGTCGCCCGGCGGAGCCGACTTTTCGCTTTCCTTACAAACTCGCGCGCCGCCGGCCGGCGCGCAGCAGCGAAGCCGGAGCCGTGATGTCGCCGACCAGCGGCCAGGCTTGCCCAGGCGCCCCGCGCAGCATATCGCCAGGACAAAGCATGTGGCCCGCCATAGCTGGCGGGCATGTCAGGCGGCGGCCATGGATTTCAAAAGACTAGGCTATTTCGCGCAGATCGCGGAGCTGGGCTCGCTCACCAAGGCCGGCGAGAAGATCGGCATCGCGCAACCCTCGCTGAGCCGGCAGATGCGGCTGCTGGAGGAGGAGCTGGGGGTGACGCTGTTCACCCGCGGCTCGCGCGGCATGCAGCTGACCGAAGCGGGCGCGCTGCTGCGCTCCCGGATCGCCGGCCCGTTGCGGCAGATCGGACATGCGATCTACGAGGTCCGCTCACTGCCCAGCGAGACCGGCGGCGCGGTCGTCTTCGGCATGCCGCCGACCATGATCCACCTGCTGGCCGGGCCGCTGTCGCTGCGCGTCGCGAAGGATGCGCCGAACATCTCGCTGAGGATCGTCGACGGCTACTCGGGCCGGCTCCTGGAGTGGATGAAACGCGGCGAGCTGGACGCGGCCATTCTCTACGGGCCGACGCCAGGCGGGCTGAACGCCACCAAGCTGGTGGAGGACGAACTGGCCCTCGTCGGCCCGCCGGACGCCGGGCTGGCCATGGACCGGCCGGTCGACTTCAAGAGCCTGGAGGACGTGCCGCTGGTGCTCTCGAGCCCGCCGCACGGTTTGCGGACCGCCATCGAGGTCGCGGCGACGAAGGCGCGGACCAAGCTCACGGTGAAGCATCAGGCGGACTCGTTCCAGCTGATGAAGGAGCTCGTGCAGGCGGGCCTCGGCTATACGCTGCTGCCCTACTTCTCGGTCAGCGACGAGGTCGAGAGCGGTCGCGTCACCGCCGCGCCGATCCACAATCCAGCCGCGACCCGGCAGCTGTTCCTGGGCATGCAGTCCGGCGCTCCGGCCCCGCGCGCGGTGCTCCAGGTGGAGGAGTTCGTCCGCGACGAGGTGGCGCGCCTGATCGACAGCGGGCGGTGGACGGCGGCTCGCCCGCTGAACGCCGGCGAGGCCTGACCGCACCATAGCCTCACGACATACCCCGCGCCGCCTTTTGTCTTGGCGGCATGCTCGGGCGCTCTGGTAACCAAGCCTGCAACCCACCCGGCTGAGCGCCTCCGAGGAGCATGCGAACCCATGAAGATCGGCGTCTCCTATCCCACGACCGAGGTCGCCGGAGATCCGGACGCGATCCGCAAGTTCGTCAAGGCGGCCGACGACCTCGGCTTCACCCACATGATGGCCTACGACCATGTCGTGAAGTGCCCCCACGAGGGGCGCGAGCCGAAGCTGACCGGTCCCTACACAGACAAGGACACCTTCCACGACCCGTTCGTGCTGTTCGGCTTCGCCGCGGCGCTGAGCGACAAGCTGGAGTTCGCCACCGGCGTGCTGGTCCTGCCGCAGCGGCAGACCGTCCTGGTCGCCCAGCAGGCCGCCGACGTCGACCTCTTGTCGCGCGAGCGTCTGCGCCTGGGCGTCGGCATCGGCTGGAACTACGTGGAGTTCGAGGCCCTGGGGCAGGACTTCCGCACCCGCGCCAAGCGGGTGGAGGAGCAGATCGGCTACCTGCGGGAGCTGTGGTCCAACCCGATCGTCAGCTTCGAGGGACGCTTCGACCGGATCGACCGCGCGGGCATCAATCCGCGTCCGCGCCGGCAGATCCCGGTCTGGCTCGGCGGCCACACGGAGGTCGCCTACGAGCGCGGCGCGAAGTTCGGCGACGGCTTCATCTACGCCGCCCCGGGCGCCGGCGCGGTCGAGGCCTGGGGGCGGACCAGGCAGTATCTCAGCCAACTCGGGCGCTCAGAAGAGGGGTTCGGGCGCGAGCTGCTCGCGCTCTTCGCCAGGGACGCTCAGGAAGCCGCCGACCACCTGAAGATCTGGCGCGACGCGGGCGGCACCCACGGCTGCGTGCCCTCGATGGGCAAGGGCCTGGGGTCCGACATCGACGCCCACATCGACTACGTCGCCCAGGTCAAGCGGCTGCTGGACGCCGGCTGAGCAGAGAAGAAACGGAGAAACAGATGAGCCTCCCGACCTCCGACCTGAAGCCGAAGATCGGCACGGCGGTGCACACCACCCAGGAAGTGCTGCTCTCCGGCCAATACGCGGCGCAGATCCGTGATCTTCTGGAACAGCGCGGGGTGCTGCTGTTCCCAAAAATGGGCTTCACGGACGAGCAGCAGCTGGCTTTCGCGCAAACACTGGGCGAGGTGATCCAGCAGGGCCTCAAGGGGATCTACAAGATCACCCTCGATCCTAAGCTGAACGACACCGCCGACTATCTGCACGCCACCACCCACTGGCACATCGACGGCGCCCAGGACACTGTTCCGACGCGCGCCTCGATGCTGACGGCGCGGGTGCTTTCCAATGTTGGCGGCCAGACGGAGTTCGCCAACACCTACGCGGCTTACGAAGACCTGCCCGAGGACAAGAAGCGGCTCGTGGACAGCTTGCGGGTGGTCCATTCGCAGGAGTTCATCCAACGGGCGTTGCACCCGAACCCGACCGAGGTCCAGCTCGCCCGCTGGCGCGAGCATCCCGAGCAGGTCCACCCGATGGTCTGGACCCACCAATCGGGCCGCAAGTCACTGGTGCTTGGCCTGACCGCCGGCCGCATCGAGGGGAAGAGCGAAGAGGAGAGCCGCGCGATCCTTGACGAGTTGCAGGCCTGGGCCACCCAGCCGCAATTCGTCTATCGCCACGAATGGACCGTCGGCGACCTGCTGATCTGGGACAACACCGGTGTGATGCACCGTGTTGAAAAGTATCCGGCCGACAGCGGCCGGCTGCTGAGCCGGACCACCCTCGTCGGCGAAGAGCCGATCGCCTGATCGGAGCCTGGCGTGGCCGCGCCGGGGCCTCGTCGGCCGGCCGCCGCCCTGTCGTGGGATTGCAAGGAAACGCGCCGATGGCGGAACTCAGATACGACGGCCGCGTCGCGGTGATCACCGGAGCGGGCCGCGGCTTGGGCCGCGCTCACGCCCTGCTGCTGGCCTCCCGCGGCGCGAAGGTGGTGGTCAACGACCTGGGGGTCGGCCTGCGCGGCGAAGGCGTGGACGCCGGCCCGGCCGAGGAGGTGGTTCGCGAGATCGTCGCCGCCGGCGGCGAGGCCGTGGCCTGCACCCAGTCGGTCGCCACCGCGGAGGGCGGCCAGGCGATCATCGACACCGCGCTCGAACGGTTCGGGCGCATCGACATCCTGATCCACAACGCCGGCAACGTCCGTCGCGCCTCGCTCAAGGAGATGACCCACGAGGACTTCGACAAGGTCCTCGACGTCCACCTGCGCGGCGCCTTCAACGTCGTGCGGCCGGCCTTCCCGCTCATGTGCGCAGCGGGCTTCGGCCGCATCGTGCTGACCGCGTCGATCAACGGCCTCTACGGAAACAAGGGGGCGGCCAACTACTCGGCGGCGAAGGGCGGGCTGATCGGCTTCCCAACGTCGTGGCGCTCGAGGGCGAACCCGAGGGCGTGAAGTGCAACCTGATCATTCCGGCCGCGGTGACCCGGATGTCGGAGGGCGTCGACACGAGCGCCTTCCCGCCGATGGACCCGGAGCTCGTGGCGCCCGCGGTCGCCTGGCTCTGTCATGAGTCCTGCCCGCTGAGCGGCGAGATGCTGATCTCGGTCGCCGGGCGCGTCGCCCGCGCCTTCATCGCCGAGTCCCAAGGCGTCTATCAGCCGTCCTGGACGATCGAGGACCTGCCCGCGCGGCTGGACGAGATCCGCAGCACCGACGCGCCCTGGGTCCTTCCCGTCGTCCCTTCCGGCCACATCGATCACCTGCGTCGCAGCTTCGCCATGGCGAAGGGCGACGAGAGCTGACGCCAACCTCCGAGGAGCTCCCAGAGTGCCTGCATATCTGATCGTCTATCGCGACAGCCCGGTCCGCGACGAAGCTGCGTTCGCCGAATACCAGCGTCGCAACCGGGAGACCGACGCAACGGCGTTCAAGATCACCCCGCTGGTGGTCTACGGCGCGGTGCACCCGCTGGAAGGACAGGCGCCCGACGGGGTCGTCATGCTGCAGTTCCCCACCGTCGAAGACGCCAAGGCCTGGTACGAGAGCCCGGCCTACCAGGCCGCCCTTCCCCATCGGCTGAGCTCCGCGGACTACCGCACGATCATCGTCGAAGGCCTTTAGCCGACATGACGCTTCTCACGACGCCTCCCCAGCTCAATGACCGATCGATCGCCGCGCGCGAGGCGGAGATCCTCGGGAAGCCGCAGCGCGTCCCCTCGCTCGCGCTCTCGGATGTCGGCCAGGACGTCTGGGACGTCGTCAAAGAGATCCGCTCGTCGATCGGCCTCGGCACGGCGACGGAGCTTCCCGGCTACACCCTGTTGATGGCCAAGCACCCCGCGCTCCTGCGCCGGCAGCTCGAGATGGGGACCTCGCTGTTCAACGGAAGACTGCCCGCGCGGGAGCGCGAACTCGCCGTCCTGCGCATCGGCTGGCTGCTCCAGGCGCCCTACGAGTGGGGCGAGCACGTCGACATCAGCCAGCGCTACGGGGTCGGCAAGGAGGAGATCGAGCGGGTGACCGAGGGCTCCGGAGCGCCCGGCTGGACCGAGCACGAGGCGGCCATCCTGCGGGCGGTGGAGGAGATGCTGGCGAGGCAGACGGTCAGCGACGAGACCTGGGCGATCCTGGCGAAGACCTGGGACGAGCAGCAGCTGATCGAGTTTCCCATGGTCGTCGGCCAGTACGTCTGCATCGCGATCGTCCAGAACACGCTCCGTGTTCGGCTGGAGACCGGCAATCCCGGGCTGACCCACCGATAGGCTGCAAGGCGCCCGGCGCCGCCACCTAAGAACGCGCGCCTAGCGCCAGACGAGCTCCGCCTTGGCCCCGCCGTCCCGGGCCCGCAGGCGCGCGAGGCGCCCCTGGATCCACAGCCGGTCGCACTCGACCGCCGACCATCCCGGCGGCAGCACGACCGGGCGGTGCGGCCAGCTCTGCGGCGGTCCGGCGCCCGGCCGCAGCCCGGCCAGGCCGAGCAGCAGCATGATCAGGAAGCCGCCGATGTTCGCAAAGAACGGCCCGGCCGCGGTGCCGCCCGGCACCTTGTCCAGCCGGTACTCCAGCGTCTGGGCGAAGCGCCCGGTCTGATAGGCGCCGTAGCCTTCCTCCATGAGCTTCAGCGCCAGGCGCCGGTCGCCGAGCCACAGCGCCCAGACCGGATAGAAGGCGGCCAGCATGGGCGCGCCCACATAGTCCGCCCAGCGGCTCAGATAGAGCTCCAGGGTTCGCCGTTCGGTCTCGGGATCGACCTCGCACCAGTACGGAAAGAAGGCCATCAGCGGCGTCGGCGCCGCCCCTTGCTCCTCGGAGATGCGGTGGCCGTCGTGCGCCGCGATCGCCCCGTCGGACCGGCGCGGCGGCTCCAGACCGCTCGCCGCGTCCGCCCAGCGCGCCGGGGCCGGCGCGCCCACGCGCTCGGAGAGAACCACGGCCCGCTCCAGCACGGAGCGCGCCAGCATGTTGGTCAGGGCGTCGTTGTTCGACGCGGCGCTCCGCTCCGCGGCCCCGCCGACCTCGAGCCAGTCGAAGCCTCCGTCATCCCTGGGCGTGACGCGCCCGCAGATCCAGTCGGCGACGCCGGCGAGCACCGGCCAGGCCTGCTCCTGCAGGAAGCGCTCGTCGCCGGTGACGTCCGCATAATGGGCGAAGGCGCGCGCCACATGCAGGCTGATGTGATCCTCGCGCGTGGCGCCCGCCGCGGCGCCCGGGGTGGCCTCTTCGCCGGTCGACGGCGCCGCCTCCCAGGGGAATTTCACGCCCGGCAGACCGACCATCTTGGCGTTGTCGCGCGCGGCGCTGAGATAGCGGCTGCGGAAACCCAGCAGGCTCTCGGCCGCGAGCGGCTGGAAGAGGCTGATCACGGGAACGGCGAAGGCGTCGACGTCCCACATCACGTGACCGAAGTAGTAGTGGTAGTCGTGCCAGGTCGCGAGGCCGAAGATCGACGTCGAGGCCGGCGAGGCGGCGTGCACCGAGGCGTTGAGATAGTAGTAGCCGGCGTCCGCCAGCGCCTGCCACCTGGCCCCGGCGCCGACCAGGCGGATGCGGCCTTCCCACAGCTCGGCCCAGCATTCCCGGTTCCGCCGCCGGACTTCCTCGAAGCCGAACGTCTTCGCCGGCGTCAGCAGTCGCAGGGCCTGCGCGTCGGGCTGCCCATGCATGACCGACGGCAGCAGCGAGACCATCTGGCGGAAGGCGGCGGTCCCGCCGGCGGGCAGCCTCAGCCGGTAGGCGGTTCCAAGCGGGCCCTGCTCGTCCCACGGCTCGTTCTCCGTACGCTCGGCGTCGTCCGGCCCCTCCGTCAGCAGGGCCAGGCCGAGGCTCGCCAGGTCGCCTTCCGAGCCCCACAGCATCACCCCGTCGCAGGCCGGCTCCGGCTCGCCGGGCGTCTGCGTCCGCCGCCGCAGCACGCGGCCGCGGACGCCGGCCGGATCGATATGGCCGCGCCAGGTGACCTCGCAGCTCCGGTCGGCCCGCACCTGGGTCTCCTGGCAGACGATCGTGGGGTGTGAGCGGCTGCAGAACGTCAGCACGGTGACGGCGAGACTGACGCCGCCGACCTGGAACTCGATGCGGCTGGTCAGCTCCCCGGTCGCGAAGTCATGGGCCTGGTCGATCAGCCGGACGCGCTCCGGCTGGTCGCTCGCCTTCACCCCGTTCAGGACGATGTCGCCGGCCAGAGGATAGGGACCTGCGGCCGCCGCCTCCACCCGCCGGACATGGTGTTCGCCGCTGAAGCCGCTGACCAGGCACATCCCCGGCCGCAGCGGGTTCTCCCGGACGCGCAGACCGATCATCCCGTTCGATAGGTAGGCGGGCAGGTCCGCGCCGCGCTCGCCCTGCTCGACGGGCGGATTGATCGGTCGGTGCTTGGGGTCGAGGTCCAACGGAGTCGTCCGGCGGTTGCGCGAGCCCCAACCGATCGGCGGGCGTTCCGTTCCGCGCGGTTTGCGTGCTCACGCTGGGTCAGGCGCCGCACGCCGGATTACGCCCGGCCCCCGATGCGACATACTGCGGTGGTGGACCGGAACAGCCTTCCCATGGCCGACAGCTTCGAAGAGATCCGCGGCGCAGTGCGCGCGCTCTGCGCCCAGTTCGGCGGCGCCTACTTCCGCCAGGTCGATCAGGCGCGGGGCTATCCCGAGGCCTTCGTCGACGCCCTGATCCGCGAAGGCTGGCTCGCGGCGATGATCCCCGAGGAATATGGCGGCTCGGGCCTGGGCCTGACCGAGGCCTCCGTCATCATGGAGGAGATCAACCGCAGCGGCGCGAACGCCGGCGCCGTCCACGGGCAGATGTACAACATGGGGACCCTGCTGCGGCACGGATCGGAGACCCAGAAGGCGCTCTATCTGCCCAAGATCGCCCGCGGCGAGCTGCGGCTGCAGTCGATGGCGGTGACCGAGCCGACGACCGGAACGGACACCACCCGGTTGAAGACCCGCGCCGTGAGCCGCGGCGACCGCTACCTGGTGTCCGGCCAGAAGGTCTGGATCAGCCGCCTGCAGCACAGCGACCTGATGATCCTGCTGGCGCGCACGACGCCGATCGAGCAGGTCGCCAAGAAGTCGCTCGGCATGTCGATCTTCATCGTCGATCTGCGCGAAGCGCTCGGCCGCGGCATGGAGATCCGGCCGATCGCCAACATGGTCAATCACGAGACCAACGAGGTCTTCTTCGACGAGCTGGAGATCCCGGCCGAAAACCTGATCGGCGAAGAGGGCATGGGCTTCCGCTACATCCTCGACGGGCTCAATGCGGAGCGGATCCTGATCGCCGCCGAATGCATCGGCGACGGCTACTGGTTCACCGACCGCGCCAGCGCCTACGCCAAGGACCGCCGGGTGTTCGACCGCCCGATCGGGCAGAACCAGGGCGTGCAGTTCCCGATCGCCGAAGCCTTCATCGAGGTCGAGGCCGCCAACCTGATGCGGTTCGAGGCCTGCCGCCGCTTCGACGCAGGGCTCGACTGCGGCGCCCAGGCGAACATGGCGAAATACCTCGCGGCCAAGGCCTCCTGGGAGGCGGCCAACACCTGCCTGCAGACCTACGGCGGCTTCGGGTTCGCCGCCGACTATGACGTTGAGCGTAAGTTTCGCGAAACGCGGCTTTATCAGGTGGCCCCGGTCTCGACGAACCTCATCCTGTCCTACGTCGCCGAGCACGTCCTGGGATTGCCGCGCTCCTTCTGATCGGCGCGGCGCTACAATAGACGGCGACCACCGCGCGGGAAGGCGGCCGGTGGTCAAGACGAAGGGAGGCGACGATGGGCCAGGGACCGCTGGCGGGCCTGAAGGTGCTCGAATTCGCCGGCGTCGGGCCGGGGCCCTTGTGCGCCATGCTGCTGGCCGACATGGGGGCCGAGGTCGTCACGCTCGACCGCCTCAGCCCCAGCGGCCTCGGCATTCCGCGCCCCTGGAGCTGCGACGTGCTGCGCCGCGGGCGACGCTCGCTGGCCGTCGACCTGAAGCATCCCGACGGCGTGGCCTGCGTCCTCGACCTCGTCGCGCAGGCCGACGCCCTGATCGAGGGCTTCCGGCCGGGGGTCATGGAGCGCCTCGGCCTCGGCCCGGCGGACTGCGCGGCGCGAAATCCACGGCTGGTCTACGGCCGGGTGACCGGCTGGGGACAGGACGGCCCTCTCGCCCAGGCGGCGGGCCACGACCTGAACTACATCGCCCTGACCGGGGTCCTGGCGGCGATCGGCCGGGCCGGCGGCCCGCCCGCGATCCCGCTCAACCTGCTCGGCGACTACGCCGGCGGCGGCCTGACCCTGGCCTTCGGCCTCGTCTGCGCCCTCTTCGAAGCCGGCCGCTCCGGACGCGGTCAGGTGGTGGACGCGGCGATGACGGAAGGGGCGCTGGCGCTGTTCGCGCCGTTCTTCGGGCTCGCGGCGGCCGGGCTTCATCGCGCAGAGCGGGGGACCAACCTGCTGGATTCCGGGGCGCCCTTTTACGAGGTCTACGCCTGCGCCGACGGGGAATGGGTCAGCGTCGCGCCGATCGAGCCGAAGTTCCGCAGCGTCCTGCTCGAGAAGCTCGGCTTCGATCCGGCGGCCTTCCCGGGCCTCACGGACCCGGCGGACTGGCCGAAGGCGCGCGAGCTCCTGACGGCGCGGTTCGCCGAGCGAAGCCGAGCCGAATGGTGCGAACTGCTGGAAGGCTCGGACGGTTGCTTCGCGCCGGTGCTGGACTTCCGCGAAGCCCCCGCCCATCCGCAGCACGTGGCGCGCGAGGCCTTCATCGAGATCGGCGGCGTCGTCCAACCGGCCCCCGCCCCGCGCTTCAGCCGCACCCCGCCGGCGGCGCCGTCCCCGCCGGAAGGGCCGGGGGGCAGCAGCCGCGAGATCCTGCTCGACTGGGGGTTCGCCAGCGATCGCGTCGAGGGCCTCGTCCGCGACGGCGTCGTCCGCGCCGAGGCCCGCGGCTAGGCCGGCGTCTGCGCCGACTCCTTCATCGCCCGCTCGACCGCCAGCAGCAGCTGCAGGCGCGCTTCGTCCGACGGCGCGTCCTCGATCTGTGCGGCGAGGCGCGCGAGCAGGTCCGCACGCGCATTGTGCCAGTCCAGGGTCGCCGCCCGACCGGGCTGCAGGCGCGAGGGCGCCGCCTCGACCCGCTGCGCCTGGTCGCGCGTGAGGTCGAACGCCTGGTCCAGCGCCGGCTTGACGAGCTTGGCCGGGTAGAAGCCGCTGCGCTCGAGCCGCTGGGCGAGGCCGTCGAGCGAGTTGGGCTCGCCGTGCGCCATGAAGATGTCGCCGCGGATCGGCTGGCGCGCGCGCACCCATTCGACCAGGCCGTTGGCGTCCGCGTGCGCCGAGTAGACGTCGAGGGTGCGGATACGGGCCCTGACCTGGAAGTCCTCGCCCTGGATCCGCACGAGCTTCTTGCCGTCCGCCAGCAGCCGGCCGAGCGTGCCCACGGCCTGGTAGCCGGTGATCAGCACGGTGACCTCCCGCCGCCACAACAGCCGCTTGAGGTGGCGGCGGATGCGGCCGGCGTCGCACATGCCGCTGCCCGCGAGGATGATGTGCCAGTCGCGCAGCCTCTCCAGCCTGTCGCTGTCCCCCGGCTTCATCAGGTAATGGACGTTGGCGGCGTGCCGCAGAGGCCGGAACGGATTGTCTTCGGTGTCGCGGTTCCAGCCCCGCTCGAGGAACACATCGGTGGCCTCGATCGCCAGCGGAGAGTCCAGGAAGATCTGCCCGCGCGGGGCGTCGCCGGCCTCCATGACAGCCAGCAGGTCCAGCAGCAGTTCCTGCGCGCGGCCGACGGCGAAGGTCGGCATCAGCAGGGGGCCGCCGGCCTTGTGCGCCTGGCGGAGCTCTTCGGCCAGCAGGGCGCGCCGTCCGGCGGTGTCCACCGCCTGCCGCTCGCGATCGCCGTAGGTGGCTTCCACCACCAGGTGGTCGACGCCCGCCGGTCCGGTCGGGTCCGGCAGGTAGTCCTGTCCGCCCGCGCCGAGGTCGCCCGAGAACAGGATGGTGGTGACGTCCTCCCCCTCGCCGACCATCACCTCCACCGACGCGGCGCCGAGCATGTGGCCGGCAGGCCAGTAGCGGGCGCGAACCCCGGGGACGACCTCGACCACCTCGTCGAACTTCACGCGCTCGAAGAGCTCCATCGTCCGCTTGGCGTCGCGCGCGGTGTAGACCGGCTCGACCAGCGGGCGGCCGCGATGCTGGTTGCGGCGGTTGAGGAACGCCACCTCGCCCTCCTGGATCTCGCCGGAGTCGGCCAGCATCACCTCGCACAGGTCGCGCGTGGGGGCTGTGGCGAAGATCGGCCCGCGATAGCCAGCCTTCATCAGCTTGGGCAGCATGCCCGAATGGTCGATGTGCGCGTGGGTCAGAAGCACGGCGTCGATGGTCTCGACGTCGAAAGGAAACGGCTCGTAGTTGAGCGCCTTGAGCGTCTTCGGCCCCTGGAACATGCCGCAGTCGACGAGGATGTCGAACCCGTCGCCGCTCAGGCGCGCGCAGTAGCCGGTGACGCATTCCGCCGCGCCGTGAAAATTCAGGGTAAGGGCCATTCCATCTCCTGAGCCGCCGAAGCGCGCTGCCGCGCGCGCGTCGGGCCGCAACTGTTCGTCCAAGTCTCGGGGATCGCCGCGAGCGGACAAGGCCCCAATTTCCCGCCGCTCTCGCGCGCCGCAGCTCGGTCGCGAGCATCCGGACCGGATCATCATTCGTGTAAGCGACGGATCCGCGCCAATGCCAGATAGGAGGGGAAAAACCCGGAGCTCCTTGTTCAGGATCAAGGCTTGTCGTCGGATAGGCGGGACATGCGTCCCCTCGCGTTCAGACCGGAGAGCTGATGATGTCGGCGCGGGCAGCCAGGCCGTGGCACCATGAAACGACCAGCGCGGTGCTCGCGGAACTCGGCTCGAGCGAGGCCGGACTGTCCGAGGCCGAGGCGCAGGCGCGGCTGTTGCGCCATGGCCCCAACCTCCTTCCCGAAACCAAGCGGCGCTCGGCGTTCCGGCGGTTCCTGGCGCAGTTCAACAACGTCCTGATCTGCTTCCTTCTGGTGGCGGCCGTGGCGGCGGCGCTGGTCGGCCATGCGGTCGACGCCGCGGTGATCGTGGCGGTGGTCCTGCTGAACGCCGTCGTCGGCTTCATCCAGGAAGGCCGCGCCGAGCAGGCGCTCGACGCCATCCGCGGAATGATCGCGCCGGACGCGGCGGTGCTGCGCGAGGGTCGTCGCACGCGGATCGCGGTTCGCGACCTCGTCCCCGGCGACGTCGTCCTCCTGGAGGCTGGTGACCGGGTGCCCGCCGACCTTCGGCTGCTGCGGGCGCGCCGGCTGCTGATCGACGAGGCGCTGCTGACCGGCGAGTCGCTGCCGGCGGAGAAGGACGAACAGCCCGTACCGGCGGAGGCGCCGCTGGGCGACCGCCGGAGCATGGCCTTCTCCGGCGCCTTGGTCGCGGCGGGACAAGGGGTCGGCGTGGTCGTCGAGACGGGTCCGCGCACCCAGGTCGGCCAGATCAGCCGCCTCCTGCAGTCGGTCGAGCAACTGAGCACGCCGCTGTTGCGCCAGATCGACAGCTTCGCCAAGCGCTTCACCTGGATGGTCGTGATCGGCGGGGCGCTTCTGTTCGCCTTCGCGGTGATGATGCGCGGCTTCCACTGGATCGACGCGCTGATCGCGGTCGTGGCGCTGGCGGTCGGCCTCGTGCCCGAGGGACTGCCGGCGGTGATCACCATCACCCTGGCGATCGGGGTGCGCCGGATGGCGGCGCGCAATGCGGTGATCCGCAAGCTGCCGGCCGTCGAGACTCTGGGCGCCACCTCGGTGATCTGCACCGACAAGACCGGCACCCTGACGCGCAACGAGATGACCGCCCGACGCATCGTCACGACCGCGGGGTAGATCCTGGCGAGCGGCTCGGGCTACACGCCGGAAGGCGAGTTGACCCGCCGCGACACCGGCGAGCCGGCCGTCGCCCCGGCCGACCTGCTGCGCTGCGGGGTGCTCTGCAACGACGCCAGCCTCGCGCCGGCGGCGGACGGCTGGCGGGTGCACGGCGATCCCATGGAGGGGGCGCTGCTCGCCCTGGCGCTGAAGGGCGGCGAGGACCCGACCGACGTCCGCGCCGCCTGGCCGCGGCTGGACGAGATCCCCTTCGACCCCGAGCACCGCTTCATGGCCACGCTTCACCGCGCCCCCTCGGGGGAGGTGGTGATCTTCCTCAAGGGGGCGGCGGAGGCGCTGCTCGAGCGTGCGGCGCCGCCGATCGATCCGGCGTTCTGGGGCGAGCGGATCGCCGCCGCAGGCGCGGAGGGCGAGCGGGTGCTCGCGTTCGGCCTCAAGCGCCTGCCCGAGGCGCCGGGGGCGCGGCTCGATTTCAGCCATGTGGCGGAGGGCGTCGAACTCCTCGGTCTCGTCGGCTTCATCGATCCGCCTCGCCCGGAGGCCAAGGCGGCGATCGTCGAATGCCGCTCGGCCCGGATCGCGGTCAAGATGATCACCGGCGACCACGCCGCCACGGCCGCGGCCATCGCCCGCCAGCTGGAGCTCGCGGAAGATCCTCAGGTGGCCACCGGCGCGGAGATCGAGGCGATGTCCGACGCCGAGCTGCAACGGCGCGTCGAGCGCATCTCCGTCTTCGCCCGCGCCAGTCCGGAGCACAAGCTGCGCATCGTGCGCGCGCTGCAGGCCAACGGTCATATCGTCGCCATGACCGGCGACGGCGTGAACGACGCGCCGTCGCTGAAGCAGGCGGACGTCGGCACGGCGATGGGGATCAAGGGCACCGAGGCCTCCAAGGAGGCCGCGGAGATGGTGCTCCTCGACGACAACTTCG
>Ga0164243_10008672_pt1 | contig 14951 bp, 16 predicted proteins | sample OricompcompostOP_FD_108781 | JGI IMG/M metagenome (GOLD analysis project Ga0164243, IMG submission 108781) | Organic Plus compost microbial communities from Emeryville, California, USA - Original compost - Organic plus compost (OP) | ecosystem: Engineered > Solid waste > Mixed feedstock >... | reverse complement strand
TGGGGAACAGCGCACAGGTGTAGGTCATCGACGGGCCGAGGACGTACTCGTAGAAGGTGTTGGAGACGTCGTAGTGGTGGTGGATCGCGTCGGCATCGCGATCCCGAGAGTGCCGGCCCCAGGTCAGCGCGTTCAGCGAGGCGTGCCGCAGGCCCTCGACCTTGTGGCGCCAGGCGGGCAGGTGTTCCTGCGGCGGCGGGGCCGGTGGCCGGAAGTTCTTGAGCCCGAGGTTGCGGACGATGTCGAGCAGTTCGGCCGGCTTCGGCATCCGGAAGTCGGTCTTGTCGAGCACCAGGTCGAGCAGCGGGTACGGGTCCCCGGGATGGGTGCCCTCGAGCTCGAGATCCCCGCTCACGTAGGCGCGAGCAAGGCCGAGGTCGCCGGGCGCGGTGAGGATGTAGGCCAGGCCACGCGGGGTCAGCAGCTTCATCCCGTACTGACTGTCCGGGTTGCCGCCGACGCTGCCGTCGTAGGCGCTGATCCGGATCGGGACGCCGTCCGCGAAGAGGGAGTCGATCGTTCCTGCGATACCCGGCTTGCTCGTGGCCGCCGGTGCCGATGCCTGGGTCACCGTCGCTTCACCGCCTTGTCATAGAGGCTCGTCAGCCTGTCTTCTGGGTCATAGCGCCGCTTCACCGCGGCAAGGTTGGCGCCGTCGTAGAGGGCGTCGAAGGTCTCGCGGTCGTAGAACGCCTCGGAGTAGAGCGACTTGTGGCCGCCGAGCTCGTGCACCTTGGCCTCGATCGCGCGGTTCTTGGGGGCATCGACGCGCTCCGGGCCGACATGGACCGTGCCCCAGAAGCCGACGTTGACGTAGAGCCGCCCGGGCTCGAGCGGGTACGACGGCCAGTTCTTCTCGGCCACGAGCGGGCAGAGCCACACCGGCCGCATGCCGACCTCCTCGTCGAACCACGCCAGGAAGGCCGGCAGATTCTCCACCGGCACCTCGATGTCCTGGATGACTCGCTCGCGCAGCGGACGGCCGGCGCGGGCGTCGAGCCGGTCGGCGATGTGGTAGCGCTGATCGAGGCCGAGCATCTTCATGTAGACGTCCGAGCGGCGGAACCGGCGCGGCCAGATCCGTCGCAGAGAGGGGTTCTGCGCGCCGAAGGCGCCCGAGCACCAGAACCAGTCGGTGTCCCAGCGCCACAGGTAGTCATACATCGTCAGCAGGTCGGTCTGCTCCTGCTCGATGGAGCGGTAGTAGATCTTCTGCCCGGTGTAGTCGCTCGGGCCGCGACCGGTGCGTGGCTCGGTGCCAAGCTCGGACCAGGTGGCCACCGTCAGGAAGTACGCCCCCGGCGCGAAGGCGACGCCGTCGAGGCCGTCGACGCGGGCCCCGTCGTACTCCTTGGTCTCGGCGATCTCGCCGATCGTCTTCGCCAGCAGCCCGGCATCGTCGAAGCGAAGGTGGCGCAAAGCGACGTAGCTCGGCACCGGCTCCAGCTTGATCTTCAGCCGGGTGGCGTAGCCCAGGGATCCGTAGGAGTTCGGGAAGGTGTCGAACAGGTCCTCAGCCGGCCGGGTGGTCACCACCTCGCCGCCGCCGGTGAAGACGTCCATCTCGAGGACGGACTCGTGCGGCAGGCCGTTGCGGAAGCTCGTCGACTCGATGCCGAGGCCGGTGACCGCTCCGCCCAGGGTGATGGTGCGCAGTTGCGGGACGACGTACGGGATGAGGCCGTAGGGCAGGGTCGCGTCGACCAGATCCTCGTAGGTGCACATGCCCTGAACGTCCGCAGTCTTCGCGATCGGGTCGACCTCGATGACGCCGGTGAGCCCGCTGACGTCCAGGCCGGGCGCGGTCGTGGCAGCGCGGGCCCGGAAGAGGTTCGTGGTCTTCTTCGCCAGCCGGACCGGAGCGCCCGCCGGGATCGCGGCGTACGACGCCGTCAGCTGTGCCACCGCGGCGTTGTGCTGCTCCCAGCCTCTGGTGTGAGTCACGCCCGACAACGTACCCCGTCGAGATGTCGCACTGGTTTCCAGGTGGCCTGGCCGTTGCGCAGGTTGCCTGCGCTCACCGCTCGCGGGTCGCGACATCGGCGTCGGTGGTGTCGGTGGCGAGCGGAACGGCGCCCACGATCTGCCGCAACGCCGCGACGTGCCCCTCGAACGCATCCCGGCCCACCTCGGTGAGCCGTGCACGAACCTTGCGACGGCTGCCGTCGAGGCGCCGTTGCGTGGCGACGTACCCTGCGTCCTCGAGGGTCGCCAGCTGCTTGGAGAGCGCCGAGTCGGACAGATGCAGCCGGTCGCGCAAATAGCCGAACTCCGCCCAGTCCGCCGCCGCGAGCGTCGCCACCAGCGAAAGCCTGGTACTCGGGTGGATGAGTTCGTCGAAGCGGGGATCGACGCCCGGCTCGGTGTTCGGTTCGGCGCTCATGCCCGGAAGACTCGCCGCAGGAAGGCCAAGATCTCGGGTCCACCGAAGCCGATGGTGAGCGCAATCATCCCCGCCGCCCAGATCTGGGCATGGGCCGCCCCGTCGCCGTCGAGGAGCAGGGAAATGCCGACCGTGACAGCGACCAGTGCGACGAGCATGCCCACCACCACGACCGGTAGCCGCCGGCTCGCGACATCGGCGCGCACACGCACCTGACGCGTCCGCCGCCGGCCGTCGAGGAGACGCGAGGCGATCATCGAGTGACCGACACCGAACGCCACCGTGGCGACCGTGACGACCCAGGCCGGCGCGACGTCTCCGATGACCCCCAGGGCGACCCAGCCGGCCGCCATCCCCCACCAGTAGGCGCGCGGCAGTCCGATCTCTGCGGCGACCTGGGCGCGCGCCCGCGCCACCTCCGCCAGGGCGAGATACGCCTCTTCCGAAGCGATGTGTTCGGGCATCACAGACCTCCACTTTCCGATTAGGAAAGTAGCCTCCTCTTTCCAAGTAGGAAAGTCAAGGACGCGGTGGTCAGTCGCTGGGGACATCCAGGCCGGCGAGCATGGCGAGCTCCTGGTCGGTCAACCGGATCTTGGCGGCGGCAACGTTCTCTGTCACGTGCCCCGGGTCACCGGTGCCCGGGATCGCCAGGACATGCGGGCCTTGGTGAAGGCACCACGCCAGCCTGATCTGCGCCGACGTAGCACCGTGAGCAGCGGCCACCCGACGTACCGCCTCGGGCTCGTCCTGCCGGCTGGCGACGCTGGCCTCACGAGCGTCACCAGCGATCGTGAAGAACGGCACGAAGGCGATCCCGAGCTCGGCACAGCGCCCGATGACGCCCGCCGCGTCCGGACGCTGATAGCCGAGCGCATGCCGGTTCTGCACGCACACGATCTCGGTCAGGGCAACCGCCTCCTCAAGCTGCTCGAGGCTCACGTTGGACACCCCGAGGTGGCGCAACAGCCCTGCCTCCCGACACTCGACGAGGGCGCCGAGATGATCCACGAGCGAGGTCATCGACGGCATCAGCCGTAGATTGACCAGATCGAGGTGGTCACGGCCGAGCTGGCGGAGGTTCTCCTCCACCAGGCCACGGATCTGGTCAGGCCGGGCCGTCCACCACTCGCCGGAGGGATCGCGGTGGGGCCCGACCTTGGTCGCCACGACGATCCGGTCCCGATCGTTGCGCGGGTAGGCCGCCAGCGCGCTGTTGACCAGCTCATTGGCACTCAGCAGGGCGCTGAAGTAGAAGGCAGCGGTGTCGATGTGGTCGACGCCCAGCTCGACGGCACGACGGATGACCGCGATCGAGGTGTCCCGATCACGCGGCTCACCCCGGTCCATGCCACCGGTCCCGGTGGTCCGCATCGCTCCGAAGCCCAACCGGTTGACGGTCAGGTCGCCAAGCCGTCCGGTGCCCGCCGCGGCTGCTGGGAGGTGGCTCCTGGGAGGCGTCACGAGCGCTCGGCGCTCACGACGGTGCCGAGCGGGTCACCGGCCAGGACCGGTACGTCGACCCCGGCGAAGTCGCGCACGATGGCGAGGTCAGCCTCGGCGACGCCAGCCCCCTCGCTCAGCACCACCACCGCCTCCAGCCCCCGCGAACCGGAGGCAATCGCCATCGCGACGCACACACCGACCGCCGAGACCTCAAGCGAGGGCAGCGCGACGGTCGCGGCGGCGTAGGTGCGGCCGTCAAGGTCCCGGACCGCGGCTCCCTCGGCCGCGCCAGCGCGGGCCCGAGTGGCCCTGGCCAGCGTGACCAGCTTCCGGTCCTCTGCTGACAGGTCGCTCGACATGGCAATCACCTTAGGACAGCGTCCGCATCGACCAGACGGGCAGGTCGAGTTGCCTCTGATTCCCGCCGAGTCGCCCCTCGTGTCGGTCGACTTGCCCCTGATCTCCGTCGAGTTGCCCCTGATCCGCGTCGACTTGCCAGTTTCGTCGCCCGGACAGGCAACTCACTCGCCACGACGGGCAACTCGGCCTAGTCGGTCGAGGTCAGCGGCATCACGCGCACGGTGTCGATCTTGTTGCGACGACCCGCGGTCTCCTCCGCCTCGAAGCGGAGGCCGTGGGCGGTCACCGTCGATCCGGCGATCGGGACCAGCCCGAGGTGCTTGGCCATCAGACCACCCACCGAATCGACGTCGTCCTCCTCGACGTCGAAGCCGACGAGCTCCTCCAGATCGCTGACCAAGAAGCGCGACGGCACCCGCCACGAGCCGTCCTCCAGGCGCTGCGGCTCGCGGTCCTCCACGTCGTACTCATCGGTGATCTCGCCGACGATCTCCTCAAGGATGTCCTCGATCGTGACCAGACCGGCAGTGCCGCCGTACTCGTCGACCACGATCGCGATGTGCTGACGGTTCTTCTGCATCTCGGCGAGCAGCTCGTCGACCGGCTTCGACTCCGGCACCCACGTCGGCGGCCGCATCAGCGAGTCGACCCGCTGGGTGGTCTCGACGTCCGGCGCCTCGAAGTCGCGGCGTACCAGGTCCTTGAGGTAGGCCATGCCCACCACATTGTCGAGGGTGTCGTCGACGACGGGGATCCGGGAGAAGCCCGAGCGCAAGAAGAGCGAGAGGGTCTGTCGGAGGTTCTTGTGACGCTCCACGAAGACGATGTCGCCCCGCGGGACCATCACCTCGCGGGCGCGGGTGTCACCGAGCTCGAAGACGGAATGGATCATCCGGCGCTCGTCGGCCTCGATGACCGAGGACGCCTCGGCCAGGTCGACCAGCTCGCGCAACTCGGTCTCGGTCGAGAACGGTCCCTCGCGGAAGCCGCGCCCCGGCGTCAGCGCATTCCCGATCAGGATCAGCAGCGACGGGATCGGCCCGAGCACGGCGGTGACCGCCGAGAGCGGCAGCGCGGCCAGTAGGGCGATCCGCTCATGGTGCTGTCGGCCGATCGTGCGTGGGCCGACGCCGATGGCGACGAACGAGATCACCACCATCACGCCCATCGCGGTGGCCACGGTCGGCCACCAATGGCCGTCGAAGGCGTCGTACACCCACAAGGAGACGAGCACCGTGGCGCCGATCTCACTGAGCAGCCGCAACAGCAGGACGGTGTTGAGGTAGCGCGGCGGATCGGCAAGCAGGGTCACCAGCCGCTTCGCGCCGGTGCGTCCCTCGTCGACAAGCTCGTCGGCCCGGGCTCGGGAGAAGGAGTTGAGGGCCGCATCGGCGGCCGAGAAGAGGCCGGCGAGTACGACGAGGACGGCGGCCGCGACCAGCAGCCAGGCGTCATCCATGGACGCTCCCTCTGCTACTTCGGCGCCTTCGCCTGCGAACCCCACTCCTTGAGGAGGTCCGCCTGCAGAGCGAACATCTCCTGATGGTCCTCCGGCTCGGCGTGGTCGTATCCGAGCAGGTGCAGGATCCCGTGGGTGGTGAGCAGCTCGACCTCCGCGAGGGTGCCGTGGCCAGCGCTGGCGCCCTGCTTCGCGGCGACCGTCGGGGCGAGGATCAGATCGCCGAGGACGCCCTCCTCGGGCTCCTCGTCGAGCAGGCCGGGACGCAGTTCGTCCATCGGGAAGGCGAGCACGTCGGTCGGCCCCTCCTTCTCCATCCATTGCTCGTTGAGCTGGGCGATGGTCTCCTCGTCGACGGCCTTGATGCACAACTCGGCCTGCGGGTGCACCCGCATCCTGTCCATCACGAATCGCGCCAACTTCGCCAGATGGTCGACGTCGACCTCGACGCCGGACTCGTTGAGGACCTCGATGCTCATCTGTCGGCCCGCCGCTGCTGGGTCTGGTCCCGACCCGCGTCGAATTCGTCGTAAGCCGCGACGATCTTCCCCACCAGGCGATGACGTACGACGTCGTGGCTGGTCAGCCGGTTGAAGCTGATGTCCTCGACCTCGTCGAGGATGCCCTCCACGACGCGGAGCCCCGACTTCTGCCCCGAAGGAAGGTCGGTCTGGGTGATGTCGCCCGTGACCACGATCTTCGACCCGAAGCCGAGTCGGGTCAGGAACATCTTCATCTGCTCGGGCGTGGTGTTCTGCGCCTCATCGAGAATGATGAAGGAGTCGTTGAGACTGCGTCCGCGGAGGAACGCCAACGGTGCGACCTCGATCGTGCCGGACGCCATCAGCTTCGGGATGACCTCGGGGTCCATCATGTCGTGGAGCGCGTCGTAGAGCGGCCGCAGATAGGGGTCGATCTTCTCGGTCAGCGTGCCCGGCAGGAAGCCCAGCCGCTCCCCCGCCTCGACCGCGGGCCGGGACAGAATGATCCGGTTGACCTGCTTGGACTGCAGCGCCTGCACGCCCTTGGCCACGGCGAGATAGGTCTTGCCGGTGCCGGCCGGACCGATGCCGAAGGTGATCGTGTGCTTGTCGATCGCGTCGACGTACCGCTTCTGGTTGAGCGTCTTCGGGCGGATCGAGCGGCCGCGGTTCGACAGGATGTTGAGACTCAGCACGTCGGCGGGGCGCTCGGTCGTCTCCGCGCGCAGCATGCCGATCACCCGCTCGACGGTCTCACCGCTAACGCCCTGACCGGTGCGGATGATCTGCACAAGCTCCTCGAGAAGGCGCTCGACCATGGCGATCTCCGAGGGCGCGCCATGGAGGGTGATCCGGTTGCCACGGACATGGACATCGGCGTCGAAGTGGCTCTCGATGATGCCGAGGTACTCATCGGCTGGGCCGAGGACGCTGACCATGTCAACGCTGTTGGGCACCACGACCGTGTGCTTGGTGACGGGCTGGTCGGCGCGGGGTTCGGCGGGAGTGGAGCTGCTGCCGGAGGAGCGGTCGGTCATAGATGCCCGGGTGGGCCCTTTCGGATCGGTGGTAGGCCACTCCTATGGTACGCACCCGGCCGCGGCGGAGCCTACCTCGTAATCACGAGTTCGCCGACGGCGTAGGCCACCCGGGCGGCTCGCGATGATGCCGGGCCGACCGGCGTGGGGGCGCGACATCGGCGACCGCGCCACCCCAGGATGGTGGCCATGAGCGAGCAGCCGACCTCCCGCGCACGCGCCCACTGCCGGTCTTCTCGGACCGCGGCCGCCGCCCTGGCCGTCGCCGCGGTCGCCGTGGCCGGGCTCGCTGGCTGTGGGAGCGACGACACCACGGTGGCCGACCCCAGCACATCCTCGGCGCCGACCTCGGCAGCGGCGACCACGAGCGCCGAGGCGACGGCGACGTCGGGTGGCTCGACCGCCCGGGTGCCGGTCTACTTCGTCGGGAAGACCCCGGCGGGGCCCGCCCTCTTCCAGGAGTACGCCGAGGTGCCGGCCGCCGACCCGCTGGGCGGTGCCGTTGCGGCGCTCGAGGCCGGGTCGCCGACCGATCCGGACTACACCTCGTCGTACTCCTCGGAGTCGTTCGGCAAGGTCACCTACGACGCCGCGAAGGGCTTCACGGTCGAACTCACCGACCCGAAACTGGCCGATCGCGGCAACCGATCGAAGAAGGCCGCGACGGTCGCCGCACAGCAGCTGGTCTACACCCTGGAGGCCGTCCAGGGTGTCAAGAAGAAGCCCGTCACCGTGGTCGCCGGCGGCAGGCCCACGACCTTCTACGGCTTCGACACGAGGACCGGCCTCAAGCCGGCCGGCCAGCTCGGCGTCCTCGCCCTGGTGAACGTGCTCTCTCCGCAGGAGGGCGGCTCACTCTCCGGGAAGGCGGCGGTCAGCGGGCTGGCGAGCTCGCCCGAAGGCACGGTGCCGTGGACGCTCAAGGACTCCACCGGGAAGGTCGTCCGGAAAGGTACGGCGACCGCCGAAGGATGGATGGACGGGCTCTACCCGTGGAAAACCACGGTCGACGTGAGCGGGCTCCCGTCCGGCACCTACACCTTCACCGCCTCCACCGACGACCCCAGCGGCGGTACGGAAGGCTACGGCCCGACCCGCGACACCAAGACCGTCACGGTCGGCTAGCCCCGAGCGTCAGGACCAGCGGCGGGTGCGGGAGAGGAGAGCGGCGAGGGCGGCAACACCGGCGGTGGAGGTACGCAGGACCTCGGCGCCGAGCGTGACAGTGAGCGCACCGGCCGCCTCAAAGGTGGCGATCTCCTCATCCGTGAGACCGCCCTCGGGACCGACGACGACCACGATCTCGCCGGTCGAGTCGCCGGTCGGGAGGTCGACGGCGGCGAGCGGATGGCCACCGTCCTCGTGGAGTACGACGGCGACCGCCGCATCCTTGATCAACGCCGCCACGGCAGCGGTCGAGGCGAGCGCGTCCACCGACGGGAACCACACCCGGCGCGCCTGCTTCGCCGCCTCACGCGCGGTGCTCCGCCACTTCGCGAGCGATCTTTGAGCACGTTCGCCCTTCCACACGGCCACCGAACGGGCCGCGGCCCATGGCAGGATCCGCGCGGCGCCGATCTCGGTCAGCATCTCCACGGCGAGCTCGCCGCGCTCGCCCTTGGGTAGTGCCTGAACCACCGTGAACGCGGGCTCGGGCCGGCCCGCCGCGTGGACCTCCTCGACACTCACCGTCATGATCCGCTTGCCCGTCGACGCGACCGGACCAGTCACCGACAGCCCCACGCCGTCGGTGAGTACGACGCGCTCGCCGACCCTCAGGCGGCGTACGACGACGGCGTGGTGGGCCTCGTCACCGTCGAGCGAGACCTCGTCGCCGACATGTACGCCGACCAGCGACGGCACCAGATGGACCGGGAGCGACATCGGCCGAGGCTCAGTGGCCGTTGAACGCGTCACGCAGCCGCCCGAACACGCCCTTCCCGGACGGCTTGAACTGTCCTTGCGGCGCCTCCTCGCCCCGGATCGCGGCGAGCTGGCGGAGCAGCTCCTCCTGCGCGGCGTCGAGCCGGGTCGGTGTCTCCACCGCCACCGCGACAACCAGGTCGCCGCGGCCGCCACGCAGACCCGGCACTCCGCGACCGCGCAGCACCCGCTCGGTCCCGGCCTGCGTGCCCGGGGGCAGCTCGAGGTCGAAGGTGGTCTCGACCGCCTTCGCGTCCTCACCATCGGGCACCAGGTCCGCCTCGAGGGTCGGCAGGGTAAGCGTGGTACCGAGCGCCGCGGCCGTCATCGGGACGGTGACCGTGCAGTGCAGGTCATTGCCGTGCCGGGTGAAGGTGGGGTGCTTGGCGACGTGGATCTCGACGTAGAGATCCCCCGCCGGGCCACCGCCGGGGCCGACCTCGCCCTGGTCGGCGAGCTGCACGCGGGTCCCGGTGTCGACACCCGCGGGGATCTTGACGGTCAGGGTCCGGTGGGAGCGCACCCGGCCGTCGCCGCCGCAGTCGCGGCACGGGTCGGCGATCACGGTGCCGAAGCCCTTGCAGGCCGCGCACGGCCGCAGCGTACGAATCTCGCCGAGGAAGGACCGCTGCACATAGGCCACCTCGCCCGCGCCACGGCAGGTCTCGCAGGGCACCGGATGGGTGCCATTGGCCGTCCCCTCGCCGTGGCAGGTCTCGCAGAGCACGGCGGTGTCGACCTTGAGCTCGCGGGTGACCCCGAAGGCCGCCTCGGCGAGCTCGATGTCGAGCCGGATCAGGGCATCCTGCCCGCGGCGCTGTCGCGGTCGGGGACCGCGGCCGGCCGCCGTACCGCCGCCGGAGCCGCCGAAGAAGGCGTCCATGATGTCGGTGAAGGAGAAACCAGCGCCCTGCGCGCCGAAGCCCCCGCCGAAAACGTCGCCACCGCGGTCGTACGCCGCCCGCTTCTGCGGGTCGCTCAGGATCTCGTAGGCGTGCGTGATCTCCTTGAACCGCTCCTGCGACGCCGGGTCGGGATTGACGTCAGGGTGGTACTGGCGCGCCAGCTTCCGGTACGCCTTCTTGATGGTGGCCTCGTCGGCGTCACGGTCGACGCCGAGCAGCTCGTAGGGGTCCAACTTCTCTCTTCCTGGGATGCTTCGTTCGGTGCGCGTGGACTGAGGCGTGCTCAGGCCTCGTCGAGGATCCGGGATAGGTAGCGCGCGACGGCGCGCACTGCTGCCATGGAGCCGGGGTAGTCCATCCGGGTCGGCCCGACCACGCCCAGTGTGGCAATCGCCTCGTCACCGGGGCCGTAGCCGGTCGCGACCACGCTGGTCGAGGAGAGCTCCTGGTAGGGGCCCTCCGCTCCGATCCGGACGGTGACCAGGCCGCCGGCGGTGGCCTCGCCCATCAGTTTGAGCAGGACGACATGCTCTTCGAGCGCCTCCAGCAGTGGGCGTACGGCGGTGTCGAAGCTGTCGCCGAAGCGAGCAAGGTTGCTCGTGCCACCGATCGCGACCCGTTCGTTGGAACGATGGTCACTCATCGCTTCGACGAGCGCCTCGACGACGGTCGCGGTGACCCCGCCGTCGGACTGCTCCGGCTCGGAGACCCGCTCGGCCGCCTCGCGCAGCCCGTCGAGCGCGGTGGCGATCAGCTGCCCGGCCGCCGCGCCGTTGATGCGGGAGCGGAGGTCGAAGAGCGCCTCGTCGGTGATCGCGCTGGGCAGCTCGACGACCCGCTGCTCGACCCTGCCCGTGCTGAGGATCAGGACGAGGAGCAGGCGCGCGGGCGCCAGTGCGACCAGCTCGATGTGCCGGACCGTCGAGCGACTGAGCGTCGGGTACTGCACCACAGCGACCTGCCGGGTCAACTGGGAGAGCAATCGGGTCGAGCGCTGGACGACGTCATCGAGGTCGACGGCGCCGTCGAGGAAGCTCGAGATGGCCCGCTTCTCGGCGACCGACATCGGCTTGACCGTGGTGAGCCGATCGACGAAGAGCCGGTAGCCCTTGTCGGTGGGAACCCGTCCGGCGCTCGTGTGCGGCTGGGTGATGTACCCCTCCTCCTCGAGCGCAGCCATGTCATTGCGGACCGTCGCCGGCGAGACGCCCAGACCATGACGCTCGACGAGCGCCTTGGAGCCGACCGGTTCCTCGGTCTTCACGTAGTCCTCGACGATCGCCCGGAGCACAGCGAGCCTGCGGTCGTTCTGCAACTTCTCGCCTCCCACTCATCAGACTGATCCCGGGTTCGTCACCGGTTCCTCGACTGGCCGCGGCGCCCGGAGCCTTGGCACTCAGTCCTCGCGAGTGCCAATGCTACTCGCCCCCGCCGCAGATCGGAGGGGTCGACACCCTTGCCCCGACGCCCGGTTGATGATTAGGTTAGGCTCGCCTTACTTCATCAGGGAGGGTCATGAGCACCTCGAAGCAGCACACGGCCGGCGACCAGACGCAGGCACGGCCCGAGAACCGGGCCGCCGCCCTCGCCCGAAGCATCCTGTCATGCCCGATAGAGGTCGATCTCGTCGTGGACGGCGTAGCGCACCCGCTCGCCGACGACAGCACCCTGCCGATGCAGGACCTCGCCGGCGTTCCCACCTTCGCCTGTCGCCCCGACGGCGTGCTCGCCCGCGCCGGGCAAGCCGGACTGCCGGTCGTGATCACTGTCCGCAGTGGACTCGGCACGGACGGCTCGCCGGAGCGCGACGCCAGCCTGGCCGTGGCCGGCCGACTCCGCCGGGCCGGCGGTGAATATTGCGACTGCTGCGACGAAGTCCGCGACCGCCTCGTGGTCGACATCGACCTCGTCCAGGTCACCTGCCGAGGCACCCGCACCGCGGTGCCGGTCGAGGAGTTCCTCAACCCGGCCTACCACCTGAACGCGGGCTATCTGCAGCGCGCGGTTGAGCATGCCAACGGGAGCCACCAGGAGGAGTTGCGGTACGCCGTCGCGCAGCGCACCAACCAGCGACCGCGCCACATCGTCGCCGTCCGGCTCGCCGACCTCACCTGCCGCAGCGTGGAGGTGCAATGGGTCACCGCCGACGGCGGGAACCGGACCGTGCTGCGCTTCCCCACCACCGCGTCGACGCCGGAGGAGCTCGGCGATCTGCTGCGCAAGGCGCTCCACCCCGGTCTGTGTTGATCAGCGATCACTCCCGCGGTGCCTGCACCATTGCGAACCTCGTCTCCCGGCGCAGTTCGAAGCCCAGGCCGAGATAGACGCTGATCGCCCCGGTGTTGCCGGCCGAGGCATGCATGAACGCGCGCTCTCCGCGAGCGCGGATGCCCGCGACGACAGACCGGACCAGCCGACCGGAGAAGCCCTGACGGCGAAAGTTCGGATCGGTGGCGACCGCGCTGATCTCGGTCCAGCCCTGCGGATGCATCCGCTCTCCGGCCATCGCCACCAACCGGCCCGACCGCACGATCCCCAGATAGCTCCCCATCCGCGGGGTTCCGGAGAGGAACGGCCCCGGTTTGGTGCGCTCCACCAGGTCGACCATCGCAGCGACGACCGCGGGATCTGCGCTGTCGAGGACCCTGACCTCCGGGTCTGAGGCATCCTCGACGCGCTCGGTCTCGACCAGTTGTACGCCGGGACCACCGCTCAACCCCCACCCGGCCGGTGGCGCGATGTTGGCCCCGGTGAGCAGGACCTGCCCTCCTGGGCCGAGAAGCCGCGCGAGATCGGCCCATGCCTGCGGCTCGGCGGGGTCGGAGAGCGCACCGAAGATCGAGACCTCACCCAGATAGCGCCGAGCCAGGCCCGCCCCGACGTCGATACCCTCGGCCAGGGACGCATGCGGGCCGGTGAGCGAGTGCCACACCGGGTTGTCCAAGAAGGCCTCGGCGGGACGGCTGATATCTGTCGTCACGTCCCCATTCTCCGGCGTGGCTGCTCGGCGCTGCGAGCGGGTTTCCCTACGGTGTCGGGGTGGTTGACCAACGGCATGACCGATACGGCTCCGACGTGCTTGCCGGCGACTGGCGCAAACCGAAGCGCGGCCGTGCCGTGGAGGCTCCGGCCGAGATCGGCGCGGTGCTCGAGGAGGTAGAGACCGACTTCGTCGGCGAGATCGTCCAGGTCGACCGCGACCTCTACACCGTCACCCTCGAGGACCGGCGCAACAAGCGCCGTACCTTTCCGCTCGGGCCGGGCTTCCTGCTCGAGGGGCGGCCGGTGATCCTCACTCCCCCACTCCGCAAGGCCGCGCCGGCCAAGCCGACCCGCACCGCGTCCGGGTCGATCGCTGTCGCCAATGCACCCGCACGGGTGGCCCGGGCCTCGCGGATCTTCGTCGAGGGCCGCCACGACGCCGAGCTCGTCGAGAAGGTCTGGGGTGACGACCTGCGCATCGAGGGCGTCGTGGTGGAGTACCTCGGTGGCGTCGATGACCTCGCCGACCACCTGGTGCACTTCAAACCGGGGCCGCAGCGGAAGGTCGGCGTACTCGTCGATCATCTGGTGAAGGGCTCGAAGGAGTCCCGCATCGCCGACGCGATCCGACGGGGACCCCACGGCGGGCACGTCCACATCGTCGGCCATCCGTTCATCGACATCTGGCAGGCGGTGAAGCCGGAGCGGCTGGGACTGAAGGCGTGGCCGTCGGTGCCGCGGACGATCGAATGGAAGAAGGGCATCTGCCAGCGGCTCGGCTGGCCCCACCGCGACCAGGCCGATATCGCCCGCGCCTGGAAGCACATCTTGTCGAAGGTGAATTCCTACAACGACCTCGAGCCCGCGCTGCTGGGCAGAGTCGAGGAGCTCATCGACTTCGTGACGGTCGAGTGAGCCGCACGACGCAAAGGTTCAGTAGGCGTTGTCCTTGCCGTCCTCGGGCATCAGGAACCACAGCGCGATGTAGACGATGAACTGCGGCCCGGGCAACAGGCAGGACACGATGAAGATGAGTCGAACCAGGGTCGGATCGAGGTTGTAGCGACGGGCGATCCCGGCACAGACGCCGGCGATCCATCGGCCGCTCCGAGGGCGGGACAGCGTGCTCGTGGTCATGCCCCTAGTGTGACGCGAGTAGCCCCCCGACTCCATCCGGGGCGACCCCGGTCTTCCCCCGATCCCGCTCAGGGCAGGACGTCGCGGACCACGGCATCGGCGAGCAGACGACCGCGATCGGTCAGCGCAAGCCGGCCCGCTCCGGAGCCGGCCGGGTCGCCGACCACGGTCACCAACCCGCGCTCGACCTGCTCTGGGACCGCGGCACGACCGACCTCATCGAGGACGGCGAGCGGAAGTCCGTCGGCCAGGCGCAGCTCGAGGAGGACCCGCTCCACCCGTCGGTCCTCGGCCTCGAGGATCTCCCGGGCATGAGCCGGGCTGAGGCCGGCGCGGATCCGATCGGCGTACGCCGCCGGATGCTTGACGTTCCACCAGCGGACTCCGCCGACATGGCTGTGGGCGCCGGGACCGATGCCCCACCAGTCGCCACCTCGCCAGTAGAGCAGGTTGTGGCGGCACCGCTGGCTCTCACTGCTCGCCCAGTTGGACACCTCGTACCACGCCAGCCCCGCCTTGCGCAGCAACGCGTCGGCCAGCTCGTACTTGTCGGCCAGGTCGTCCTCGTCCGGCATCGGCAGCTCGCCGCGGCGTACCCGGCGGGCGAGCGCGGTGCCGTCCTCCACGATCAGCGAGTACGCCGAGAGGTGGTCCGGCGCGCTGGCGAGAGCTGCCTCCACCGAGGTCCGCCAGTCCTCCAGGCTCTCGCCCGGGGTGCCGTAGATGAGGTCGAGGGAGATGCCCCCGGATTCGGGCACCGTGAAGCCGGCCGCGCGGGCCCACTCGACCACCGTGGGGACCCGCTCGGGGTCGTGCGTGCGGTCGAGAGTGTGCAAG
>Ga0164243_10008671_pt1 | contig 14952 bp, 14 predicted proteins | sample OricompcompostOP_FD_108781 | JGI IMG/M metagenome (GOLD analysis project Ga0164243, IMG submission 108781) | Organic Plus compost microbial communities from Emeryville, California, USA - Original compost - Organic plus compost (OP) | ecosystem: Engineered > Solid waste > Mixed feedstock >... | reverse complement strand
TTTAGCAACACGGCCTAGGTCCACAGGAGGACACAAGTGAAGCGCAACAAGATCGCCCTTGCGGGCATCGCGCTGCTCGCGGCGGGCACCCTCGCGCTCGCGGGCTGCGCAGGCGGATCCAACCCGGACAGCTCCGGCAAGCCGGCGGCAGGAGGAGACGCCTCGGCAATCATCAAGACGAACGGCTCGGAGCCGGAGAACCCGCTGATCCCGACCAACACCAACGAGGTCGGCGGCGGCAAGATCCTCGACTCGATCTTCGCCGGGCTCGCCTACTACGACGGCAAGGGCGCGCTGGTCAACGACATGGCCGAGGAGATCAAGGTCGACAGCCCGACGAAGCTGACGGTCACCCTCAAGAAGGGCCAGAAGTTCACCGACGGCACCGAGGTCAAGGCCGACAACTTCATCAAGGCCTGGGACTACGGCGCGCAGCTTTCCAACAAGCAGCTGAACCAGTCCTGGTTCTCGGACATCGTCGGCTTCAGCACCGACGCGGACTCGCCCCTGACCGGTCTCAAGAAGGTCGACGACACGACCTTCACGATCGAGCTCTCCAGCCCGGTCGCCGCGGACTTCGCCACGCGTCTCGGCTACTCGGCGTTCTACCCGCTCCCCGACGTCGCCTTCAAGGACATGGCGGCCTTCGGCGAGAAGCCGATCGGCAACGGCCCGTACAAGCTGGCCGAGGGTGAGGCCTGGAAGCACGGCGTCAGCATCGACCTGGTCAAGAACGACGACTACCAGGGCGGGCGCAAGGTCCAGAACGGCGGCCTGACGATCACGTTCTACTCGTCGCTCGACGCCGCCTACGCCGACCTGCAGTCGGGCGAGGTCGACGTGATCGACGCGATCCCGGACACCGCGATCTCCACCTTCGAGAGCGACCTCGGCGACCGCGCGGTCAACCAGCCGGCCGCGATCTTCCAGTCGTTCACGATCGGCGAGCAGGTCGCCCACTTCTCGGGCGAGGAAGGCAAGCTTCGCCGCGCCGCGATCTCGATGTCGATCGACCGTGAGGCGATCACCAAGACGGTGTTCAACAACACCCGCACCCCGGCCAGCGACTTCACCTCGCCGGTGATCGACGGCTGGAGCGACAAGCTCGACGGCGCCGACGTGCTGAAGTACAACAAGGACGAGGCGAAGAAGCTGTGGGCCGAGGCCGACAAGATCTCGCCGTGGTCGGGCACCTTCCAGATCGCGTACAACTCCGACGGCGGCCACCAGACCTGGGTCGACGCGGTGTCGAACTCGATCAAGAACACCCTCGGCATCGAGGCGGCGGGCGCGCCGTACGTCGACTTCGCCACCCTCCGCGCCGCGGTCAACGCTCGTGGCGCTGACGGCAAGCGGACGATCCAGACCGCGAACCGGTCCGGCTGGCAGGCCGACTACCCGGCGCAGTACAACTTCCTGTTCCCGCTGTACTCGACGGGTGCGTCCTCGAACGACGGCGACTACAGCAACCCCGAGGTCGACAAGCTCCTTGAGGAGGGCGCTTCGGCGACCGACTCGAAGAAGGCGACCGAGGACTTCACGAAGGCTCAGGAGATCCTCCTGAAGGACCTCCCGGCCATCCCGCTGTGGTACTCGAACGTGTCCGGTGGTTACAGCGAGAAGGTGCAGAACGTCACCTTCGGCTGGAACTCCGTGCCGCTCTACTACGAGATCACCAAGACGAAGTAACCCCATGGGGAACTGAGCCGCGAGGCGGCGACGCTGAGTCGTCGTCGCCTCGCGGCTCGTCCTGTGGGATCGTCACCTCCACGAAAGGAGAGGGATGCTCTCGTACATCATCCGGCGTCTGCTGCAGTTGATCCCCGTGTTCTTCGGGGCCACCCTGCTCATCTACGCCCTCGTCTTCCTCATGCCGGGCGATCCGATCGCTGCGCTCTTCGGCGACAAGCCGCCGAGCCCGCAGCTGCTCGCCGCCGTGCGTGCGCAATACCACCTGGACCAGCCGTTCCTGGTGCAGTACTACTACTACATCCTGGGCGTGTTCCAGGGGGACATGGGCACCACGTTCTCGGGCCAGTCGGTCAACGAGGTCCTGTCCCGGACGCTCCCCGTCACCGGACGCCTGGCGATCATGGCGATCGGGATCGAGTTCACGCTGGCCATCATCGTCGGAACCGTCTCGGCCCTGCGCAAGGGCAAGATCTTCGACAACGGCGCGCTCGTCGTCTCGCTGGTCTTCCTCTCGATGCCGATCTTCGTCGTCGCGTTCCTGGGCCAGTACTTCCTCGCGATCAAGCTGGGGTGGTTCCGGCCGACGATCGGCGGCCAGAACGACTGGGGCGACCTGTGGCTGCCCGCGATCGTGCTCGGGTTGAGCCTCTTCGCCACCAGCATGCGGCTCATGCGCGGCTCGGTGCTCGACACGCTCAACCAGGACTGGGTGCGCACGGCGTACAGCAAGGGCCTGCCGCGCTATCGGGTCATCCCGGTGCACGTGCTGCGCAACTCGCTCATCCCGGTGATCACCAACTCCGCCACCAACTTCGGCGTGCTGCTGGTCGGCGCGACCGTGACGGAGCACATCTTCAACATCCCCGGCGTCGGCAACACGCTGTTCCAGGCGACGTTGAAGCACGAAGGACCCACGATCGTCTCCTTTGTGACGGTGTTCGTGATCATCTACGTTCTCGTCAACCTGCTCGTGGACCTGCTCTACGGGCTGCTCGACCCGAGGATCCGCTATGTCCGATGAAAAATCCGCGCACTACGTCGCTCCGGTGACCGAGGCCGCACCGGTGACCGACGCCGTCGTGGTCTCCGGCAAGCCGGCGAGCCTCTGGCGGGACGGATGGCGGGACCTCCGCCGCCGACCGATGTTCTGGATCTCGCTGGCTGTCGTCGCGCTCGTGCTGCTCATGGCGGCCTGGCCGACGCTGTTCACCCAGACGCCGCCCAACAACGGCTGCGAGCTCTCCAACTCCAACGGCGGACCGGCTGCCGGTCACCCGCTCGGGTACACCTTCCAGGGCTGCGACATCTACGCCCGTCTGGTGTGGGGCTCGCGGACCTCTCTGAGCGTGGGTCTGCTCGCCACGCTGATCAGCTCGGGCATCGGCCTGATCATGGGCGCGCTCGCGGGGTACTACGGGGGATGGGTCGACGCGGTGCTCTCGCGCATCGGCGACATCTTCTTCTCCATCCCCTACATCCTCGCGGCCGTGGTCGTCATGACGGTCTTCTCGCAGTTCCGCAACGTGCTCACGCTCGCGCTGGCGATCGGCGGGTTCGCCTGGGCCTCGACGGCCCGTGTGGTCCGGGCCGAGATCCTGCGCGTGAGACAGGCGGAGTACGTCACCGCCTCACGGGCGCTGGGTCGTTCGCGCTTCGGCACCCTGGTCGCCCACGTGGTCCCGAACGCGATCGCACCGCTGCTCGTGCTCGCCACCCTGTCGCTCGCGGCGTCGATCGTGGCCGAGGCCACGCTGACGTTCCTGGGCGTCGGGCTCGGCGGAGACACGATGTCCTGGGGCAACGACATCAGCCAGGCGCAGTCCTCGCTGCGCGTGGCGCCGATGGCGCTGATCTACCCGTCCATCGCGCTCACGGTCACCGTGCTCGCGTTCATCATGCTGGGCGAGCTCATCCGAGACGCCCTCGATCCGAGAGCGAGGGCCAGCCGATGAGCGCTCCCGCGGAGAACGGCGCCACGGCGCCGATCCTGAGCGTCCGCGACCTCAAGGTCGCCTTCAAGGGGCAGGACGGACTGCGCGAGGTCCTGCACGGCGTGAGCTTCGACCTCTACGCCGGGGAGACGGTCGCGATCGTGGGCGAGTCGGGCTCGGGCAAGTCCACGACCGCGACGGCGATCGTGAACCTGCTGCCGGGCACCGGCCGGGTCACGGAAGGCAGCATCACGCTCGACGGACGGGAGCTGACCACGCTCAGCCGTCGTGAGATCGAGCACGTGCGCGGCCGTGACATCGGCTTCGTGCCGCAGGATCCGATGGCGAGTCTCAACCCCGTGTGGCCGATCGGCTTCCAGGTGAAAGAGGCGATCCGCGCCAACGGCATCGCCCAGAGCCGCGACGCGGTCAAGGCCAGGGCGATCGAGGTCCTCCAGCAGGCGGGCCTCGCCGACGCCGAGAAGCGGCTGCATCAGTACCCGCACCAGTTCTCCGGCGGCATGCGCCAGCGCGCGCTGATCGGGATCGGTCTCGCGGCCGACCCGAAGCTCCTCATCGCCGACGAGCCCACCTCGGCTCTCGACGTGACGGTGCAGCGCGTGATCCTGGATCACATGGCCACCCTGACGCGTGAGCGCGGGACGGCCGTGCTGCTCATCACGCACGACCTGGGTCTGGCCGCCGAGCGCGCCGAGAAGATCATCGTGATGAACAACGGCACGATCGTGGAGTCGGGACCGAGCAGGGCGATCCTGGAGAACCCGCAGCACCCGTACACCCAGCGGCTGGTCGCGGCGGCGCCCAGCCTCGCCTCGCAGCGGATCCAGGCCGTGGTCGAGGACCGCGGCCTCGAGACCATGGACGACCTGGCGGACATCCCGCCCACCGTCCGCGTGGCCGGGCTCACGAAGGACTACAAGATCCGTCAGGGCGGGTTCCGCAGCGAGCCCTTCCGCGCGGTGGACGACGTGTCCTTCGAGATCCCGCGCGGGAAGACGCTCGCGCTCGTGGGCGAGTCCGGGTCGGGCAAGTCCACGGTCGCGAAGATGATCCTCAAGCTCGAGGAGCCGACGGCCGGCACGATCGAGATCGACGGGAAGGACGTCTCGCGTCTCTCCAACGCGCAGGCGTTCGGACTCCGGCGGCGCATGCAGCCGGTCTTCCAGGACCCGTACGGCTCGATGGACCCGCTGCGGAACATCGGCAACACGATCACCGAGCCGCTGAGCATCCACGGCATCGGCGACGCCGCGTCGAGACGGGAGCGGGCGCTGGAGCTGCTCGACCAGGTGTCGCTGCCGCGCACGCTCGTCACCCGGTATCCGAACGAGCTGTCCGGCGGTCAGCGTCAGCGTGTGGCCATCGCGCGTGCGCTGGCGCTCAAGCCCGACATCGTCGTCCTCGACGAGGCGGTCTCGGCGCTGGACGTCCTCGTGCAGGCGTCGATCCTGAGGCTCCTCGCCGACCTCCAGTCGGAGCTGGGGCTGACCTACCTGTTCATCACGCACGACCTCGCGGTCGTCCGTGTCTCCAGCGACCTCGTGTGCGTCATGGAGAAGGGACGGGTGGTCGAGCAGGGCACGGTGGACGAGATCTTCGCCAATCCGCAGCAGGAGTACACGGATCGCCTGCTGCAGGCGATCCCCGGTGCCTCGATCACGCTGGGAGGCGGCGGCTCGTGACCTCCGCGGAGCGTCCCGGGGGCGGGCGGACCTACCGCTCGCCCTCGGGCGTCATCTCCCTCGTGATCGCCGCAGCGCTCGCCGTCTTCCTCCTGGGCGACGCCGTCGTCCGGGGGAGCTGGGGGCAGATGCTGTCCTACGCCCCCTGGGTCCTGCTGGCGCTGTGGATCGTGTACGAGCTGATGTTCGTCTCGGCGGTCCACGTGGACGACGACGGCGTGCTCGTGCGCAACCTCCTGCGCCGGACCGCCTTCGGATGGCGGCGGGTGAAGGACGTCGACCTGCGGTGGCAGCTGGAGTTCGCGCTGGACGACGGCACGAAGGTGTCGTGCTTCGGCGGGCCAGGCCGTTCCCGTCCGCCGCGGCAGACCGGACGCGGCGAGGGGGAGATCAAGGTCCCCTCGAGCCTGCGCACGGTCACCGAGATCCGCGATCGGTGGGAGGAGGCGATCGATGCGGGCGATCGTCCCGGAGCCGAGGCCCCCATCCGCCGCAGCTGGGACGTGCCCGCGCTCGTCGCGTTGCTCGTGATCGCGGTCTGGGCGACCGCCGCCGTCGTCATCGCATACGCCTGAGAGGGCCACAGCGCCCCGCGCCTCGCGCCCGTCCGAAGCAGGCCGGCGGCGCGGCTCAGCCGGCGAGGCCGAAGAGCGCGGGCCAGGTCGATGCCGCCCAGGGGTAGCCGACGAACACCGCGGCGTCGATGAGGAAGTGCGCGACGAGGAACGGCAGCAGGCGTCCGGAACGCTGGAAGAGGAAGCCGAAGAGCAGGCCCATCGCGAGATTGCCGACGAAGGCGCCGGGACCCTGGTACAGGTGATAGCTGGCGCGGAGCACCGAGGTCGCGACGATGATGGCCCAGGGCCCCCAGCCGAGCTGTCTCAGCCGGTGGAAGAGGTATCCGAGCACCACGAACTCCTCCTGCACCGCGGCACGGGCGGCGGCGAGCAGGAGGACCGGGACGGTCCACCAGTGGGCCGACTGCGCGCCGGGGTCCACCGCGACGAAGAGCCCGAGCGCCCGTCCGGCGAAGTACAGCGCGATGCCCGGGATCCCGATCGCGAGGACGAGGCCGGCGCCGATCCCGACGTCGCGTCCGGGGCGTGTGCCGTCCAGGCCCAGGTCGCCGAGGTGCGGGCGCGTCGTCCGCCAGAGCAGGAAGCACACGAGCAGCACGGGGACGATAGAGAACCCGATCCCCAGCACCTGATAGACGAGATCGAACACCTCTCGATCGCTGCGTGAGGGGTTCAGCGTCGCCGTCTGGTCCTTCAGCGGCTTGCTGTCGGTGAGCAGGTACGCGAGCTGCACGATCGCGTAGACCGCATACTGCCCGAGACCCAGGGCGAGGACGATCGCGATCTCCCACCAGATCCGGGCGCGGGAGGGGACGGCGCGGGAGAGGGCAGGGGAGTCCATGGGGCTCGATGCTACGCGTTCCCTCGCCGTCCCGGAGAGGTCTCCGTTCCGGTGCGTTATCCTGGAACGTCGGGTTCCCGGCGCTTCCCACTCGCATCCTTAGGACTCCTGCATGGCGCACGCCCTCCGCACAGACCTCCGCAACGTCGCAATCGTCGCCCATGTCGACCACGGCAAGACCACGCTGGTGGACGCGATGCTCCGCCAGACCGGATCGTTCGGCGAACACGCGCACGTCGAGGAGCGGGCGATGGACTCGAACGACCTCGAGCGCGAGAAGGGCATCACGATCCTCGCCAAGAACACGGCGATCACCTACAACGGCGCCCACACCGAGACCCCGGTCACGATCAACGTGATCGACACCCCGGGTCACGCCGACTTCGGCGGCGAGGTCGAACGGGGTCTGTCGATGGTGGACGGGGTCGTGCTGCTCGTCGACGCGAGCGAGGGCCCGCTGCCGCAGACGCGCTTCGTGCTGCGCAAGGCGCTGGAGGCGAAGCTTCCGGTGATCCTCCTCGTCAACAAGACCGACCGCCCCGACGCCCGCATCGCGGAGGTCGAGGGCGAGGCGCACGACCTTCTGCTGGGCCTCGCGTCGGACCTCGTGGACGACGTCCCGGACCTCGACGTCGACGCCCTGCTCGACGTCCCGGTGGTCTACGCCTCGGGGCGCGCCGGCGCCGCCTCGCGCAACCGCCCGGAGAACGGCGCGCTGCCCGACAACGACGATCTCGAGCCGCTCTTCGAGGCGATCCTCGAGCACGTCCCTGCCCCGTCCTACGACGACGAGGCGCCGTTGCAGGCCTGGGTGACCAACCTCGACTCCAGCCCGTTCCTCGGACGGCTCGCGCTCCTGCGCGTCTTCAACGGCACGCTCAAGAAGGGGCAGACGGTCGCCTGGGTGCGCCACGACGGCACCCACACCAACGCCAGGATCACCGAGCTGCTGAAGACCAGGGCGCTGGAACGCTATCCCGCCGAGAGCGCGGCGCCGGGCGACATCGTGGCGATCGCGGGGATCGAGGACATCACGATCGGCGAGACCATCGCGGATCCCGAGGACGTGCGTCCCCTCCCGGCCATCACGGTCGACGAGCCCGCGATCTCGATGACGATCGGCACGAACACCTCCCCGCTGGTCGGCAAGGTCAAGGGGCACAAACTGACCGCCCGCATGGTCAAGGACCGCCTCGACCGGGAGCTCATCGGAAACGTCTCGCTCCGGGTGGTCGACATCGGCCGCCCCGACGCCTGGGAGGTGCAGGGGCGAGGCGAGCTCGCCCTGGCGATCCTTGTCGAGAACATGCGGCGCGAGGGCTTCGAGCTCACGGTGGGCAAGCCCCAGGTCGTCACGCGCAGGGACGAGAACGGCAAGCTTCAGGAGCCCTACGAACACCTCACGATCGACGCGCCGGAGGAGTACCTCGGCGCGATCACCCAGCTTCTCGCCGGCCGCAAGGGCCGCATGGAGGGCATGACCAACCACGGCACCGGGTGGGTGCGTATGGAGTTCGTCGTCCCCTCACGCGGCCTCATCGGCTTCCGGACCGAGTTCATGTCGGTCACGCGCGGCACCGGGATCGCCAACGCGATCTCGCAGGGCTACGGCGACTGGGCCGGGCAGATCGTGGCGCGCGCCTCGGGCTCGATCGTGGCCGACCGTGCCGGCGTCGCGACCCCCTTCGCCATGATGGCTCTCCAGGAGCGCATGAGCTTCTTCGTGCAGCCCACGGAAGAGGTCTACGAGGGGATGGTCGTGGGCGAGAACACGCGCGCCGACGACATGGACGTGAACATCACCAAGGAGAAGAAGCTCACCAACATGCGCTCGTCCACGGCGGACGAGCTCGAGAAGCTGACCCCGCCGCGGCAGCTGTCGCTCGAGGAGAGCCTGGAGTTCGCGCGCGACGACGAATGCGTCGAGGTGACGCCGGAGAAGATCCGCATCCGCAAGGTGATCCTCGATCAGACCGTGCGCGCGCGAGAGACGGCACGGCAGAAGCGTCAGGACGCGAACGCCTGAGACTGCGCGGTCGTCCTCGTAGGGCGCTGGCCGCGCCGAACGGGCGGGCGGGCGTCAGCGCAGCTCCGAGACGAGGACGGCCGCGGTCCCGGGCTCGAGCGCCTCGAAGACGTGCGGGGCGTCGCCGGGGTAGCTGAGGTAGTCCCCGGGCTCCAAGGACTCGGGCGCGTCGGCCGGGCCGACGAGAGCGGAGCCGGAGACGAGGATCACGTGCTCTGTGGTCCCGGGGTGATGCGGGCGCGATCGACGGGGCTCGCCCGGCTCGGCCTGGATGAGGTACAGGTCGCGACGGGCGTGGGGCGGGCAGGCCGAGAGCAGGGTCGCGCTGTACGGTGCGGCGGAGGAGGGAACCCGGGGGGCCTGACCGAGGTCCCGTGCCCGGATCAGGGTCGGCTCGGTGGCGGGGCGGTCGACGAGGTCGGCGAAGGGGATCCCCAGCGCGTCGCCGAGCGCCCACAGGGTCTCGACGTTCGGGTTTCCCGATCCTCCTTCGAGCTGCGAGACCGTGGCCTTGGAGACGCCGGCCCGCCGGGCCAGCTCCGACACGGAGATCCCTGCGGCCTCGCGCTCCCGGCGGAGGGCGTGGGCGATGCGTTCGCGGAGCTCCATATGTTCAGTATGGCAAACGGACGTTCACCTTGACGATCATTTCCGGAACGTCCAGACTGGTGGACATGCGTTCGGCAAGGCGAACACCCGCGGGTGCCCCGATGCAGGGGTTCCCAGCCGAGGAGGCCGAGGTCGGCGCCGCGCGGCGGGAGGCGATCGGGGTCGTGATCGCGACGAGCGCCTATGGGGTCTCGTTCGGTGCGCTCGCCGTCGCCTCCGGACTCGACGTCTGGCAGACCTGCGTGCTGAGCCTGGTCATGTTCACCGGCGGGTCGCAGTTCGCGTTCGTCGGCGTCGTCGGGGCGGGAGGGCTTGCGGCCCTCCCCGCGGCGATCGCCTCCGCGGCGCTGCTCGGCGTGCGGAACATCGCGTACGGGATCCGGATGTCGCCCGTGATCGGCGGCGGGTTCTGGCGGCGTCTCGCGGCCTCGCACGTGACGATCGACGAGTCCACGGCGGTCTCGCTCGCGCAGACGTCGTCCAGGGCCCGTTCGGTGGGCTTCTGGCTGACCGGCATCGGCATCTACGCGGGCTGGAACCTCAGCACCCTCGTCGGGGCCCTCCTCGGCGACGTGCTGGGGGACCCGAAGGCCTACGGCCTCGACGCGGCGGCCGCGGCGGCGTTCCTCGCCCTCCTCTGGCCGCGTCTGAAGGAGCGGCAGGCGATCGTCGTCGGCGTCGCCGCAGCGGTCGTCGCCGCAGCGCTCACGCCGGTGCTGATGCCGGGCGTTCCGGTGCTCATCGCCGCTCTGGTCGCGATCCTCGTCGGATGGCTCAACCTGTTCGCCCCCGCGTCGACGGCGGGGGACGGGACAGAGGAGGGACGCGGATGACCCTGTGGAACGCGATCCTGCTCGCCGCGATCATATGTCTGGCGCTCAAGGGCGTCGGCTACCTCGTCCCGCCGGCCGTGCTCGAGGCGCCGCGTCCCGCCCGCATCTCGGACCTGCTGACGGTCGCGCTGCTCGCGGCGCTCGCGGCCGTTCAGACGCTCGCTCTGGGGCAGGCGGTCGTCGTCGACGCCCGCCTGCCGGCGGTGCTCGTCGCCGCCGGCCTGCTCTGGCTTCGGCAGTCCTTCCTGGTCGTGGTGATCGCCGCTGCAGCGGTGGCCGCCCTGCTGCGTCTCGTCGGCTGGGCCGCCTAGAGCGTCGGGACGGCTGCCGCGCGAGGCGGGCGACGTGAACGGGCGCGTCCTTGCGGCTCACGCTCGCGGTCGCCGCTGCTCCCAGCGTTCGCGGGTGAGGAAGGCCAGCTGTCCGATCTTGTCTGGAAGGGGCACATGCGGGCCCAGGACGAAGCCCGCCTTCCGCTCGAAGAAGGCCACGGCTCTCTCGTTCCGGACGTCGGGCTCGACCAGCAGGCGATCGACGTCGTGGCGGGAGAACGCGAACTCGGCGACCAGATCGATCAGATGCGTCGAGAAACGGGGAACGGGCCTGCCGCGGTCTCCGATGAGGAAATGCAGGCCGACGTCGCCGGGCAGCGTGTCGTAGACCTCGCTGAGCGGATCGTCCTCGGGGACATAGGTCTGCAGCAGCGCGCTCGGCGAGCCCTCGCGACGCACGATGAACGCGTGATGGCCGGGCAGTCCGTCGACGAAGAGATACAGGTCGCGCAGCTCGTCGCGGGAAAGGCCGGTGAGCCCCCAAAACCGGGACTCGGGGCGGGTCACCCACTCGTGCAGCGGATCGAGGTCGGCGATCGGGTCGAGCACGACGAACTCGACGCTTCCGATGACGGGCGAGCCCGTGGCGTACACGACGGTGCCGGCTGTGCCGCTCACCAGGCGATCGGCGGTCATGGCTCTTCTCCGGATCTCGTCGGGGCGACGGGCCTGCTCGGGGGCTTCGTGGGCTCGTCGGGGGTGAGCGCGCTCCAGTCGGTGACGACCTGCGCGGGGCGGACCTCGGCCCACTGCGGATGCTGGTCGGCGAAGTGAGGGGAACCCGGATCTCCGGAGGCGCCGAACGGCACGTTCCACAGGCTCTGCTCGCGGTCGGCCAGATCCCAGGCCCAGCGTGCGACCGGTCCTCGCGTGCTGCGGTCGGTGAGGCCGGGCGCGGACCCGGTGCAACGGACGGTGTCGCCGTCGCCGTCGAGCGGGGTGGCGATCGCCGCCCCCGGCGCCGTGACCCCGGGGACGTCGGCGAGGACGTGAAGCGGCAGCATCCGGTGGGCCGTTCCCCAGGGGGCCGCCGCGGCGGCCCGGCTCAGCGACGACACGATCAGGTCATGGAGGTCCGGCCGCAGGGCGGGATGGCGGAGCACGCGGGGCAGGGCCATCGCGATCTGGGTCTCCGGGATCATCCAGGGGTCGAAGATCGCGCCGAAGCCATGGGGCGCACGCACCGGTGCGACGGCCGGGTGCCTCGCGACCGCCTGGACGAGAGCGGCGCGCCACGCGGCGAAGACGCCGGCGCCGGCGGAGGACGCGTCCATCCTGCCGTCCCATCGCCGAAGCGCCGTCCGTGCCTCGCCCGCCGGTGCCGGAAGGTCTCCGGCGGGCAGGAGGGCGAGCAGCGAGGCACGGGCTCCGCTGACGGTGTCTTCCCAGATCGCGGCGAAGTCGGCGCACCGCTCGGGGCGCAGGGTGTGGAGGAGGTGCGCGATCCGCTCTGCCCGGTGTGCGGACGGGTATGTCCAGCCGTAGTCGACGTCGGCATCGCGCGGGCGCTCGTTGGCGTCGACCGCGACGCCGGTGACCGCTCTCGCCCGTGGGGTCCTCCGATCCGGCACAGGATCCGTCGTCTCGGCCCGCAGCGCCCTCCGGCGCTCGGCTCGGGGGCGGTCCGGCGTCCTCCCCACGGTCGCCGACAGCACGGTCCCCTCGCGGTCGGCGGTCAGCACCCGATTGACTGGATCGACCCAGAGCGAGAACGCCTCGACCACCTCGGCGGCGGTGCGGGCGCGCAGCAGGGGGAGGAGCGCGTCGCCGCCGAGGTCGGCGTTCGTGCGCGCGGGCTGTCGGATGCTCCACCCGCGCAGCTCTGCGCCGTGCCGGCGCAGCTCCGTGACCACGCACCCGCTAGCGGTCTCCAGCGCCTCGACCGTGATGTCGCTCCCGCCGCGCACGCGGACGACGGAGCGCCGCACGTCCACCGGCTCCCAGCCCTCGGGCCCGTGCGCCTCGTAGCCGTTCCCGTGAGCGCGAAGCCGCTCCTCGAACACGTCGACGCTGTGAGCGACCGCGTTCGTGACGCCCCAGGCCGCCGAGCCGGTGTGCCCGAAGTGCGGAACACCGGGGACGCCGGGGAAGGCGAGGCCGACCACGTCGAACTCGTCGCAGGCGAGGCGGATCTGCTGGTAGACGCCGGGGAGCTCGAACAGGCGGTGCGGGTCGCCGGCGAGCAGGGGCAGGCCGCTGGCGGTCCGCGTGCCGTGCAGCGCCCAGGCGTTGCTGCCCGCCGTGGGCAGGGTCTCGTCGCATCCGTCGTCTCCGGCGAACACGTCCGCCCACGGGTCGCCCAGCGTGGCGGCGACGTGCTCTCGCCACAGGAGGGCGGGGAACGTCGAGAAGAGGGCGTGGGCGACGTGGAGCACTCCGAGGGGATCGTGATCCTCCCAGGGGGCGAGCGGTCGCGTGTCGCCGAACCTCTCGTCGAGCCGGCGGAGCTCGGCGACCTGCCGGGCGGAGGCGCGCATGCCTCTGCGGACACCCTCGGCATAGTCGGCCACGAACCTCCGGGACGCCTCGCCGAGACGGCGATACGCGTGCCGGGCGGTGTCGTCGAGCCGCGCGCGACGGGCGAACACGTCCCAGGCGAGACCGGGTTCGCCGATGAGCTCGGAGAGCCGGCCGGCCGCGCGCAGCCGGTCGACCTCGATCTGCCATGCCCGGTCGCGGGCGGTCACCTCGCCTTGCGCGCAGGCGAGGTCGCGCACGTCCGTCGCGCGGACATGGGGGATGCCCAGAGCGTCACGGAAGATCTGCGCCATCCGTCCACCTGCCCGTTCCTTGGTTTGGGAAGGCTATCCTAAGCGTCGGAGCCGGAGAAGCACAGGCCTGTCTTGTCGCATCCGGCTCATAGCGGTTGCCGTTAGGCTCGCAGCGTGCGTGACTCCAGGATCTCCCGCGTGCTGTCGTGGGTCGGGACGCTGATCGTCGGCGCCGTCTACGGCCTGGCGGCCACGATCGGCCATGCCGCCATGATCGGCCCGCTTCCCGTGGGCCTCGTGGTCGGGGCCGTCTCGAGCGCGGCGCTGCTGATCGCCGTCCGCACGCTCACCGGCGACCGCTGGGCCGTGGTCGCGGCGGGTCTGGGCATGATCGCCGCGGTGCTGGTGATCTCCGGCCGTGGCCCTGGGGGATCGGTCGTGGTGCAGAACGGCCTCCTCGGCCAGATCTGGACCTATCTCGCCGCGGGCATCGTGCTGCTCGTGGTCGCCTGGCCGGACTTCTCACGGATGCGTGCCGCGGCGGCGGCGGGCCAGGCCGCCCCGCCGTCCGACGCGCCGCCGGCGCCGACGGCCGGACGTAGACTGGATCCGTGACTTATGTGATCGCTCTTCCGTGCGTCGACGTGAAGGATCGTGCCTGCATCGACGAGTGTCCCGTGGACTGCATCTACGAGGGGGAGCGCTCGCTGTACATCCATCCGGACGAATGCGTCGACTGCGGCGCGTGCGAGCCGGTCTGCCCGGTCGAGGCCATCTACTACGAGGACGACCTCCCCGAGGAGTGGGCCGACTACTACAAGGCGAACGTCGAGTTCTTCGAGGAGATCGGCTCCCCGGGCGGTGCGGCCAAGGTCGGCGTGATCCACCACGACCACCCCATCGTCAAGGCGCTCCCGCCGCAGGGGCAATAGCCGATGAGCGTCCGCGATCTCGCCGACTACCCGTGGGACGCCGTCGCGCCGTATCGCGAGCGTGCCGCCGCGCATCCCGGCGGGATCGTCGACCTGTCGATCGGGTCGCCCGTCGATCCCACTCCGGACGTCGTCCGCCAGGCTCTGATCGAGGCCACCGACGCGCACGCCTATCCACAGACCGCGGGGACCCCCGCGCTGCGCGACGCGATCGTGGCCTGGTACGCCCGTCGCCGCGGCGTGCCCGATCTCCGCCCCGGCAACGTGCTGCCGACGATCGGATCCAAGGAACTGGTCGCCCTCCTGCCGACGCTGCTCGGGCTCGGCGAGGGGGACATCGTGGTGCACCCCCGCGTCGCCTACCCGACATATGAGGTCGGCGCGCGGGTGGCCGGGGCCACCGCGCTCCCGGCGGACGATCCCGCGGAGTGGCCGGACGGCACCCGCCTGATCTGGATCAACACGCCGGGCAACCCCGACGGACGCACGTGGACGCTCGACGGGCTCGCGGCGGCGGTGCGTCGGGCTCGTGAGCTCGGAGCGGTGCTGGCGAGCGACGAGTGCTATGCGGAGCTCGGGTGGGACGGTCCCTGGGCGAGCCGGCCGGTGCCCTCGGTGCTCGATCCGCGCGTCACCGGAGGCACGCGCTCCGGTCTGCTGAGCGTGTACTCGCTGAGCAAGCAGTCCAACCTGGCCGGCTACCGCGCCGCGTTCGTGGCGGGGTGTGCGACCGTCGTCGGGCGGCTTCTCGACGCGCGCAAGCA
>Ga0164243_10008670_pt1 | contig 14956 bp, 14 predicted proteins | sample OricompcompostOP_FD_108781 | JGI IMG/M metagenome (GOLD analysis project Ga0164243, IMG submission 108781) | Organic Plus compost microbial communities from Emeryville, California, USA - Original compost - Organic plus compost (OP) | ecosystem: Engineered > Solid waste > Mixed feedstock >... | reverse complement strand
TGATCCCGCCGCCACCTTGCACCGTCTCCAGCACGATCACCCCTATTTCGGGGTCCGAACGAAACGCGTTTTCAACGGCAGCAATGTCACCGAAGGGAACCCGAACGGTGTTGTCTACAAGCTTGAATTCGCCGCGATAAAGCCCGCCATCCGTGATTGACAGAACGCCCTTGGTTTTGCCGTGGAACGAATTTTCCGCATAGACGATCTTCGTTTTCTTAGGGCCAGCTGCCCGCTCGGCAACCTTGATCGCCGCTTCCATGGCTTCGGAACCAGAGGACCCCAGAAACACCATGTCCAGATCGCCCGGCGAGCAGGCCGCGATGTCATAGGCAAGAGCGGTCGCATATTGCGACATGAAGGCGATCGCAATCTCGTGGCGCATCTCTTCCTGGAATTGGCGACGTGCTTCGAGAATACGCGGATGATTATGGCCGAAAGCCAGCGATCCGAAACCGCCGAAGAAATCGAGAATAGGGCGCCCGTTCTGATCGTAATAATACATGCCTTCGGCACGTTCGATCTTCACCTTGTGAAAGCCGAGCAGCTTCATGAAATGAAGCTGACCCGGATTGAGGTGGGCGGTGAAAAGCTCCGTAATCTGCGGCAGATCGAGCGCCTTTGCATCGTTGACGGTCAGCAGTTTCGGCTTTGGCGTTGCGTTGGTCCTGGTCATTTCTGCCCCTATGCCGTTTCAAAAGCCCGCGCACCCGAGGATGCTGCGCCGATTTTCCTGCGATATTCGCTATAGGCTGCAATCAGCATGTCCTCATCGCGATATTGCGGCACCCAGCCCAGCTCACGTTCACCTTTAGAGACATCCAGAACGCACATTTCGTCCGCAATCAGATACTGTTCCGGATCCATGATCGGCATGTTCATCCAGTCGAGCAGATCTAGCGTCCGCTTCACCGCCCAGGCTGGTGTCGGCAACAGAATGGATTTTGATCCTGCGTGACGAATAAGATCACCGAGCAGTTTTCGGACGGGAGGCGGATTGAGCGAGCCGAGATTATAGACCTCGTTGGGGACGCCAGCCTTGAAAGCGGCGCGCGCTGCCTCTGCGCAGTCGAACACCGAAATAAACTGATAGGGATTTCTGCCCGAACCGATCATCGGCACCGGCAGATTGTAATCAATCAGCTTGAACAGCTTTTCCAGAATGCCGAGGCGTCCGGGGCCAATGATAAGACGAGGACGAAACAGGCAAAGATTCATGCCCCGTTCGCGCCACTCAACGGCAAGTTCTTCGGTCTTCAGCTTGGAAAGCCCGTACTCGCCAAGCGGCTTGCGCAGATGGTCTTCCTTCTGCGGCCAAGTATAAGTGTGCCCATACACCATGTCGGTGGTGAAGTGGATCAGCTTGCTCGCGCCGGCAGCATCCATTGCCCTGATGATGTTTTCCGTCCCGTAATAATTGACGGAAAAAAAGAAATCATGCCGTTTTGCCCGGACCTGTATCGGCGAGAGCATCTTGGCGGACAGATTGTAAACCACGTCATCAGCGCGAAAGCCTAGCCTGCGGATTGCTTCCGGATCGGTTACATCGGTCGCGACAAAGGCTGCATCGGCATAGTGCGGTAGATCGCTCTTCACGATATCCGCGACAATGACCTCACGACCATCGGCAAGAAGTTTCGGGGCGAGATAGCGTCCGACAAAGCCATCGCCGCCGAAAATTACGTGTCTCATCATACCGCCCCGTTCAACCTTGCGTCTGCTGGCTAACACCCGTATCCGCCTGCGGTTCGGACGATTTGCCGCTTTGCGCGATCAGCGCCGTCCCGATGCAGATGAATGCGATGCCAGCGATCTTGTATGCACCCAGTTCCTCCTTGAACAAAAGCCAGGCGAAGAGCGCGACTGCCACATATGCAAGACTGAGGAATGGATAGGCGAAGGAAAGGTCCACCTTCGACAGCACGTAAAGATGCGATGCCATCGAGATCACAAAGGTCAGCAGCCCCGCAAAAACCCAAGGGTGGAACACGATCTGGAATATGCGCTGGATAATTGTTTCAGCGGAAAAACTGATCGGGCTGAGCGACAGCATGCCATATTTCAACATCAGCTGCGCCGCAGCATTGGTCATGACTGTGAACAGGATAAAGGGAATATATTTCATCACGTTTCCTAACCTGCCTCACCGAGCGTCAAAGCCGTGCGGCGCCAGAAATTGGAATTGAAAGCCCTGTCGCGAAAAATCTCGAAATCACGCCAGCGCGGATAACTTGCAGCAAAAACCTCCGCACTCATCCGCTGATCCTTGTAGGAATTTATGCGACCACCGGCCTCGACGGTCAGTCGGTCCAACCGGTCCAGTAATTCCAGCGTTCTCTGACCACGATTGGGAAAATCCATGGTCAGTGTATATCCCGGCATTGGAAACGACATGAGACCGGGAGACTTTACCGATCCGAAACGTTTGAGCACCGTCAGGAAGGAAACCTGCCCGGCAGAGCGGCTTGCCTCCAGCATCTCAGGAATGACCTTTCGGGCTGCGTCGAAGGGAATAACGCTTTGGTGCTGGTAAAGCCCAGCCGGGCCATAAAGCCGGTTCCAGTTTCTGATACTGTCGAGGGGATAAAAGAAGTTTTGATATGGCACCCTACGCGCCGTTTTCCGATGCATCTTGCGCCGAAAATAGGCCGCATTGAACAATGACACGCTTGCCCTGTTCAACGCCGAGAATGGCAATTCAAAAGGCACACCAAACCGCGCCGCTCTCGAAATGTATGTGCCAGCAGGCCGGGCGGCATGATTGCCCACCATCAGCAGGCCCCGGCCATCGGAAAGCTGATCGACCCAGGCAACGGCATATTCATTTTCGCGATCCGCGGCTTCTGCCATATCGAAATATGAATCGAGATTAGCGAAAGACAGAATCTTTTCCTCAATATCGAGGCCACCGACGCGCATGAGACGGATCGTTGCGCGGAGGATCAATCCGGTCAGCCCCATCCCGCCGATTGTTGCGTGAAACAGACCAACGTTTTCCGTATCTGAGCATCGGTAGTGGTCACCATCCGAGCGACGCAGGTCCATTTCTTTGACGTGACACCCGAAGGTTCCCCGCAGATGGTGGTTCTTGCCATGCACGTCATTGGCGATGGCGCCGCCGAGTGTGACAAACTGGGTGCCCGGCGTGACGGGCAGGAAATAACCATGCGGCGCGACATGCGCAATGATCTCACTCAAAAGCACACCGCTTTCGGCGGTCAGCGATCCCGTGTCGGGATCGAAGTGCAGTATCCTCTTTCGGGCCTGCATGGGCGCGAGGAAGCCCGCATCGTTATGGCAGCTGTCGCCATAGGAACAGCCATTTCCAAACGGCAACAGGGTCGCCCCTCCAGACAAGGCATCGGCGAAATCGGCCTCCAGCGTGTCCAGCGGAAGAAAGCGCCGCCTCCGCCGGTCAACACGCCCGAAACTGTCGAAAGACCGTTCCATCATCGCATTCCAGCCACGAGAAGCAATGCCGCGCCAAGCGCGATGACAACCTGGCTGCGCCAGTCCTTCGCCATGAACAGAACCGGATCGTCATCCATATCGCCCCGATGCGCCAATATCCATACGCGGACGTTCATGTAGAGCACCATCGGCCCGAGCGGCCATATCAGCCAGGGATAGGTATAGAGCGTCTTGACCGCATCGCTATTGATATAAAGGGCCAGAACCAGTGCCGCGGTAAACGCGGCGGCGACCCCGCATTGACCGACGATATCACGGTCTTCCGGGCGGTAACCTCGCCCGGCAATCCGGTCCATTTCCGTTGCTATCGCGCCGTCCAATTCAACATAACGCTTCGCCAATGCGAGCGAGAGGAAGAAAAACATGGCAAAGGCCATCAGCCAGAAAGACGGCGGAACATGTGAGGCAGCCGATCCGCCCAACAGCCGCAAGCTGTAAAGCCCTGCCAGACAAATCACGTCGCCCAGCAACATGCGCTTCAAGGCAAATGTATAAGCGGTGGTGAAAACCAGATAGCTGACGATCGCAAGCGTGAAAGCAGGTGGCAGGAAGAAACAGATGAACGCAGTCAAAAGCAGCAACAGAGCCACGACACCGAGGCCGAAAGGAATGGATATCTGTCCGCTCGCAAAGGGCCGCTGATTTTTCCGGGCATGTCTCCGGTCAACCGGAAGATCGATAATGTCATTGATGATATAGATTGCAGATGCTGTCGCAGAAAAAGCGACGAACGCCAGACAAACGGCGATGAACACGTCCAGCTTCACTATATCATGAGCCAAAGTAGCCGGAACAAAGACGAGCAGGTTCTTCAGCCATTGATGAACACGCAGCATCCGCGCGTAGGTTCGGAGAGTCGGTTTCCCGGCATCGAAAAGTTGAGAACTCGTTCGCTTCTGGAACTGAGCCGCCGCCCGATCAGGCGCGACCACGATCGCTTGTCGAGCCTCGTCGAAAACCGGCAAATCCTCGCGATCATTTCCCGCATAATCGAACCCATGTCGCCCATAGCGCTCCACCAGCAGATCGGCCTTGCTTGTTGCGGAGAGGTTCTTCGCTGCGGAAGTTGAATAGACAGCGTTAAAAATACCAAGCTCCGACGTGACAGCCTTGGCCAGCGGCTCGGCAGCCGCCGTTACCAGCACCAATATCCGCCCGGATGCATGTTCTGCGCGCAGAAAATTCAGAAATTCTGCCCGATAAGGAAGCCGCGCAGCATCCAGTGTCACGCGGTCAGCTACCTGTTGCTTGAGATATGCCTTTCCTGAGAACAGCCAGACCGGCAACATGAAGACGAACAGAATGTTCTTCTTCAGAAGAAGAAAAATGCCCTCCCACAGCAGATCGGTCGAAACCAGAGTTCCGTCCAGATCGACTGCCAGCGGCACATCCTTGTTGCCCTGCCCCCGCACGTCCATTTTCAGCCCTTTTCCACCCGAGCCTCCCTTGTAACGAGACGGTGACAGAAGCCAAATGAAAAATGAACTTTTTCGATGTAGATTGCGCGAAACTCGCGTTTTGAGCGTGGAGCGCCTTAAGCCCGAATGGACGCACGGCGCTCCAGTTCCAAAACAAATCCAGAGTCTCGTCAGAAACTCCAGTCCTCATCCTCGGTCGCGACGGCCTTGCCGATGACATAGGACGAGCCGGAACCGGAGAAAAAGTCATGGTTTTCGTCTGCATTCGGTGAAAGCGCGGACAATATCGCCGGATTGACCTTGCACGCTTCCGCCGGGAAGAGTGCCTCATAGCCGAGGTTCATGAGGGCCTTGTTGGCGTTGTAATGCAGGAATTTCTTGACGTCTTCGGTCAAGCCCACGTCATCGTAAAGTGCTTCGCTGTAGCGGACTTCATTGTCATAAAGCTCAAGGAGAAGCTCGAAGGCAAAATCCTTGATTTCCTGCTTCTGCTCCTCTTCCAAACGATCCAATCCGCACTGGAATTTGTAACCGATGTAATAGCCGTGCACTGCCTCGTCGCGGATGATAAGCCGGATGAGATCGGCCGTGTTGGTGAGCTTTGCGCGGCTCGACCAGTACATCGGCAGATAGAAGCCGGAATAGAACAGAAAACTTTCCAGAAAGACGCTGGCAATCTTCTTCTTCAGCGAATCGTCGGCACGATACTGATCAAGGATCAAAACGGACTTTCGCTGCAGAAACTCGTTTTCCTCGGACCAGCGATAGGCATCGTCAACATCCGGCGTCAGGCATAATGTCGAGAAAATCGAGGAGTAGGATCGCGCATGAACCGCCTCCATAAAGGAGATGTTGGACAACACCGCTTCTTCATGCGGCGTCACCGCATCGTCCATCAGCTTCACTGCACCGACTGCGTTCTGTATCGTATCGAGAAGCGTCAGTCCGGTGAAAACGCGGATCGTCAGCTGCTTTTCCTGCGGTTTCAGCGTTTCCCACGATTGAATGTCATTGGAAAGCGGCACCTTTTCCGGCAGCCAGAAATTGCCTGTCAGACGGTTCCAGACCTCAAGGTCCTTCTCATCCTCGATGCGGTTCCAGTTGATCGCACGCACTGCAACAGGTTTCGGGTGCTTGGTCGTCATTTGAATATTCATCGGTCATCACCAGTGGTCAGAGGGCACAGGAAACACAGCCCAGCACTTCCGTGCCGGAGAGCGCCATCTGGCGCAGGCGGATGTAGTAAATGGTCTTGATGCCCTTCTTCCATGCATAGATTTGCGCGCGGTTGATGTCGCGAGTGGTTGCGGTATCGCGGAAGAACAGTGTCAGAGACAGGCCCTGGTCGACATGCTGCGTCGCCGCCGCATAAGTGTCGATAATCTTCTCCGGCCCGATCTCGTAGGCATCCTGATAATAGTCGAGATTGTCATTGGTCATGAAGGCTGCCGGATAATAGACGCGACCGATCTTGCCCTCCTTGCGGATTTCAATCTTCGACACGATCGGATGGATCGATGAGGTCGAATGGTTGATATAGGAGATCGAGCCGGTCGGCGGCACGGCCTGAAGGTTCTGGTTATAGAGTCCGCCCTCCATCACAGCTTTCTTCAGATCCCGCCAGTCGTCCTGTGTCGGGATGGCAATGCCAGCATCTTCGAAGAGTTCACGAACCTTTTCCGTCGCCGGTTGCCAAAGCTGCTCGGTATATTTGTCGAAATATTCGCCCGATGCATATTTGGATTTCTCAAACCCCTTGAAGGATTTGCCCGTTTCGACCGCGATCCGGTTGGATGCGCGGATCGCGTGATAGGTGACCGTATAGAAATAGATGTTCGTGAAATCGACGCCTTCGTCCGAACCGTAGTAAATCCGCTCGCGGGCGAGATAACCGTGCAGGTTCATCTGGCCGAGACCGATGGCATGGCTTTCATCATTGCCGCGAGCGACCGACGGCACGGAACCGATATGGCTCATGTCGGAAACGGCGGTCAGGGCACGGATGGAGGTCTCGATGGTCTTGCCAAAATCTGGGGAGGCCATTGCTGCTGCAATATTGAGCGAACCCAGATTGCACGAAATATCCTTGCCGAGATGTTCATAGGAAAGGTCTTCGCCGAAGGTGCTTGCCTCGCTGACCTGCAGGATTTCCGAGCATAGATTGCTCATGGTGATGCGCCCGTCGATCGGGTTGGCGCGGTTCACCGTGTCCTCAAACATGATATAGGGATAACCGGATTCGAACTGGATTTCCGCCAACACCTGAAAGAACTCGCGAGCATTGATCTTTTTCTTGGTGATGCGCACATCATCGACCATTTCCCGATATTTTTCGGTCACCGAAATCTCGGTCAGTGGCACGCCGTACGCCCGCTCCACATCATAGGGCGAGAAGAGGTACATATCCTCGTTGTTCTTCGCCAACTCGAAGGTGATGTCCGGAATGACCACACCAAGCGACAAGGTTTTGATGCGGATTTTCTCGTCGGCATTTTCGCGCTTGGTATCAAGAAAACGCATGATGTCCGGGTGATGCGCGTGCAGATAAACAGCGCCCGCGCCCTGCCGTGCGCCCAACTGATTGGCGTAGGAAAAGGAATCCTCCAGAAGCTTCATCACCGGAATGATGCCCGATGACTGGTTCTGGATCTGCTTGATGGGCGCGCCCGCCTCGCGGATATTGGTGAGGCTCAAGGCGACGCCACCTCCCCGCTTCGATAATTGCAAAGCTGAATTGATGGAGCGCCCGATCGACTCCATATTGTCCTCTACCCGCAGCAGAAAACAGGATACGAGCTCGCCGCGCTGCTTCTTGCCTGCATTGAGGAAAGTCGGCGTCGCAGGCTGGTAACGGCCTGAAATGATCTCTTCCATCAAATCGCGAGCCAACTGTTCGTTACCACGCGCCAGCGCCAGCGCCACCATGCAGATGCGGTCTTCATAACGCTCCAGATAGCGCTTTCCGTCGAATGTTTTCAGCGTGTAGCTGGTGTAATATTTGAACGCGCCAAGAAAGGTCGGAAACCGGAATTTCTTTGCATAGGCTTCATCGAAAAGATCGCGCACGAAGTTGAAGGAATACTGATCCAGCACTTCCTGCTCATAATAGCCTTCGTTCACCAGATAATCTAGCTTTTCCCGAAGGTTATGGAAAAAGACCGTGTTCTGGTTCACGTGCTGGAGGAAATATTGCCGTGCCGCCTGCCGGTCGCGGTCAAGCTGGATTTTTCCCTCGTCGTCGTACAGATTCAGCATTGCATTGAGCGCATGATAATCTAGCCCGTCGGTGAATTTTGACGCTTTGCTGCTGGAGCCCGACGTTTGCGGTGCATCCTGCGCCAAGGGCCGTGCTTCTCGCTCCCGGATCAGGGTTGTGTCTGCCGTGTCCAAAATCGTTCCATCCCGTTTTTGACATTGCCTATGTCCTGATCGGTCCCCAGAAGCTCGAAGCGGTAGAGATAGGGAACCTGACATTTGGCGGAGATAATGTTGCCGGCGATACAGAAAGTCTCGCCGAAATTGCTGTTTCCCGCGGCGATGACGCCGCGGATGAAAGAGCGGTTGCTCTCGTCGTTAAGGAAGCGGATCACAGGCTTGGGGACAGCGCCCTTGGAACCGCCCCCGCCGTAAGTGGGCGTGACGAGCACAAATGGCTCGCGCACCTGCAACCCGTCCGAGCCGTCCATCGGAATGCGGTTCGACCGCGTTCCAAGCCGTTCAACAAACCGGTGCGTATTCTCCGACCGGCTGGAGAAATAGACGATCAGGCTCATGAGACCGGAGCCCTCAGGCGAGGGTGCTGATCATATCGGGCCGGAAGCCCGCCCAATGGGATTCTCCCGCTACAACCACCGGCACCTGGCGGTAACCCATGCCCTGAACGAGATGGAAAGCATCGGCATCCGCGGAAATATCGATGATCTCATATTCGATGCCCTGGCGATCAAGGGCGCGTGTGGTAGCCGTGCACTGGACGCAGGCGGGCTTGCTGTAGACGGTGACGTTCATTTTCTTCTCGCTGGTTAGAGCGCATCTCGAAAAGTGGGAACCGGTTTTCGGATGAGATGCGCGATAAAACAAACAGACAGAGCATTTCCAACGATTGATGAAAAAAACAGGAAATGCTCTAGACGGACGCAAAAAACCGTTCGCGCATCGCAAAATGCGCGTCAAAGGAGACGGAACAGGGGATCGGCCAGCCGCGAATAAGCAGCCGGATCGCATAAACTATAACTCGAAAGGAGGACCCGAACTGAAACTGAATAAACTGAACATGGACTTCACCCCGAAGCTAAATCCCAGCAAAAGTACGAAGCGGCTTTGCTTAGGATAATGCGTAAAAACAAAGCGGGAAGTTCGGGGCAGCAACCGGCAAGGCAAAAGCTTGCCATACAAGATTGCGCGCCAACCGGACACCCCGCCCGTGGACGTACTCGTTCAAGGCAGGTCTCCTGGCTCACGGATCAACATTCTGTCCGCCTTCCCAGCCAGAGCCAGTGACGTGATGGACAGAACTCTCCGCTTACAGTTGCGGGGGCAGCTCCGGCTTTGCTGCATCCATCATGGATGAAACGCACCGGATTCCCGTCTTAGCTTTCGATCCGACGAATCGAAAGAACCCAGAACACTATATATAGTATCTGAAGTTAAAAACTCGTCAATGGATAGTCGGAAACAAGGCGTAAAAACTAGCGGACCATTCCGGCAACCCTACGAATGGCAGGAATTATCGCTGTCTATTTTGCGGGGTTGATCGGTTTTGGCCTGAACTCGGGCTTGATAGCCTTGAGCGCCATGCGGTCCACCAGAGCGGGCGCTATAAACTTCAACCAGCGCCCCAACCGCATCTGCCGGGTCATCAACACTTCGCGTTTGCGCGACTGAACGCCCGCCAGCATCAGCCGCACGGCCTCCTCGACCGGCATCATGTCGTCCTCAAGCACGCCGCTCGTTCCAAGAGCGGTACCGCTTGCGCTGTAGCCAACTTTGCGGATGTCGGTTTTGACGACACCCGGATAGACGATTGTCACGGAAATGCCGCTGGGGTCCAGTTCCGCGCGAAGTGCTTCACAAAACCCGGAAAGAGCGAACTTGGTTCCGCTATAGGCAGTGCGACCCGGCACGCCGATCAATCCGGCAACGGATGAGACAGCTACGATCCGCCCCTTGCTTGCAGCAAGATATGGAAGTGCGGCATGGATAGGCCAGACGCTGCCCCAGTAGTTCAATTCCATCAAATCATGCATCCAATCGAGATCATCCGGCTTGATCTCGGCAAAATTGGCATGCGCCGACATGCCGGCATTCACGATCAGCATATCAATGCGGCCATAGGCGGAAACCGCTTTATCGATCAGGGCGATGCAGGCAGCGCGATCCTTAACGTCGGTGGGTATCACAAGGGCCGAGCTGCCCAGTTGCCGCAATTCGGCGGCAAGCCTCTCCAGCTTGTCGATATTGCGAGCAGCAAGCACAAGAGCAGCATTGGCGCGGTCGCGCCGGGCGATCTGCCGCGCGGTTTCCGCGCCGATACCATCCGATGCTCCCGTTATGATCGTCACATCCATGCGCGGCCCTCCCTGCCTATCGTTAAGACGACAGGCAAGGTACAGGCAGGGCAATCCGTGCGTCCAGTGGTTTAAACCTTGCGCGATAGAATGGCGACGACAGCCAGGCCACCGATCAGCGATATGTGCTCCAGCGCCACCGTCATATCCCGAAAAGCTTCTTCTCCTTCCTTTGCCCAGAACGGGTGCGCAACGGGAATGGTGAGGAACGTGAAGATAGCAAGAGCGCCACAAGCCAGCCAGGTTCCGCGATTGAAGATGATCATCAGCGATCCGATGATTTGCAAAAGCAGGGTCGCGCTGTTGAAAAACCAGCCCGGATAGAGACCAAAGCTTTTCATTTCCGCAGCATTGCTGCCGAAGTCGAAGAGCTTGGCCAGCCCACTCGACCAGAAAACGAAGGTAAGGAGGACCCGCGCCAGCAAAAGACCGGCACGGGAATCGAGGATGTTGGCGATGAAACGCGGCATTGGTCAACCCTTTCCGCCGGTGATACGGATAACCTTGAATGCGACCGCCACGGCAATTGCTGGCGCGAGCGCGAAAATCACCGAGAGCCAGAGCGAGGCATTTGCCGCGCCTTCCGCGCCTCCGGGCACGGCAATGCCGGCGAAATTGGCAACCATGCCCGCGCAGGCCGTTCCAAAAGCAATGGCGAAGAGCTGCACGGTCGTCATACCGCCCGCAGCAAGATCCTGCTCGGTCGACGGAGCGCTTTGATAAACGCGGGTGACGAGGCTCGGCCAGGCAAGGCCGATCCCGAAACCGATCAGGATAAGCCCAAGGCAAATGGGGGCGAGCAATGGCCAGTTGCCGTTACCGTGAACTGGAAGAAACACGGCGAGCAACACGAGGCCAGCAAGTGCGAGGATTGGGCCTGCCACGACGAGCTTGTCGCCGCCCTTCTCCTGCCATCTGGAACTGAGGAAGGATGCCACTGTCCAGCCAATCGCCATCAGCGCCGCCAGATAACCCGCCCATAGCGGAGACTGGCCGTGAAGGTGCTGAAGCAGATAAGGCACGTAGATTTCAGGCTGCATGCTGAGCATCAAAAGCGCAATCGTAAGATAGAGAGCACCGAGCGGCGTCGACAGGCTGAATGAACGGCGCGGCAGCAGACGGGCCTTGGCGTCGCGGTCCACAACTGCGATGATGGCGATCATGAATATCGCAGCCCCAAGGCCAACGATCTTCCATAGCGTTTCCTGTGACAGGCTGCCCGCCGACACCGCAAGGACAGCACCGGTCAACAGGATGAGTTGAAGAACCGGAATGGAAACGCGTTCGTTCTTGTCCCAGCTCGAGCACGGCAGAGTTGCGAATGCGACCACAGCGAAAAGGCCCGAAACGGGCAGCAACGACCAGAAAGCGGCGCGCCATGCGCCATATTCGGCAAAAATGCCGCCGATTGCCGGACCGATCAGTGTCGCCACGCCGAACATTGCAGAAATGAGACCGATCGCCCTGCCCCACAGACGCTCCGGTAACACAACACGGGTCAAACCATAGGCAAGCGCGTAGAGGAAGCCGCCACCGAGTCCCTGCACGCTCCGCCCCGCCAGCATGACCGGCATGTTGATGGCCAATGACGAAATCAGTGTGCCTGCTGCAAACAGCAGGGTCGCCACGACGTAGGCACCTCGCGGACCGGCACTTTTCAGCAGCCTCGCGGTAAGTGCCGCCCCCAGAATGGAGGCAACGACGAACAATGTCGTGGCCCAGGCATAGAAATCCATGCCGCCAATATCTTGCACCACACTCGGCATGACTGTGGTGGCGATGTACATATTGACCGCATGGAGAGTAACCCCACCGGCCAAGGCCAGGGCATAGAGGCCGTTTTTACCGCTTAGAAGCTCACCCCAGCCTCCAGGCCTGTGGCCTGCATCTCCCGCCGGAATTGTCTCTTCGATCGAACTTTGCACTGTCGGCCTCCATGAACTGATTTGTTGCCGACGGGTTTATAGGACCTCAACTTTGATTGAGGTCAATAGGGTATTTTCCTCTCAAAACATGGGGTTCGGGCAAGTCCGAAAGGTGTCCAAAACCAAGCCAAACCGCCACTGCGAAGGAGCGCAATGGCGGTTGGGAAGGCTCAGTGCGGGTGCTGGAAAATCAGATGAGATTGTCGCTCTTGACGATCAATCTTCTGGGACCAGCGCCCTGTTGTCCAAGGACGTCGTCGGGATTGCGCAACGGGCATTCGGACAGCGAGAGACAACCGCAGCCGATGCAGCTCGTTATCTGATCGCGAAGCTGCATGAGACTGTCGATACGCTCCTGAAGCATATCTTTCCAGGCTTCCGAAAAACGTCTCCAGTCCTCCGTTGTCGGTACGTGATCGTGCGGAAGATCCGCCAGCGCTTCACGAATGATAGCAAGCGGGATGCCCGCGCGTTGCGCGATCTTGATGATGGCGATCCGGCGCAGCACGGCACGGTGATAGCGGCGCTGGTTGCCTTCCGTTCGCCAACCTTCGATCAGGCCTTTGGTTTCATAGAAATGGACCGTAGAGACCGCCACTCCGGCGCGCCGGGAAACGTCCCCAACGGTCAGGCTTTTCTTGAGACCTGAATGTTCCATATCGTCCAACTCGATCATGCCGAATGAGTAGGCCGCAACCCCGCACAATTGCAAGACGCGTCATAAATCTGCGTCATGTCTCAGTGCGCGATAATTGCGGCGGGCCCATAGCAACGGGCGCGAATGCAGCGGCAAATCGGTATTCGTTACCAGCCCGGCAAAAAGCGTGTGGTCCGCCATCGGAACACTGCCCGCCAGTTCGCAATCAATGGCAGCCGAAGCACCGAAAAGATGCGGTCGGCCAGACGGCCACTCGCCCCACACACCAATGAGAAATCTCTGCGCGTAGGGAACCTTGCCCGCGAAGGCATCACCGATCATCTCCTGGCCTTCCGCGAGCATGGCAAGTGAGAACCCGCCATCGGAAATGATAGCCGTCGCCAGCGCGCTGTCGCTTTTCACCGAAACCAAAACCATGGGCGGTTCGGCGGAAAGCGACAACACCGCCGTCACCGTGCGGCCATGAGCTTTCCCGGCATCGCATGCGGTCACCACGGACACGGTCGTGGCCATCCGCGACATCGCATCCGCAAATTCTCGTTTCGAAACGGCGCCAATTGCGTCGCGGTCTATATGCAACACGTTTCTGTTCATCAGAAGCAACCTTTGGCTGGTGTCCCTGCATGGCGCCGGTCGGAATCGCCCCGCAGCGCTTCCGACCGGCCATGGCCTCACGTCGGGATGTCCGTTCGGCCATATCGGTTCCAAACAGTTATTCGGAATGCTGTTTCAGATAGGCGATCATGTTTTCGAGGTCTTTTTCCTTGGTCAGCCCGGCAAAAGCCATCCAGGTGCCTTTCACCATGGCCTGCGGCTTCTTGAGAAAAGCGTTCAACTCCTCGTCGTTCCAGACCAACCCGTCGGCAGCCGCCTTGCGCATTGCATCCGAATAGGGATAGCCCGGATAGGAGGCGGCCTTGCGGCCCACCACGCCTTTCAGTGATGGGCCGCGTTTGCTTTCGTCGGCATCCGCCGTGTGGCAGACGGAGCATCGCTTGAAGAGTTTTTCTCCTGCGGCAGCATCTGCCCCCTCACCAAAGGCGGCTGTCGAAACAAAAAGAGCAGTGGAAAAAGCAAGGGAGACAAGAAGAAGCGGCAAGCGCATGGACGATACTCCAAATGATCGGCCATGCTTCTCTAGTTCCTCAACCTTGGTTGAGGTCAAGAGCAAATCGCGTTTACTTTCTCACTTTTTAGACGCCGCTGACGGGAAAGTTCGCGGCAGCGCTCAACACAGCCCGTATCGACGCGGTTGCGATATCGTCATCGATCCCGACGCCGAAAACTTTGCGTCCATCATGCGTACGGCATTCGATATAAGCCGCAGCCTGCGCGTAGGTGCCTCTTTTCAATGAATGTTCGTGATAATCGACGACTTCCAGATCGATCCCGCAACCGGTCTGCAATGCCGAAACAGCGCTTGATATCAAACCATTGCCCCGCCCGGTTATGGCTATTTCCCTGCCGCGATGCCGAATGCGCCCGGCGAAGACACGCGCCTCTCCGCTCCGTGCGGGCCTGCTTTCCCTGTAGTTCAGCAGTTCGAAATCAGCATTCTCTTCCAGATGATAGACTTCGCGGAACAGCGTCCAGATCATTTCGGCAGTCGTTTCCTTGCCGGTATCGTCGGCAAAGGCCTGCACGCGGCGGCTGAAATCGATTTGCAGCGGTCGCGGCAGTTTCAGCCCCCGGTCCTGCTCCAGCACCCATGCCACGCCGCCCTTGCCCGACTGGCTGTTGACACGGATGACCGCTTCATAGCTTTCACCGATATCCTTCGGGTCGATGGGCAGGTAGGGCATTTCCCATATGCCGTCATTGCGGCTTTGATGCGCGGTAAAACCCTTGCGGATCGCATCCTGATGCGAGCCGGAAAAAGCTGTATGGACCAGTTCGCCCGCATAGGGATGGCGCGGA
>Ga0164243_10008669_pt1 | contig 14956 bp, 8 predicted proteins | sample OricompcompostOP_FD_108781 | JGI IMG/M metagenome (GOLD analysis project Ga0164243, IMG submission 108781) | Organic Plus compost microbial communities from Emeryville, California, USA - Original compost - Organic plus compost (OP) | ecosystem: Engineered > Solid waste > Mixed feedstock >... | reverse complement strand
TGCTCCGTTCCGAGGGGCTCTCCGGCCTCCGGGACCGGCTCCGCCGCGACATCGACAACGCCCGTTGGCTCGCCGATCAGGTCGCCGCCGAACCCGGCTGGCGGGTGGTCGCGCCGGTGCCGCTCCAGACCGTCTGCGTCCGCCACGAGCCGCCCGGGCTGGCCGGCGCGGACCTCGACGCCCACACGCTCGGCTGGGCCGACCGCGTCAACCGTTCGGGCCTGGCCTACGTCACCCCGGCGACCCTCGACGGCCGCTGGATGGTCCGGGTCTCCGTCGGCGCCGAGGCGACCGGGCGCGGCCACGTCGCGGCCCTCTGGGACCTGCTCCGCCGCGAGGCCGGACGCGGGGCGTGAGCCCCGCGTCCCGGGAAAATAAGTCCGAGGCCGGGAACGCACTCGACAATCCAGGGATCTGGATGTACGATTAATTTTGAGTGGACAACCGCCCCCTTCGGGGCCTTCGGCGTGAACGGCGGTGGCTTCGGTCCGCCGCCAGCCGGTGCCGAAATCCCGTCACAGCGAACGCTCCGGCACGGTCCACTCGCACCGCCGCCTCGACCGTCGGGCGTCCGGGCGGGGTCTGAGCGCGGTCGGGCCGTCCAGCCGGCGCCGGCCGCCCCCTCAACCCCCATTCCCGCTCACCCCCGACGATCCCGGCGGCGGTCTCTGTTTTTGACGCCTCGTCGCGTCAGACGCCTACGTCTTTTTTTGATCGCCCCTTGCCCGGAGACGGTTCCGTCCATGGGCATGAGGGTGAGCCGGCCCGCGTATTCGACGCCTCCGCCCTCTCCGGTCGGCGAGAGAGAGGCGGTGGGCCGTTCGCGTGCCGGCGCGAATGTTGTCGGGGGGGCGGCACGAAGGGCACGGGAACGCACATATCCGGGGTGTGGAGACTACGTTGTGTGGAGGGTCCGGGTCACGTAGAGTAGGGGGGTCACCCCGCCTCGGGTCGAGGCGGTTCCTCGCCCCCGCCCGGGGCCGTCGCCGCGGACGCCGAAAGAGAGACCGTCATGAGCCTCCAGAGTGTGTCGAGGCCCGCCCCGTCGGCGGTCGCCTCGGCCGTAACGCCGTTGTCGCCGCTCCCCCCCCACTGGCGTTCACTCCCCCGCGCGTTCGTCCACGAGGCGCGGAAACAGGGGCGGCGGACGGCGATGGCCGACAGCACCAACGCCACGCTCTCGTACGGCGACACCCTCTTGCGGGCGGTCGTCCTCGCCCGGATCCTCAAGCGGACCGTCGGCCCGGGCCCGTACGTCGGCCTCCTTCTGCCGCCCACGGTGCATAGCACGGTCGCCAACATCGCGATCGCCCTCCTCGGCAAGGTCGCGGTCAACCTGAACTACACGGCGAGCCAGTCCCTCGTCGATTCGTCGATCGCCCAGTGCGGGATCACCCACGTGATCACCTCGCGCAAGGTACTCGACAAGTTCGGGATCGAGCCGAAGGCGTCGCTCCTTTTCCTCGAAGACGTCCCCGCGCAGGTCCGCCTGACCGACAAGCTTTTCGGGGCGGCCGTCGCCAAGCTCGTCCCGATTCCCTTGCTCGGCGCGTTCCTTCCCGGCCTTCGCCGCGAGGACCTCGACGCCACGGCCACGGTCATCTTCACCTCCGGCTCGACCGGCGACCCGAAGGGGGTCGTCCTCTCGCACCGGAACGTCTTGAGCAACGTGCATCAGGTCGACCTCCACGTCGGCCTCCTCCCCGACGAGGTCGTCCTGGGCATCCTGCCGTTCTTCCACTCGTTCGGGTTCACGGTGACGATCTGGACGGTCCTCTGCCTCGGCAAGAAGGTCGTTTACCACTTCAACCCGCTCGACGCCCGGATCGTCGGCGACCTCTGCGAGAAGCACGGGGTGACGATGCTCGTCGGCACGCCGACGTTCATGCGCACGTACCTGAAGAAGTGTGAGCCGTCGCAGTTCAAGAAACTGGTCCACCTCCTCCTCGGGGCCGAGAAGCTCAAGCCCGAACTGTACGACGAGATCGAGGAGACGCTCGGGATCGAGCCGCAGGAGGGTTACGGCTGCACCGAGCTGTCGCCGGTGGTCTCGGTGAACGTCCTGCACGACGTGACCACGCCCGACGGCCGGACCGTGACCGGAAACCACCGCGGCACCGTCGGCCCGCCCTTGCCGGGGACGGAGATCAAGACGATCGACCCGGACACCCGGGCCGACCTGCCGCCCGGCTCGACCGGCCTGATCCTCGTCCGCGGCCCGCAGGTCATGGTCGGCTACCTGAACCGACCGGAGGCGACCGCCGAGGTGATCCACGACGGCTGGTACAACACCGGCGACCTCGGCTACGTCGACGCCGACGGGTTCCTCCACATCACCGACCGCCTGAGCCGGTTCTCCAAGGTGGCGGGCGAGATGGTCCCGCACACCGGGGTCGAGTCGGCGATCCTCAACGTCCTCGGGACCCGCGAGCCGTGCGTGGCCGTGACCGCCCTCCCCGACCCCAAGCGCGGCGAGCGGCTGTTCGTCCTGTACACCGACGAGATGACCCTGCCCCCCGCCGAGGTCCAGAAGCGCCTGCTCGCCTCCGACCTGCCCCGCCTCTGGATCCCCGCGGCCGAAGACTTTCACCGGGTCGACGCCATCCCGATCCTCGGGACGGGGAAGGTCGACCTGCGCCAACTCAAGGCGATCGCCTGCGAACGGCAGCGGGGGTGACCGGCCGGGCTTTTATAACACGAATCCGAACTCCTTCGTGTTGATCACCGCCCAGATCAGGTCCTCGAACCCCTGCCGTAGCCGACCTTCGGACCGCCGTCGCGCGAGGTGTGCCAGACACGCGGCACGCTCGGCGTCGGTGGGCCGTCGGGCGAAAGCGAGGCGGTAGAGCGCGTCGACCCGTTCGGCGTCGGGACGCGGTTTGGACGCCCAGCGCGCCGCGCGGCCGTCGGGGTGGGAGACTTTGCGCTCGACCTCGGCCGAATTCAACAGGTGAAGCCCCTGGGATAAACTCGGTTCCGAGGCCCGCTCGCACCCGCAGACGGTCTCCCGCTTCGGCCGGCCGAACGTGTCGAGGAACCGGCCCGGGGTGTCGAACCCTTCGTCGGGGAGTTGCACCGCACGCGTCCCGCGCGGGAGCCCTTCGAACGACCCGGCCGTGCCGCAGACGGTGTCGATCGCGTCGAGCAACACCTCGGCCGGGAGCCGACGCGGGACGAATCGGGAGAACCCCTGGCGGTCGGCCCCGTTCCGGGTGTTTAACTCGCTCGATCGTCCGTAGGCGCGGCTCGTCGCGAGGGTGTGTGCCAGCCGCTTGAGGTCGAACCCGTGGCGGACGAAGTCGTCGGCCAGGGCGTCGAGGAGTTCCGGCAAGAGGGGCGGGTTGCTCGCGCGGAAGTCGTCTTCGGGCTCGACCAGGCCGCGCCCGAAGAAATGTTTCCAGTAGCGGTTCACGACGGCCCGCGCGAAATACGGGTTGTCCGGCCTGCGGAGCCAGTCGACCAAGGCCGCACGCGGGTCGCGTTCCGGGCCGAGGGTCGGCGTGTTGTGCGAACCAGGGACGCGCGGGCCGTACGAGCGGCCGGTGAGCGGGTCGGTCGCCGTCCCTTCCGGCAGGACGAAGATCCGGGGGGTAACCGGGTCTCGGCCCGGTTTGCGACCGACCCGGCTGAAAAAGGCGGCGAACCCGTAATAGTCGTCCTGCCCCCAGCGCTCGAACGGGTGGTGGTGGCACCGCGCGCATTGGAGCCGGACGCCGAGGAAAAGCTGCGCGACGTCGTCCGCCTGCCCTTCGGCGGTGGGGACCTGCCGGAACCAGACGACCGGCGGGTTGACGCCCGCGTCGCCCGTCGCGGTGAGGATCGAGGCGACGAAGCGGTCGTACGGCATGTTCTCGGCGAACGCCTGGCGGACCCAGGCATGAAAGGCGAACGTCCCCGGCTGCGAGAGCGTCCCCAGCGTCCGCTTGTTGCGGAGCAGGGCCGACCATTCCATCGCGAACAGGTCGGCCGACTCGGGGCGGTCGAGAAGGCGTTCGACCCACTTGCGTCGCTTGTCCGGGCCGTCGTCAGCCGCAAAAGCGTCGACGTCCTCGGGCGTCGGCAAGAGCCCGCAGAGGTCGAGGGAGGACCGGCGGGCGAACGTCGCGTCGTCGCACGGCGGGTTCGGCGAAAGCCCGAGGGTTTGCAACGCGGCGTCCATGTGCCGGTCGACGAGATTCCCCGGCTCAGGTGGCGTTTCTTGCGGGACACGCTCTCCCGACGGGACGGTCAGCCTCGCCACGGCGACGTGTCCGCCGAACCGGACGACGACCGCCGTTTTGCCGACCCCGGCCCGTACGGTGACACGCCCCCGGCCGTTGACGTCGACGAGGTCGGGCTCATTCGAGCGATAGTCGGCCAGGCGGGTGACGTCGCGCTCCGAGCCGTCGGCGTAGTGGGCGACCGCGCGGATTTGTTGCGCGCCGCCCCGGAAGACGACGCGCGTTCCCGGCCGAGCTTCGAGACTGATGAGTGCCGCTTCGGAGTCCGGTCGGTACGGCATCCCCTGGCCGATCCAGCGTGCCAGCGTTCGATACTCGGCCGAGCCGATCTCGAACCGCTTTCCCCCGCCGTGGGGGACTTGTGCGGACGGCTTCTTCAGGACCAGGCTGGCTTCCGGCGCGGCGGGGAAGACGCGACGCCCGCGCCCCTCCCGCGCCAGGCTCTCGAAATCGAGCGTCGGGTCGGCCCCGAGCAGGCTCAGCCTGAACCCGTTCTGCCCCCCCGATTTGCCGTGGCACGTTCCGGCGTTACACCCGAGCTTTGTGAGGACCGGGACGACTTCCCCGGCGAACCGGACCGGCCGCCGGCCGTCGGCCTCGATCACCGTGACGCGGACTTCGACCGACCCGCCCGCCTCGGCACGCACACGGATGCGGGTTTCCCCGTTACAAAGGGGGCGAACTTCGCCCGAATCGTCGACCCGGACGACCGCCGGGTCGGCGACGTCGTAGCGAACGCCACGACCGGTCGTCAGGTCGGTCGCCGTGCCGTCGTGCCCGTAGCCCGTAACGGCCAGTTGGACCCGGGCTTCGGGGCCGTCGAGGAGGACCGTCGGCGGGTCGACCTCCATCGCCCGGAAGGGGCCGAGACCCCAGAGGGTCGCGATCAGAAGACCCGGCGCGAATCCGAGCACGAATCCCCCTCGTTCGGTGACGTGGGCCCTTGGACCGTCCCTGTACTCTGCCAGGCGGAGGCTCCCGGCGGCAACGGGAATCGTTCACGGCCTTGCCGCCGTTGTGCCGATCGACGGAAGGGGATCTAACGCCGCGCCGGATCGATTCCGCTCGACCCGGCCGATCCTCCACCCTCCCTTTGACCCCACTGGGGATAGACGCATGAGCCGCCGTCGCGCGTTCCGACCCGACGCACTGGGGCCGCTGGAAGAACGGCGGGTGCCGAGCCAGGTCGCCCTTGTACACCAGAACCTGTTCGAAACGGCGGCCCTGCGCGGGGTTCAACTCCGCCCCACCATCGCCACGACCCGGCAAGGCTCGGACAGGGTCACCCTTCACCGCCGGGCCGAGCGCGGCGGCCTGAACTTCTTCGCCGTCGCCGGCGTCCCCGACGCCTCCGAACTCGCCCGGGGGGCCGACCCGAACGTCGTGACGTACATGATCCGTTTCCGAAACGACGGGCCGACCCCTCTCACCTCGGCCTCGATCGTCGACACCCTGGACCGCCATCTGACCTACGTGCCGGGGAGCGCGACGGTCCCCGACGGCGGTTCGTTCTCCGCGACGGGTAACCGACAGGGTCAACAGGTCCTGCGCTGGGACCTGCCGGGCGGACTCGCCCCCGGCGCGTCCTCGTTCGTGCGTTTTCAAGCCCGCTACCAGGCCGGGCCGGGCCGCCCCGCGTAGGCGGGGCGTCTTCCGCACGCCACGTCGGACCGTTCCGCCGCCGGACCCGCGGGCCGAGGTCCCGCGTCTGCGACGGGTTACGGCCGATCGCCCGTTCAACGGGCGGATCTCCGCTTGTCGAGAATCGCGGGTTGGACTAGGTTACACGCCCACGGCTCCCGCGGACGAGCCCGGACGTCGTCGAGGGGTGGACTGGCGGAGACCGCGGTAGGGCGGACGAAGGGCGAGGAGGGATCTCGCACCTTGGGCCGTCTCCCCGTCTTCACGCCCCCCTCGGTGTACCGGGGTTCCGTCGGAGCGGGCGCCAACTTTGAAGAACAGTCTGTTGCGGAAGGAACCCTGGAGCACGCCCAAGGATGGGAGCCACCTGGACGCGACACCTCGCGACGGCCCTGGCCGTCTGGGGCCTCGCGACCCCCGCCGGGGCCGACGAGCTACCCCCCCTGCCCCCGCTACCCCTTCCGGCGAAACCCGCCGCCACCCCTCGGGTCGAAGCCCCGTCGCTCAAGGCTTCGCCGGAGCCGGCGAAGGCGACCCCGCCGGCCGCCACCGCCGACGACAAGTCGAAAGCGCCGGCCGCCCCGACTCAACCCGAAGCTCAGCCCGCCAAGGGCGGGTCCGAGGCGACCGGTGCCGCGCCGGCCGACGCCGCAAAGCCGGCGGAGGCGAAGGCCGAATCCGCCGAGAAGAAACCGCCGGCGTCCCCCGTGGTCGACGTCGACGTCTCCCAAGTGGACCCCGCCGCCGCCCGCGCCGAGACGGCGGAGCGGCTCAAAGCCCTGCCGCCGAACGACGACAAGGCCGCGACCGCCGCCACCAAGGCGCTCCGCGAAGTGCTCGAAGAGCGGGTGACCTTGCTGAACGCCCTGGACGGCGAGGTCAAGAAGCGGCAGGCGGCTGAGAACCCCAAGCCGAGCCCGGAAAAGGAGATGGCCGAAGGGAAGGCCGAGCTGGAGCGGATCAAGGTGATCCTCGACCAGTCGGCGAAAGACCCCGACGTGCTCGTCCCCCCCCTCTTCCGGACGCCGTCCGGCCCGGGGGCCGACGCCGCGCAGGTGTCCGAGGCGGCGCAGGCGGAAATGAAGGAGGCGATCGACGCGGCCCAGGCGGATTCGAAGGACAAGGCGGCGAAGCTCGAACAGTTCCGGACGGACCAGACCAAGAAGCCGGCCACCTCACTCGCGGCCCTCCGCGCGGCCCGCGACAAGACGTTCCAGCGCGTCGCCGCGATGAAGGCGAAGAACACCGAACGCGCCGCCACGTCGGTCGAGGGTAAGACCCCGGAAGCCCGCACGCTGGCCCTCGAAAAGCTGGTCAACGCCGGCTGGGAGACCCGGGTCGAGTCCGAACGGCTGAGGGCCCAGGAGGCGCACATCGCGCTGGAGACCCGGCGGGCGGAGTTGCCGGCGCTCAACGCCCAGGTGTTGGAGGCCAACGCCCTCCTCGCCCAGAAGACGCTCGACCGCATGAAGCTCCGCTACCGCACCCTGGCGACCCGCCAGGAGGCCGACCTCCAGAAAAAGGCGGTCGCCGAGCAGACCCGCGCCGTGAAGTCGGACGACCCCCTGGAGCGCTACCGGGCCAAGCGCACGGCCGAGCTGCTGGAGTTGGAGGTCCGGGTCCAAAAGGGCAAGAACGCCCTGACGACGAACCCGTCCCCCTCCTACGAGGAGCAGTCCGCGCTGGCCGACCGCGCGTTGAACGAATTCAACGAGGTTAAGAAGCTGCTCGACGACGGCAAGGTGAGCCACCTCGACGTCCTCCGCCTCAACAACGACTTCCGGCGGCTCGGGATGGAGCGCGCGAAGATCGTCCGCAACGAGTTGGCAATTACCGCCAACCGGCTCACGCTCGCCGAGAACACCCTCGGCACGGTCGAGTTGGAACTGATCTACGACGCCCGAGACGACCAGTACGAGCTTAACAACCTCCTGGAGCGGCTCCCCAAGTCCCTCCACCCTAAGGCGCAGGCCATGTTCGACGAGTTCGAACGGAGGCACGCCGCGCTCCTGATTCAGCGCCGGGATAACCTCCAAAAGCTCGCGGTCAGGGCCGAGGAGACCCACGAGCAGGTCCTCCGGCGTCTCAGCATCCTCGACGAGCACTTCGGGTTCATCCGCACGAAGCTGTTCTGGATCCGCGACGAAGAGCCGGTCGGTAAGGCGACCCTGACGGAGGTCCGGCAGGAGTTGACGCAACTCGGCCGGGCGACGCTCCGGGTCGGCGGCGAGGCCATCGACGGCGCGCAGTGGGGGCGGGTGTCGCCCGAGTTCCTGGCCGCGTCGTTCGGGCTCGTCATCCTCCCCTGGCCGCTGTACCGGCTTCGAAGGCTCCTCGGGAGGCTCGGCCGGGTCGCCGTGGACAAGGCGCCGTCGGTCGACCGCAGTCCCCCGTCTGTTCCCACCGAGACGTGACGCCGAGGCAAGGACGCCCCATGAGAACCATCCGGAATCTGGTCATCTGCGTGGTCGGCTCGGCGGTCTGGCCCGCGTTCCTCGGACTCGCGGCGTATGCGGCCCGGCAGGCCCCTTGGCCGAGGAGCGTCGCCTACCCCGCCTCGGCGGCCCTCGCGGTGTTCGCCCTCTCGGCGCTGGCGGTCAACCTGTTGCACTGGCTGTTCGGGCCGGGGGGTTGGGCGGAGGACGTGCTCGGGATGCCCGCCCAGGTGGCCCGTTCGATCCGCCGGGCGGGTCTGGGGCTCGTGGCGGCCCACGCCGTGGTCATGCTCCCCGTCTGGCTGATCACGAACGGCCTGCTCGCCCCGGGGGGGCGGCCGATCTCCGCGCCGTCGGTGGCCCGCGTGCTGATCCTCGTTTTCGAACTGGCCGTGCTGGCCGCGGCCACGTACGTGTTGCACAGCCGCTCGGCCCTGGTCGTCTGGCTTTCGGACGTCCCCCAGGCCGGCCTCATGAAATTCGTGAGGCACCGGCGGTTGGCGACGAGGGCCGTTTTGGGGGGGATCGTCGGGATCATCGCCCTCGACGCCCTCGGTTATTGCTATTCGGCCCGGCGCTTTTCGTTAGGCGTGATCGGCTCGATGGCCGTCGCGCTCGTCTGCTGGGGTGTTTACCGGATTCTCGCCCGCCTGATCGACGACCGGGCCTGGAAGTGGATCAAGGTCGGCCACGGGCTGAAACACCGGGCCGAACAGGCCGGCGACGCGACGATGCCCGACGACCTCGCCGGCCGACTCCGGAGGCTCAGCGGCTACTTCGCCGCCGGCATCTGGGCCCTCGGCACGATGTGGCTCTGGGGGGTCGACCTCGCCCTGTTCCGGTCGCTCGGCGATCAAACGTTCTGGACGGTCTACGGTGGCAGGGCGCCCGACGGCCAGCCGATCATCAGCTTCGTCATTACGTACGGCGACGTGACGAAGGCGCTCGTGGCGTTCGCCCTCACGGCGGTCGCCTGGCGGAACCTGAGCACGTTCTTCGCCGTCGCCGTGTTCCCCCGAATCCCCGACGACCCGGGCATCCGGTACGCCGCCTTAACGCTCTGCCGCTACGCCGTCCTCGGCGTCGGCCTGCTCTGCGGGCTCTCGGCGGTCCACCTCGGCATCGAGAAGATCGGGATCGTGTTCGCCGCCCTCGGCGTCGGGCTCGGGTTCGGTCTCCAGGAGATCGTCTCGAACTTCGTCTGCGGCATCATCCTGCTGTTGGAACGCCCGATCCGGGTCGGCGACATCGTCACGGTCTCGGGGATGAACGGGAAGGTCGACCGGATCAACATCCGCGCGACGACGATCATCAACGGCGACAACCAGAGCATCATCGTCCCGAACCGCGCGTTCATCACCGGCGACCTCGTGAACTGGACCCTCAAGGACAAGGTCATCCGCGTCTCGATCAAGGTCCGGGCCGCGTACGGGACCGACCCCGACCGCGTTTCCGAACTGCTCCTGGCGATCGCCCGCGAAGACCCGGACGTCCTTCGCAACCCGGTCCCGACGGCGCTCGTCGAGGAGATGGCCGACGCGGGGCTCGCGTACGTGCTCCACGTCCACGTCCCCGACCCGAGCCTGAGCGGCCGGGTCCGCCACCGGCTCGTCCGCGAGATCCAGCACAGGTTCACGGACGAAGGGATTCCGATGCCGGTGCCGGCCCAGAAGATCGTGATCGACCCGCGCGACCTCGCCCCGTTCCGGGCGTCGGCGGCCGCGACGGACGTCTACCGCGTCGACCCCGCCTCGACCACCCCCCCGGGGCCGACGTGGCCGGCGTCCGTATTGTCTCCCCACCCGCATACCCGTCCCACCCCTGCCCCGCTGGAAAACTGCAACAGGGGTGTGGACGAGTAACCCGGGCGGGTCAGTCCGAGCCCGCCGCCGCGGCCTTGGCGTCCGATTCGGGGGACGGTTCTAGCATGTAGAACGTCTCGCACAGTTTGCCGAGCAGGCGGCCGGCGGCGGCGGTCGCCTCGGAGAGCTTCGCGCCGGAGGCGTCGAGCGGCACGTCGTTGACGAAGAAGGCGAACACCAGGGGCTGCCCCGAGGCGGTCTCCATGTAACCGGCGAGGGCCTTGCTCGTCAGCACGGCCTTGCCGTCGAGCCCGTTATCCACCCAGAAGGTCCCCGTCTTGGCGCGGGCGTGGCCGCGGGCCGGGCTCTCGTGGGGGACCGCGCGGGCGAGCGTGCCGTCGCGCCCCAGGACCGGCAGGGCCGCTTCAAACGCGGGGAAGTCGGGCCGGGCCGCCAGGGCGCGCAGGAGCGTAACCGTGGCGCGGGGCGAGACCATGTCGGACCGCGAGCCGCCCGCCCCGCCGCCGAACGAGACCGCGTGCGTGTCGACGCCGAGCCCCTTCAAGACCGCCCCCTCGCGGGCGAGGCCCTGCGACAGGGTCGTCTCCCCGTGGTGCGCGGCCAACAGCAGGGGGAGCGTGCTGGCGTGCAGGTTGTGGCTAACCTTGAGGATCACCTTCAGGTATTCCCGCAGCGGCGGCGACCCGTATTCGGCCACCTTCGGCAGGTCGGCGACCTCCGACCGCGGGGGGAGTTTCTCGGCCGCGTTGTCGGCCAGGGTCGAGGCTTTGACCGCGACCCCCCGCTTCCGGAGCGCCTCGATGAACGTGGTCCGGGCGAACGACGCCGGGTCGTCGACCTCGTAAATCTTCACGACCGGCGCGTGGCCGACCGGGATGCGGCCCCGGACCGTGAACCGCCGCGGGCCGACCGACCGCACCTGGAGCGTCGGCGCGACCCCTTCCGCCGTGGTCTCGACGTTGACGTCGGCCGTGACGTAAGCCGTCGCCGGCACGAGCTTGACGGCCGCCGGCTCCCCGGCCTTCTCCGCGGGGGTCGCGACCACGTCCACGAGGTTGTCGTTGACCATGATCGAGGAGACGTGCGAGGGGCCGCTCCCGGTGCTCTCGGCCGGTTCGAAGTAGCGGTCGTCGACGAGGACGTCGCCCGTGACCGACTTGATGCCCGCCGCCAGGACCTCGCGCGCGAGGTGGTCGAGCCCCGCGACCGGGTCGGCGGGGACGAGCCCGCTGCGGAGGTTACCCCCGGCGTACGTGTGGTCGTCGTCGACGAACAGCAGTGTGCCGTCGGGGCCGGTCCGCCCCCCCAGGCTCAGGTCTCCGTGGCCGACGAGGATGAGGTCGCCGTGCAGGGTCCCTTTCTCATCGACCTTGCCGCGGCGGACCACCGGGGTCTGGAACCGGTAGTCGGCCCCGAGGTCGACCAGGGCCGCCCCCGAACTGAACAGCTTGGTGACCGACGCCGGGCAAAAGAGTTGGTCGGCGTTCTTCTCGAAGACGGTCTTCCCCGTCTTCCCGTCGACGACGAGGAGGCCCCAGTGCCCCGTCTCGAATCCGGGGGAGTGGATAACCTGGTCCACCCGGGCCGCGAGCGGATCCGCGGCGGGTGAAAGCGCGGGGGACGCCCCCAGAACGAAAACGACCACCAGTGCCCAGCGACTCGGACGGAATCCCATAAACGGCCCCTCCGCGCGAACGAACGATCCGCCGCGAACCGCCCCGCGCGGCCGAATCCGGCCGGGCGACCGTCGCGAGACAGCCATTCTTTCCGAGCGGGCCGCGAAAAGCCAGCGGCCGGGGCGGTCGTCGACCGCCCCGGCCGAAGGGGGCTGGGGGCCTATGGGGGCTCACGCCGGGCGGCGTCCCACCCCGTTTGCCGGACAGTGAGGGTCAGTGCGTCGCGGCTTCGAGCGTTTCCGTCGAGTCGGCCTCGACGTCGACGTTGCCGGTGAGGAGGGCGCGCTTCACTTCCTGGATGCGCTGGGTGATCTTGATGTCGCGCGGGCAGGCGCTGGTGCAGTTGAAGACGGTCCGGCAGCGCCAGACGCCCTCGGTGTCGTTCAGGATCTCCAGCCGGTCGGCCGCGGCGCGGTCGCGGGAGTCGAAGATGAACCGGTGGGCGTTGACGATCGCCGCCGGGCCGACGTACTTCTGGTCGCCCCAGAACGGCGGGCACGACGTGGTGCAGCAGGCGCAGAGGATGCACTTCGTCGAGTCGTCGTAGCGGGCCCGCTGCGAGGGCGACTGGAGCCGCTCGGTGGTCGGCGCCGGGTCGTCGTTGACCAGGTAGGGCATGACCGACTTGTAGTGGTCGAAGAACGGCTTCATGTCGACGATCAGGTCTTTGATCACCGGCAGGCCGAGCATCGGTTCGACCGTGAGCGTGTCGCCCTTGAGGTTCTTGACCAGGATCTTGCAGGCCAGGGCGTTAACCCCGTTGATCCGCATCGCGTCGGAGCCGCAGACGCCGTGCGCGCACGACCGGCGGAGGTTGAGCGTCTCGTCCTGGTACCACTTGACGTTGAGCAGCACGTCGAGGACCCGGTCCATCGGGTGCGCCTCGATCTCGTACTGCTCCCAGTGCGGGGCGTCGTCTTGCTCGGGGTTATACCGCTTGATCTTGACCGTCAGCTTGCGGGTCGCCGAGTCGCTGGTCGACATGTCGGAAATATCCCCGGACGGGTCGCGCCGGTCGGACGGCCGAAGACGGGTCGGCCCGGTCCCGGTCCGGCGGGGACCCGGTCAATACTTGCGGATTTCGAGCGGGTACTTGGGCACCCGTTCGCCGTTCTTCTCGACGTAGATCACGTCGACGTCCTTGTAGTCGACGCTCGTCTGGTTCTCGCCGGACGAGTAGATCAGCGAGTGCTTGAAGAAGCGGGCGTCGTCGCGGTCGGGGAAGTCCTCGCGCGAGTGGGCGCCGCGGCTTTCGGTCCGCGCCAGGGCGCCGGCGACGGTCGCCTCGGCCAGGTCGAGGAGGCAGCCGAGTTCGAGGACTTCGAGGAGCCCGGTGTTGAACACGGACCCCTTGTCCTGGACCCCGAGGGTCTTGTAGCGCTCCTTGAGCTCGACGATGGTGTCGCGGGCGCGGGTCAGCGACTCGCCGGTCCGGTAGACGCCGCAGTCGTCCATCATGGTGCGCTGCATCTCGTCGCGGATCTTGACCCAGGGCTCGGTCCGGGGCCGCGACAGGAGGGCGTCGATCGCGGCCTTGGTGGGGGCCTCGGGGTTCGGCGGGAGGGGCTTGAACTCGACCTCCTGGGCGTACCGGGCCATCGCCCGGCCGGCGCGCCGGCCGTAGACGACCAGGTCGACGAGGCTGTTGGTCCCGAGCCGGTTCGCGCCGTGGACGCTGACGCAGGCGCTCTCGCCCGCCGAATACAGGCCCGGAACGACGGTGCCGGCGGCGTCGCGGAGGAGCTGGCCTTCGAGGTTAGTCGGCAGGCCCCCCATCGCGTAGTGGGCCGTCGGCTGGATCGGCATCGGCTCCTTGATCGGGTCGACGCCGAGGTAGGTGCGGGCGAACTCGATGATGTCGGGGAGGCGCCGCTCGACCCAGGCGCTGTCGACCTTCTGGCCGGTCGGGCTCGTGCCGTACTTGTTGATCGTCTCGGCCCGGATGTCGAGGTAGACGTAGTCCTTGCCGTCGATCCCGTTGCCGGCGCGGACCTCCTGGTAGATCGACCGGGAGCAGACGTCGCGGCTGGCGAGGTCTTTCAGGTTGGGGGCGTACTTCTCCATGAAGCGCTCGCCCTTGCCGTTGAACATGATCCCGCCGTCGCCGCGGCAGGCCTCGCTCAGCAGGATGCCGAGCCGGTAGATCCCGGTCGGGTGGAACTGGAAGAACTCCATGTCCTGGAGCGGGAGGCCGTGGCGGTAGGCGATCGCCGGGCCGTCGCCGGTCAGGGCGTAGGCGTTCGAGGAGACCTTGAACATCCGGCCGAACCCGCCGGTGGCCAGGAGGACCGACTTGGCGTGGAACGTGTGGAGCTGGCCGGTGGCGATCTCGATCGCGACGATCCCGCGGCACTCGCCGTCGACCATGACGAGGTCCAGCATGTGGAACTCGTCGAAGAACGTGACGCCCTGCTTGATGCACTGCTGGTAGAGCGTCTGGAGGATCATGTGCCCCGTGCGGTCGGCCGAGTGGCAGGCCCGCATCACGGGGACGCGGGGCTTGGCTGCGTCGGTCCCGGCCGGGGCGGCGGGGTCGTACTTGGGGTTCGGCTTGGTGTGGCCGCCGAACCGCCGCTGGGAGATCCGGCCGTCGGCCGTCCGGTCGAACGGCAGGCCCATGTGCTCAAGGCCGTAGATGCAGTCGACGGCCTCCTTGCAGAGGACCTCGGCGGCCGTCTGGTCGACGAGGAAGTCGCCCCCCTTGATCGTGTCGTAGGCGTGGTTCTCCCACGAGTCGGCTTCCAGGTTCGCCAGGGCGGCCGCGATCCCCCCCTGGGCCGCGCCGGTGTGCGACCGCGTCGGGTAGAGCTTGCTGACGACCGCCGTGCCGACCCGCTTGCTCGACTCCAGGGCGGCCATCAGGCCGGCGCCCCCGGCGCCGACGATCAGCGAATCAAACCTGTGGTAATTCATCGTCTTCGGTGCGAGGTCGTCGCACCCCTTCCGGGCGGGAGTGGGCGTCTCGTCTTCGGTCCGCCGCGGCGGGCCCGTCCCGCGGCGGCCTCGGGCCCGGGTCTCAGCGGGGGGCGTTCACCACGGCCGGGGCGGCGGGGGCGCCGGCCGCGGCCAACTTCGCCGCCCGTTGCGCCTGCCACTCCCTGATGTAGTCCTTGTCTTCCTGGAACATCAGGATCGCGTACGTCCCGATGCCGATGAGGGCG
>Ga0164243_10008668_pt1 | contig 14957 bp, 11 predicted proteins | sample OricompcompostOP_FD_108781 | JGI IMG/M metagenome (GOLD analysis project Ga0164243, IMG submission 108781) | Organic Plus compost microbial communities from Emeryville, California, USA - Original compost - Organic plus compost (OP) | ecosystem: Engineered > Solid waste > Mixed feedstock >... | reverse complement strand
TTCAGGATCGAGGCCACTGCCACCCAGCATAGGCCGATCAGAACCAGGCAGACGAGGGACGGCGCGTACCACTGGAGAGTAAGCCGTTTTACTTCTTCAGCATGCAACATCTGGCACTCTGCATACAAATTGCGGTGCCACGCTACAGCCCGTGGTAAAATATTTCATTAAGTCGCGGAAAGAACTGTTTATTTAAATTTCGCGTTAAACTCTGTATTAAACATCGAGGGGGAGGCCGAGATTGCGGCTTTTTCTACCCCGCCCCATTGGCCGACCGGAATTGGAAGTCCGCGAGATCCCGGCCGATCATTTTAACTCTCTTGCTCTGGCCCCCTCCCGAGAGTTGCACTACCATCGGGTTCAGGCATCACGTTTCCACGCCCCGCGCCGACCGTTTGAGAGTGCTTTGATCGAGGAAGCAAGGATGACCAAGAGGCACCACATTACCGTCAAGGCGGACCGTCAAACCGGCGAATGGATCGACGGGACGATTGAGTACGCCGGCGAGGTGGACCTGCACGAGCATATGAAAAAGCAGGACTCCGCCGACGTCTTCCACACCATGCATTACCTGACCCACGACATCGTCGCCAAGCTGCCCCCTGGCGCCAATCTCGACGTCGCGCACGAGATCGACGTCGCCGTCACCGTGACCCGAGTTGATTAGGGACACCGATCGCACGGCCGCCGCCAATTTCCAGCAGCTGCAACCCGGAAAATGGGACGAACGCAGACCCGCGTTTCGTCATGTCGTCATTCGGCTTCGCCCGCATGCCGAATTGTCGAAAAAAACAGGGATTTTCCAGTTTGGTTAACAGATTCCAATTGAGATATGTTCAACTGCTGACTATCAGTCGAGGGCCTAGGGCATAACGTACACCAAAGTTATTGCGGCGACCGATGGAGCAGCCTTTGACAATGCGCCTGTCTACGCCCTTGCTAATGTTGGCGGCGGGCGCTGCACTCCTGGTAGTGATTTGGGGAGTGCTCTTCTTCTCTCCCGGATCGATCCCGATCAGTGTCAGCGCTCTCACCTTCGGCATGTGCACGCCGGCCGTATGGGAGGTCACCGAGCGGATCGGCAATAGCCAGCTCGCACGCTACGTCGAGAGCCCCAACTCGCTCGTGTTCATCCTGTCGCTGTTCGGTCTGAGCGGCGCGGGCCTCTATTTCGGCGCGCGCGAATATCTTAACCCGAGCCTCGGCGAGCTCACCGGCCAGCAGCGCCGGCTCGTCAAGCAGATCCGGGCTGAGGGCTTGGCGCTCGACGAGCAGCTCGTCGCAACGCTCAAGTGGCTGCAGACCTTCATCGACGCCAACGACGAGTATTCAGAGACACTGCGCCGTGCCCGCAAGGACCTCGAGAGCCAGATCACGGCCGAACGGGTCGACGCCGTCATCTCATACCTGCTTGCGAAGAATGCCGAGATGCAAAGGGAATCGGCGGATCTGAAGGATCGCCTGGAGCAGTCGCAAAAGCAGGTCCGAGAGTTGCGCGAGAAGCTTTCAGAGGCGCTCGACATGGGGCTGCGCGATCCCCTGACCGATCTCGGCAACCGCCGGCGCTTCGATCTGGCGCTGGCCGAGGAAGTGGCGCAAGCCCGCATGAACGGCAACCGGCTGTCGCTGGTCCTGTGCGACCTCGACCATTTCAAGAAGATCAACGACAGGTTCGGCCACCAGGTCGGCGACAGCGTCCTGCGCCTGTTCGCCAACCTGCTCGTCAAGAACGTCAAGGGCCGCGATACGGCGGTGCGCTACGGAGGCGAGGAGTTCGCGCTGATCCTGCCCGATACCGGCGTCGAGGGCGCCAGGAACGTCACCGAGAGCATCCGCCGGGACCTGGAAGCCAGCAACTGGCGTGTGACGGCAACGCAGCGGCCGATCGGGCGGGTCACGGCTTCATTCGGCATCGCCGAGCTCAAGGCGGAGGACGGCGTCCAGCAACTGATCGAGCGGGCCGACCGGCGGCTCTACACGGCCAAGACCAGCGGCCGCAATCGCGTCAACGACTCGAGCCTGTGAGGCGCCCGCCTGAGCGCTTACGGCCCCTCAGCGATTGAAGTGAACCGACAAAAAAGGGCGGCGGCCCTTCCCCTAGTGAGGAAGTAGAAGCCGCCGCTGCGTGTCAAGGAAGACGAGGCTGCGTTGTGAGGCCGAACTGCGAGGAAAGAACCTCAGCAGCCCCTATCCCGGCTTACCAGACCGGGATCCTTTGAGACCCCAGGTTTCGCCCTGGGGTTCGTAGCGGTTGCGGCGGCTGGACAGGAGGCAGTGAGCGTCCAGCCGCCACGTCATGTCTTGTTACGACAGGTTCTCGATGAGGCCCTGGTCGTTGAGACGGATGGCTTCCGCCGACGGCACGCTGGGCAGGCCCGGCATGCGCATGATGTCACCGGCCACAGCGACGACGAACTCGGCGCCGGCCTGGAGGATCACCTCGCGCACCGGAACCTCGTGGCCCGTCGGGGCGCCGCGCAGGTTGGGGTCGGTCGAGAACGAGTACTGGGTCTTAGCGACGCAGATCGGCAGGTGACCGTAGCCGGCGTCCTGCAGCTCCTTGAACTGCGCCTTGACCGACGCCGACGCCGTGATGCCGGACGCCCGGTAGATCTCGGTGGCGATGGTGTTCAGCTTGTCCCACAGCGGCATGTCGTCGGAGTAGAGCGGCTTGAAGTTGGCCTGGCCAGAGTCGGCAAGGTCGGCGACGAACCGCGCGAGCTCCTCAATGCCAGCGCCGCCGTTCGCCCAGTGCGAGCACAGGAACGCCTTGGCGCCAACGGATTCGGCAGCTTCGCGGACGGCGTCGATCTCGCCGTCGGTGTCGGTGATGAACTGGTTGATGGCAACGACCGCCGGCAGGCCGAACTTGGCCATGTTCTCAAGGTGACGCTTCAGGTTCTCGCAGCCCTTGGAGACGGCGGCGACGTTCTCGCCCTTCAAATCGTTCTTGGCGACGCCGCCGTGCATCTTCATAGCGCGCACCGTCGTCACGATGACGGCGGCGGACGGCGTGATGCCGGCCTTGCGGCACTTGATGTCGAGGAACTTCTCGGCGCCGAGATCGGCGCCGAAGCCGGCTTCCGTGACGACGTAGTCGGCGAGCTTCAAGGCCGTCTTGGTCGCCAGCACCGAGTTGCAGCCGTGCGCGATGTTCGCGAACGGACCGCCGTGGATGAACACCGGGTTGTTCTCGATCGTCTGCACCAGGTTCGGCATCAGCGCGTCCTTGAGCAGAACCGTCATGGCGCCGTCGGCCTTGATGTCACGGGCCAGCACCGGCTTCTTGTCGCGCGTGTAGCCGACGACGATGTTGCCGAGGCGGCGCTGCAGGTCCTTCAGGTCGTTGGCAAGGCACAGGATCGCCATCACTTCCGAGGCGACCGTGATGTCGAAGCCGTCCTGGCGCGGGAAGCCGTTGGCGACGCCGCCCAGCGAATTGACGATCGAGCGCAGGGCGCGGTCGTTCATGTCGAGAACGCGGCGCCAAGTGATGCGGCGCTCGTCGAGCTCGAGCTTGTTGCCCCAGTAAATGTGGTTGTCGATCATCGCGGCGAGCAGGTTGTTCGCCGAGGTGATGGCGTGGAAGTCGCCGGTAAAGTGCAGGTTGATGTCTTCCATCGGCACGACCTGGGCGTAGCCGCCGCCGGCAGCGCCGCCCTTGACGCCGAAGCACGGGCCGAGCGAGGGCTCGCGCAGGCAGCTCATGGCCTTCTTGCCGATGCGGTTGAGGCCGTCGCCGAGGCCGACCGTCGTCGTCGTCTTGCCCTCGCCCGCAGGGGTCGGCGAGATCGCCGTCACCAGGATCAGCTTGCCGTCCGGGCGGTCCTTGACGCTGTTGATGAACTCGGCCGAGATCTTGGCCTTGTAAGGCCCATAGTTGAGCAGAGCATCCTGCGGCACCGCGATCTTCTCGGCGACCTGGCTGATCGGCTGCATCTTCGCTTCGCGAGCGATCTCGATGTCTGACTTGACGGTCATACTTTGCTTTCCTCTACCTATATCGGCTCATCTTTGATGCCATCTCCCGGGCCTTCGCCGGCCGGTTAGACGGTGAACTTATCACCCACTTTGAGGCCTGCCGCTGCGGCAAACTCCGTCGCCGCGATCTTCGGTCCCTTCCCGGCGCGCACACGCTTGACCAGGATAGCTCCGCCCTGGGCGGCGACAGTGATGCCGCCATCGGAGAGGGAGACGATCTCTCCCGGCTGGCCGCCAGCCGCATCGAGCTTGGCTGAATCGTAGAAATCGACGACCTGGCCGTCGATCTCGGACCACGCGCCGGGGGCGGGGTTGGCCGCTCGGATCAAGTTGTAGACCTCACCGACCGGCTTCGACCAGTCAATTCGGGCGATCTCCTTCTTGAACCAGCCCTCATAGGAGCCGGCTTCGAGATCCTGCTTGTGCTTGAGGATGATGCCGGCCTTGACCAGCTCCAGGCCCTCGATCATGGCGTCGACGCCCATCGGGAACAGCTTGTTGAAGTAGACATCGCCGATGGTTTCGTCGGGACCGATCTCGCACGTCTTCTGCAGCATGATCGGGCCTTCATCGAGCCCGTCGTCGGGCCAGAAGATGGTGAGGCCCGTGCGCGTGGCGCCCATAGCGATCGGCCAGTTGATCGAGGACGGGCCGCGGTGCAGCGGGCACAGCGAGGGGTGATACTGGAAGGTGCCGTAGCGCGGCGCGTCGCGCACTTCCTGCGGCACGAAGAGGAGCACGTAGGCCATGAGGCAGATGTCGGCGTCGAACGACTTCATCAGCGCCAGGGCTTCCGGCGTCTTCCACGAGGTCGGCTGGTAGAGCGGCAGACCGCGCTCGCGGGCGAGCTCGGCCAGCGGATCCTCGGGCTTGCCTTCCTTGGTCGGAGCGCAGCAGACCGCTACGACGTTCTCACCGCGCTCGAGCAGCCGCTCGAGGACGGCCTTGCCGAATGCCTGCTGTCCGTGAACAACGATACGCATGATTCCTCCCTTCCGGCTGGCACGCGTAATTGCCAGCCGGATTGTTTGTTGAGTTCCGAGTTCTAGACATGACGAGCTACGGCGGACGCCGCAGTTGTTATTCGGCGGCCATCTTCTTTTTTTCTTCGGTAGCACCCGCTGCCTTGAGCTCCTCGACCTCAGCGACCGAGTAGCCGAGCACGTCGGTCAGGATCTCTTCGGTGTGCTCACCGAGAAGCGGCGAGCGAACCACGTCGACCGGGCTGTCGGACAGCTTGATCGGACAGCCGACCGTCAGGTACTTGCCGCGCTCGGGGTGATCGACCTCGACGACCGTGCCGGACGCACGCAAACCCTCGTCCTCGGCGATCTCCTTCATCGACAGGATCGGACCGACCGGAATGTCGAGCGGATTGCAGATCGCCATGACCTCGAACTTGGTCTTGGTCATGGTCCACTCCTCGATTGTCGCGAAGATGTGGTTCAGCTTGTTGAGGCGCGCTTTCGGCGTCTTGTAGCCCGGGTCTTCCTTCCACTCGGGCTTGCCGATGACGTCGCAGACCTTCTCCCAGACCGCGGCCTGCGTGATGAAGTAGGTGTAGGCGTTCGGGTCGGTCTCCCAGCCCTTGCACTTGAGGATGCGGCCCGGCTGGCCGCCGCCCGAGTCGTTGCCGGCGCGCGGCACGGCCTCGCCGAACGGAATGCCCTCGCCGAACTGCGAGTACTCGGTGAGCGGGCCGCGCGCGAGGCGCTGCTGGTCGCGCAGCTTGACGCGGCAGAGGTTGAGCACGCCGTCCTGCATCGGAGCCAGCACCTTCTGACCGCGGCCCGTCTTCTCGCGCTGAAACAGCGCCGTCATGATGCCGAGGGCCAAGTGCAGGCCGGTGCCGCTGTCGCCGATCTGGGCGCCGGTCACCGTCGGAGGGCCGTCGAGGAAGCCCGTGGTGGAGGCCGAGCCGCCGGCGCACTGGGCGATATTCTCGTAGACCTTGCAGTCTTCGTACGGGCCCGGGCCGAAGCCCTTGACGGACGCCATAATCATGCGCGGGTTGAGCTCCTGGATGCGCTCCCAGGAGAAGCCCATGCGGTCGAGCGCGCCCGGCGCGAAGTTCTCGACCAGCACGTCGCACGTCTTCACCAGCCGCTCGAGCACTTCCTTGCCCTTCGGGTTCTTGGTGTCGATCGTGATCGAGCGCTTGTTGTGGTTGAGCATCGTGAAGTAGAGGCTGTCGGCGCCTTCCACGTCGACGAGCTGCTTGCGCGTGGCGTCACCGACGCCCGGCCGCTCGACCTTGATCACGTCCGCGCCGAACCACGCCAGCAGCTGCGTGCAAGTCGGCCCCGATTGCACGTGCGTGAAATCCAGGATCCTTACGCCTTCGAGTGCCTTCACCATGTCTGTCTCTCTTCTTTCCGGGCTTGCCGCCGGGTTGATCTAGCGCGAGAGCGACCTGCACGGGGGCCCGTGCAGGTCGCGCCGCATTGGCTATTTGTACATCGTCTGGTTCTTGGTCCCCGGCGCGTACTCGCGGGGATCGACCCAGATGTTGACGACGGCGGAGCGGCCGGTCTTCTGAATGGCCTCCCGGGCCCGCTGCAGGGCCGGCTGGATGTCGTCCGCGTTGCGGACTTCCTCGCCGTAGCCGCCCAGCATCTCCGCGAACTTGGAGAACGGGATATCGCCGAGCAGATTGCCGACGTTTCCGCGCTGCTCGCCGTACTTGGAGATCTGGCCGTAGCGGATCTGGTTCATCGCCGAGTTGTTGCCGATGACCGCCAGGTACGGCACGCCGAAGCGGTTTGCCGTCTCCATGTCGAATGCGGTCATGCCGAACGAACCGTCACCGTAGTAGCACAGCACTTCCTTGTTCGGATGTGCGAGCTTTGCCGCAATGGCGAAGCCGGTACCGACGCCGAGAGAACCCAATGCACCGGGATCCATCCATTGGCCAGGAGCACGTGGACGCACCGCCTGGGCCGAGATGGTGACGACGTCGCCGCCATCGCCGATGTAGATCGTATCCTCGCCGAGGAACTCGTTGAGCTCCCAGGCGACGCGGAAGGGATGTATCGGCGACTGGTCGGAGGTGAACAGCGGCATCAGCTTCTCAAGCGCCGCCTCTTCCGCCTGGCGCAGCTTGGCCATCCACTGGCGCCGGGCCTGACGCTTGCCGCTATCGATCCGGGCCGAAGCCGCATCGAGCACCGCGCCCAGGATAGCGCCGGGGTCGCCGACGAGGCCGAGCGAGATGTCGCGGTTCTTGCCGACCGTACGGTAGTCCTGGTCGATCTGAACGAGCTTCAGCTCGTTCGAGATGCGCTTGCCGTAGCCCATGCGGAAGTCGAACGGCGTGCCGACCACGACGATGACGTCGGCGTCCTTGAACGCCAGCGAACGCGTACGGTCGAAGTGGTGCTCATCGTTCGGCGGCAGGAGGCCGCGGCTGGCGCCGTTGAAGTAGCCCGGGATATCTAGGCCGCGCAGCAAGGCGATCGCCTCGTTGTGGCCGCGCGAGGTCCAAACCTGCTGGCCGTAGAGGATCGCCGGACGCTCGGCCTTGACCAGCAGGTCGGCGAGCTTCTCGATGTCAGCGGGGTCGCCAATCGATTTGACGGAGGCGCGGTAGTGGCCTGCCTTCGGGATGACGGCGTTGTTGAGGTGCACCTCGCGGTCGAGCACGTCGCGCGGGATCTCGAGGTATGACGGGCCGTAGGCGCCGGCGAAGCACTCGCGTGCCGCCATCGAGATCATGTCGGCAATGCGCTCGGTCGAGCGGATCGACTCCGCGAACTTGGTGATCGGCCGCATCATGTCGACGTGCGGCAGATCCTGCAGCGAACCCATGCGGTGCTGCGTCAGCGCGCCCTGGCCGCCGATGTGGATGATCGGGCTCTCCGAGCGGAACGCGGTTGCGACGCCGGTGACGGCGTTGGTGCAGCCCGGGCCAGCGGTCGTCACGACGCAGCCGAGCTTGCCGGTCTGGCGGGCATAGCCGTCGGCAGCGTGCGCGGCGACCTGCTCGTGACGCACGTCGATGATGCGAATGCCCTCATCGATGCAGCCATCGTAGATGTCGATGATGTGCCCGCCGCACAGCGTGAAGATGGTATCAACACCCTCATTCTTGAGCGCCTTGGCTACCAGACGACCGCCAGACACGATATTTGGGTCCGAGCTCTTCTTCGCCAGTGTGTCGTCGGCCGTGTTTGCTACCGCTGGTGTCGCCATGTCTCAGCTCCCTTAATCGACCGGCTTCATGATGGTCCGGTCCTTGGTTGTGTTGGCCTCGTGGACCCCTAGTCGATGTCCACGAAGCGTTCGACGTGATCTCTGAGCTTCATCGTGTGCTCCCTGACAAGGCGCTCGGCCCGGTCCGGGTCTCGTTGCTCGAGTGCCTCGATGATCTCCTTGTGGTCAGCGACCGAACGTTTGGCGCGATCCCGTTCGATGATCGTCCGATTCCTGATGGCCCTGACGTGCAGGAACAGGCTGTCGGCGATGTCGTTGAGCAGCGGATTTCCGCTGAGCTTCAGGATGGCCTGATGAAACGTGATGTTGGCGTCCGAGTACTCACCGAGCCGCATGGCAACTTCGTCCTGACCGTAGTGGTCGACGAGCTTGTGCAGAGCGGCGATGTCCTCGTCCGTGGCGACCTTGCTGGCGAGGCGGGCCGCCATGCTTTCGAGCGCGGCCCACACGGTAATCATGTCGAGCACTTCCGCCTTGGTCTTACGCACGATGAAGATGCCGCGGCGGGCGACGACCTTGACCAGTCCTTCCTGGTCGAGCTGCGCGAGAGCTTCGCGCAGGGGAGTGCGGCTGATGCCGAACCGCGCGGACAGATCACGCTCGTCGAGCTTGAGCTGCGCGTCGGAGTCGTAAATGTTCATTCCAGTAATGGCAGACTTGAGAGCCTCGTAGGCCTTAGCCTTCAAGCTCTGGTTCTCGCCGATCACATCGATTTTGAGAGTTGTCACGGACATGTCACCTGGGCGCTAGTTGATGGGATTCGAGATGAAACCATCATCATCCCTTCTTGTCCCCGCCGACAACACATAGTCCGACGCTGCCGGCTGCGAATTCCAGGGGCAACCTTGGATCGCTCGCACGCCCGGTATCTGGTATACCAGGGTCAGACTATATATAGCGGGGACTGCGACGCCTGTCATGGGTCCGATCGCCTTGTTTCACTCCCTGCCCCGGTGATCAGGCGCTTCTCGCCTATTGACCCCGGTAACTCTCTGGCGTCATCTTCAAGACCCCTAAATCGAAGCAATTTGCGAGGTCCGCGTGCGCCTTAATTGGTATACAATATGCCATCTCGTCGCACGGCGCAATCGGCATATTGCACAATAGCGCTTCTTTTTTTGGTGGCCGCAGCCGCGCCCGACCACCGTCGGGCAGGCCCGCTCCGAGAATGAATTTTTGAAGGCTGCCCATGCGCTTGCACGAGTTTCAGGCCAAGGAACTGCTGAGCCGCTACGGCATCCCCATCCCACCCGCGCGTGTTGTCGACGATGCCGCCGGAGCGCGCCGCGCCGCCGAGCGGCTGGGCTGCGCCCGCTACGCCGTGAAGGCGCAGATCCTGGCCGGCAACCGCCTCGATTCCGGTGCCATCCGCTTTGCCGCTTCGCCCGACGGCGTCGGCGCGACCGCCGAGGAGCTGATCGGCGAAACCTTCACCGGCGAGAACTCGCGCTTCGGCGGCGAGAAGGTCCGCTGGCTGCTGATCGAGAAGGCGGTCGCCGCCGTGCAGCAGGTCTACGCCGCCATCGTCCTCGACGGCAGTGCCGGCGCACTCACGCTGCTGACCAGCCGAGTCGCCGGCACCGGCATTACGGAACGCATCGCCGCCTCACCGGAGCTGCTGCATCAGACGCCTATCCGGCTCGGCGCAGAAGGGCCTGAGGCCGACTTCCAGCGTGCCGCCGAGGCCATCGAGCTCAGAGGAAAGGTCGCCGCCGAAGCCGCCCGCATCTTCCGGGAGATGGCACGCCTCGCCGTCGAGCTCGACGCCCCGCTGGTCGAGATCAACCCACTGGCGATCACGGCGACGGGCGACGTACGCGCGCTCGATGCCAAGCTGCTGCTCGACGATAACGCCCTGTTCCGCCATCCGGCGCTCGCAGCCTTTGGCGAAGCCCTGGAGATGGAGGACGGCGATCCCTTGGAGCTCGCTGCCGACCGCCACCACGTCAACTACGCGGCCCTCGACGGAGACGTCGGCGTCGTCGCGAATGGCGCTGGCCTGGCGCTCGCCACCCTCGACATGATCCGCGACGCCGGCTGCCGCCCGGCGAACTTCATGGACATCCGCACCACCGCCCAGAGCCTCGACATCGCCTATGGCATGGGCCTCGTCCTGAACAACCCGCGCGTGCGCCCGGTCGTCGTCAACGTCCATGGCGGCGGCATGCAACGTTGCGACACCATCGCCGAGGGCATCACGGTGGCCATGCGGCGCGCGCCGCGTCGTGTGCCGCTGATCGTGCGCCTCGCCGGCAACAACGCCGACTTCGCACGCACGCGGCTGGCCGGCTCCGGCGTCGAATTCACCGAGGCTGCGGACATGGCCGACGCCATGGCCAAACTCGTGGCGGTTCTTAAATCGGCAGTCGCCTGAAGCATTTACTTTAGCGGCAACGATTGGGGCCGCAGGGACCTTGAGGTCCTGATGGTCGCACCCTCACCCTCTTGACTTGGCATACCAGATCGGACCAACCCTACCGCCATCGACTTTGCACCCTCACGAAGCTGCAGGTTAACAGCGGCGCGTGCTCGCACCATCCGGGAGGAATGAATGAAGGTTTGTATCTACGGAGCGGGCGCCATCGGCGCCCATATCGGTGTTCTCTTGAAGCTCGCCGGCGTTGACGTGTCGCTGATCGCGCGCGGCGCCCACCTCGAGGCGATCCAGCAGAACGGCTTGAAGCTGATCATCGACGGCGAGGAGAAGGTCGCGAAGATGCCGGCGTCCAAGGACCCGGCCGAGCTCGGTCCGCAGGATTACGTCATCATTGCGCTGAAGTCGCACCAGGCCTGGGAAGTCGCCGAGCAGATGAAGCCGCTGCTGGGCCCGAACACGGCTGTCGTGACGGCGCAGAACGGCATTCCGTGGTGGTACTTCTACGGCTTCGAGGGCCAGTACGCCAACCTGCAGCTCGACAGCGTCGATCCCGGCGGACGCCAGTGGAAGGCGATCGGCCCCGAGCGCGCCATCGGCTGCACCGTCTATCCCGCCGCCGAGATCGTCGAGCCCGGCGTCGTCAAGCACATCTACGGCGACCGCTACGGCCTCGGCGAGCCGACGCGCAAAGAAACCGACCGCGTCAAGGCTCTTGCCGCAGCCTTCGAAGCCGGCGGTCTGAAGCCCAAGATCAACCCCGAGATCCGCAATGACATCTGGCTGAAGCTGTGGGGCAACCTGTGCTTCAACCCGATCTCGGCTCTGACGCACGCGACGCTCGACGTCGTCGCCACCGATCCCGGCACGCGCGCCGTCGCCCGCCGCATGATGGAAGAGGCCGAGATCATTGCCCGCCGCATCGGCGCACACTTCCGCGTCGACATCGAGCGCCGCATCAACGGCGCGGCGTCCGTCGGCGCCCACCGCACCAGCATGCTGCAGGACCTGGAGCGCGGCCGTCCGCTCGAGCTCGACGCGCTACTCACCGTTGTGCAGGAGATGGGCCGCCTCGTCGGTGTCGACACTCCGACCATCGACACGGTGCTCGCGCTGACCAAGCAGATGGGCCGCGTGGCTGGCGTTTACCCGGTGTTCCCGGAAGCGTCTCCAGAGGACGATCAAGCTGCGGCTTCCGTCGACTGACGGACGCGGAAGGCCTCTCTATAAAAGCCGAATTCAGGAACGGCCGCGCTGCAGAAAGCGCGGCCGTTTTTGTGTGTTCCGACGCACCCGTCGCAAGCACACCACTGAAGGTCAAAAATCGATTTGCCCACAGCTTTGTTGGCTTGCATCTCCGCGTACGCCAAAGCATGGTCGAAATGCCGACAGGGCGAGCGATCCGGTGGGGAGGGGTTTTTGCCGGATCGTCTTGCCTGATCACCGACAGTTCAGCGCGTTTTCAGCGAGGACTCCCTCCGTGGCGGGGGGATGCGTCCGGTGAGTCGTAAGTCTCGGCAGCGGGGGCCTATCGGACTGCTGGCCGCAAGGCCAGCAGTCCTTATCGTTTCTGATCCCAATTCCGGCCGCGACAGTTTCCTGACCTGCCGGCTTCGAGACTAGGCCCCGGCCGTCGGCGGCGCCGGCTCTGCGCGCTTCAGCTGCCTTTCCCGGTGCACCACGTACATCGACGCGGCGAAGATGACGAGGCCGCCGATCCAGGTCGGCGCGTCGATGGCTTCGCCGAACGCCAGATAGCCGATGAGCACCGAAAACGGCAGCCGCACGAACTTGAACGACATCACCTGCGTCGCTTCCGCCACCGCATAGCCCCGCACCAGTGTCATGTGCCCGAGCACCGCGCACAGCCCCATGCCGACCAGATGGGGCCACAGCTCCAGCGGCGGCCACTTCCAGACGAACAACGCCGGCATCAGCGACACGAACGTCATCACCAGATTGGTGATGAACACCACACGATCCGGATCGTCCTTCTGCGTCAGCTGCTTGACGAGCGGCCCGATGAGGCCCAGCGCCGACGCCGAAACGAGCGCCATCGCCTGCCCCAGACCTGGCTCCGAAAATCCCGGCCGCAGGATGATCATGGCGCCGGCAAAGCCAATGAACAGCGCCGCCCAACGCCGCCAATAGACGCGCTCTCCGAGCGCCAGAATCGCCACAACGGTGCCGAACAAGGGCGAAAGGAAGCCGATCGCGGTCACCTCGCCGATGGGGATCAGCGAGACCGCGTGGAACATCGCCATCATCGAGATGTAGCTCAAAAAGATGCGCGCGCCGTAAAGCCCCGGCTGCTCGGTTTTCATCAGCGACCACCCGCGCCAGGCGAGCAGCGGCAGCATGAACAGCACGCAGAAGAAGTTGCGGAAGAACAGCGATTGCAGCGGGTCCATGCCGGAGAGCGCCAGGGATCGGCCGAGCGCCAAGAGCCCCGCGAGGAACGCCATGGCGAGCGTCACGAACACCGCGCCCAGAACGGGATTGTTGACGTTGCCGGCGCGGCCGCTGACTTTAAACTCGGACCACCAACTGGCTCCGAGATGGCTAGCGCGGCGCATCAGCCGGTCCTTCGACTGGGTCAATCGACAAACTCCTAGGAAGCTCACGCGAGAAACCGCGGCAAAACGGAGGGGCTCAACGCCGGCCGGTCCGTTGCCTTCGGCGCAAAAGGGAAACGTCGCTGTCCGTGCGCCGGTTCAGACCTTTAGGCCGCGATGCTCGGCAAGACTAGGCACGTTCGGCTGATGACGCCGAAACCGCCCTGACCGCGATCACCGTCGCATTGTCCTGGTGCGGATCGCGCACGGCTTCCACAGCCCGAATGAGGGCGCTCGCGACCGCCTCTGCACCGTCATCGGCGTAGGCTGCCACGATGCGCTGCACCTCGCCTTCCTCCAACGTCTGCAAACCATCGCTCGCCAGAATGACGTAATCGCCGTCTTCGAGCACCAGAGGCTTCTTCGACTGGTCGACGAGATCGAGCTCCTCGCCCGTTACCGCCGAGCGCAGCATGTGCCGCCGCGGATCGGTCTTCGCCTCCTCGACCGTGAGGCGCCCCATGCGCGCCAGCCGGTCGAGCTCGGGCGCCAGCGAGTGATCCTCGTTGAGCAGCGCGATCTCGCCGCGCCGGAACAGCCACAGCGGGCTGTCGCCGACGCTGACCCACTCGAGTCCGCCCTGCGTGAAGGCGACCCCGATCAGTGTCGATCCCATGCCCGATAGCACCGGGTTGGCGATGACGGTCTTGGCGACGGCGCCGTTGGCGGCATCCAGCGCGCCGCGCAGCCGCTCCGGCACCGGGCCGCCGCGCCGCGAGAACGCCGCAAGGAATTCCTCGCAGCACACCCGGCTCGCCAGCGCGCCGCCGGTGTGTCCGCCCATGCCGTCGGCCAGCACCGCGACCAATGGCTCGTCGCCGCCCGAGCCCGAGGCATTGGCGCCGGGGGGGCCGATGAGAGCGCTGTCTTCCTGATATTGCCTGGCGCCGCGCGTCGACTGCCAGGCGTGCTCGAATGCGTTCATTCAGTCCGTGTTTTCGGCAAGTTCGGACCAGTCGAAGTCCGGGCCGCAGAAGGGCACGAAGACAAGCTGCGTGCGCCCGACGGTGATGACGTCCATCGCCGTGAGCTCGACTGCCGCGGTTGGACGCTGATCGTTTACGGAAACGACGTTCGTCTTGGCAAGGTTCGGCACGAACAAGAAGGAGCGTACCGCAGAGTCGTAGCGGATGTAGGCTTGCTCCTCGGACGAGATGGCATCGTCCCCGAAGTCGAGCGGGATGCGCTGCTTGGGCGAGCGGCCGAGCGCGTTGTTGCCCTCAAAGATCGGCCGGTACGAGCCCATGCCGGGCCCGCCGACAACAACCAGCCAGCCGACCACGGGATCGATGTCGAAGTCGCCGCGCTTGACCTGCTGGCGACCGCGCACGATGCGCGTGCGCTCCGCTTCGTCGACCTCGACCGGAGCGGGGGCCGGATTGGAGCCCTGTCCGCGCACGACGCGGGTCGTCGGCGGCGTATCGGCCTCGATGTGGGCTTCCGGCGGCGTTACGCGGGCGCTGCCGCCCCGGGCTTCGCGCGCCGCCTCCGCCGCCGACAGGCCCTGGCCAGCCTCGCGAATGCGTGTCGTCGCCGTGCCGCTCTCGGGCATCTCCGGCTCGGCGTCGGGCGGCGGCAGCAGGATCGCCGCCGGCATTGTCGTCTCGTCGGGGGGCAGCGCCCCCTTCTGCGGCTTGCCCGTCTCCTCGCGGCTGGCCGCCACCAGCGCGTCCTTCAGCGTTCCCAGAAATCCATGCTTGCTGCCGGCTCCCGGCTTTGCATCCTGTGCCATGCCGTCTCGCTCCTCTGCCAAGTTCTCCCCGGTCGCTTGCGGG
>Ga0164243_10008667_pt1 | contig 14958 bp, 8 predicted proteins | sample OricompcompostOP_FD_108781 | JGI IMG/M metagenome (GOLD analysis project Ga0164243, IMG submission 108781) | Organic Plus compost microbial communities from Emeryville, California, USA - Original compost - Organic plus compost (OP) | ecosystem: Engineered > Solid waste > Mixed feedstock >... | reverse complement strand
AGCAAATGGCACCTCAGTGAAGCCCGGCGACAACTGCAACAACTATTACAAACCATGCAAGTGTAACGTAATGAGCGAAAAACATCTATACGAAAAACACTTGGCAGAAAAACTGCAGCAGGTACCTCCCCCACCAGACATGCAGCAACACTGGCAGGAAATGAAGGCCCTGCTTGATGAGGAGATGCCACGCGGCGGCTATTTTGGCCGCAACAGGCGCTGGTGGCGCCTGGGCATATTGGCTGGCATACTGCTGATCGGCGGCTGGTTAACGGGAACCAGGCTTCAGTTTAATGACAACGCGCAAGAAACAACCGTTGCACAAACGCCTGCTCCGGTTCCGGCGAATGATCAACAAGCGTCTATGCAAACAACGGGTGCCCAACTGCAACAACCTGCAGGTATGAACGGTGTAGCACAAACGAACCCCGAAATGGAGCGCGGTCAACTGGCGCGAGATGGCCGGAAGGTTGCTGGACCGGCGAATGTAGGTGCCGGCACTGATAATACCGGTCGTTTCAGCACTGGCCCGCAACACAGCAATGCTTCGCCTGCAATGCCATTGGCCGGAACCAAAAGCGGCAGCAGGTATCTAAACAGGTCGGCTGATAATAAACTTGCCGCAAACAATAAAGCTTCGGCGCCAGATAAGCCAGGCATCAGAAATACCGGTGGCAGCAACATTCCTGTAAACAACATTGAACACACGCAAAATACTATACACGCTGATGGATCAACTGTACACGACCAATTCAAAGTAAATAGCAACAAAACAGGCATTGCAATAACAGACCGGGACGCGTTGACCTATTCACCGGTAAAAGCGGGCATAAATATAACAGGTGATGCCCCCTCACCGGCAGATCGTATTCAAACAGATTTCTCAGCACCCGATCTGAAAGTAGCGCGTACCCGCAATAGCAAAGCTTCCCGCGCACACAGGAGCCGTACGGCCGGTTCGTTTTCCATTGGATTGTCGTTGCCGCTGGCATTCCCATTGGGCGATCAAAAAGCATTAGGGTATAATTTCAGTGCGGGCGCCAATACCATTTCCGATTATATTCCTGCGCCGCATCTGCAATATCATTTCAACGATAAAACCTACCTGCAAACGGAAGTACAGGTGATGGCGCCGCAATTCATACGGCCTATCCTGTTGTACCAGCAGAAAACTCCGCAATCGGGTAATTCCTACATTTATAATTCGATATACGCCAAAAAGCTGTATTACTTTAACCTGCCTGTAGGCATCCATTACAGTCCGTTCAATGGTTTTTACCTGGGTACAGGGTTGCAGTTCTCCAGCCTGTTGAGCGGCGTGGCGTTGTATGAAGAAACCAGACGTACCGTTAGTGGCCAGCAAACAGCCTTGCTGCGAGAACGCTATGCACGTTTTGTCGGTGACTCCTTATCGCACAGGATGAATCCTTCAGAATTAAGACTGCTGCTTGAAGTAAATTATTATTTCAACCGGTTTACTGTAGGGCTGCGGTACAACCAGGCGTTCAATAACTATGTAAGCTTCCAGGTAGATCCTGCTTCGCCTTATACTTTCGATAAAAACAAAGCATTGCTGTTTTACCTGCGTTATAATCTTTGGGAAAATCTTAAGCGAAACTCCCAGGCAAAGGGACTATTGTCTTCTAAATAGCTGGTCGAGGTAATCTTTTTTGAATTCAATATAGGTGGGGTGACCTGCCGCCGTAACATTCGGCTGTGCGCAACTGAACAGGTTCCGAATGAGCGTGCGCATTTCTTCTTCCGTAAGCACTGTACCCGGTTTGATGGCCTGCTGCCAGGCCAGGGAACGAACGAGCTTTTCGCGCCGCGAAAATTTCAGGTCGCTGCTGAAATGTTTGAACTGGTCCAACAGGTTTTCCAGCGTTTGCTTTTCATTACCAGGAGCCAGGTCTGCGGGCGTGCCCTGGATAACGAACGTATTGTTGCCAAAAGGTTCAATCATATAGCCGAGCTGGTTGAGGTCGGCCAGCAGTTCGTTGAGCAGAACGGCGTCTTGCGGGGGTAAATCGACTGTAACCGGAAAAAGGCTTTTTTGAACGGCCACCGGCTGACCTGCTGCAGCAGCGGAGAGGCGTTCGTACAGGATGCGCTCGTGCGCCAGTTGCTGGTGCACCAGGATAAATCCCCGGTTGGTGCTGACCACGACATAGGTAAGCAGTAATTGGGTAAGCGGTGCTTCTTCCACAATGGCGAATTGCTGTGTGCGGGGGATTGTGGTTTCGCGAACCGCAGAATCGCTTTGCAGGCTGTCATCTTTTAGTTGCGAGAGCAGCGACTGAAATTTCGGTTGTTCAGCCCCGGTAGTAGTATTGTTGTCGACACCTTTCGGACTTCCTTCAAAAAAATCTCTCCAATGCTTTAATTCAGTTTTGCTGCTGGGTTGTATAAAATGCGCCTGGTGTTTTTGCGTAAAGTTTTTAAACAGTTCTGAATTGGCGGCGGCTGCCTGTTTGGCTTCTGTAAAAGGTTTGGATACCGCTTCCAGTTGCTGAATACCGGGATCGAGATCGAATTCCAGTGTGGGCGTAACGCTGAATTGGGCAAGCGCATGTTTTATTGCGGCCTGTACAAAAGCGTATACGATTTTCTCATCTTCAAACTTGATTTCCTGCTTGGTGGGATGCACATTGATATCTACCTGGCTGGGGTCCATATCGATGAACAGCACATAGAGGGGAAAACTGTCTGGCGGAATCATTTCCTGGAATGCGCTCATCACCGCATGATGCAGGTAAGGGCTGCGGATAAACCGGTTATTGACGAAGAAGTACTGATCGCCGCGCGTTTTGCGGGCTGTTTCGGGTTTTCCGGCAAAGCCATAGATATTGAGATAATCCGTTTTTTCCTGGACTGTTACCAGCTTTGCATTGTACTGGTGCCCCAGTACCTGTATTACGCGTTGTTTGAGTGAACCTTTTTCGAGATGAAAAATTTCCTGTCCGTTCGACGAGAGGCTGAAGAAAATATTGGGAAAAGCGAGCGCCACGCGGATAAATTCATCCACAATATGCCGCATTTCTGCCGCATTGCTTTTCAAAAAATTTCTGCGGGCAGGCACATTGAAGAACAGGTTTTTCATGGCAATGCTGGTGCCGTTCACCGCGGCCACCGGTTCCTGCCTTTTCACCACGCTGTTTTCAATTTCTATAAAGGTGCCGGTTTCATCTTCAGCGCGTTTGGTTTTCAGTTCTACCTGGGCAACGGCTGCAATGGATGCCAGCGCTTCGCCGCGAAAGCCCATGGTGCGGATATGAAAGAGGTCGTCGATATTGCGGATTTTGGATGTGGCATGGCGCTCGAAACACATGCGGGCATCGGTTTCGCTCATGCCTTTACCGTTGTCAATTACCTGTATCAGCGATTTGCCGGCGTCTTGTACCAGCAGTGTGATCTCCGTAGCGCCTGCATCAACCGCATTTTCCAGCAATTCCTTTACGGCGCTGGCAGGACGCTGAATCACTTCGCCCGCAGCAATCTGATTCGCAATGTTATCTGGCAGTAATTGAATAATATCCGGCAAGGTAATTTCGAATTTATCGGCGAAAATACGGCAATCAGCGCGAAAACTGCGGTGGTGGAAGAAAGCGGGAAAATAGTAAGGCGGGAGACAGCAATTGCTTCAAGTATAGCATATCATTTTTGGGGAACTCCGGACTTCGCGTACTATAAAACAAAACTGCAACGCAAACAGCTCACTTTTCGTCATATACATTGCACTCCACACGCAAAAATCCGCATAAGAGTTTAGAAGATTTTTAATGGCATGCCCGATTAAAACTGGTAATTTTGATTGCTTCGTTTTGTGTGCAGTAAAAATCAAAACATGTTGCTAGTAAAAAGTGTTAAGGTCCTGTTCCTGTTTTTAGTTGTGTCTGTTTGTTGCGGTTTGGCCATGGGCCAGCGTAACTCAACCTTGCCGGAAGATTATTGGGTAGACAGTGTGTTCAAGAGTCTTACCAAAGATCAGAAACTGGGGCAACTGATGGTGGTGCGTATGTCTTCCATCGGCCCCGACAGAAGAGCTGTTTTTTATGAAAAGGAAGTAGAAGAAGCAATCCGTAAATACAATATCGGAGGTATTTGCCTTTTCCAGGGATCGCCGGTCAAAACAGCTAACCTGATCAATTATTATCAGAGCATTGCCCGTACACCTGTTCTTATCACTATTGATGCGGAGAATGGATTGGGCATGCGGCTCGACAGTGTGATGCCACTGCCACGCCAGATGATGCTGGGCGCCGTGCAGGACCCGCAGATCATTTATGAATATGGCCGTTTGGTGGGCGAACAGTGTAAGCGTATGGGCATACAGGTGAATTATGCGCCGGTGGTGGATGTAAACAATAATCCCAACAATCCCGTGATCAACGACCGCTCTTTTGGCGAAGACAAATACCGCGTTGCAGAATATGGCATCCAATATATGCGTGGTATGCAGGATGCGGGTGTAATGGCATGCGCCAAGCATTTCCCGGGACATGGTGATGTGGCCGTTGACAGTCACCTCGACCTGCCCGTAATCAACAAAACACGGGAAGAACTCGATTCGCTGGAATTGTATCCTTTCAAACGGCTGATACAGGCAGGCGTGGGAAGTATTATGGTGGCGCATTTGTCAATACCTGCAATCGATAATACGGCCAACAAACCGACTTCCATTTCTTATAACAGCGTAACGAAACTATTGCGTAAGGAGTTGAACTTCGAGGGACTGACCTTTACCGATGCGCTTGAAATGAAAGGCGTGTCAAAATTTTATCCTGATGGCGAAGCCTCTGTGCAGGCCGTACTGGCCGGCAACGATATGCTTTGTCTGCCGGGCGATATCCCCGGAAGTATTGCAAGGATCAAGAAAGCTATTCGCAATGGAAAAATCACCTGGAAAGAAATCGATGCCCGGGTGAAAAGAATTCTTCATGCAAAATATCGCTATGGACTGGCCAACTGGCAACCGGTAGACACCAAAAACCTCACCAACGAACTTAATCGCAAGTCGGTAGAGATGCGCCGCATGGTAGCCGAGAATGCGCTCACCCTGCTGCGCAACAGCGACCCTGCCATTTTCCCGCTGGCTGCCGGCAAACGGGTGGCATATATAGGGTTTGGCCTCACTGCCGACAATACTTTTGCCCGCAGGATTCGCGAAGATTATGACGCGCACGTATATTACTTCGACTATCGCCTCAGCGAAAGCAAAGTGCAGCCGATGCTCGACCTGTTTAAAGACCGGTACGATGTGGTAATCATCGGCGTTCATAATTATGCACGTTTCCCTGCAAATAATTTTGGTATCAGCCAGGCGGCGCAATCGTTGATACAGGGACTGCAACAACAGCAGAAAACCATCATTTCCATCTTTGGCAATCCATATGCTATCCGCAACCTGTGTGATTCGCGAGTGGTAATTGCGTGTTATGAAGATGATGATATTACGCAGGCAACGGCAGCAGACCTGATTTACGGTCGTTTCCTGGCAAAAGGAAAACTGCCGGTTACAGTGTGCGAATCATTTAAATATGGTGATGGCATCATTGCCAAACGATTGTTGCCGAGAGTGGACGCTGATGACCTGGGTTTCCAGTCGGCGCGCATGATAAAGGAAATTGATTCCATTGTTACCGATGCTATTGCTCAAAAAGCGATGCCGGGCGCCGTAGTGCTGGTAGCGAAAGACGGCAAAATTGCTTATGAACGCGCTTATGGGTATCTCACCTACGACAGCCTGGAACCGGTGTATACGGAAACCATTTACGACATGGCTTCTGTTACAAAAATCATGGCTACCACGCTGGCTGTAATGAAGTTGTACGATGAAGGCAAACTGGATTTGCAAAAAACAATCGGTGATTACCTGCCCTGGGTACGTGGTACAGACAAGGCATCGTTGAAACTATGGGATGTGTTGCTGCACCAGGCAGGATTAAAAGCGTGGATTCCTTTTTATCGCGAAACAATCGATGCTGCCAATGGTGGCGGCGTGTTGTCGGGCATTTACGAACGGCAACCTAATGCACTGTATTCAGTTCGCGTGGCGGAAAACCTGTACATGCGGAAAGACTGGATAGACACCATGTATCGCCGCATACTGGAAAGTGAGCTGGGACCGCCGGGTAAGTATGTGTACAGCGACAACGATTATATTTTCCTGGGAAAAATTGTGGAAGCCATCACCGGTACCACATTGGACAAGTATGTAAAAGAAACATTTTACGATAAACTGAATCTTCAGTTTACCGGGTTTAATCCGTTGGACCGTTTTCCTGTAAAAAATATTGCGCCTACTGAAAATGAAGCTATGTTCCGGCAACAGCTTATTCGTGGTTATGTACACGATCCCGGTGCAGCCATGTTTGGCGGCGTAGCAGGTCACGCGGGACTATTCAGCAATGCGTACGAACTGGCGGTGCTCTCCCAGGTGCTGTTGAACGGCGGCGTATTGAATGGCGAAAACTTTTTCAAACGGTCCACTATAAAATACTTCACCCAATACCATAGCGAGGGGAGTCGCCGGGGACTTGGGTTTGACAAGCCCGAAAAAGATAATTACCAACGACCGGAACCCTATCCCACCAAATCGGCTTCTCCGGAAACCTATGGGCATACCGGGTTTACAGGCACATGTTTTTGGGTAGACCCGAAACACAACCTGGTGTATATATTCCTTTCCAACAGGGTAAACAGTCCTGATCCCAACAAATTTTTGCGCATGAATGTCCGGCCCAAAGTGCATGAGGCCATATACAAGGCGCTGCTGGATCGGTATGGACATGAGGTGAGTAAGTGATGGGTGGTTTACATTCTCACGGTTTGGGTGTAACTTGTGAAAATTTATCCTTACAACGATGGCTCGCAAAGAACAGGTCCTGCAGGACGTAGTAATAAAATTTGCCGGCGACAGCGGCGATGGTATGCAATTGACAGGCAGTCAATTCACCAATAATACAGCATTGCTGGGCGTAGACCTGGCTACCTTTCCTGATTTCCCTGCCGAAATACGGGCGCCCCAGGGTACTTTGCCCGGCGTGAGTGGGTTCCAGTTGCGTTTTTCCAGCGACCAGGTATACACTCCCGGTGATGAATGCGATGTGCTGGTGGCCATGAATGCGGCTGCCCTGAAGGCCAACCTGAAAACACTGAAAAAGGGCGGTAAGATTATTGCCAACACCGATGGGTTCGATGCCAAAAACCTCCGACTGGCCAACTATCCTGATGGTGTGAATCCCCTGGAAGACGGCAGCCTTGGCAATTACGAGGTGATTAAAATTGATGTGACCAAAATGACGCGGGAGGCGCTGAAAGACATCACCATGGGCACCAAGGAAAAAGACCGCGCCAAAAATATGTTTGTGCTGGGCTTCCTGTACTGGATGTATAACCGCAATATGGAAAATACCGTGCGGTTCCTGCAGGATAAATTTGGCAAGAAACCTGAAATACTCGAGAGTAACCTGCGTGCGCTGCAGGCAGGCTATAATTTCGGCGACACTACAGAAACTTTCACTACCCGCTATAAAGTGGAAAAGGCAAAGATGGAGCCGGGCGTATACCGCTCCATCATGGGGAACCAGGCCCTTGCCTATGGATTGATAGCTGCTTCGGAGAAAAGCGGATTGCCGCTGTTCCTGGGTTCATATCCCATTACGCCTGCTTCTGATATATTGCATGAACTAAGCAGGCACAAATCGTTTGGTGTACGCACCTTCCAGGCCGAAGATGAAATTGCAGCTATTACATCGGCCATAGGCGCTGCCTATGGTGGCGCGCTGGGGGTGACTACTACCTCCGGTCCCGGCATGGCACTGAAGGCTGAAGCCATGGGTCTTGCCGTGATGATGGAAATACCGTTGGTGATTTGTGATATTCAGCGGGGCGGGCCTTCTACCGGGTTACCCACCAAGACAGAACAAAGCGATTTGTTGCAGGCCTATTATGGCCGCAACGGTGAGTGCCCCATGCCTGTGATTGCGGCTTGCACACCCAGTGATTGTTTTGATGCAGTATATGAAGCAGTGCGCATTGCCGTGCAGCATATGACGCCTGTAATCTTCCTGAGCGACGGTTACATAGCCAACGGTGCTGAACCCTGGCGTTTCCCCCAAAGCGCCGACCTGCCGCCTATAACTGTCACTTTCAAAAAAGAACTGGGCGCAGAGGAAAAACAATTTCAGCCTTACCTGCGCGATGAGAAATTGGTGCGTCCCTGGGCAATTCCCGGTACTCCCGGACTGGAGCATCGTATTGGCGGGCTGGAGAAACAAAACATTACCGGCAACGTAAGTTACGATCCCGAAAACCACCAGCTGATGGTAAAGATCCGGCAGGAGAAAGTTGACCGGATTGCCGATTACATACCGGAGCAATCACTGGACAGTGGACCGGAACAAGGTAAAATTCTCGTGCTGGGCTGGGGCAGTACTTATGGCGCCATCAAAAGCGCGGTGGCGGAATTGCAGCGGGAAGGTTATGCTGTTAGCCATGCGCATCTCCGTTATATTCGCCCTTTCCCGAAAAATCTTGGTGCAATACTGCGGAATTTCGAGCAGGTGTTGATCCCTGAAATCAACAATGGCCAGTTGATCAAAATTATCCGTGATCAGTATTTGATAGATGCAAAAGGGTATAATAAGATTATGGGTGTGCCTATTACGAAAACTGAATTGGTGATGAAGTTGAGAGAGATGCTGGGCGGAGCGAATTGAATAGGGAATTCCAAGAAATTTTGGAATAGTTGAATTGGTCCGGCAATATTTCGTGTGTTTGTAGCCGTTTGAACGGAAAAAATTCCACAATGTGCTTTTTGCTTCAAGGAGTGTTTATATTTGAATCACATCACATAAATGTGGCTTAAGAAAATTGTGGGAGCGTTTTAAACCCCACAAGAATTAAACCAGTTGATTAGGCCAACTGGTTTTATTATTGGGTGGTTCAACTTATTTGGGTTTTCTTACTGCTTTTGCCTTGATTAGAACGATAGATTCAGCACCGTTCCTATCGAGCAATTGAACAAAATTTCTTCTTTGGAAGCAGCTACTGTAGCTGAAACCAATAACAATTGAAAAGGCGTGTAATACAACCCGCCTCCATAGGCATGATGCCACCTGCGACTTACCTCATTTTTATACCAAACCCTGCCCAGGTCGTTGAACAGTATAAGTCCCCATTGTCCGGGCAGTATATAATTTTTGCTTTCAGCCAGTTTGATGCGAAACTCGACACTTCCATAGAGTGATGAACTGCCGGCAAACCGGTTTTTTCTGAACCCTCGCAAAAAATTATTGGCCCCAAGCATAATTGCCTGGAAATATTCAAATTCATCGCTGAAAATATGCCCTCCTCCCACGCGCATTACAGCAACAAATTTTGCAGGTTCAACAATACTGGCGTACAGGGCCATATCACTTTGCAGCCGACTCAATGCATACGCCTTGTTCGATAACGGTTGTAACCGGGTGTATTCAGTATACCAATGCATACCATTGGCAGGTAGCAATTCGCTGTTGAGGTTGTTGATCAGCAAACCAATTTTGCCGCCGGCATAAGTCTTTTTCGCATAAACGTCCAGGCTGTCGAGGTGCGCAACGGCAGGATGTGCGAGAATATAGTCTTTGTTACTGGCCTGTTTGTTCCAGTAATGAAAGAAAGTTGGCCCGACTGTGAAACTTACTGTGTTGCTAAGTTTTCTTTTCAGCAATACATCGCCGCTAACATATTTGTAACGAACGCGGTAATAACGCGCCCGCTTGTCGGACCGTTTTACTGTATTATTACCAAAACCAAAAAAATAGCTCAGCACCGGGTTGAGCCATTCCGCGTTCACTACCAGGTCGGTTTGGGGCAATACATCGGTGAAGGAACCGCGGTATCGCAACTGAATGGCCTGTTGTCCCAATGCAAACAACGAGGAAAACCGGTGGTCTGATGCATACGGCCTTTTGCGGAATCCCTGGCGCTGATACCACCAACCGGCGCCCAGCAATAATCCATCGTCAATATTGAATCCAACGTTCAGGCGCGGCCATCTGTTGATGTCATATTCAAACGCGTTATAGTCGTAATGGTTTACACGCGGATCGTTACGGAAACGAATGATGGTACGCTTGCCTTTGGTCAGGATATTTTTTTCTCCAGTGAGGTCGTATACGTAGTTGCGAATAGTGCCGGTTACAGCAAAGGTGTCGATGCCTGTACCACCGATGATGCGTAAAAAAGTTTTCGAGGCACTGTTGGCTTCAATGTTGAAATAGTCGCTTCCGTTGAAACCGTATAAACGGATTTCTTTGGTTACTGCAGGATCAAACAGGCGATCGTATTTCACGAAATTGCTATCCTTGCTGATGCGTGCCAGTACCTTCACCCTGATCTTGTTGTTTTCATTGGTTACGGTGAAGTATTCGGTTTCATTACTGCCCAGGACGGTTACCACTTCAGAGAGAAATTTATAGTAATCCATTGCTGCTGCGGGTAAGAGTTTGCGGCGGTTCTTCAACCTGGCAATCATTTGTTCGCCGTTGATGGCAAACACAGCTGCAGGCAGTTGTTTTACAGCATGTGTGATGACGCTGTCGTTAATCTTTCGTATGAAATGGTGGGAGATTGCCTCCCAATCATTTTTATCAAGTTCATTCAGCATCAGCCTGTCCATATGGCGTGTGCTATATCCCAGGTGTTCTACGTCGGGAATGTTATAGCGGAAACCTTTAAGAAAGGGTAATATCCTTTGCCCGGCATACCACAGCAACAAGCCATCGGAATAGAAAAATGCCTGGTCGTGATTGTTGATGATAGGAGAATAGTTGCTGCCCTGTGCTGTTTCGCGTGCTTCCCATTTCCACTTGTCTGCATGGCGATTCCAGTCAGCAATAAGTATATCAAGCAGGCGGGCTTTCAGCAATTCCCGTTGCATAACCCGGTGGCGGTTGTTGGTTAGCAATTGCTGAATCACCGTAATGGTGCTTTTGACCGCTGGACTATCCGATAGTGCTGCCTGCGGTTCGAGCAAGGCGATTTTGTTGGCAAATAATGACTGGTAACAACCCAAAGCAGGATCGTTTGGTACAAAGAAATATTCAGGTTGGACTTGTGACATGCCGGCAGCACGCGCCAGGTCATAGGCAATCACAGGCGCATAGGGATGACTGGCAGCAGCCAGCTTTTGTGCAATATTTGCCGCAAAGCTTTCCTGCATCCCTTCCGGCAAAAGTGTTTCAAGATCTTTTTCAATGGGGCGTAGGGTCCATAATTGGCCGTTTCTGTCTTTGAGCGTTAGCGCGCGATGCTGGCTGCTGCCTGCTCTTTTTTCGATACTGAGCCCACCCTTTTCTTCATGGAACCGGAATACTTTCCAGGGTACAGGGACAGACCACACGTCGCTATAATTCTTGCCAAGCAGGAAGCGTTCGAACTTACTCTTGTTTTTATAAAGAGTACTTGCCGGCGCAACAGCATATCGTTTATGGGATTGAAGCTGAACCGGAGCGCTGTCTCCCGGAAGCATAATGGAGGTATCAGCAGTATCGTTCCACTGCGGGTATAAAATAGCGGGTATAAACATCAGCGCTGCCACTAATACTGTTCTCATGCTTTCTTGCTTGTGGTATTAGTAAAGCAATACCCTTGCAAGGCCGGGAGGGAACCACAGTTGCCAATAGTGTAGAAACCGCTCTACAGGAAGGGCGCCATGCTAAAATTTATTCCGCATAAAGACGGTGCTGGATGCCTTTTGCACGGGGCCGCTATGAACTTGCGCCACCGGGCAGTGGTAGCGATCCCAGGGAGCTGATATCCTTTGCAACGGGCTACAATCCGTATTATCCATAACTACTTCTCCACTGCCACATGCTGCTTATACCATTTGCAAACCGGCCTTAATCCGCATTGTTCACATTTGGGATTGCGGGCTATACAGGTATACCTGCCGTGAAGTATCAGCCAGTGGTGGGCTTTGTGGACCAATTCGCGGGGGATGTGTTCAATAAGTTGTTTTTCAGCGGCCAGGGGTGTTTTGGCGCCTACGGTAAGCCCGATTCGCGCCGATACCCTGAATACGTGGGTATCGACCGCCATATTGGGTTGCTGGTCTATTACGGAGGTAATTACATTGGCGGTTTTACGCCCCACACCGGGTAATTGCACCAGTTCTTCCACGGTGAGCGGCACTTCGCCATTGAACTTTTCCACCAGCATCTTTGCCATACCGATGAGGTGTTTGGTTTTGTTGTTGGGGTAAGAAATGCTTTTGATGAGGGGGAACAGTTCTTCAAACGTGGCTTTGGACAAAGCCTCTGCATCCGGGTATTTCTCAAAAATAGCCGGCGTGGTCATGTTCACGCGTTTGTCGGTACACTGGGCGGAGAGAATTACCGCTACCAGCAGTTGGTAGGGATTGTCGTACAACAACTCAGTGTCAGCATCAGGGGCGTGTTGCTGAAAATAATCTATTACGAAGCGATAACGCTCTTTCCTGGTCATTCCGTTGTTTAAGAACGACGCGAAATTAATGGATAGGGGTTAATATCCGCGCAATCGGCTTAAATGGCTGAGCAATACAATATTAGAGAGGTTAAACGTGTTGCGTGGCTGTTTCGCGGGCGTAGTTTAAAACCTTCAGAATTACTTCTGTTCTGGGCGATTCCACGATTTTATCGAGATTTTGAGCAGAAGATTGCAAGACTTCCAGTTTTTCCCGAAGCGTCCAATCTTCTTTCAGTGCAGCTTCTATCGCCGCTTTTTTCTCAGCGGAGGTGTCATTATACAAATAACGTACAAGATCCTCTGGTGTAAAGAGAACTGTCATAGGCAAACCATTTATGTCCTTTTAATTTCCGAAAGAGTCAATTTCGGAGTCCGTCCAATTCTTAAACGCTTATTGGTTTCTCTTATTGTGAAGGGTATTGGAAATTAAAATCTGAAGCGGAGAGAAGCTGGGTGAAAGGTAAGAAAAGAGAATGAAAGTTCATAGTGGAAATAAGGAGAAAGCAGCCTGGGGCTAAAGCGAAAGATGAAAAAAGCACAAAAGAAGAATCCGGCAGGTAGCGCGGGCGAAAGCCTAAAAGATTGACAGTTGGAGCGTTGAACAATGTTCAATCATTATTCCACAATGAAAAGGTCTTCATTGTCGCGTTTCATGCGGTAATGTTCACGCGCATATTTTTCGAGGAGGGCGGGATCGCTTTTCAGCTGTTCCAGTTCCTTGTTGGTCAGCTCGATCTGTTGGAGGTAATAATCCCGGCTCTCTTCCAGTTGACGCAGTTCGCGGCGGTGCTTGAAATGGGTGGTAATGATATCGCGGTCGTCAAAAAACAGCAGCCATACCCCGAATACCACCCCGGTAAGGAGGTACTTGTTTTTCAGCCAGCGTGGTATGTGAAGGAAGCGTTTCATGGTGCAGGTTTCAAGTGGCAGGATACAGGCTACAGTAAAACCCTTACGGCGCCTGTATCCCGTCAACTTGTAACAACCTTATTTTCCAAATTTAATCTTTCCTGACGGATAGATGGCGGTGCTGCCCAGCATTTCTTCTATACGAATCAACTGGTTGTATTTGGCCATGCGGTCGGTGCGGCTGGCAGAGCCGGTCTTGATCTGTCCGCAATTGAGGGCTACAGCCAGGTCGGCAATGGTGGTATCTTCCGTTTCACCGCTGCGGTGGCTCATGATGGTGTTGTAGCCATTTTGCTGGGCGAGGCTCACGGCATTAATGGTTTCGGTTACGGTTCCGATCTGGTTTACTTTCACCAGCAGGGCATTGCCAACCCCTGCGTCAATGCCTTTTTGCAGGCGCTTCACGTTGGTAACAAACAGGTCGTCGCCCACCAGTTGGCACTTGCTGCCAATGGCATCGGTGAGCATTTTCCAACCTTCCCAGTCGTCTTCGGCCATACCGTCTTCGATGGATACGATGGGGTATTGCTTTACCCAGCCTTCCCAGTATTTCACCAGTTCTTCGCTGGTCATTTCCTTGCCATCGCTTTTATGGAATACATATTTTTTCTTCTTCGCGTCCCACAACTCGCTATTGGCCGCATCCATAGCAATGGCCACCTGGGTGCCTTCTTTGTAACCAGCAGCAGTAATAGCGGTGAGCACGGTTTCAATAGCTTCTTCGTTGCTTTGGATGTTGGGGGCAAAACCACCTTCGTCGCCTACGTTGGTGCTGTAACCTTTTTTCTTCAACACGCTTTTCAAAGCATGGAAGATTTCTACGCCCCAGCGCAATCCTTCGCTGAAAGTAGGAGCGCCTATGGGCATTACCATGAATTCCTGGAAGTCAATTTTATTGTCAGCATGGGCGCCACCATTGAGGATGTTCATCATGGGGATGGGCAGTATGGTGGCATTTACACCGCCGAGGTAACGGAACAGCGGCAGATCGCGTTCGAGGGCGGCTGCCTTTGCTACTGCCATGGAAACAGCGAGGGTAGCATTGGCGCCGAGTTTGCTTTTATTTTCGGTGCCGTCGATATTGATCAGCATGTGGTCAATTTCTGCCTGCTGCGCCACTTCAGTGCCTACAAGTTGATCGGCAATAATGTCGTTTACATTTTCCACCGCTTTCAACACGCCTTTGCCAAGGTACACTTTCTTGTCTCCGTCGCGCAATTCCACGGCTTCATGCGAACCGGTGGAGGCGCCGCTGGGAACGGCTGCACGACCAAGAACACCATTTTCTGTTAATACATCTACTTCTACTGTGGGATTTCCGCGACTGTCTAATATTTGTCTGGCGTGAATGGCTGCGATTAAACTCATGATGGTTGTATAGTTTTAAGTGTTGACAGATTGTTTGGTGCTTACCGCGTTGCAGAAGATCAGGGGTCAACAGGCAAATCATTGCGCTTTGCCGGTCAGGCTTCTGAACACTTCTTCAAGGCTTTGCGCTCCGGAGTGCAAAGAAACAATATTCAGGTTTTGCTGCAAAGCCAGTTCCATAATTTGTCT
>Ga0164243_10008665_pt1 | contig 14960 bp, 12 predicted proteins | sample OricompcompostOP_FD_108781 | JGI IMG/M metagenome (GOLD analysis project Ga0164243, IMG submission 108781) | Organic Plus compost microbial communities from Emeryville, California, USA - Original compost - Organic plus compost (OP) | ecosystem: Engineered > Solid waste > Mixed feedstock >... | reverse complement strand
CCCTCCCCACCGACCCCTACACCCACTCCCCACACACCGGCGCCTTCCTCCTCATCGACCCCACCGACGGCACCACCCTCACCGCCGGCATGACAGGCGAAGCCTTCACCGACACAGCGGACGACGGCCGCCAACGCGCGGACCGCTCCCGGGAGTTCTGACGCGCGGCCGTACGCCCACGCCGGGCGCCGCGCGCGCCGCCGCACATCCGCACTGGACAGCGGCGTCCGCAGCGGCAACCATCGCTCCCGTCGGGCGGTACGCCGCCGACACGGCGGCGCGCGAAGGCCGGCCCGCGCCGGGCCGGCGACGGCAACGGCGACGGCAACGGCGGACGAGGTGACGCACACGGAGACCACGGGACACGGCGACGCCGGAGAGACGGTGCTGGTCCTGCTCGACCGGGTCGAGGACCGGCTGGAGGCGATCGGCGACCGGCTGCTCGCCGGCTACCTCGCCGAGATCGTCGACTACCGCGCGCTCGACGAACAGACGCTGCACGCGGACGTGTTGCCCACCGCGCTGCGCAACGTGCAGGAGCTGCTGGCCGCGGCCCGCGAGGGCACGCCGCCCACCGACGAGTCGCTGGACGCGCTGCGGCGCAGCGCCCAACGCCGCGTGCATCAGGGCGTTTCCGTGCAGGCGCTGCTTCAGGCGTACCGGCTGTGGGGCCGGGTCGTGTGGCGGGAGGTCGTCGCGCTCGCCTCGCCGGATGCGGCCGCCGAGCGGGAGGCCGTCATCGACGTCGCCGCCCGTGTCATGGAGTACGTGGACCAGGTGTCCGTCGCGGTGGCGCAGACCTACCTGGACGAGGTGACCGGCGTACTCGGCGACCGGGAGGCCGTACGCAGGGACCTGCTGGAGGCGCTGATCTCGGACCGGCCCATGAGCGAACGCATGCGGCAGCGGGCCGGCGCCTCGGTGCTGGACATGGACGCCGAACACGCCGTCGTCCTCGCGCGGTTCGCCGAGCCGAGCGGGGCGGACCGCGCCGTGCTGCGCGAGGCGCTCGCCTGCGCGCGGGAGTGCCTGCGGCCCCGGCAGGGTTCGATCATGGTGGGGATCCGCGAGGACGAAGTGGTGGCGATCTCGCCCGCGTCCGCGCCGGAGGACTACGCGGCGCTCGTCGGGCAGGCCGGCGAATGGGCGGGCACGCTGGGCGAGTTCGCGGTGGGCGTGGGGCGCGCGCACCGCGGCACGGAGGGCGTCGCGGCGAGCTACCGCGAGGCGGCGGAGGCGGTACGGCTGGGCACCGCGGCCGGCGGCCAGGGCCGCGCGATCACCTTCTCCGACGTGCTGCTCGACCATCTCCTGTCCAGCAACCCGCACTTGGGCGTACTGCACGACGAGACGATGCGCCCGCTGCACCGCTACGACCAGGCCCGCCGCGCGCACCTCGTGGAGACGCTGCGGGTCTACTACGACGAGGGGTTCAACCTCGCGCGCAGCGCGGCCCGGCTGGCGGTCAACCCGAACACGGTCGTCTACCGGCTCAAGCGCATCCACCAGCTGACCGGCCACGATCCGCGCGACCCGGACCAGCTCCTCCTGCTGCTGCTCGGGATGAAGAGCGACCGCTGGTCGCAGCGCTGACCCCGGGGCCTCCGGGCCCCGTCCCGGCCTGCGCTCCGGGCGCAGGCGAGTTCGGGCGAGCCCAACGCCCGTACGAACGCGGGGAGTTCACCGGCGTACGGAGAGCGCAGGGAGCGCTCAGTACGGGGCGAGCGCTCCGGCGAGACCGCCCGGGCGCGCGGCGGGCGCGCGGTCCGCGCCGCGGACGCCGCGCCCCGGTCGGCGCGGATCGGTCGGCGCGGATCGGCTACCGCTCCCCGAACTCCGCACCTCCGCCCCGGAGTTGACCGGCCGGCCGTCGAGGACTCCGCCCCGGAGGCAGCGCTCCGGTCCGGCCTCCCCGCCCGCGCTCCGCGCCGCGGCACGGCCGCCGCGAAGCAGCCGACTCCGTGCGGGCGCGGCAGCGGCCGGCAAAGGCGCGCCGACTGCGGTATCCGCAACAAACGCCCGCCGAAGTTCTCGATTTCCCCCGCAGACGTGCGACCGCCGCCGCCCTACGTTCGTGAACCAGCTCACGCGGGCCCGTACTCCGCCCGCAAGGCACTCACCGGAGGTGTACGTGGCGACCGCACCAGTGTGGACTCCGACGCCGGAGGCGATCGAACGCAGCAGGCTCGCGGCGTTCCTCCGGCACACCGGGCACCGCGACCTCCCCGGGCTGGACCGGTGGGCCCGTGCGGATCCGGCGGCGTTCTGGGGCGAGGCCGCCCGCTGGCTCGACCTGGACTGGCAGCGCCGCCCGGACGCGGTGGTCGACGGTCTCCAACAGCCGCACCGCGCACGGTGGTTCCCCGGCGGGGCGCTTAACATCGCCGAGAACGCGCTGGACCGGTGGATTCGCCGCGGCGACGGCGACCGGGTCGCGCTGCGCTGGGAGACGGAGCAGGGCGACCACGGCGCCTGGACTTTCGCCGAACTCGCCGCCGAGACGGACCGGGTGGCCCGCGGGCTGCTGGACCGCGGTGTCGGCTTCGGCGACCGCGTCGGCATCCAGCTGCCGATGGTGCGCGAGTCCGTCGTAGCGGCCCTGGCCTGCGCCCGGATCGGGGCGATCACGGTGACGCTGTTCTCCGGGTTCGGCGAGTCCGCGGTCGCGGGCCGCCTCGCGGACTGCGGGGCCGTGGCGCTGATCTGCGCGGACGGCTTTCCCCGCAAGGGCCGTACGGTGCCGGTCCGGGAGATGGCGGCGCGCGTGGCCGCGCGTACGCCGTCCCTGCGGACGTGTGTCGTCGTGGAGTCGGGCGGAGCGGACGGCGCGTCCGGCGGTCCCGCGCTGCCCGGCGAAGTCCCGTGGCGGTCGCTGGGCGGCGACGGCCCGCGGGAGCCGCTGCCCGCGGCGCACTGCCCGACCGACCACCCGCTGATGATCGCCTACACCTCGGGCACGACCGGCCGCCCGAAGGGCATCGTGCTCGGGCACGCCGGGTTCGCGGTCAAGGCCGGTACGGACACGGCCTGGTGCTTCGACGTGGGCCCGCAGGACGTGAGTTCGTGGATCACCGACCCGGGCTGGATCATGAGCCCGATCACGGTGCTGGGCGGCCTGGTCGCGGGCAGCGCGGTGGCGGTGTACGGCGGCGCCGTGGACCATCCGGACCCGGGCCGGCTGTGGCGGTTCGCCGAGCGGGCCGGGGTGACGATGCTCGGGGTGTCCCCGACGCTGATCCGTACGCTGGCGCGGCACGGCGCGGAGCAGGCGGTGCCCGAACCGCCGGGCACGGTACGGGTGTTCGCGTCCAGCGGCGAGCCGTGGACGCCCGACGCGTTCGACTGGCTGTTCACGGCCGTCGGGCGGCGGCGCATCCCGGTCATCAACTACTCGGGCGGCACCGAGGTTTCCGGCGCGATCCTCAGCAACACGACGATGCAGCCCGTCGTTCCGTGCGGCTTCGCGGGCGCGCTGCCCGGCATGGGCGCCGAGGTCGCCGGGAGCGACGGACGCGCGGTCACCGGCGCCGTCGGCGAACTGGTGCTGCGCCGTCCCTCTCCCGGGATGCCGCTGGGCTTCTGGGGCGATCCGCAGCGGTACGTGGACACCTACTGGTCGCGCTGGCCGGGCACGTGGCTGCACGGCGACTTCGCCGAAGTGGACGGCGACGGCGTCTGGTTCATCCGCGGCAGGAGCGACGACACCATGAACGTCGCCGGGAAGCGGCTCGGGCCGGCGGAGATCGAGCAGGTCGTCGGCGAGCATCCGGGCGTGAGTGAGTCCGCCGCCTTCGGCACCCCGGACCCGGTCAAGGGCGAGGCGGTCGTGGTGCTGGTCGTGCCGACGGCGGCCGCCGCGCCGGACGGGCTCGCCGGCGAAGTGACCGCTCTCGTACGCGAACGGCTGGGAGCCGCGCTGAGCCCGCGGGCCGTGCACGCGGTGCCCCGGCTGCCGCGCACCCGCAGCGGCAAGATCCTGCGGCGCGTGATCCGCGCCGTGTACCTGGGCGAACCGCCCGGCGACCTCTCCTCGCTGGACGACCCGGGCGCGGTGGACGCGGTACGGGAGGTGCGATGAGCCTGCGCGGCGCGGCGGCCGTGGTCGGTGTGGCCGAGGTTCCGCCGAAACGTACGACGCCCGGGGTGTCGACCCTGGACATGATCGCCCGTACCGCGGCGGCGGCCGTGCGCGACGCGGGCCTCGAACCGGGCGCGGTCGACGGGCTGTTGGTCGGCCCGCAGGTCGGCGAGACGCCGCAGCACGTGCCGGCGACGGTCGCCGAATACCTGGGGCTGCGCCCGCGGTTCGCCGATCTGGTCGACCTGGGCGGTGCGACCGGCGCCGGCATGGTGTGGCGGGCGGCGGCGGCCGTGGCCGCGGGCATGTGCACGACGGCGCTGTGCGTCCTGGGCAACGTGCGCGGCGAGACGCAGCCGCGGTCCCCGAACCGCAACCCGATCCGCGAGTTCGACGTGCCGTACGGCGGCAGCGGCGCGAACCAGGCGTACGCCATGGTCGCCACCCGGCACATGGCCGAGTTCGGCACGACCGCCGAACAGCTCGCGCGGATCCCGGTGTTCGAGCGGGCCAACGCGCAGCTCAACCCGGACGCCGTGTTCCACGGGCGGCCGCTGACCGTCGCGGACGTGCTCGCCTCGCCGATGGTCGTGGAGCCGCTGCACCTGCTCGAAGCGGTGATGCCGTGCGGCGGCGGCGCCGCCGTCGTGGTCACCGGGGCGCGGCACGCCCGCCGGGCGCGGCACGCTCCGGTGCTGCTGCGCGGCGCCGGGGAGCGCGTCACGCACCGCGCGCTCAGCCAGGCGCCCGAGCTGACCACGTCTCCGCTGGCGGCGGCCATCGCGGACGCCTACACGATGGCCGGCGCCGGCCCCGGCGATCTGGATCTGCTGTCGCTGTACGACTGCTACTCGATCATGCTCGCGGTGACGCTGGAGGACGCGGGGCTGTGCCCGAAGGGCGCCGTGGGGCCGTGGCTCGCGGACCACGACTTCTCCCACCGCGGCGACCTGCCCTGCAATCCGCACGGCGGCCAACTCGCCTGCGGCCAGGCCGACTTGGCGGGCGGTATGGCGCATGTGGTGGAGGCCGTACGGCAGTTGCGCGGCACCGCGGGAGAGCGGCAGGTGCACGGGCCTTCCCTCGCGCTGGTGACCGGGAACGGCGCGACGATGAGCGAGGAGACCGCGCTGGTGCTGGAGGCCGCGTCATGACCGGCACGGACAGGGCGGGCGGCGCGAACGGCCCGGCCGGTAGGGGCGGTACGGGCGGTACGGGCAGTACGGGCGGTGCCTCGGTACCGGGTAAGCCCGGCAAACCCGGCCCCACTCCGGTGCCCGCCTCCGAGCCGTTCTGGGCGGCGGCCCGCCGCGGCGAGTTGCTGCTCCAGCGGTGCCGCGGCTGCGGACGGCACCAGCACTATCCGCGGGTGCTGTGCGCGCACTGCTGGTCCGAGGACCTGGAGTGGGTACGCGCCGGCGGCCGCGCCCGGGTGTGGACGTACACGGTGGTGCACCGGCCGGGGCATCCGGCCTGGGCGGAGGACGTGCCGTACCTGCTCGCGATCGTCGAACTCGCCGAAGGGCCGCGGCTGTTGACGAACCTGGTGCGCGTCGACCCGGCCGAGGCGTACGTCGGCATGGCCGTGCGGGCGGAGTTCGCGCCGCGCGGCGACACCGCGCTCGTGCGGTTCGCGCCCGACGTCTGACGCCGAACCGGTCCTGCCCGCACGCCAGTCGAGCCGTTCCCCCGCCTCCCCCGGCCCCGACCCCGACCGACACCGACCGACACCGCGCACCCGCGTCCGACGAGGTGACCATGGATGCTTCCGCCGCCGGTACCCGGCGCACAGCCCGCAACTCCCCCCGCACGGTGGCCGTCGCCAGCTTCGTCGGCACCGCGGTCGAGTGGTACGACTTCTACCTCTACGGCACCTCCGCGGCGCTGGTGTTCAACAAGCTGTTCTTCCCGTCGTTCTCGGCGCTGGCCGGCACGCTGCTGGCCCTGTCCACGTACACCGCGGGGTTCGTGGCGCGGCCGCTCGGCGGCGTCGTGATGGGGCACTTCGGCGACCGCATCGGGCGCAAGTCGATGCTCGTGCTGTCACTGGTGCTGATGGGCGCGGCCACCGCGCTGATCGGAGCGCTGCCCACGTACGCCGACGTCGGCGTGTGGGCGCCGGTCCTGCTGGTGCTGCTGCGCACCGTGCAGGGCTTCGGAGTCGGCGGCGAGTGGGGCGGCGCCGTACTCATGGCCGTCGAGCACGCTCCGCCGGGGCGGCGCGGCTTCTTCGGCGCCTGGCCGCAGGTCGGCGTGCCCGCCGGGCTGCTGCTCGCCAACGGCGCCTACATGGGCGCCACTTCGGCGCTCGGCACCGACGCGTTCCTCGCGTGGGGCTGGCGGCTGCCGTTCCTGTTCTCGGCACTGCTGGTCGCGCTGGGACTGCTGATCCGGCTGCGGATCGAGGAGTCGCCGGACTTCAGCCGGGTCGTGGCCTCCGGCGAGGTGCAGCGCTATCCGCTGCTGGACCTGCTGCGCGGGCAGTGGCGTGCGGTGCTGCTCGCGGCCGGTGTGAAGCTCTCGCAGAACGCGGTGTTCTACATCATCACCGTCTTCGTCCTCACGTACGCGACGACCGCACTCGGCGTCTCGCAGACGGTCGCGCTCGCCGGAGTGCTGATCGGCTCCGCGCTGAGCGTGGCCAACCTGCTGTTCTTCGGCTGGCTTTCGGACAAGATCGGCCGGCGCCGGGTCTACCTCGCCGGCGCCGTGCTGTCGCTGCTGTTCGCGTTCCCGTTCTTCTGGCTGCTGGACACGCGGGTGCCGGCGGTGATGTGGCTCGCGACCGTGCTCGGGCTCATCGCACACGACATGATGTACGGGCCGCAGGCCGCGTACTTCAGCGAACTCTTCGAGCCGCGCGTGCGCTACAGCGGCGCCTCGCTCGGCTACCAGGTCTCCTCGCTGCTCGCGGGCGGGCTGTCGCCGCTGATCGCGGTCGCCCTGCTGGGCTGGGCCGGCAACCACTTCTGGCCGATCGCCTGCTATCTCGTACTCGTCGGACTCATCAGTGCGCTCGCGACCTGGCTGGGCCCGGAGACGGCCGGCCGGAAAGCCGGAACGGGCGGCCGTGGCGCGGGCGTTGAGCCTGCGGCCGGCACCCGGGCGGGAGCCGGCTCCGGCTCAGACGGCGAGCTGACGCGGATCGGCGGTGCGCCCGATGGTCCCTGAACGCCGGTACGTACAGCTCGGGTTGATCGCACTGCTCCAAGTGCTCGGCATGGCCATGTGGTTCTCCGCGTCGGCTGTGCTGCCCGCGCTGCGTACGCAGTGGCACATCGGCGACCTGGCCGCCGTGTGGCTGACGACGTCGGTGCAGCTCGGGTTCGTCGCCGGCGCGGTCGTCTCCGCGGTGAGCAATCTCGCCGACCGGTTCCCGCCGCAGTACGTCGCAACCGCCGGAGCGCTCGGCGCGGCCGCCGCCACCGCGGCCGTACCGCTGACCGCGCACGGCCTGCCGGCCGCGATCGTCTGCCGGCTGTTCGTCGGCTTCTTCCTCGCCGGCGTCTATCCGGTCGGCATGAAGCTGATGGCCTCCTGGTTCGGCAGCACGGGCCGCGGCCTCGCGCTCGGCGTGCTGGTCGGCGCGCTCACCGTCGGCTCCGCGCTGCCCCAACTCATCAACGGGCTCGGCGGGTTGCCCTGGCAGGGAGTCCTGTACACCTCGGCCGCGATCGGGCTGGCCGCCGCGGTCCTCGCCGGCACCGTCGTACGCGCCGGGCCGCGGCTCGGCTCCGGAGCCGTCCGGCACCGGCCCCGCTACGTCCTCGACATGTTCCGCGAGCGCGGGCCGCTGCTCGCCAATCTCGGCTACTTCGGGCACATGTGGGAGCTGTACGCGGTGTGGACCTGGCTGCCCACGTTCCTCGCGCACGGGCAGCGCGCCGGCGTCACCACGGTCGGCGTCACCGCGTTCCTGACCATCGGCGGCGCCGGATTGCTCGGCTGCCTGCTCGGCGGACGGGCCGCGGACCGGTACGGGCGCGCGCCCGTCGCCGGCCTCGCGCTGCTCGTCAGCGGCGCCTGCTGTCTGCTCTCGCCGCTGTTCTACACGGCCAGTCGGCCGCTGCTCGCGGTGCTGCTGCTGGTGTGGGGCGCCGCCGTGATCGCGGACTCCGGAGTGTTCTCCACCGCGCTGAGCGAAGTCGCCGACCAGCGCTACGTGGGCACCGCGCTCACCGCACAGACCGCCATCGGCTTCCTGCTCACCGTGGTCACCATCAGCGTCGTACCCGTCGCGGCCCAACTCCTCGGCTGGCGCTACGCGTTCTGGGTCCTCGTACCCGGGCCGGCCGTCGGCGCGCTGGCCATGCGCGGGCTGCACGCCTTCCAGCGCACCCGCACACCCCGACCGTCCGCACGACACCAACCCACGGGAGGAACCCCATGACCGCATGCTGGCCGGGCGGCGCGCCCCAGAAGGGCGACAGCGCCGAGCTGTCGCGCGACGTCACCAGCCGCGACATCGAGTTGTTCACCGAGATCAGCGGCGACCGCAACCCGCTGCACTACGACGAGGACGCCGCGAAGAGCACCCGGTTCGGCGAGATCGTCGTGCAGGGCGGCATCACCAGCGCCGTGCTCAACGCCGTCGTCGCCGAGAAACTGCCCGGGCCGGGCAGCGTCTTCCTCAACACGACGTTCGACTTCAAGGCCCCGGTACGGCCCGGCGACACCATCACGGGCCGCGTCACCGTCACCGACGTACGCACCGACAAACCCATCACCACCCTGGAGACCACGGTGACCAGGTCGGACGGCACGGTGGCGCTCACCGGCACCGCCGTGTGCTACACGATGCCGCTGCCCGGAGCGCAGCCCGGAGCGGGCAGTTGAGCCCGCGCCCGGGCGACCGCGAGCCGGTACTCGTCGCCTCCGCCCGTACGCCCGTCGGCAGGCTCGGCGGCATGTTCCGGCACGTCGAGGCGGTGGACCTCGGCGCGGCCGCCGTCGCGGAAGCGCTCTCCCGGGCCGGCGACATCCGCCCGGAGCAGGTGCTGCTGGGCAACGTCGTCCAGGCCGGCAACGGGCAGAACCCGGCCCGAATCGCCGCCGCACGCGCGGGAGTCGAGCCCACCGTCCCGGCCGTGACGCTCAACGACGTGTGCCTCGCCAGCATGAGCGCCACCGCCTGGGCGGCCGCGCAGATCCGGCACGGCGAGCTGTCCGCCGCCGTCGTGGGCGGCTTCGAGTCGATGACCCGCGCACCCCACGGCGTACGCACCAGAGTCGCACCCCGCGTCGGCGACGCCGACCTCGTGGACCTGCTCGTACACGACGGACTCTGGTGCGGCCTGACCGAGCAAGGCATGGGCGCACTGTCGGACGCGGAGAACGCCCGCCTCGGCGTCTCCCGCGCGGACCAGGACGAGTTCGCGGTCCGCAGCCACCGCTGCGCGCACGCGGCGCAGACCTCCGGCACGCTCGCAGAGGAGATCGTGGGCGTCGCCGGAGTGCCGTCCACGGCCGACGAAGGCGTACGGCCCGACAGCGACCCCGCCCAACTCGCCCGGCTCGCGCCCGCGTTCACGCCCTCCGGCACGATCACCGCGGCCAACGCCTCGCAGATGTCCGACGCGGGAGCCGCCGGAGTCGTCACCTCGGCGGCGCGGGCGCGCGCGGCGGGATTCCGCACGGCCGTGCAGCTCGTCGACCGCGCCGTCGTCGCCGGCCCGGACGCCACCTTGCACCTGAAGCCCGCGCGGGCGGCGCGGGCGCTGCTGGAACGCAACGGGCTCGCCACCGCCGACGTCGAACTGTGGGAAATCAACGAGGCGTTCGCCGGAGTCGTGCTCGCCACAGTCCGCGACCTGGGCATCGACCTCGCCACGGTCAACACCTGCGGCGGCGCCATCGCCCTCGGCCACCCCCTCGGCGCCTCCGGCTTCCGCCTGCTGTCCACGCTCGCCCACCGCCTCGTACGCGGCGACGCCGAACTGGCCGTAGCCGCCATCTGCGGCGGCGGAGGCCAGGGCGAGGCGCTGCTGCTGCGCCGCGCGGAACTGGGGTGAGGGGGCGAACTGGCGTGAGGCGGCAGGCAGTCCAGGCGGGTCTTAGGCCGCTGCGGCGTCGAGCAGCGCGCTGACCTGGGGCACGTCCTGGAACTCTGCGAGGCGGGAGAGCACCACCCGCGAACGGTCCGCCGTCCGCGCGCTCGCCACGTCGGCGGACAGCGCCAGCATGCGTCCCGCCGTCGCGGCGGCCTCCTCCGGCTCGTTGGCGTCGGCGAGCGCGACCGCCAACCAGGAGAGGTAGAGGGCGAGTTCGCGTGCATGCGTGGCGTCGTACCGGTCCAGAACCCGGCGGAGCACGGGCACGGCACGCAGCGGCCGGTGCAGCTCCGTGTGCACGCGGGCCTCCATCACCTCGATCTCGTTCCGGTCGACCCAGTACAGGTAGCCGGGTTCGTCCTCCCCCGCGGGCCGGTCGATCGCCTCGCTCGCCTCGCCGAGTGCCCGCACGGCGAGCCGGATCTCGCCCGCCTGCGTGGCGGCCCACGCGACACGGTCCAGGTACAACGCACGGGCCCGGGGCGGAGCCTGGACGCCTGCCTGCTCAAGAGCCGTACGCGCCATCGTCAGCCCTGCACGTGAGTCCCCGGTGTTGGTGCGCTGGTACGCGAGTGACCCGAGCACATTGCCTACGAGCGTGGCGTCTCCGGCTTGGTGCGCGGCGCTGATGCCGAGCCGGTAGATCCGCTCCGCCTGCCGGTGCTCTCCGGCGTCACTCGCGATCCAGCCCGCGATCTGGGCCAGCTCACCGATCGAGACGAGCAGCGCGCGGCCGACCTCCTCCGTATAGCTGCCTTCCCTGAACAGGCGTACCGCGGAACGGAGTTCACGTACCGCGGGCCGGAGCAGATCGCCGCCCGCGATGACGTCGTCGGCGAGCCGGAGGCCGTGTACGCGCCGTTGCAGGTCTTCCGCTCCGTGCTCGCCGATGCGCCGGCCCTGGCGCGCCCGGAGCGGCGCCAGCGGATCCCCTGCGGGAAGGAAGTCCTCGATCCGCGCCTCGGCTTCGGGGGGCGGCGGCTGCCGGTCGCCGGAGGCGCGGAGGCTGTGAGCGAACAAGTCCCGCTCCTCCTCGTCGAGTTCGATGAGCGAGCCGTCCGCGCCGAGGAGAGTATCGAGGGCGTGCACCAGGGCCGCGGAGGGTTCCTGTCGCCCGTTGAGCACCCGCGAGACGTAGGCGTGGTCGTAGTTGAGAGCCCGGGCCGCCGCCCGCACGCTGAATCCCTTCTCATGGAGTCGTGCGGCGGCTGCTTCGCGGAAGCCGTCCATGCCCATGCGCCAAGAGTAAGCCCGCGGCGGGGAGTTGCTGTCACCGCGCAGTCACCACGTCACCACTCGTGACGGCCGGGTGTGCTCGCGAAGGTGGAGACATGACATCTCAGAAGTTCACCGCGTCCGTGGCCGGTCGGGCCGCCTCGCCGAGCCGGCCGCCGCGCCTCGCCACTTGGCTCAGCGAGGCGGGACGGCCGACGTTTCTCTCGACTGTGCCGGGAGGCTTTCTCGATTCCTTCGCCGACCGTGTGGAGAGTGAACAACTCGCCTGGGCGGGCGGGGCGTTGGCCGACCTCGAGCGGATCGATCCGACCAGTGGCAGCGTGTCCCGGAGCGAGTCGGTGACTCATCTGGCTCGTGCGGCTGTCGCAGCCGAGACGGCGGTGCGGGTGGCGGAGAGCCGCGGTCGACGCCTGGCACAGCGGGAGTCCGACGATGCCGCGGGATGAGGAGCACGAGCACACGCGGACGGGACGGAGCACGATGACGGTACGCGTCTCGCGGGACTCGGGCCGCACCTGGGAAGCGCAGATCCAATACCTGCTGGGCGCGGCCGACCTCCCCAACCCGGTTCTGTGGGACAGCGTTTCAAGCTATCCGGCTTGCCGCTGTCCACGGTGCCGCCCGGATCAGCCCGGGGCCTGAAACGCAAGCGCCGGCCAACGGGCCGCGTACGGGCAGGGGTTGGCCTGCCGGGCTGCTGTGGGTCGGCCGCACTGCCCGGGGGGCGGGAGCGTCGACTCCGCAGTCGCGCGGTACTCCGGAGAAGGTCAGACACCCCGCGGGCCCGTACCCCCGCCCGGAGGGGTACGGGCCCGCGTAGGCGTGCCGTGCCGTGCCGTCAACTCGCCCTGGACAGGGGGAAAGCCACCAGGCCGGATCCCGCCGGATCCCGCCGGATCCCGCCGGAGCCGGTCAGCCCGCGGAGCCGCAGGCGTCCGCGGACGCGCCCGTGCCGCCGAGGTCGCGCCAGGGTGTCCAGGTGCCGGGGGCGCCGGGGCGCTCGGTGCGTGCGGAGACGCCCGCGGGCTGCCGGAGCGCGAGGACGGTCAGCCGGCCGTCCGCCTGTGCGCCCGGGGACGGAGTGCAGCGGGTGGCGGCGCCGAAGTCCCGCCACTTGCCCCAGGATCCGCCCGGCGCGGTCTGCCGCCGGTAGCTCGTGTACTCGTCTCCGGCGCCGGCCGAGAACGCCGCCAGCCGGCCCTTCGCGTCGCGTACCACGGCGGGTGTCTCGGCCGCCCAGCCGCCGAAGTGGTGCCACTTGCCCCAGGATCCGCCCGGCGCGGTCTGCCTGCGGTGCACGATCTCGCCGCCGTACGTGCCGAGCATGAACACCTCCAGCCGTCCCTTGCCGTCCTTCACCACCGCGGGACGTCCGCCGGACGGTCCGCCGAACTTCCGCCACGGGCCCCAACTGCCGCCCGGCGTGCGCTGCGTGCGGTACGAGAGCCGTGCGCCTCCGCGCTCGACGGCGAACACCGCCAGCCGGCCCTTCGCGTCCGCCGCCACCGCGGGCGGGTTCGCGGCCGGTCCGCCGAACCGCCGCTGCGGGCCCCAACCGCCGCCCGGCGTGCGCTGTTCGCGGTGGGTCACCGCGGTGCCGGCCGGGGTCAGCCCGAACAGTTCCAGGCGTCCGTCGGCGTCCCGTACGACGTGCGGGGCGCCGCCCGCGCGGCCGCCGAGCGGGCGCCACGGGCCCCACGAGCCGAGTCCGCCGTGGCCGCGCGAGGTGTGCTGGCGGCGGTGGAGGAGGGTGCCGTCGTCGGCGGTGGCGAAGAGTTCCAGGTGTCCGCGCGCGGACACGGCGCCGGTGGGCACCACCGCGGGCGCGCGCCCGGCACCCCCGGTTGCGGCGCCCGTACCGCCGAAGCGCTGCCACTCGCCCCAGGGCCCGTTCGCCGTACGCTGCGCCCGGTGCCGCAGCCCGTCCGGGCCCAACGCGAAGGCGTGCAGCCGGCCTTGGCCGTCGCGCAGCAGGCCCGGGTTGCGGTCGGTGTGCCACAGCGGCGGCGTACGGCGCCAGTGCAGCGGCGCTAGATACAGCCCGCCCTGGAACCAGCCGGTGTGCGTCACCCACCAGCGTCCGCGGTCCCGCACCACCTCGGGCGCGTGGGCCCGCAGGTGCCCGGCGTAGCCGGCGAGCGTGAAGTGCCGCGGATCCTTGCTGCGGAAGACGTCGGTGCCCGTGTAGCCGGAGCCGCGCGGCCCGGTGAACAGGTACCACCGGCCTTTGCGGTGCACCACGTACGGGGACTCGGTGACCGGCGCCGAACTGTCCTTCGTGGTGCGGTCGGTGAAGGCGGTGTGCCGGCCGCGCCAGTGCACGAGGTCGTCGCTGGTGCGGTAGGCGATGACGTGGTGGCCGCCGTCGCGCTTCGCGGTGGCGGTGTAGTACATCACCCAGCGCCCGCCGATCCTGGTGACGAACGGGTCGCGGGCCACCCAGCCGTCCCGGAACAGCGTCCCGGACGGCAGCCGCTTCCAGTGGTAGAGGTCCTTGGACGTGGCGAGGTTGATCGCCGCGTTCCGGTCGCCGCCGCCGCCCGAGTAGAACATGTAGTACGTGCCGGCGTGCTCGATGACGTGCGGCGCCCACAGGTGGTCCTCGCCGTAGGACGGGTCGGTGCGCAGTGCCGGACTCCGCGTCGTCCAGGGGCCGTTGAGGCTCGGCGCGGTGGCGTGCGCGAGCGAGTCCTCCTTCGCGGAGTCGGGCACGGAGTTGCGCGCCGGCTTGTCGCCGGTGATGCCGAACATGTGCCAGAGCCCGTCCCGGCCCTTGATCACGGTGTGGTCGTTGAGATAGCGGGCGGGCTGCTCGCGCCCGGTGTCGTACACCTTGCGGAACGCTCCCGCGCCCACCCAGTCGTCGGTGCCCGCGCGGTGCCGGCCGGCCTTGTCGGCGGCCGCCGCGGCGGCCGCCGAACCGGGCGCCGCGGTGCGTGCCGAGGTGGGCGCCGCGGTGGCGTGCGCGCCGGCCGCGAGGCCGGGTGCGGTCACCAACACCCCGGCGGCCAGGGCCAGTACGGGCGCGGTGCGGGCGGCCCGTGCGAGACGGGCGAGGGGCCGAAGGGGCCGTCTCGGGACGTGCGTCTGTCTGTGCGGCTCCATGCCGGTTCCTCCCCGTTCCCGGTCACCCGTGTGTGAAATCGTTTTCGTGGATTCGTGGACTGCAAGCTAGGCCCACCCGGAGAACCGGTCAAGACGTCGGCAGCGCACTTCCGCCGCCCGGCCCCGCCGCCGGACAGCGGGGCTCGGCAGCAACTACGGGGCGGCGTACGGCAGTTGGGCGAGGCAGGGGCGAGGTACGCGCGCCGGGTGCCAACGGCCGAGCGGCAAGAGGGACAGTCGGCCCGACACACACCACTGACCACCGGGCGCGCGGCCGGCGAAGCCGGCGCGACGCGGGGCGCACGTGACTCCCCCTCCCTCCGGAGTCACGTGCCCTCCCCCTCGCAACTCCCGGACAGCCGCGGCGGGTTGACCGGGAGCGTCCATCCAACCGGACGGCCGCGCGGCCGGCGAGGAGGTTCGACGCAGCTCGAAACCGGCAGTTGAGGCGCGGCCCTCCGGCCCGGTTCCGGCGGCGCGCGACGAGCGGG
>Ga0164243_10008664_pt1 | contig 14960 bp, 11 predicted proteins | sample OricompcompostOP_FD_108781 | JGI IMG/M metagenome (GOLD analysis project Ga0164243, IMG submission 108781) | Organic Plus compost microbial communities from Emeryville, California, USA - Original compost - Organic plus compost (OP) | ecosystem: Engineered > Solid waste > Mixed feedstock >... | reverse complement strand
TTACGCTGGGCATGTCGGTGCTGCCCGAAGAAATTCCGGTTGCATTTACCACCTTCATGGCATTGGGTGCCTGGAAACTGATGCAACAGGGCATCATCATCAAGCGAAGCAGCATCGTGGAAACCTTGGGCAGCACCACCGTGATCTGCACAGACAAAACCGGCACCATTACCGAAAACTCGATGCAGCTGATCAACCTGTATGATTTCCGGACGGACAAGACTTACGACACGCCATCCTTCGGCGATCCGGAGCTGTCGACCCTCATCAGCTATGCCATGTGGAGCAGCGAACCGGCACCGTTTGACCCCATGGAGAAAACGCTGCATAACGTCTATGGGCAGACGCAGTCGAACGACCTGCGCGGCGGCTACCGTATGTTTCATGAATATCCCCTCGAAGGGAAACCGCCGATGATGACACACCTCTTCCAGGATGCCAACAACAACCGGATCATTGCCGCCAAAGGTGCCCCGGAAGCCATCCTCAGCGTGTCCCAGCTATCGGCCGATGAAAAAGAACGGGTGCGGGACCGGATCAAAACATTTGCCCGGCAGGGGTACCGCATACTCGGCGTGGCCAAATCTGCATTCGAAGGGGATGACTTCCCCGAAAAACAGCAGGATTTCCTGTTTGAATTCCTGGGACTGACGGTCTTCTACGACCCGCCCAAGAAAGGCATCAAAGACGTGTTTCGACGGATTTACGACGCCGGGATCGCCGTCAAAGTCATCACCGGTGACAATGCCGATACTACGAACGCCATTGCCGCCCAGGCAGGCATCAGCAATAACGCTCCGCCCGTAAACGGCAGCGAGCTCATCCACCATTCGGAAGAAGAGCTGATGCAACTTGCCTCGCGCACCACGTTGTTTACGCGGATGTTTCCCGAAGCCAAGCTCGCCGTGGTGAACGCGTTGAAAAAACGCGGCGAAGTGGTGGCTATGCTGGGCGACGGCGTGAACGACGGCCCGGCCCTGAAAGCCGCCCACATCGGGGTGGCCATGGGCAATAAGGGGACGGAAATCGCCAAATCGGCCGCTGCGCTCGTAATTACCAACGACGATCTGGAAAAGCTGGTCACGGGCATTGCCGCCGGAAGACGCATTTATACCAACATCAAAAAAGCCGTCCAATACATCATTTCCATCCACATTCCCATTATCCTGACCGTTTCGTTGCCCCTGTTTCTGGGCTGGGTATTCCCGCAGATCTTCACCCCTGTCCATGTCATTTTCCTGGAGTTGGTGATGGGGCCTACCTGTTCCATCGTTTACGAGAACGAACCCATGGAGCGGAATACGATGCAGCGGCCACCGCGGATCATGACCGATACGTTTCTGAACGGACGGGAACTGCTCATCAGCATCGTCCAGGGGCTGGTGATTACGGCCGGTGTGCTGGTTGCCTACCAGCTGGCTGTTCAGGCCGGTGACAGCGAAGAAAAAACGAGAACGATGGTGTTTACCACGCTGATTTTTGCCAACATCCTGTTGAGTTTTGCCAACCGCTCGTTCTACTACAGCATTTTTGAGCGCTTCAGGAGCCGGAACCCCCTGCTCTCCGGCATTACGGTGCTGGTGCTGGTCATACTGTTCGCCATCCTCTACGTAGCTCCGTTGTCCCGATTTTTTGACGTGACCTCCCTTCGTGCCTCCGAACTGGGGATTTGCCTGGTCCTAGCCACGGTTTCCGTCATGTGGTTCGAGGTTTATAAATGGCTCCGCAGGAAAAGAAACACCTTGTCCGCACAAGCCGGGCAGGCACATGACGGCTCCCGGGAAGGGCTATAACCGGATAACCGCCCGCAGGCGAAGCACAGCACCGTCGTACCAACGAGCGGCTCACCGTCCTCTATCGGCTTGCCGGCATCATCCACCCTACCCCTGCAGAACGGGCAGCATACCTCATCGTCTTGTGTGTCCATAACGCGGTTCTTCTTCCAAAACCAGCCTTTTGGTTGGCGCGACACCAAAACTAATACTAATTTTTTTAGCCCGCAAGATTTATTGAAAATTTTGGGGACGCTTCTAAAGAGTTTTCTTAAAGTTTACGTGCAGCACTTGCAAGTATCGATCATAGGTAGAACGCCAATTTCCGGCCTTCGGTTGAACGCTGTAACCAAAACAGTGCTTTGGCTTTGAGTTGCCGGACGCGTTCGGTCGTCAAACCCAATCGCTGACTGATTTCCATGAGGTTCTTCGGTTCGATTCCACCCAGTCCGAAAAAAAGTTCCAGGACCAATTGCTCGCGTTTGGGAAGATGGCGGATCGCATCTCTGACCACAATTTCCAACGATTCGCGCATAGCCTCATGATCCGTCGGAGCGCCGCCGTCATATAAGGTATCCAGCAGGTTGCTCTCCGATGAATGCGAAAAAGGCGCATCAACCGATACCTGGGATTCGCCGTTCAACAACGTGCGCCCAAGCTTGGCGGGCGAAACATCCAGAACCTCGGCCAGCTCCTCTACCGTCGGCTCGCGCTCCAGTTGCTGCTCCAAGGTTGATTGTGTCCGCTTCACTTTGACAATGTCTGCGATTTGGTTGAAGGGCAGGCGCACCGTGCGTGATTGCGTGGAAATGGCCGACATGATACTTTGCCTGATCCACCACACCGCATAGGAAATAAACTTGAATCCACGCGTTTCATCAAATCGTTTGGCAGCCGTAACCAGCCCCAGATTTCCTTCGTTAATCAGGTCTTCCAGCACCAAACCCTGATGTTGGTATTGTTTGGCTACGGAAATCACGAACCGGAGGTTTCCATTGACCAACCGGTTTAACGCCACGGCATCTCCCGCCCGTATCCGGACGGCCAAATCTACCTCATCCTCAGCAGTAAGCATCTCATATTTACTGATTTCGAATAAATAGCTGCTCAGGGATCGGTTTGTGCGGTTGGTAATCGATTCGGATATTTTCAGTTGTCTCATGTGCTGCTTATGTGGAGGAAATTCCGTAAATGTAGTCAATAAACCGCATAGATTAGTTAATATCGGAATAATAACGTACCTTTGTCCTATCCTCTCTGACCATCCGTGTCCAACAGGATGCCCGTGTTGTTAAGCATTCAATACGTTAAAAAAACGATTAATTGCCAGGACATCTTTTCATTTTCCGAGCCGCTATCATCGGCCTTGGAAAACGCGGGGTACAATTTTTAACGAATAATACTTCTCAATGGCTGAAACATATAGTAAGAAAGAACGAAACAAAAAGAAGCTGCAAAAACGGAAAGAAAAGGAGCAGCGCCGGGACGAAAAACGTTTCGAGACCTCAAAAAGCGGCAGGAAACTAGAAGACATGATCGCCTATGTGGATGAAAACGGCAATCTTTCCAGTACACCTCCGGACGAGCGCAAAGTCAGCCGCATCGCGCTGGAAGACATTGCCATTGCCACCCCGAAAAGCGAGGCGGCAGATCCCGCTGCGCTGCCAACCGGCACCATCAGTTATTACGATGCATCAAAAGGCTACGGGTTTATCACCAATTCGCGGAACCAGGAACGCATTTTCGTACACCGCACCCAACTGGCCGATCCGTCGATCGTGTTAGCTACCGGCGACAAAGTCGAATACCAAGCCGCCAGGGGCCCCCGCGGAATGCAGGCAGAGCTCGTACGCAAGATTTAGGTTCCGGCAACGGATCAGGCACAAAAAACCATCCGGTAACGCATACCGGATGGCAATACAATCTTCAAATGAACCTCCTCATTCTCAGGGACACGGTCCTTCAACCCTGAAGAATGAACAAACGCTTCCCGTCCGCTGTTACCGGAGGTGCACAAAGGCCACTATAATTTCTTGATTTTCAATTTATTTTTAAAGAGCAAAAACTTAGATTTGTGAAAATAAACTTTTAGTTAACATTCCCTTAATTACAGAAATTTACGTTTGCTGCAATTTAGTCGACGACGATGGCGGAACCGGGCGATGAATTCCTTATAAAACGAATAAAAGCGAACGATCAGAAAGCGCTCGAGCTTCTTTTCGAAAAATATTATTTTTCCCTATGCCATTTTGCGAAATCGTTCGTCGTCAGCACCGATCTTTCCGAGGAAATTGTGTCGGACGTATTCCTGAAGCTCTGGCTCAACCGCGAAAAAATCGAGATCAGGAGCAGCCTGAAAGCCTACCTTTTCATTGCCATCAAAAACCAGGCGCTCAACCTTCTTAAAAAGAACCATTTTCCATTTGAAAACCTGGATCACACCGAAGCGCATCACCTTCTGGCAGAAAATTCAACCGAATTGCCGGTTACCTATGCCGAAACCGAAAAAGAACTATTGGCCATCATCGACCAGCTCCCGCCCCAGCGCAGAACCATTTTTAAATTGAACCGCATTGAGGGCCTCATGTACAAGGAGATTGCCGAAGTGCTCTCTATTTCGGTCAATACCGTACAAAAACAAATGGTCGAAGCCATCAAATACGTGTCGAAATACAAATCGCAATTTTATCAGCTCTGTATCAACGGCCTTACACTGATCACCTTCCTCCTCGCCTAGCGAAACGCTGGCCTTTACAGAAACCCCATCTATTGTTAACAAAAATTTAACCGCTACCAATGGTAGGTAAGGGTAAGAAAAAGTGTCATGTCCTTGAAAACCCATTCATACGCTAACAATGGACAAAAGCACCTTTTTCGAATTAGCCACCAAAATATTGGCCGGGGAAGCCTCAGCAGCGGAACAAGAAAAATTCGACGTCTATCTGCGCAACGAGGAATACCTGCAACTCTATGACTGGTTGCGCGAAGAGTGGCAAAAAGAGCTTAAATACAAGTCGGGCGAATTCGATCTGGAAAGAGGGCTTCGCAAACTGCGGTCCAAAATCACCGATGCAACCGACGCGGATACCCGGCAACGATCGTCCATTCTATCCCTGAAACGTGTCCTACGGATTGCCGCAAGTTTGCTCGTGCTGGTTAGCATCTCCATTTTCATCTACCGGCTGCATGCGCCCCACAACGTGCCACAACAGACCGACAGGATCACGGTATCCGCCCAACGGGGCGAGCGGAAGACCTTTCAACTGCCGGATGGATCAACCGTGTCGCTCAATTCGGGTGCAACCATCCAGTATCCCGCGGCGTTTTCCGGAGATATCCGGCAAATCCACTTAACCGGCGAAGCCTTTTTTGACGTAACAACCGATAAAAAAAGACCTTTTGTCGTCACAGCCGGCGGGTTCGAAACTACGGTACTGGGTACTTCGTTTGATATAAACCACCAAGCGGGAAGGTTCTCCGTAACCGTCGAGACAGGCAGGGTCCGGGTGGCGAAAGCCGGTCGCAACGAGGGGGTCATCCTCGAAAAAGACCAACAAGCCACCTTCGATTCCTCCACGGATCGCTTCCGCAAGACCGCAGTAGTTACAGCAAAATACACCGATTGGAAAGACCATACCCTCCGGTTTGACGAAATCACCGTCGGCGAAGCCTTCGAAAAAATCGAAACCTGGTACAATGTGACGATCCAATGCGATTCAGCCGCACTGCTCAACCGCACGATCAAAGGAACCTACCACAACGAACCGTTGCAAAACGTGTTGGATGACCTGGCTTTTATGATCGGCATCACGTACACGTACCAAAGCGCAGACACACTCATTATCCGTTAACCTAACAGACGCTATATGGAAAAATAAACACCGCCGAAAAAAAGAAAACCGGAACTGCTGGTACCAGTTCCGGCATTAAAGAATCAACGTTTTAAAAATCCTCTTTAATTATCGCAAAATAATGAAATTAATTCGACTTTCCACCCTTGCCTTTCTCCTGCTACTCGTAGGGGGCCTAACCCCCAGGGATGTCTATGCGCAAAATGAGCACAGCCCGACGGTGACGCTTAGCGTCACCAATATCACGCTGGATCAGCTTTTTAAAAAGCTTGAAGAAACCAGCGGCTATCAATTCCGGTATACCGACGAGGTAATCCATGCCAAGCGGCTATACACCTATGATTTTACCGACGAAAAACTCAGCAACGTACTCAATCAGATCGCAAAAGACAGCGGCCTGGACTACAAGATCCAGGGAAAAAACATCACCCTCAGAAAAAGCGAAAAGAAAAAGGTGGAAGGTAAGGTTACCAACGCCGAAGGAGCGCCATTAATGGGGGTATCGGTGACGGTCAAGGGTACGGCAAATACCGCTTCGACCAATGCCGACGGTGTCTATTCGATTACCGCCCAACAGGGAGCCATCCTGCAGTTCTCATCCGTGGGCATGGAAACACTGGAAATAGCCTATACCGGCCAGCCCCGCCTGGATGCGGTTATGACTGAGGACGCGGTGGGACTGGAAGAGGTGGTCGTGGTGGGATATGGCACGCAAAAGAAACGGGACATCACCGGAACGGTTGCTTCGCTTCCGATGGAACGGCTGGAAATGGCGCCAAACGTCAATCTTACCCAAGCCATACAAGGCGCCATCCCCGGGGTACAGGTATCCACGTCGTCAGCCGGGGCCGCAGCCTCGCAGTCCATCATGGTGCGGGGCCGGAACTCCATAAAAGCCAGCACTTCCCCATTGGTGGTCATTGATGGGATTGCCGGCGGACTTGCCGACGTCAACCCGAACGACGTAGCTTCCATCGAGGTATTGAAAGATGCTTCGGCTGCCGCAATTTACGGATCCAGGGGGAGCAACGGCGTCATTCTCGTCACCACAAAGTCGGGAAAGGGCGGAAACACCCGGATCCGGTATAACGGCTATTATTCCATGCAGCGGTTTGCCAACCTACCGGACATCATGAACGGAGAAGAATTCTACCGTTTCAAAATGGAACGGAATCCCGAAGCCTTCACCTCTTCGGAACTGGACATCTACGAATCGGGGGAATGGGTCGATTGGCTGGACCTGGCGCTGCGCGATGGAAAAAGCACGCAGCACAATCTTTCTTTTTCCGGTGGATTCAAGGAGACGCAATATTACATTTCCGCCGGGGTGACGGATGTAACCGGGCTGGCCGTCAATGACGATTACCTGAAACTGACCTCCCGGATCAACGTGGATACCAAATTCAAGAACTGGCTGACCGTGGGTACCCGCACCCAGCTTGCCTACACCGATGCCGGGGGGATTGCACCTACCTGGGATGGCGATCAGGGTGTATTCTGGATGAACCCCTTTACAAAAGCATACGACGAAAATGGCGAACTGACCATCTACCCATGGCCTGAAGACACCTACTTCCGCAATCCGCTGATGGGAACACTTGCCGAGAACATTGACGAATCGTACCAGATGGTATCCAATAACTATGCGGTTGTCGACTTTCCGTTTGTGCAGGGACTGCAATACCGAGTCAATGCGGGAATCCGGTTGGGTTTCTCCAACGACGCCACCTATTACGGTCGTAATACGCAGCGCGGACTTTCCAACAGCGGCGATGCCGCAACGAGCCGGGGATTGTCCCGGAATGTGGTGATCGAAAATATCATCAATTATAACCGGGAATTTGGCAAGCACAGTGTTTTCGCTACCGGACTTTACAGCTTTGAAAACTCCCGAAGCAACACCAACAGTGTGGACGCGCAAGGCTTTCCCAACGATTTCCTGACCTGGTATTCCGCACCGCAGGCCGAGCTGGTCGTCCCCGGGTTTTCAAATACCGAAACCTCGCTGTTGTCAAGCATGCTGCGCATCAATTATGCCTACGATAGCCGGTATCTGCTTACGCTGACCGGACGCAATGACGGCTATTCCGGGTTTGGGGCGAAAACAAAATGGGGTTTCTTTCCTTCACTGGCTGTTGGCTGGAATATTTCCCGGGAAGACTTCTTCGGGTGGAACGACGTAGTCAATGAGCTGAAACTACGGGCTTCGCTGGGGCTCAGTGGAAACCAGGCGATTTCGGCCTATGAGACCATTTCCCGTCTCTCTTCCGAGGATATCGTCGCCGGGTCAACTACGCTGCCGGGATACGTCCCCAGCAAACTGGGACAGGACGACCTCGGTTGGGAGACCACAAGAACGTTGAACCTGGGCCTCGATTTCGGGATCCTGAACAACCGGATTATCGGAGATGTTAATTTTTACAAGTCGAACACCTTCGACCTGCTCCTTGACCGGACCATCTCCCCCATATACGGCGTAAGCTCCATCACCCAGAACATCGGGCAAACGGAAAACAAGGGACTGGAAGTATCGTTTACCTCCCGGAACCTAACCACGGAGAATTTCCAATGGGAAACTACCGGAAATATCTCTTTTGTAAAGAACAAAATCGTTTCCCTCTACGGGATGCTGGATGAAAACGGAAATGAAATCGACGATGTTGCCAGCACGTGGTTTATCGGAAAGCCCATTTTGGTGAATTACGGCTATAAATGGGACGGTGTCTGGCAATTGGACGAAGCCGAAGAAGCCAAGGCTTATGGAACCCAACCGGGATACATCAAAATCAAAGACGTCAGCGGGCCCGATGGCGTACCGGACGGTGTGCTTTCGCCCGATTACGACCGGGTCATTATCGGGCAGCGGGATCCGAAATATATCTGGGGGATGAACAATACGTTCTCTTATAAAAACCTGACATTGAATGTGTTTATCCACGGCGTTCATGGCGTCACCAAAAACAACACCCTACTGAACGATACGGACGTGGATCAAGCCGTTCGGATGACCACCACCAAAAAGAACTGGTGGCGGCCGGATAATCCGACAAACGAATGGTACATGAACGCATGGAATGCCAACCTTCAGGACGGGAAAAGCGCAGCTCCGTATGAACAAGCAGGCTTTGTCCGTATCAAGGACGTTTCAATCGCGTACGATTTCGCGAAAAGCTTTTTGTCGCGTTACGGAATCGGCAAATGCCAGCTTTACCTTACCGGCAGGAATCTCTTTACCCTCACCCGATTCGGCGGGATGGACCCCGAATTGAACGGACAGCGGAACATTCCGCTGCAAAAGGAGTATGTGATCGGCTTAAATCTTGATTTTTAATTGTAAACGCTTCATACGATAGCTCATGAAAAAGTTGCTAAATATTGTCGTTATTTCGACGGTCCTAGGGCTTACCGCCGGCTGCTCGCAGGGTTGGCTGGACGAAACGCCACCCCATTTGATCACCGCTGAAACCCTATATACAAATCTGGATGGATTCGAAGCAGGCCTGAATGGGCTATATTCACTGGTCAGGCGGGAAAGGGAAGCCGTTGACGGCGGCAGCAATAACCTGACTGCGATGATTGCGACGGTAGGAACGGACAATCTGGTCGCCCACAACTCCGCTTATATCGGCTCAATCACGCAAAATTGGAAAAGCCTGAACGTTTCCACCAACTCCGGCCTTTCAGGTGTTTTCCTGTGGTTATACAAAATAGTCAATGCCGCCAATACCGTTATTAACCGCGCAGAAAACGGCGAAGGAATCGACTGGACCGGTGGCGGAGCAACCCCCGAACAGAACAAAAACCGGGTCATTGCAGAAGCCAAGGCATTGCGCGCATGGGCATACCGGCACTTAACGTTTTGCTGGGGCGATGTACCCCTGTCGCTGGAAGAAGCCCAGGGATCTGATATAAAAACGGACTGGGAACGTACGCCCCGGGCCGAAGTCCGCAACCAGATGAAAGCAGACTGGCTGTTTGCCGAGCAATACCTATCCGCAGAACCTGCCATACGCGGAAAAATCAGTAAAGGCGCTGTCCAGCATTATCTTTCCGAATTATACCTGACGATAGGCAAGCCCGACAGCGCCTTGTATTGGGCCGACCAGTGCATCAACACCCCGGCATACCGACTGGTCACCGAAAGGTATGGGGTGAGAAGCACGGAACCCGGTTCCGCTTTCATGGATATGTTTTATGAAGGCAACTCGAACCGCGAGGAAGGCAATACCGAAGCCCTTTGGGTATGGCAGTGGGAGTATAACGTGGTAGGAGGCGGCGGGAGCCTGATGCGAAGGGAATACAGCAACACCAATTTCAACAACCAAATCAAAATCGGCGGCATCGCGCCGCTGCAATACACCGTGGAGCGGGGTGGCCGCGGAATCGCACGAGCCCTTCCGTCGCAATGGGCCATCAATCTGTACGAACCCGGTGACGTCCGCGGTTCCAACGACGCCATACGCAAGTATTATATCCTGAAGGATGCCATACAGAACGCGCCCGGCGAGGCCGACAGATTACCTTCCGGATACAACTACGGAGATACCGTCAAGTTGGATTGGTCGGAAGATCTGGTGTATACCACCAAGAGTTCCCGCAACGACTGGCCGTTTATCCGGAAATGGGATAACACCATTTCCGCCGACCTGCAAGCAACTTTACAGTATAACGACCAGGTTTATCTCCGGTTGGCTGAGACCTACCTGCTCAAAGCAGAGGCCCAGTTTAAACTGGGCGACAACACCGGGGCCGCAGAAACCATCAACATCATCCGGAGAAGAGCGCAGGCCCACGAAATATCGGCCGCCGATGTTACCCTGGATTTCATCCTGGACGAGCGCTCGCGGGAATTGATCACGGAAGAGCACCGGCGTTATACCCTGATCCGGACGGGAAAATGGCTGGAGCGGGTGCAAGCCCACAACTTTGCCGGCGGAAACCAGACTGCCGCAGCGCGGGATACGCTGTATCCGATCCCCCAGGTTGTTATCGATGCCAACCTGACGAAAGAAATGCCACAGAACCCAGGTTTTTAGTCATGAAACGTAACCATATAATCCTATCCGTCACGATCTGCCTGCTGGCGTTCGGCCTCCGTACGGCAGCCAACCAGATTGTGTATCCCTGGCGTGCCTGCCCGGCGATTGCACCCGTAGGCAAATCCATCGACATTCTCTATGACAACCCGGCCGCACTGCCGGTAGACTCGGTCATCCTCTCCGGACCCTATAACCGGGTGGTCCTTTCCGCAGACACCGTCCAACGCGGGCGGTTCGAATACGATTCCTTCACCCAAGCAGCGGTCGGTACGCTGATCAGGATTACGATACCCGAGGACACGCCCGAAGAACTGTACGACCTGATTGTCAAAAGCGGGGATGAAACCAACGTCTCCCGGCGGTCGGTCAAGGTGCTCAAAGCCTTCCGCAACCCGCATCGCTTCATCCACATCAGCGATCCGCACATGTCGCGGCAATGGGTCGGCACGCCGGAAAATGGATACGCCAAGGAACTGGAACTGCTCGATCGGTTTATCGAGGTGGCCAACATCATCCATCCCGAATACGTCATCGTCACCGGCGACATCATCCACGATTATACCCGTTTCGATGCCGACTCATTGGGCTGGGGCGGTGTCGTACGCTCCGGATTTAACCATCCGCCGCTGGCGGAAGAGAAATACAAGAATTTCTTTGAGGGAGCCCACGGATTTTCGGGCGTTTACGGATTCGATGCCCCGGTGTTCTCCATTCCCGGCAATCACGATTTCTACGGCCACAAGGCCGATGACTACCCCGCCAAGGCGGCCCAGTGGAATCGGTTGATGGGCAAGCGTGTGTACGGCTTTTCCTACCTCGATACGCGCATCGTCGGCTCCGACGACTACCTGGGCGATCCCGTTGTCGACATCCCTGATCACGCGCCCATGTCGGGACTGCAGGGAAAACTGCTGGATAGCTTCCTGAATGCCGAAGGACCCGGCAAGGTGCGTATCATGGCGCAGCACCGCCCCGACCGCGTGGACACCGCGTTCCTGGACCGCCACCGGATCAACATCCTGCTCAATGGGCACAGCCACCGGCCCCACGAATCGCTTGTCGGCACCACACCCACGCTCAACATCCGGCCAGGTGCCGTCTGCCGGAGCGGGGAAATCGCCAACTGGGAAAAAATATTAGGTTTCTTTCGCCTGTTCACAGTCGACGGCGATACGTTTCACCATACGCCGCCCCTCCGATTCTGCGAAAACCCGACCGCGCCCTACGACCAGCTTCTGCTGAATTTGACGCTGGAATTCAGCGAGGACAATACCGGGCGGTCTGCCGTCAACGAAGCGGTGCTAACCAACCGGTTTGACCTGGATCTGCCCGGTTGCCACATTCGGTTTGTGATGCCCAAAAACAAAGACGGGTATCGCGTGTCGGGCGGTGAGGTTTATCAAACCATCGAAAATTCGCGCGTCGTGGTGCTGGACGTCCGTGCCGACGTAAGCGCCAACAGCCGTAAAACGGTTACCGTTTCTGCTCACGGTACGCCGGCCGGTTAACCTGTAACTCCCGGTCCGGATCGATGCCGGACCGGGAATCAAGCCGTCATTCGACAGTTGATTCATCAATGTGTATAAAAATTCGTATCTTTACACCAAAGAACAAGTGCTATGCGTACCAATATTGAATTAGATGACAGCTTGATCAAACAAGCGTTAAAAATCAGTGGTTTCAAAACCAAAAAGGACATTGTCAATGAGGCTTTGAAGCAATACGTCGCTTCTTTAAAGCGTAGGCAGATTTTGACCGTTCGCGGAGCAGATACCTGGTCCGGAAATCTGGAAGACATGCGCAGCCTATGAATGAACCCTTACTGTTTGACACATCGATTTGGATAGATTTCCTGAACAAAAAAAAGTCGCCAGGCGCTGACTTACTGGAGCAAAGTATTCTTAACGATCATCCAATTTATCTAACACCGACCATCCTTCAGGAAATCTTGCAAGGAATCCGGGACGATTCAACATACGAACGGATTAAAGATACGTTGTCGTATTATAATGTGCTTGACCTACCCCAGATACAAGCGGCAATCGGGGCCGCCGACTTGTATCGCACGCTCCGTAAAAAAGGTGCCACCATCCGGAAAAGTAACGATTGCTTAATTGCTTATTACGCGCTTGAATTCTCGATTACGTTGGTGCACAACGACGCGGATTTCGACCAAATTCAGCAGTACACCGATTTAAAAGTCATCCGCTAGCTTTTCCCTTTCATAAAATGCAGCACATCTTCCGGTTTTGCCTGTTCATGTACAATAGCCATCAATGCCCGCGTCATGCCTCCCGGGTCGGCATGCTGCACGACATTCCGGCCGTACACGATACCCTTCACCCCCTGTTGCATCAACGCATAGGTCCTTTCCAGTAGTTCGTTGTCGTCGGCACGGCCGCCACCCCTCACTAAAATGGGGACCGATCCGGCAACTTCCACGACTTTATGGTATTCTTCCACATCGTCCGTCGGATCCGCTTTGATCAGGTCGGCACCCAATTCAACCGCTTGCCTCACCAGCGGGGTAATCAACCGGATGTTTCCATCCACCATGTACCCGCCCGCCTCGCTATTCGGACGGAACACCAGCGGTTCGATCATTAACGGTACGGCGTAGTAATCACACAGCGGTTTCAGCTTCAATATGTTCTGGATACATTGGTCGGTCACCTCCGGCGCACCGGGAATCCGGAAAAGGTTCACCACCACGCACGTGGCATCCAGCCGCACCGCCTGCAACACCGGATCTTCAATCATCCGGCTGTACAAAACATCCGGCAGATCGGGGCCGTACACATTCGCCACGTCCGTCCGCAGCACCAGCGAAGGCTTCATCTTTCCGGCAACCGACTGCAAATGGCGGGCCTGGCCCACCGTCAATTGGATCGCATCCGGACCCGCATCAATCAACACCTGCACCGATTTCTCGATATTTTCAATGCCGCCAAGAAACGTGTATTCATTGAAAAAGCCGTGGTCTATGGCCACATCGAAACATTTTCCGGAAACGGGATTAAACAACCTATTCAATCTGCTTTGCTTCATTTTCTATCGTTATTAAAGATTTACTTTCAATCTCAATTTTGGACTTTCAATTCTCAATTTTCAACTTTCAATTCTCAATTTCCTATTTATTTCCCCCAACCCCACCCGGTCCCCATCCCTTCGTTTACTCGCTTCCGCTGCCGCCATGAACGCATAAATCTCCAGGGCTTCTTCCGGGGTTACCGGCGGCTTGCCCGTCCGGAAGAACTCAACAATGGCCGCCACCAACAGGCCGTACCCTTCAAAAGGGCCGATGTCAGCAATGCCCTGGCTTCCATACACCGTTCCGCCGAAACCCATTTTACCTTGCCGCAATCCCCGGAACATGCCGACGCGACCATCCCGCCACCGCCCCACCACGACATCGCACCCGGGCGTATGTGTACAACTGACCCATTCACATCCAGTTCCCAGGATGGTATACAGCGATTCCACACCGTGGATGCCATCCCAAAACAAATCCACGTGGGAAGCTTGCAGGGGCGCAGGGCCGTACGTCTCCGCACCGAATACCTGTCCGACGACCTTACCCAGGCGGATGTCCTGCGTACGCTTCACATAGCGCAGCGCGGACGAAGAAAATACCGGTACGCCGTATTTCGCGGCTGTGTCAAAAATGGCCACCACCCCGGCCCAATCCGCTGCCAGGGGCTTATCGACAAATACAGGTTTCGCGGCCTTGAATACCGGCATCAGCTGTTCCAGGTGCGGACGCCCATCGTTGGTCAGCACCATCACCGCGTCCACCCGGTCCAGCACCGCCTCGATGGACTCCAAACGTTCCACGCCGTGGCCGGCCATCGTATCGCTGAATTCCGCCAGCTGTTCCGCCGGAAACTCAACGTCGGCATTCCCTTGCGGATGAAAAAAGGCCACCACCCGGCAACCCCGCAGCCCTGCGCCCGGCGTATCCGCATTCAGTAGTTTGGTAAAATCCGCACTGTGAACGGACAACCCGATAATGCCAACCCTCATGCTTTTTCTATTTTACCGGTCCGTGCTATTTTACGTGCATGACTCCCCGCATCACAGGCGCATGCCCCGGAAACGTACAGACAAACGGATAGTCGCCCGGAGCCGTGGGTGCCCGGAAGGACAGGACCTCCTTGGTATGCCCGTCCAACAAGCCGGTATGATGAAGCACCTTCCCGCTTTCCGGAACATACGCTTTCGCCAAGCCCTCCTCCTGCAGGTCAATGGCCAGTCCCGCAACCTCGTCGGCTGCTCCGGGCGCCACAATCAACAGGTTG
>Ga0164243_10008663_pt1 | contig 14961 bp, 11 predicted proteins | sample OricompcompostOP_FD_108781 | JGI IMG/M metagenome (GOLD analysis project Ga0164243, IMG submission 108781) | Organic Plus compost microbial communities from Emeryville, California, USA - Original compost - Organic plus compost (OP) | ecosystem: Engineered > Solid waste > Mixed feedstock >... | reverse complement strand
CGCCCGGGCCGCCTCGACCCCTGCGTTCAGGGCCAGCAGGTTGGTCTGGAAGGCGATCTCGTCGATCACCCCGATGATCTGGCCGATCTGCTGGGCCGAGCTCTCGATCTGGCTCATGGCGGTCACCGCCTGGCCCACCACCTCGCCCGATTCCTGGGCCGCGGCCTTGGCGGCGGAGACGACCCGGGCGGCTTGGGCGGCGCCGGCCGCCGACTTCGCGACGGCGGTCGCCAATTCGTCCACCGCGGCGGCGGTCTCCTCCAGGCTGGCGGCTTGCTGCTCGGTGCGACGGGACAGGTCGTCGGCGGCCTGGGTCATCTCCCCCGCGCCGGTGCGAAGGCTGTGGGTGGAGTGGGAGACGGCTTGGAGCGTCTCTTCGAGCGCCCTCAGGGCGACGTTGTAGTCGTCCTTCAGCTTCTGGAACGCCGGCGCGACGTCGACGTCGAGACGGCCGGCGAGGTCGCCCTGCGCCAGCCGGGCCAGGGCTTCGCCCAGCGCGGCGACAACCATTCCCTGCTGCTGTTCGGCCGCTGCCCGGCTTTCCTCGGCCTTCAGGCGCTCGCCGTCGAGGGCCTCGAGATAGATCGAGACGGCGAGGTCGATGTCCAGCAGCACGGCCTTGACCAGGGCGCCGACCGCCCGGGCCGCCGCTTCGGCCTCCTCGCCGCGGCCCCCGCCGAAGCGGGATTTCGGCCAGGCGTCCTTGACCGCCGCCTTGACCAGGTGCTCGGAAACCAGGGCGTAGCCGCCGATGTACCACCGGGGCTCCAGCCCCAACCGGGCGTGGGTCTGGCCGATCGCGCGCACCCCGCGGGCGTAGCCTTGGCCGTAGTCCGCCGCGGCGATGATGCGCCAATGGTCCTGCTGCCGCGACTGGGCCGAGCGCATCATCGCGTCGTTGGCGAAGAACCGGCGCGTCTCCTCGAACTGGCGGACTTGGTCGTAGAAGGCGTCGAGGGCCGGCCCGATCTCGCGTTCGATCATCGGACGCAGCCGCGCCAGGTGGCCGCGCGTCGAAGCGTCCATCTTCATGAAGTCCAGACGCCGATTCAGCGTTTCATGCTGGGCTTGCGGCTGCTGCACGTTTGTCCCCCTCAACGTGACCTACTCATTTCGGCCCATTTCAATCCAAGGTTGGGTGGGCCGAAAGTTCACGTTTAAGAAGACGCGCCGAGTTAAGAACAGGGTAACGCTGGCGCGGAACGCCGCGCCCGATCGCCGCGGACTTTGATCGAGCGCAAATCGCCAGGTCCGGCCTCCGGCTTTCCGCCGCCCGCGCCGGGTCGGCCGTCGCGATCCGGTCGCATCGCGTCCTTCGGCGGCGGCCGGGCCGCAGGCGAGGCGCTGGTCTTTGTCCTAGGTCGCCATACTTTGTTACAAAGGGGTTGCGCTTCAGACAAAGGCGCTCCGTACCCAGGGGCGACGTTCCACCACCCGCTTTGGGGGGCGCTTGGCGATCCCAGGCCGGACGATCTCAGGCCGCGCAGCCGCATCGGAAACCCGCATGTCCGCCGTCGATCCGGTCAATCTGCACACCGAATCCGCGCCTTCGATCCTGGTGGTCGAGGACGATCCCGGCCTGCGGGTCCTGCTCGTCAGGAGCCTTCGCGAGAACGGCTTCGACGCCGTGGGCGTGGTCTCCGCCCCCGACGCCTGGCGGACGCTGGAAGCGCGCAAGATCGACCTGGTGCTGCTGGACGTGATGCTGCCCGGCTCCAGCGGCCTCGACCTGTGCCGGGCCATCCGTCAGAAGAGCACCGTGCCCATCGTGATGCTGAGCGCCCGGGGCGAGGAGCTGGACCGGGTGCTGGGGCTCGAGATGGGCGCCGACGACTACATCTCGAAGCCGTTCGGCGCCAAGGAGCTGCTGGCGCGGGTGCGCGCCCTGCTGCGCCGGGTCTCGATGCGTGGTCCGGCCAGCCCGCCGGGCTCGAAGGAGACGATGACCTTCGAGGGTTGGAGCGTCGACCTGCGTCGGCGCCAGCTCACCTCGCCGGAGGGGGCGGAGGTCGAGCTCTCGGGCGCCGAGTACGACCTCCTGATGAGCTTCCTGGCCAATCCCCAGCGGGTGATCGGGCGCGAGCGGCTGCTGGAGCTGTCGCGCACGCGCCTGTCGGACGCCTCCGACCGCAGCATCGACGTGCTGGTCAGTCGCCTCCGGCGCAAGATGTCGGACCAGGGGGGCCAGCTGATCCGCACCGTCCGAGGCGTCGGCTACATGTTCACCGCCGAGGTGAAGCGGCATTGACCCACATCATCCTCTGGCCGAGCGGCTTCATCGGGCGGCTGATCGCCATCTTCGCCGTCGCCGTCTTGTTCCAGTTCGCCAGCAGCATCTTCCTGCACGACCAGGTGGACCGGTACACCCTGCGCGAGGACCATGCCCGCCGGGTGGCCGAACTGCTGGTGGTGGGGGAGCGGCTGCTCTCCGACGTCGAGCCCGCCCGCCGGCCGCAGGTGCTGTCGACCCTCTCCACCGAGCACCTGAAGGTGGAGCTGAAACCCGAGCCGCTGCCCGCCGTCGACGACGAGGAGATGAAGGCGATCCGTGAACGGATCATCGCTTGGGAGCCTTCCCTCGCGAACCATCAGATCCGGCTGGCCACCGCCCCCAACCCGCAATTGGCGCGCCGCGAGGACCTGGTCGGCAGCATGCTGATGGACGACGGCTCCTGGCTGCATTTCCGCTCCCGCGACATCTTCGGCCATTGGCCGCTGCTCTACCGCACCTTCGGCACCGCCGGCATCCTGGCGGTCGGGGTGCTGATCTTCGCCGCCGTATTCACCCAGGCCGCCGCCGCGCCGCTGCGGGCGCTCGCGAGGGCTGCCGACCACGTGGGCCTGGCTGGACCCGCCATCGTGTCCGAGACCGGGCCGGGCGAGCTTTCCCGCCTCGCGCGCGCCTTCAACGCGATGCAGGCGCGCATCACCGCCCTGATCGCCGACCGCAGCCTGGCGTTGGCCGCCGTCGGCCACGACCTGCGCACCCCCCTGTCCCGGCTCCGCCTGCGCGCGGACATGATCGCGGACGACGAGGAGCGGAACGCCATGGTCGCCGACATCGGCGAGATGGAGGCGATGCTCGACTCCGTGCTCGCCCTGCTCAGCGGCGACAGCGATCCGGAGGCGCCGCGGCTGGTCGACGTGGTCGCGCTGATCGCCACGCTGGTGGGGCGCTACGAGGACCGGCGCGACGTGTCCTACGCCGGGCCGGACCATTGTCTCCTCGACGTGCGTCCGCTCGCGCTCAAGCGGGCGCTGGGCAACCTGATCGAGAACGGGCTGAAGTACGGCCGCCGCGTCGCGGTCGAGCTCGGCGAGGAAAACGGCTTCGTCCGCATCCGAGTCGAAGACGACGGTCCGGGCATCCCCGAAGCCGACCTTGCCCGGGTGACCGAGCCCTTCGTGCGCCTGGACGAGGCGCGCCAGCGCGACACGCCGGGCCTGGGGCTCGGCCTTTCCATCGCCGCCCGCGCTGCGGAACGGGAAGGGGGCCGGCTGCGCCTGTCCAACCGCTCCGAAGGCGGCCTTCGGGCCGACATCCTGCTGCCGCCGCATGGCGCCTGACGGCCGGCGCGAGGCCCTTGCGGCCTAGCCATACTTTGTCACAGCCGCGATGCGGCTGCGAAAAGTCGATAAGCCAAATTCCACCTCCGACGGCGCCGGCCAGGGAACCCCTCCCCACAGGTCCGGCGCCCGTCCGTGCTCACCGCTCCCCAGCGACGGTCGGAGGTACCAAACGTGAAGGAATTCCTGAACCGCATCAGTCGGTTACAGACTGACAGCTTCCCTTCCCAAGCGGCGCTCTACCGTAAGCTCGCCCATGGTCAAAGCCCCAAGGCGCTGATGATCTCCTGCGCGGATTCCCGCGTGGCGCCCGAGCTCATCACCCAGGCCGCCCCGGGCGAACTGTTCGTCTGCCGCAACGCGGGAAACATCGTCCCGCCCTTCAGCCAGGCCAATGGCGGCGTCTCGTCGGTGGTCGAGTACGCCGTGGTCGCGCTCGGCGTGACCGATATCGTGGTCTGCGGCCATTCCGACTGCGGGGCCATGAAGGCCTTCCTCCAGCCGGACAAACTGGCGGAGATGCCGAACGTGGCCGCCTGGCTGCGGCACTCGCACGCCGCCCACAGCGTGGTGTGCCAAGCCTATCCCAATCTGGACGAGAAGGCCCACGTCCGCGCGCTCGCCCTCGAGAACGTGGTCGCCCAGATCAATCATCTGAGGACCCATCCGTCGGTCGCCGCGGCGATCGCCCAGGGCCGGCTCACCCTGCACGGCTGGTTCTTCGATATCGAGACCTGCGGCATCCTCGCCCTCGACGGCGAAACCGGCCGGTTCACGGCGGTGGGCGAGGAAGCGCTTCCGGTGGCGGTCGCGCCCCAGCGCCGGTTGGCGGCCGACGATGCTCTGATGGTGGCCGCCGAATGAACCGGGCCGCCTTTTCCCGCGATTTCACCGCCTCGATCGTCGTCTTCCTGGTGGCGATGCCGCTCTGCATGGGCATCGCCATCGCCTCGGGCGTTCCGGCCGAGCGGGGACTGCTCACCGGCATCATCGGCGGCATCGTCGTCGGCGCGCTAGCCGGCTCGCCGCTGCAGGTCAGCGGCCCCGCCGCGGGCCTCGCCGTCATCGTCTACGAGATCGTCCGCAGCCAGGGCCTGAGCGCGCTCGGCCCCATCCTGATGCTCGCCGGACTGGTCCAGCTCGCCGCGGGGGCGCTGCGCCTGGGCCAGTGGTTCCGCGCCATCTCGCCCGCGGTGGTCCACGGCATGCTCGCGGGTATCGGCGCGCTGATCGTCCTTGGCCAGTTGCACGTCCTGATGGACCACGCGCCGCTGCACAGCGGCCTGGCCAACCTGCTGGCGATCCCGGGCGCCTTCATCGGTCTTTCGCCCACCATGGGCCAGGCCGAGGCCGCCCTCGTCGTCGGCGTCTGCACCATCGCAGCGATGCTGCTGTGGGAGAAGCTGCGGCCCGCCAAGCTGAAGCTGGTCCCCGGCGCCCTGGTCGGCGTGCTCGCCGGGACGGCGGCGTCGCTGATCTTCGCCTTCGACGTGAAGCGGATCGAGGTTCCCGACTCGCTGTTCGCCAGCCTGAGTCTGCCGGCGTTCGCCGACCTGTCCCGCCTCGCCGACCCGTCGATCCTCCTGAGCGCCGTGGTGATCGCCTTCATCGCCAGCGCCGAAACCCTGCTGTCGGCCGCCGCCGTCGACCGCATGCACAACGGCGTGCGCAGCAAGTACAATCGGGAACTGATGGCCCAGGGCGTGGGCAACGCCCTCTGCGGCCTCGTCGGTGCCCTGCCGATGACCGGCGTGATCGTCCGCAGCTCGGCCAACGTCCAGGCCGGGGCGGCGACCCGCCTGTCGGCCATCCTGCACGGGGTGTGGATTCTCGCCTTCGTCGCCCTGCTTCCGGGGCTCCTGAAGCAGATTCCGATGGCGGCGCTGGCCGGCATCCTGGTGGTGACCGGCTGGCGGCTGATCAGCCTGAAGCATGTCCGCCATCTGTTCCAGCAGTACGGCCTGCTGCCGGCGGCGATCTGGGCCGCCACCTTCGCGATGGTCGTCGCCCACGACCTGCTCACCGGCGTGCTGGTCGGGCTCGGGCTGTCGGTGCTGGAACTGCTGCCGCACCTGAAGCGCCTCCACCTGCGGGTGCGCCGCGAACCATCGGCGGAAGACGAGGCGCACGCCCTCCACTTGGAAGGCTCGGCCACCTTCGTCCAGCTGCCGAAGCTGGCGGCCGCGCTGGAGTCCCTGCCGCCCGGTCCCGTGCGGCTGACGCTGAAGGGCGTCGCCTACGTCGACCACACCTGCGCCGAACTGATCGAGGACTGGCTCGCCCGCCGCCGGGCCGCCGGCCATGCGGTCGAGCTCGACCACGGCGAGGTCCGGCCGTTCGCCCTCGCCGCCTGAAACCATCCCGACCCTGAAGACTGGAGACCGCCGATGCGCCCCAAGACCTGGATCCGCCCCGCCTTCGTTCTCGCCTTCTGCCTCGCCGGCGTCGGCGTCGCCCACGCCGGCCCGGTCGGCTCGGGCCTGGGCTTCACCGAGGCTGTGGCCCGCAAGGCCTACGCCGAGCGCACCGTCCGCGTGGCCGTGGCCCATTCGGCCTGCGCGAGTGCGGCGGCCGAAGCGGTGAAGGGCCATCCCGCCGTATCCAAGGTCCGCGCCGACGCAGGCGCTGCGGCCGTATCGGTGATGTTCGTCTCCAAGGATCTCGCCCGCGAGCATGGCCCCGCCGTCCGCACCTTGGCGGCGGGCGCCTGCGCGCGCGCCGGCTGACGGCATCCCTCGGGCCTGGGCGCCTTGAACCAGGACTTTCGCAAACGCGCCTTCGTCGGCTCGCTGCCGTGCGTCGACGTCCAGGCGCTCAGGCGCGCCGGGCTGTTCGAGCCGGGGCCGTACAGGATCCTGCGCCTCGCCCTGGGGACCGCCGGCGAGCGGGCGGACGGCTTGACGCTCAACGCCGCCTGGGATCCGGACGCGAGCCGGGTCGAGCTGCTGCTCTGCGGCCATGCCGACGCCCCGACCGGAGTGGAGGTGGTCTTCGATCCGCGAATGATCGGCGGCGCCTATTACTTCCTGTGCCCGCGGAACGGCGACCGCTGCGGCAAGCTCTACTTCTCCGGCGGGGAGTGGGCCGGCCGCAAGGCGCTCGGCCTCGCCTATCCCTCCCAATACGGGCCTCGCTCGGCCCGATACACCAGCCGCCTCCGGAGCCTGGCCGCCCAGCTGTCGGAGGCGGAGGATGCGCGCCGGTCGACCGTCGAGTCCCAGCTCCGGTTCCTTCGCCGCAAAGTCGAGCGCAGCGCACGCAGGCCGGGGCGGACCGGGCCCGCCGCGCCGTCGGACTTCTCGGAGTTGGCCGGCCTGTTCGAGCCCGGCCAAGGCGATTGGGTGCGCACCCAGCCCAAGGTGATGCGCGACGTGGCCCTGGGCTGCGAGATGGCGCTGGAGCGGGCGCGGGCGCTCGCCGTCGACGGCGACGACGCCCTGGAGTGGCTGTTCCGCCGCTGCGACGCCTTCGCCGAGTCGCTCCGCAAAGGGCCGTCTCCGCCCGCCCCGGACCTGTCCAGGGCCCCGCCCAAGCCCGTCTGGGACGCGCCGCGCATCAGCCTGCGCGCCCTGGCCGCCCTCGGCTACGTGAAGGAGGGCTTCCGGCGCGGCGCGCGGCTGGACTGGGCCGGCCAGGACGCCGGGCTGGAAGCCTGCAACCTCGTCGTCGACCTGCGCGACGCCGAGCTGCCCTACGTGGGTTTCGAGTTGATCGACGGGCGCGGCGCATCCTATCTGGCCGTCCGTCTCGAACGCTCTCAGGGCCGGCTCGCCTTCGTCTGCCCGGTCTCTCGCGCACGCACGGACACCCTGGCCTGGCGTGAAGGCGCGCTCGGAGCGCCCAAGGCGCTCAAGCTCACGCGGATATAGGGCGCGACGCTCGCGCCATTCTTGGGCGGGCCCGCTCGGCCGCGCAGACCCAAGAATCCGGCCGCATCGCGCTCGATGCCGAAAGCGGGCGTCTCGAAGCCCCGCACGGGCGCGTCGGTCAGCCTGCCTGCGTTGCGCGCGATGCATCGGCGCCTGCGATTTGTACCGTTTTCCGGCCTGCAAAGCCCGTCGGCGGAGCGTGGAGAGGGCCGGCGCCGCCGGTTGAGGCAATCTGCCCATTTATCGGGCGTCGGCGCCGCTCGCGGTTTGAGCATTCCCCATCCCCTGACATCGTAGTCCAGGCGCTTGCCGGCGCATCCACATGTAGATGCGTCGGCTGGGCGTCAGAAATGCTACAAAAGGGGAAGAATAATGCTGGTGCAACCTTGCGCCAATGCTCGGCGCGGCGAGCGTCGTCTAATCGATAGCCTTAAAGGCTCCGCGGCCGCCGGGGGTGTCTTCCTCGCCGCGGCTTTGGGCGCCGGCGCCGCCCACGCCGATCCGCTCGGCATGCCGCCGATGAGCGCTTCTCTTTCAGCCAACGCGAACCCGCTTTCGATCGACACCGAGCTGTTCGGCCCGATCCACGTCACCGGCGCGGTGACCGGCATGGGCTATGTCCAGAACCACCCGATGGGAGCCGACAAGAAATCCCGCATCGACGCCACCAGCGCCCAGGTCTTCCTGCAGACCACCGAAGGGCCGGTCCAGTTCTATATCCAGGCGGGCGCCTACTCGATCCCGACCATCGGCGTGCCCTACACCAAGGCGGCGGACCTGACGCCTGCCACCTTCGACGTGATCCCGCAGGCCTATGTGAAGATCGCGCCGACCGAGAACTTCAGCATCCAGGTCGGCAAGCTGCCGACCCTGATCGGCGCCGAGTACACCTTCTCGTTCCAGAACCTGAACATCCAGCGGGGCCTGGTGTGGAACCAGGAGAACGCGGTGAACCGCGGGGTGCAGGTGAACTATTCCACGGGGCCGGTCAGCTTCTCGGCGGCCCTGGGCGACGGCTTCTATTCCGACAAGCTGAGCTGGCTGTCCGGCCTGGTCGCCTTCGCGATCGACGAGTCCAACGTGCTGGCGGTGGCGGCTGGCGGCAACCTGTCGAACTCGGGCCAGTCCACCTCGGCCACGCCGCAGATCCAGAACAACCAGGACATCTACAACGTCATCTATACCCACACCTCGGGCCCGCTGACGCTGACACCCTACTTCCAGTACACCAAGATCCACGAGACGCGGTCGCTCGGGATCGCCGAAGCGTCCTCCACGGGTCTCGCCCTGCTCGCGAACTACAACATCGACGACAACTGGAAGCTCGCCGGCCGGGCCGAATACATCTGGACCAAGGGCGCGGGGACCAACCTGCTCTACGGCGACGGCAGCGACGCCTGGTCGCTGACGGTCACCCCGACCTGGCAGCAGGGAATCTTCTTCGTGCGGGGCGAGCTGTCCTACGTGAAGGCGAAGGACATCACGCCGGGTCTTGGCATGGGCCGGCTGGGCCTGGACCGCAGCCAGACCCGCGCGCTGCTGGAGACCGGTTTCCTGTTCTGAGGCTTGGCGCAGAACAGGGCAGGGGCCGCGTCCGCCGGGCGCGGCCCCTTCTTCGTCAGCGCCGATAGGCGATCTGGAAGCCGACCTGGCGCGGCGTGCCCCAGCTCGTGGTGCGGAAGGCGTTGTAGTTGGTGAAGCCGGTGCAGGCGATGGTGCCGCCCTGGGCCGGCAGCGGACAGCCGGTGCGCCCGCCGGTGATGTTGCCCTTGTCGAAGTTGAACAGGTTGTTGACGAACAGGTTGATGTCGAAGGCGCCGTATTCGACCCCGATGCGGGCGTTCACGATCTGGCGCTGCGGGAAGTTGGCCGAGTCCGGAGAGTAGTTGTTGGCCCCGAACGGCAGCGTCGAGTAGTTGGAGCTGTAGCGCCAGTCGCCGCGGACGTAGCCCCGGATCGCGTCCGTCACCTGCAGGTCGTAGCGGGCGCCGACGGTGACGGTCCATGGCGGCAGGGCGAACTTCTGGTCCTTCAGCGCGGCGATGTAGTTGATGCCGTTGCGTCCCGTGATCGCCAGCACCTGGTCGGTGTACTTGGCGTCGGTGTAGCCCACCGCCAGGTTGGCGGTCAGCCCGCTGAACAGCCGGGCCTGCGCCTCCACCTCGAAGCCCTGGCTGCGCGCGCCCTCGCCGTTGATGGTGAAGGACAGGCCGCAGCCGTTGCCGGGATTGGTGGTGACCTGCACGTTGCTCCAGTCGATCCGGTAGACCGAGCCGTTCAACTGCAGCCGGTTGTCGAACAGCCGGAACTTGCCGCCGGCCTCGTAGCTCCACACCGAGTCCGAGTCGTAGGTAGAGGGCGTGTCGGCCGCGGTCAGGCCGTAGCCCGCCAGGGCCGTGCCGCAGATGCCTTGCGACAGCCGCCCGTTCACCCCGCCGGCGCGGAAACCCTTGGCGGCGGTGACGTAGACCATGTCGTTGTCGCTGATCTGGTATTGCGCCCCGAGCTTGGGCGTGACCGGGCTCTCGGCCACGCGGCCGGAGTTGGTGCCGCCGTTGGCCTCGGTCGGCACGGCGACGCTGGTCACCGGCCCGTAGAACAGGTTCCAGTAGTCGAAGGACACCCGAGAGACGCGGATCCCGGCGGTCAGCTTCAGCTTTTCGGTCACCCAGTAGTTGCCTTCGCCGAAGGCCGCCACCTCGACGTCCTTCAACGTCTGGCGCTTCCAGTCGAAGCCTTCGCCATTGCCCAGCGCGGGCACGCCGTAGCGCTGTTCGACGCTGATGCCGTAGAGCGCGGCCGCCAGGGCTTCGAGCGAGTAGTAGTTGTTCTCCCAGTGCTGCTTGCCGCGGATGTTCGAATAGAACACGCCGGCGACCCAGTTGAACGGTCGCGCGTCCCCCGGCGAGGAGAAACGGATCTCCTGGCTGAGCCCGTAACGCTGGTTCGTGCCGTTGAAGTTGCCGTTCCCGAAGCCGCGCGCGGCCTGGTAGTTGGCGTTGAAGCCGATGCCGCTCGGGACGGTGATCCCCTCGTAGCGCGCCCCGATATGCATGTTGCTGATCTGGGTGCCCTCGTAGCTGAGGGTGCGGTTGGTGTCCTCGATGTACGAGGTGATCGAGCGCATGGTCATGTGCTCGAAATCGTAGTCGATCGTCAGGCTTCCGATCCGCATCGACGAGGTCGAAGGCTGCAGGTCGGTCGCCAGCGAGTCGTAGTCCTTCAGGTCGTAGGGGCCGAGTTGGTAGCCGGGCATGGTGAAGGTGACGTCCCCGGCCGCTGCGCGGGCGGCGCACTGGCTCGCGCCCTGGGCCACCGGCCGCGGGTGCAGGCGAAGCGGGCTGCCGGCGGGAAGGCCCGCGAGGGGGCCGCCCCGCGGCGCGGTGTTGATCCCGTTGACGTAGGTGTTGGTGCCCACGTTCAGCGGCGTGTTGTTGGTGTTGAAGCACAGGGTCGGCACGACGATCGGAGATGTCGTCGGCAGGTTGAAGCTGGTGGAGTTGTGGTCGGAGTGGTCGCGCGAGTCGAAGTAGGCCGCGGTCACCCGCAGCTTCTCCATCGGCGACCACAGCAGCGAAGCGCGGAAGATGCGGCCTTCGCCGTCGTTGGCGTTCTGGTAGCGGAGCGCTTGCGTGAACGGGTCGTAGATGTCGATGAAGCCGCCGGTGTGGCGCTTGTAGACGCTGGCCCGGAAGCCGAGCTTGTCCTGCACGATCGGGCCGCCGACGGCCACGCCCGCTTCCCAGCTCGGGTCGCCGTTCTTGGTGGTCGAGGCCTCCGCCCGGGCGTAGCTGGAATAGCGGGTCAGGCTGGGCTGGGGCGTGATGTAGCGGATGGTGCCGCCTTCGGAGCCGCCGCCGAACAGGGTCCCTTGCGGCCCGCGCAGCACCTCCACGCGGTCCAGGTCGAACAGGGCGGGCAGGGGCGTGCCGTTGGCGGAGGAACTGTCCTGACCGCCGGCGTTGCGCTTCTGCAGCGGCGTGTCGTCGAGATAGAAGCCCGTGGTGGCGGCGCCCTGGCCGCCCTGCTGGATGCCGCGGATGGCGACCGTGGCCACGCCCGCGCCGCCCACGCGCTGCACCTGCAGCGCCGGGACGGTGGACTGCAGGTCGCTGATGCTGCGGATGCCCTGCTGGTCGAGGTTGCGTTGGGTCTGGGCGGTCACCGACAGGGGGACGCGATTGACCGTGTCCGCCTGGCGCGTGGCGGTGACGACGATCTCCTCGAGCTGGCCCGAAGCCGCGCCCGCTTGGGCGAAGGCGGTCCCGGCCCAGAGCGCGGAGCCGGCGGCGGTGGTCAGGAGAAGGCGCGCGCGCGCCTTTCGGGATTGGAGCATCTGGCGTTCCCCCTACGTCGGCCCACTCTTGCGGAAGGCCCCAGCCGGGCTGCAGCGGACGCGAAGCGCGTTCCGGCGCCCCGTCCGGCTCCGGTGCGCGTCCGGGTTGACGAGCCACGCGGACCACGCCGCCACTTCCGGGGGAAAATTTTTCGTCTCCCTGCGCCGGAAGTAGCGGTAGCCTGACTTTGGAGCGTCTTTCCCGCATGTACGCGGACGGCGCGGCCGGCCACGAAGATGGTGCGGGCGTCTCCAAGGGGAGGAAGACCAGGTGCGATACGCAGGTACGACGGCGGCGCTGGCGCTCGTCATGGCTTCAGGCGCGGCGTCGCTTAGCGGCGGCGCGGCGTATGCGGCCGAAGCCGAGGCGCGGGTCCAGGGCGCGGCCGCCGCCGCAGGCGCGCCCCCCGCCGTCGGCGCGGGCTTCGTGGTCGCTCCGCCCCAGACCAGCCCGGTCACCGATGCGATGATCAAGGCGCCGCCGCCGGGCGACTGGCTGTTGTGGCGGCGTACGCTGGACAGCTGGGGCTATTCCCCGCTGAACCAGATCACCCCCGCCAACGTGGGGCGGCTGCGCCTGGTGTGGTCGCGCGGCCTGCCCCAGGACGGCAAGCAGGAGGGAACGCCCCTTGTGCACGAGGGCGTGATGTACATGCCTCTGCCGCTGGACCGCATCGCCGCCTACGACGCCAAGACCGGCGACCTGTTCTGGGAATACCAGCGCAAGATCCCCGACGACCTGCGCCAGTTCATCCCGCACCCGGACACCAACCGGAACCTGGCAATCTACGAGAACCTGATCATCGACACCAGCGCGGACGACTATGTGTTCGCGCTCGACAAGACGACGGGCAAGCTGGTGTGGGAGACCCGGATCACCGACTTCCACCAGAATGCGGCCCAGCAGACGGCCGGCCCGATCATCGCCGACGGCAAGATCATCTCGGGCCGCGGCTGCGAGCCGGAGGGCGGGCCGGACGCGTGCGTGATGACCGCCCACGACGCGCGCACCGGCAAGGAGCTGTGGCGCACCCGCACCATCCCCAAACCCGGAGAGCCGGGCTACGAGACCTGGGGCGACGTGCCGGAGACGGGCCGCTGGCATGTGGGGACCTGGATGGTCCCGAGCTACGACCCGGTGCTGAAGCTGGTCTACTTCGGCACCTCGGTGACTTCGCCCGCGCCGAAGTTCGCGCTGGGCGGCAACGACAAGACCTACCTCTACCACAACTCCACGCTCGCCCTGGACGTCGAGACCGGCAAGATCGTCTGGCACTACCAGCACGTGGTCGACCACTGGGACCTGGACCATCCGTTCGAGCGGATCCTGGTCGACGCCGCGGTGGCGCCCGATCCGAAGTCGGTGGCCTGGATCAACCCCAAGATCAAACCGGGCGAGACGCGCCGGGTGGTCACCGGCATCCCCGGCAAGACCGGCATCGTCTACACGCTCGACGCCAAGACCGGCGAGTTCCTGTGGGCGACGCCGACCGTGTTCCAGAACGTGGTCAAGAGCATCGACGGCGCGACCGGCCAGGTGACGGTCAATCCCGACACCCTGATGCACAAGATCGGCGACACCGTGCTCGCCTGTCCCAACGCCAACGGCGGCAAGAACTGGCCCGCGGGAGCCTACAGCCCGCTGACCAAGATGATGTACTTCCCGCTGCAGAACACCTGCGCCCAGGTGACGGCGGTGCTCGACAAGCCCAGCCTGCAATCGCTCTACGGCTACCGCACGCGCGCCTCGATCGTCGAGAACAAGCGCGACGTCGGCTCGGTCTGGGCGATCTCGACCGAGACCGGCAAGACCGCGTGGAAGTACGAGCAGCGCGCCGGGCACATGTCGCTGCTGACCACCGGCGGCGGCCTGCTGTTCGGCGGCGACGCGGCCGGGCGCTTCCGCGCCTTCGACCAGCGCAGCGGCAAGGTCCTGTGGCAAGTGAACCTGGGCGTGCCGGTCTCGGGCTATCCGATCAGCTATGCGGTCGACGGCAAGCAGTACATCGTGGCCAGCACCGGCACCGCGCTTACGCCGGGCGGCTTGAACGCCCTGACGCCGGAGATCCGGCCCGGGGTCGGCAACACCCTGTTCGTCTTTGCCGTGGATCAGCCCTGAGCAAGCCCTATAGTAAGACCATGCTGAAATTCGTTCCCGCCGTTTCCGCCGCGGTCCTGATGGCCGCGACCCTCGTCATTCCGCCGGCGGCCGGCGCCGCCGAAGGGCCCCGGTTCACCGCCGCCCAGGTCCAGCGCGGCGAGAAGGCCTATGGCGAGGCCTGCGCCCTATGCCACGGCGCCGATATGGCCGGCGGCCCGGGCATCCCGTCGCTGACGGGCCCCGACTTCGCCTTCGGCTGGAAGGACAAGCCCACAGCCGAGCTGTTCGACTACGTCCACAAGAACATGCCCCCTGGCCAGGCGGGCAGTCTGGACGAGCAGCAGTACCTGGACATCGTCGCCGCGATCCTGGCCAAGAACGGGGTCACGGCGGGGCAGGAAGAGTTGAAGCCGGGCGCGCCGTCGCTGGCCGCGGCGCCGGCGCTTCGCTGAAGCGCGGTCTAGTAGAGCCGCTCCAGGATCTCGACCAGCTTGTCGTGGTTCTCTTCGCCGACCCGCTCGATGAGCTGGCGGGTGTGCCGGTCGTGGACGGCGTGGGCCCGCACCATGAAGCGCTGGCCCGCGGGCGTCAGCTTCAGCACATTGGCGCGGCGGTCGTCCGGATCGGGACTGCGGGAAACCAGCCCCCGTTGAACCAGGGAATCGATGCGCTCGACCAGGTTCGGCTGCCGCACCCCCAGCGCGGCGGCCAGGTCCGTCTGCCGGCACCCGGGGTTCGCCTCGATCAGGAGCAGAGCCGAATAGAGGACCGGGCTCAGCTCCAGCGGCGCGAAGTGGGCCGCGAACTCTCGGAACACGAACTGTTGGGCGAGCCGCAGCCGAAAGCCGAGCGCCTGGTCGAGACCGGCCATGTCGAGGGCGCGGCCTTCGGGCGCGGCGCGACGGGCCGCTCCGATGTCGTCAGCCATGCGCGCGCACTCCACCTCGCCACCCCTGCCAGGAAGCGAGAATAGGCCCATGCGGCGACCGGTTGAAAGTCTGCGCAGCGGGAGAAACCGGCCAAAACGCCGCGGCTGACTCCCCGCCAGCGCCGGATTCACGGCTTCGAATAGCGCGTCAGGCTAAGAT
>Ga0164243_10008662_pt1 | contig 14964 bp, 17 predicted proteins | sample OricompcompostOP_FD_108781 | JGI IMG/M metagenome (GOLD analysis project Ga0164243, IMG submission 108781) | Organic Plus compost microbial communities from Emeryville, California, USA - Original compost - Organic plus compost (OP) | ecosystem: Engineered > Solid waste > Mixed feedstock >... | reverse complement strand
CTCATGGAAGCGGGCGGCATCTCCGCCCGGCTGGTCGAATTCGCCAAGACGATCGTCGGCGGCGTGCGGGGCGGGCTTGCCTGCTCCTGCGTGCTCACCTGCATGATCTTCGCCTCGGTGTCAGGCTCGTCCGTGGCGACGACTTTCGCCATCGGCGCGATCCTCATCCCGGCCATGGCCCGCCATGGATACCCGAAAAGCTTCGCCGCCGCGCTCCAGGCGACCTCCGCCGAACTCGGTGTCATCATTCCGCCGTCGATACCGCTGATCCTTTATGGTGTCAGTGCCGAGGTCTCGATCGGCTCGCTTTTCGTTGCCGGCTTCGGCCCGGGTCTGCTGATCGGCGGTGCGCTGATGATCTTCGTCTATTTCTATTGCCGCTGGAACGGCTGGGGTGCCAATGACCATGTCGACCGGCTCGATCTTCTGCCGGCGGTTAAGCAGGCTTTCCTGGCCCTGCTCATGCCGGTCATCATTATCGGCGGCATCTATCAGGGCGTCTTTACCCCGACCGAGGCATCGGTGGTCGCGGTCTTCTACGCCCTTCTTCTCGGCGTGTTCGTCTACCGCACCCTGGGCGTGAAGGAGATCGTCGGGGTTCTCCGCCGCTCGGTGATTTCCTCGACCATCATCATGTTCATCATTGCTGCGGCCGGCCTCTTCTCGTTCCTGATCACGCGGGCGGGTGTGCCGGCAACCATCGGTGCGTGGCTTGGGGAGATGATGGACAGCCACCTGACCTTCCTGCTGGCAGTCAACATCTTTCTGTTCGTCGTCGGCATGTTCATAGAGACCTCGGCGGCGATCATCGTGCTGGCGCCGATCCTTGCCCCTGTCGCGATCTCCTTCGGTGTCGATCCGGTCCATTTCGGGTTGATCATGGTGGTCAATCTCGCGCTTGGCATGATCACGCCGCCACTCGGCGTGAATCTCTTCGCTGCCTGCCAGGTGGCGGGATTGCCGTTGCAACGCGTGATCCCGAAGCTCCTGCCTTTCGTGCTGGTCTGCCTCGTTTGCCTGATGGTGATCACCTATGTTCCTGAGATATCCATCGGCCTGCTGCAATTCTTCTGATAGGGGAGCGTTTCAGGAACAGCGATGACTGGTCGCCACAACGCCTATGTGACGCTGGTCACAAACGCCGACTATGCGATGGGTGCTGCGGCGCTGCTGCGTTCGCTGAAACTGGCAGGCGCGACGGCAGATATGGTCGTGCTGCACACAGGCGGGGTCGGCGCGTTGGATCTGGATATGCTGCGGGCCTTGGGGGCGCGTCTCGTCACGGCCGACCTGCTGCCGACCTCCGCAGCCTTCAACGAGCGCCATGCGAGGGCGAAAATTCACGCCGATGCCCCTTTCACCAAAGGCAAGAAGCCAGCCTTCCATACGCCGCTCGACAATTTCGCCAAATTGAGGCTCTGGCAGTTGACCGAATATGAAACGGTCATCTTTATAGACGCCGACGCGTTGGTACTGCGCAACATCGACCGGCTGTTCGCCTATCCGGAATTTTCCGCCGCTCCCAACGTCTATGAGACGCTGGCGGATTTTCATCGGCTGAATTCCGGCGTTTTCGTCGCCAAGCCCTCGGAAGAGACATTTGCCAGGATGCTGGCGAAGCTCGATGCTCCGGACGCCTATTGGCGGCGCACCGACCAGACCTTCCTGCAGGCCTTCTTTCCCGACTGGCACGGCCTGCCGGTCTTCTTCAACATGCTGCAATATGTCTGGTTCAACCTGCCGGAACTGTGGGACTGGAAGTCGATCTCGGTCGTCCATTACCAATATGAAAAGCCCTGGGAGAAGGATCATCCGAAGGCCGACCGTCTGGGCCCGCTGATCGAACTCTGGCATGCCTATCACAGCGGCGAAGGAATCCCGGATGTCGATGCCCTTCCCAATCCTTGGCTCTAGGAACGCAAAAAGCGTGCTTGTCTCGGGCGGGACCGGCTTTGTCGGGCGCTTCATCGTGGAAGGCTTGTTGGCGGCCGGTTACCGGGTGAAGGTTGCGGGCAGGCACCGTCCGGAGGCCGGTTTCTTTTCCGGGCATGTGGATTTTGCGGAACTCGATCTCGACCGTGACGCGGGCTACGAACGGCTGTTCGAAGGGATCGGGCATTTCGTTCACGCCGCTTTCGACCACCTTCCGGGAAAATACCGTGGCGGGGAAGGGGAGGATGCGGAAGGGTTCCGCCGGCGAAATCTCGCTGCGACGGCGAAGCTCTTCGAGGCTGCGAGAAATGCCGGCATCGGTCGCGCGGTCTTCCTCTCCAGCCGCGCGGTCTATGGAACTCAGCCGCCGGGCGCCACCCTTTACGAAACGACCGAGCCGCATCCGGACACGCTCTATGGCGAAGTCAAGCTCGGCGCGGAAAAGGTGCTGCTTGACCTGGCGAGCGTGAATTTCACCCCGGCGGTGCTGCGCGTTACAGGCGTGTATGGGAGCGCGGGATCGGGACATCGGCATAAATGGGCGCCGCTTTTCGCGGACTACCTTGCTGGCCGGGCCATAGAGCCGCGCGCCGGCACGGAGGTGCATGGCCAGGACGTTGCCGGCGCAACACGCCTGATGCTGGAGGGGCCGTCCGACAAAATCGCGGGCGAGATCTTCAACGTCTCGGATATTCTCGTTGATCGCCGTGATGTTCTAGCTCTGGTGCAGCGCGAGACCGGCTCGGCAAATACACTGCCGAAAGCGGCAGATGCCGGCAGCCTCAATGTTATGGATGCCACCAAGTTGCGTGCGCTCGGCTGGCGAAGCGGGGGAAAGAAGCTGCTCGACCGCACGGTGGCAGAGCTTGTCACAGAGATGCGCGTCGGTTGAGAAACCGATTCAACTGCTTCGGAAAGCAATTCATCGAAGAGCCGCAAGCGCCTGGAAAATATAAACTTCGTCATCGCGGAATTGGCGGAGGAAAGCGAGGCCGGCTGTCTACCGCTCTCGACCGCCGCGTTTCGCCGGCAGATTCAAGTTTGTAGGATTAAATCCTATCTGCTATCCTGTGCTCGTCAGGGAGCAGGCCCCATGAGAAACACGCAACAGCTCAGCATCACCTTACCAGTGGAAATGGCAAGGGCGGTGAAAAGCAAAGTGGCGTCAGGGGCCTATGCGTCAGAGAGCGAAGTCATCAGAGAAGGTTTGCGAGCGCTGCAGGAGCGGGATGCGGCTTTGGAGCAATGGGCTCTCAAGGAGGCCGCTGCGGCTTATGATCTTCACAGGGCTGACCCGACACGGACCACGCCGCTTGCGGATGTAGCTGGTCGGCTAGACTCCTACATGAAGGATCGCCGAGGGACCGGCGAGTGAGTTATGAAATTCGGCTCACGCCAGAGGCCGAGAGCGATCTTCGTAACATTTACGACTACATCAGGGCTCAAACCTCTGACGACCTTGCGCGAGCATATGTCGGGCGTCTGCTCGAATTTCTCGCGCGATTTGATGAATTTCCCGAACGGGGCACGTTGCGCGACGATATCCGCCCGGGCCTCAGGATCGTCGGATTTGAGCGTCGTGTAAGCATCCCGTTCGTGGTGGAACACGATCAGGTGATTGTGTTGCGCGTGCTCTATGCCGGACGAGATCTGAAGCTGCCATAATCAAGGAAACAGCGGATCAGGGGCCATTTCGAGGTGCAGGCGGTCGCCGTCGTAAGGATGCGCAATGCAGACCGCCTCGTCGAGCTCGACGCCCAGCCCGGGCTCTTTTGACGGAATGACCCAGCCGTCCTCCCATTCGATCTTCTTTTTCAGAAGCTTTTCGTGGAAGCCGTCCCAGGTCTTGATCGATTCCAGGATGAGAAAGTTCGGCAGGGTCGCGGCGAGCTGAATGTTGGCCGCAGCCACGATCGGCCCGCAATAGCAGTGCGGCGCGACCTGTATGTGATACGCCTCGGCCATGGCAGCGATCTTTTTGGCTTCCAAAATGCCGCCCACGCGGCCGAGATCAGGCTGCAGGATGGTGGCGGCGCGGTTCTCGATGACACGCGCGAACTCCCATTTCGTCGCCAGCCTCTCGCCGGTCGCGACCGGAATGGATGTTCCGCGCGCCACCTCGGCCATCACTTCCGGCATGTCGGGCGGAACAGGTTCCTCGAACCAGAGCGGATCGTAAGGTTCGATGGCGCGCGCCATGCGCAGTGCGCCGGAGGCGGTGAACTGGCCGTGGGTTCCGAACAGGATATCGGCTCTGGTGCCCACCGCTTCGCGGATCGCCTTGATCATGCGGGCGGCGAGGTTGATGTCACAGAGGCGGGGTTGGTGGCCATCGAAGGCCGTATAGGGTCCGGCCGGATCGAGCTTCACGGCGTTGAATCCCTGGGCCACATATTCGGCGGCGCACTCGGCCGCCAGATCGGGGTCGTTATAGACGTTGCGATCGGGATTGTCCGCCTCCGCCGGGACGGCACTGCCCGTCTGCGGATAGAGATAGGTATAGGAGCGCAGCCGCTCATGCACTTGGCCGCCGATCAGCTTGTAGACCGGCTTGCCCGCCTCCTTGCCGATGATATCCCAGCAGGCCATTTCGAGCGCCGAGACGCAGCCCATCATCGAGATGTCCGGTCGTTGGCTGAAACCGGAGGAATAGGCGCGGCGGAAGAAGCTTTCGACATCGTGAGGGTCTTTGCCGATCAGATAGCGTTCGGCCACGTCCTCGATCATGCGCGCCGTCACATGCGGCCCGAAGGTGGCGCTGTAGGCCTCGCCATAACCGGTCACGCCGCCGTCCGTCGTCAGTTTCACGAAGATGAAGTAGCGGCCGCCGAGCCCCGGAGGCGGATTGCCAACGACAAAAGTGGAGATGTCAGTGATTTTCAAGAGTTCCTCCGGAGCGGCAGTCGGCAGGTCGGCAATCGGCAGTCGACAGCGAATTTTTGCGACTGCCGATCTGCCGACTGCCTAAAACACAATCACATTCCGCAGCGCCTTACCGTCGTTCACCGCCGCGATAGCCTGGTTGATCTCGCCGAGAGGGTAACGGCCGGTGATGAGCTCGTCGAGCTTCAACCGCCCGGCGCGATAGTGCTCCACGAGTTGCGGGATGTCGGTCGCGATCGTCGCTTCGCCCATCTTGGAGCCGAGGATCTTCTGGTTCCAGGCAGCAAGCGTGCCCGGGTCGTATTCGGCAAGGACGCCCGTCGGCGGCATGCCGACCACGACGACGCTGCCATTCTTGGTGATGTAGTCGAAGGCGCGATCGAAGGCCGGCTTCGCTCCCACCGTGACGAATACGAAATCCACGCCGCGCCCAGCCGTGAACGCCTTGATCTCCGCTGCCGCGTCGCTTTTGGCCGGGTTGACGGTATGGGTAGCGCCGAAACGGCGCGCCGCTTCCAGCTTGCTGTCGCTGAGGTCGATGGCGACGATCGTTCCGGCGCCGGCGATCGCCGCGCCCTGGATGCTGTTCAGCCCCACGCCACCGCAGCCGACGACGGCCACATGATGGCCGGGCTTCACCCTGGCCGTGTTTACCACCGCCCCGAAGCCGGTGATGACGCCGCAGGCAAGCAGCGAAGCTTCCGCGAAAGGCATGTCCTTCGGGATCGCGACCATCTGGCTTTCGTGGACGACGACCTTTTCGGCAAAGGCGCCGGTGCGCATGGCTTGCACATAGGGCTCGCCGGCGGCGTCGCTGAGAGGGCTTTTCTGGTCGAGCGGGAAGACTTCCTCGCACATGACCCTGCTACCCTGCATGCAATAGTGACAGCCGCCGCAGGAGCGGATGAGCGTGACCACGACATGGTCACCGTTTTTGAAGTCGGTCACCCCCGTACCCACTTGGCTGACCACGCCGGCCGCTTCGTGGCCATAGACGGCGGGCAGATCGCCGCCCCACGCCCCTTCGGCATAGGAGATGTCGGAATGGCAGATGGCGCAGGCTTTGATGTCGACCATCACCTCGCCAGGGCCGGGCGGTGCGATCCGGATATCCTCAATGACCAATGGCTTGCCGAATTCGCGGCAGATGGCGGCTTTGATGGTGGTGGTCACGTCTTGCCTCGTTCGATCGTCCGGCATCGGAGATTAGGCGAGCGTCAAAAGCCACGGGTACGGCAAAGACGACACCTTACGTCGGTTATCCGTCAACATTCCACTATGCAGCAGGATGACGTTGACCGCTCCGCCCGACAAGGTTACGCCGAATCCTGTTTCAGCAAGAGGGAAGATTGCATGGCCGAAAATTCCGCGAAGCCTCATGGCGAACTGACACTGCGTACTCAAGCCATGCCCGGTGATGCCAATGCAGCGGGAGACATCTTCGGCGGCTGGGTCATGGCCCAGATGGATCTGGCCTGCGGCATCCGTGCTGCGGAAAGGGCGAGAGGGCGCGTGGTGACGGCCGCGGTCAAGGAGATGTCCTTCGCAAAACCGATGAAGATCGGCGATACGCTTGGCATCTATACCAGCATAGAACGGGTCGGCCGCACCTCCATGACGCTCAAGGTCGAAGCCTGGGCACAGCGCTATCTTTCGCACACCATGGAAATGGTGACCTCGGCGGATTTCGTCATGGTCGCGCTGGATGCCAATGGCGTTCCGACGCCCGTGCCTCCCGAAGACTGAACCCGGCCTATTCCGCAGCTTCCAATACGGCGTCGTAGCGTTCGCGCGCTGCATTGATGCGGTCGATATTGAGCCTGGCCCATTCGGCCAGCCGGCGGACCGGCACCAGGAGTTCGCGCCCCAGGTCGGTCAACTCATATTCGACTCGCGGCGGGATGGTCGGATAGACGGTCCGCGTTACGAAGCCGTCCCTTTCGAGCCCGCGCAGTGTTGTCGTCAGCATCTTCTGCGAAATATTGCCGATCAGTCGCTTGAGCGTGCTGAACCGCATCGGGCCATCGCCCAGAAGCTCGACGACGAGCACCGTCCATTTATCGCCGATGCGTGAGAGCACGTCGCTCACGGCACGGCAGGTTTCGTCCGGGTGACTGAGTGTCAAGAAAGTGCCTCCTTGTATAGGCCTGTGGTTTCACCGATATAGGCCGGGTATCTGTTTGATACCAGTCACCCATAGGATACCTGGTTTCCGATGGGTAGCAAAGATTCTAGAGGGAAAGATTGATGAGCAAACCCAAGATCGGAATCATTGTCGGCACCACACGAGCCGGCCGGTTCTCGGAAAAGCCGGCGGCATGGATCGCCGAGGTCGCCAAGGTGCGGGACGACATGGATGTCGAGATCGTCGACCTTCGAGACTATCCGATGCCATTCTTCGACGAGCCGGCTTCTCCCGCCTGGGCACCGTCGAAGAACGAGGTGGCGCAGCGCTGGCAGAAGAAGATCGCCGAGCTCGACGGCTATATCATTGTGGCCGCCGAATATAACCATGCGCCCACGGCCGTGCTGAAGAATGCGCTCGATTACGCCTATAACGAGTGGAGCAACAAGCCGGTGGCATTTGTCGGGTACGGCGGCACCGGCGGAGCACGCGCCGTCGAGCAGCTCCGCCTGATTGCCGTCGAACTTCAGATGGCGCCGACGCGCACCGGCGTTCACATCATGTGGCCGGTCATGGTTGCCGTGAAGGACGAGGGCAAGAACCTTGCCGATTTCGATTTCCTTCAGCAAGGCGCCAAGGACATGCTCGACCAGCTTTCCTGGTGGGCCCATGCCCTGAAGACCGCCCGCGACGCGGATGCGCAGAAGAAATCCCAGGCGGCCTGACCGAGGCTGGATGTCAAAGTAGCGAGCCGGACGGCTACAAGCCGCCGGCTTCTTTCGCAATTATTGATCTGGTGGGGAAGGCGCCTTGCTCGCCACCACCTTGTCGATCCGATGCCCGTCGAGATCGACGACCTCGAAACGCCAGCCGGAAATATCGACACATTCGCCGGTCCTTGGCAGGTGCTCGAAATGGGCCAGAAGAAAGCCGGCAAGCGTGGTGTAGTTGCGCCGCTCCGGTATCACGATGCCGAGATGGTCCGCCATCTCGTCCGCCGGCATCGAGCCGGGCAGCAGCCAGGAGCCGTCATCCCGCTGGACGATCTCGAACTCGCCTTCCTCGACATCGGCGCGGAAGACGCCCGCAATCGTCTCGAGGATGTCGGCCGGTGTGACGATGCCTTCGAAATGCCCGTATTCGTCATGCACCAGCGCCATGGGGACCTCCGCTTCCCGCAGCAGGGAAAGCACGTTCAGCGCATCGGCGAAGTCGTGCACGATCGGCGCCGTCTTAAGGTAGGAGCGGGGGGCGAGCGGCTTGCCGGCCACCTGTGCGGCGAGAAGATCGCTCACCTTGACGACGCCGACGATCTCGTCGATCGACCCTTCGCCGGCCGGCAGGAGGGAATGCCGCGTCTCCTTCAAAAGCTCGACAAGCTCCTGTTGATCGCCGGCCAGGTCGATCCAGTCGACGTCGCCGCGCGGCGTCATGATGGCGCGCGCCTTGCGGTCGCCGAGCCGCATGACGCCGGCGATCATCCGCCGCTCGTCCGATTCGATCGTGCCAGTGTGTTCGGCCTCGGCGATCAGGGTCCTGATCTCCTCGTCGGTGACGCGTGTCTTCTCCTCCGAAGACTGGCCCAGCAGGCGGAGCACGAAACTCCCCGAGACGTCGAGCAGCCAGACAAGCGGAAGCGCGATCTTCGCCAGCAGCGTCATTGCAGGTGCGACCTTGATCGCGATCCTCTCGGGATTCTTGAGGGCAACCTGCTTGGGTACCAGCTCGCCGATGATCAGCGAGAAATAGGTGATGGCGGCCACGACAACGCCAACGCCGATCGTGTGGGCGAATTGCGGTGACACACCGACCGTAACGAGCCAGCCGCCGAGCCTCTGGCCGAGCGTGGCGCCCGAGAAGGCGCCTGAAAGGACGCCTACCAGCGTGATGCCGATCTGGACGGTTGAAAGGAAGCGTCCCGGATTGGACGAAAGCGCGAGAGCTCGGCCTGCGCCCTTGTCCCCGCGGCTGCGCTTCGCCTTCAGCCGCGCCGGCCGCGCCGAGACCACTGCAAGCTCCGACATGGCCAGAAGGCCGTTGAACACGATCAGCAGAAGAACGATGAGGATTTCAACGATGAGCATGAAGTTTCCATAGCATTCGATGGTGCTCGATGCGAAGTGCTATTCTGTTGCAGTTGCAGGCTACAGCTTTGGAGGATGTGGCGGGATGCGGCGGCACATCAGTGAAATAGCGGGCCGCTTCGACGGTATTCCTGTGCCGGGCCGATGAGACATCCGCTTCGACAGGAAGGAGCCTCACAGTTCATGCGCGCCCGGAACAGGCGATGGTTGTCGCTCGCGTCAACGGCAGGCCCTGTAGCCGTTTCGGCGGTACTTGATGTCGAAATGGAAATGGTCGGCATGGTCGGCATTGTAGCCCGGGCCGAGGACCGTCGTGAAATAGTCGCAGCCTTCGGCACGCACCGTATTGAGGAGACCGCGCTGGCGGAAGGCGAAGAGACCCGGACGGCGCACGTCGATCTCACGGCCGTTGTTCAGCTCGATCGCCATGACGTCAAGAGCATTGCCCTTGGAGTGCTCCGAGGCCACGCTGGTGCCCGCGATGCGCCGGCAGGAATAGCTGGAACCCTGACGGATTGTCCTGATTCCGGAGAGATATCGGGTGCGCGCTGCAGGCGCGAGCTCGTTTCTCGTCCAGCGGGCAAAGGTCAACGCCATCTGGCAGGTCAGCGTGGCGGCCGGCTTCATCGTGATGTCACCGGAAAGCGAACTCACCTCCACCGGATAATCGATGCGGCAGGCGCCGCCGTCATTGATGGGCGCCAGGTCGCGATAGCTGACACCCAGCCGGCTCAATTCGCGCCGACAGGCGACCTCGTTCTCCGGCATGACATTGGCCTGCGCCTCGGGCAGATCGACTCGCGGATAGGCGGCTGTGGTCATATAGGGATTCGAGGGCACCAGATTTTGAAGGCCGCCGCCGGAGATGGTTGCAGTTGTCGTGCCGACATCGACGTCCGGGCGCGGCGTCAGGACCGAACTGGCGGTGCAGGCGGATACCACGGCCGCCATAGCCGCAGCCAGAAATACCGCAGAAAACTTGCCGCGCAGGCGCGACGCCTTTTCCCGGTGCGGTTGCGCCTGGGCGCTTTCTGTTTCGACGGCCATCTCCCGGTCCCCGGCTGGTAGAGACCGACAGGGTAGCGGGCAGTGGTAAATGAAAGATCAGCAGCGCCGTAAGGCTTGTGACGGGATTGGGGCATTTACCTGCAATAGGTCGATTCGTTGCGCCGTTCGGCGAGATCGAGATGGAAATGCGTGGCATGATCCGCGTCGGTGCCGGGGCCGAGGACCGTTTTGAAAGGGCCGCAGGCGGCGGAGCGGATCTGGGCCAGGAAATTGCCCTTCACGCTCTCCTCCTTCGAGGTGCCATAGGCCTTCACCTCCACTTCGCTTCCATCCTTGAAGACGAAGGAGGCAATGTCGAGCGCATTGCCATAGGCATGTTCGGAAAGCTTGGAGCTGCCGTTGCGCGGCCGGCAGACATAGGCCGATGCGTGGCGGATCGCCGTCAGCGGCTGTTTGAAATGCTGTTCTGCCGCCGGTCCGACTGTTTCCTGGAAGAAGCGGGCCGCGGTTTCTGCCAAGGCGCAATTCAAGACTGCCTCGGGCTCCAGGGCGATATTGCTTCCAAGCGACGTGATCGCGATCGGGTGCGGGACCGAGCAGCCGGCCTCGTCGGACAAGGGCCTGCGCTCCTCGAACGTTACCCCGAGATCACGCAAACGCTTCCGGCAGGCCAGTTCCTCCGCCGAAGGAGGAGCAGGTTCCCCCTTTTTCTTTTCTGCCTGTCCCTCCGATTTCGACGCATCTTTCTTCTCCACAGGTTTGCCGGACGGTGCCGCCTCGTCGGCCTTCCGAGTCTCCGCCTTCGCGTCGATATCCGGCCGTGGAGTGGGAAGGGGAGGGGTTTCGCTTGCCCGATCCGGCTTTTCGGCCGGTTCGCGCATTTCGGGTATGGGGGCCTGTACGGGCAGCTTCACGTCCTCAGCCTGCAGTGTCGAGGGCGCGGAAGCAATGGCCAAAAGGGCCATGATCGCAAATGTGTGCCGCAAGGCATTGTGAAATCTGACCACATAGCGGAAATGCCTCTCCTGTGGACGAGAGGCAAGTGCACCATGAATCACAATAGGTTACGCACTCGTCACGCCGATCGCTTGCAATCCGTCCTCGAGCCAGTCGCCGAGCATCGGCATGCCGAGGAGATAGCCGGGCAGGCGATTGTTGACGCGCTGGCGCGCGTCGGCCAGCGCTTCGTTCCATTCGTCAGCATCATAGTCGCCGCGCCCGATCCAGGCGATTGCCACCAGTTCCGCCGCCTCGTCCACATTGAGGTCGCCCACCAGTTCGCGGAACTCCGCCTCGGTCAGGTCGTCTTCCTCTTCCTCGGCCAGTCCGTCATGGTGGTGGCCGTCGCCTGCTTCCTCGGTGAACTCCACCTCATGCTCCTTGCCGTCCTCGTAGTCATCATTGACGGCGGCGCTGAGCACGCGAGCCTTGGACGCCAGCAGGCGGACCATATCCGGATCAATGGTCAGGTCCCATTCCTTTTCGACAGGCTGCTGCACCGGCTTGATCTCCTTGCGGTTCCGCATGATAACGCATTACGCGGAAAATTTCCCCGGATCTTGCATATGAGCTATCTGCTGTCGCCCGCCGTGGCGCCTATAATCCTGCTTGCTACCTCCAATATTTTCATGACCTTCGCCTGGTACGGCCATCTGAAATTCAAGTCGGCACCGCTTCTGATCGCCATCGTGGCTAGCTGGGGCATTGCCTTCGTCGAATATTGCCTGGCCGTTCCCGCAAACCGGATCGGTTACGGCCATTATTCGGCCGCCCAGCTCAAGACGATCCAGGAGGTGATCACGCTGACGGTTTTTGTCGCCTTTTCGGTACTCTATCTGCGCGAACCCGTCGGCTGGAACCATCTTGCCGGTTTCGCGCTCATCATTGCCGGGTCGGCGCTGGTCTTCAGGTCGTAGGCCGCTGTTCGCGGATCGCCGGCAGGACCTCCACCAGAAGGATCGCCGCGAAAATGAGCCCGCAACCGACAAGCCCGGCCGGCGGCACGCGTTCGCCTAGGAATATTGCCCCGAAAAGAGCGGCGAAGACCGCTTCGGTGGAAAGGAAGATGGCCGCCTGCGGAGCCGTCGTGTAGCGCTGACCCACCACCTGGAGCGTGAAGGCTATGCCGCCGGAGAAGATGCCTGCATAGAGAAGTTCGGCCAGCGCGCCACGGATCATTTCGAAGGCGATCGGCTCGAAGGCCAGAGCTGCTGCCAGCCCCACCACGGCGCAGACGGCGAATTGGGCGACCGCCAGCGTGACCGGCCGTCCGGTGTCTGCCGCATGCCTCGCGATGAAGATCACCTGTAATGCCCAGAAGGCCGCGCACAGGATCGTCAGCCAGTCGCCTGGCTTGAGGGCCACCATATCTCCGCCGGAGAGCAGCCAGATGCCGGCAAGTGCCAGAACCGTCGCCGGCCAGACGACAGGGCTGGGCCATTGCCGGAAGATGATGACGGCGAAGAACGGCACCATCACCACGTAAAGGCCGGTGAGGAAGCCGGAATTTGTGACGCTCGTCGTCAGGAGCCCCACCTGCTGTGCCGCCATGCCGCCGAAAAGCAGGAGACCGACGAGACCGAAGGCACGCCAGTCTCTGCGGCTGAGCGGCATCTTGGCCATGCCTGCTTCACGCAGGGCGAAAGGCAGCATCGAGATGGTTGCGATCAGGAATCTGAGCCCGATGAAGAGAAACGGCCCGATGGCTGCCATGGCGGTCGATTGGGCGACGAAACCCATGCCCCACATGGCGCCCGCAAGCAGAAGCAAAAGATTGGCCTGAAGGCGGGTCATGAGAAACCGGAGGAAAGGGGAGAAAGACGAAAGCAGACTTTCTTTCTTATCATCGCCGCCGCTGCCGGCAAACCGCCATGCTTCTTGCCTGCCCGTCACGCCAACGTGAATGCCGGCAGACGCAAAGACGAGTAGGATTGGGCGATCCGGCCCGCGGCATCGGGTGCGGGCCTCCATCGAGGAGGAGAGGCAGGATGAGGAAAGCCGTCACGGCAAGCCTTGCCGCAATTCTCGTTACTTTTCCGCTGACGCCAATCCACGCTGCCGGTGGCGGTGGCGGCGGTACGACGACGAACCAGTGCCCGCGCGGGCAGATCTGGGATCGCAATCAGGAGAAATGCGTCGACCCGCAAAAAAGCGAGGTCGATACCGACAGCGTCTATGAATATGGACGCTTCCTTGCCATGCAGGAGCGTTACGGAGAAGCGATCGAGGTGCTCAGCCTTGCCGCTGACAGCGGCGATCCGCATGTGCTGAATTATCTCGGCTATTCCCATCGCAAGCAGGGCAGGGTGAATGTCGGCCTGGGCTATTACCAGGAGGCGCTGACCATCGATCCGGATTTCGTGCTGGCGCGCGAATATCTGGGCGAAGCCTATCTGCAGCTTGGCGATCTTGCCGCGGCGAAACGGCAGCTGGCGGAAATCGGGAAGCGCTGCGGAACGGCCTGCGAGGAATATGCCGAACTGGCCGCGCAGATTGCAGACTAACGCTTGTCGGCTGACGGCCTGATTGATGTTATCTGGCCCGTGAAATCCGGATGATGGCTCCGCTGGCCTCGTCATTGAGCAGCCAGATCGAACCGTCCGGTGCGACATTGACATCCCTGATGCGGCCGAACGACCCCTTGAGGAGCTGTTCCTCTCCGGTCACCTTGCCGTCGGAACCGCGCTCGAGGCGGCTCAGCAGTTCGAATTTGAGCGCGCCGACGAGGAAATCTCCCTGCCATTCAGGGAACATGCGGCCCGTATAGACCGCCATGCCTGACGGGGCGATCGACGGGTCCCAGTAATATTCAGGCTGCTCATAACCCTCGGCCTCGGTGCCGATGCCGATCTTCTGGCCGGAATAGTGGACCCCGTAGCTGATCACCGGCCAGCCATAGTTCTTGCCGGGCTCGACATGGTTGACCTCGTCGCCGCCGCGGGCGCCGTGCTCCACCACCCATATCGTATTGGTCACCGGATCGAATACCATGCCTTGCGGATTGCGGTGGCCGATGGACCAGATCTCAGGCGCCGCATTTTCCTGTCCCACGAAGGGATTGTCCTCCGGCACGCTGCCATCCGGATTGATGCGCAGCACCGAGCCGGCATGATCCGCCGGATCCTGCGCCCGTTCGCCTTGGCCGCGCTCGCCGATGGTGAAGAAGAGCGTGCCGTCGGGATGGAAGGCGAGCCTGGATCCGAAATGCTGGGACTTGGACGTCTTCTTGCCCATGCTGAAGATCGTCTCGACACCCTCCAGCCGCCAGGTTTCGCCATCCTGCACCAGCTTCCCACGTCCAATGGCCGTGCCTGCTCCGCCTTCGCCGGGTTCGGAGAAAGAAAAGTAGACCATGCCGGATTCGGCGAAATCCGGCGCTGCAGCGACATCGAGAAGCCCGCCCTGACCGACTGCGGCCACTTCGGGCGCGCCTTCGACAGGCGCCGAAAGCTCGCCTTTGGAAAGGACACGCATGGTTCCGCCGCGTTCGGTGACGATGGCGTTTCCGTCGGTCAGGAAATCCAGGCCCCAGGGATATTGCAGACCCTCGGCAAGTGTTTCAGCGCGGATATCGACCAATTCGGTCTGGAATATCTGCGCTTGGGCCGCACCGGTCCAAAGACTGGCCATCAGGCTGCCGACGATCAATCGCTGCATGTCTTCTCCTTTTTGGTAGATCAGATAGGCCATGGGGAGAAGGGTGCAAGACAAATTCCGGTGTCCCTGTGTCGATGACGGGAATTTGAGCATCGGGCGCCTCGCAGGAGGAAGAATCCGGGTCCGGTTCTGCCACGCAGGGTCAGCCAACGTCATTCTGGCGAAATTTCGCGTGAAAACCGCCAGAAGATTGCTATATTCGCCCGGAGACAGATCGGAACGGTTCCGTTGGCGAGGCTACCGGACCGTTTCTTTTTTGCGTCCTGCCGGTCCCGT
>Ga0164243_10008659_pt1 | contig 14968 bp, 12 predicted proteins | sample OricompcompostOP_FD_108781 | JGI IMG/M metagenome (GOLD analysis project Ga0164243, IMG submission 108781) | Organic Plus compost microbial communities from Emeryville, California, USA - Original compost - Organic plus compost (OP) | ecosystem: Engineered > Solid waste > Mixed feedstock >... | reverse complement strand
TCCCAGCAAAATCGCGGTGCTAGAGGACTGCGTCGATTGCGTCCCGCAGCTCCCGGGCAGAACGCGCCGCGGCCGTGGCGTAGTCCGGCCCGCGGGACGCGTATTCGACCGCCCGGCTCGCCGCCACCACCGCGCCCATGCCGCCCGGATGGAAGGCGGGCGCGAGATCCGCCGGCTTGCCGCCCTGGGCGCCCACGCCCGGAAGCAGCAGCACGCTGCGCGGCATGAGCGAGCGGAAGAGCGCCAGCTCGGACGGCCGCGTGGCGCCGACCACTGCGCCCACCGGCCCGTAACCCTCGCCCTCGCCGTTGAACGCCCGCGTCCAGCCGGCTACCCACTGGGCGACCGTGCCCTCGGGCGTGGGAAGGTCCTGCAGATCGCCGGCGCCCGGGTTGGACGTCTTCACGAGACAGAAGAGCGCCCCGCCCTCCTCGCGTGCCGCGTCGAGGAAGGGCTGCACGGTGTCCCGGCCCATGTACGGATTGACGGTGAGCGCGCTGCCTGCGTTGGCGCCGCGCATCCACGCCTTCGCGTAGGCCTCGGCGGTGGAGCCGATGTCGCCGCGCTTGGCGTCGACGATCACCGGCAGGTCGAGCGAGCGGGCCAGCTCCAGCACGCGCTGCAGGGTCTGCATGCCCTCGAGGCCGAGCGCCTCGAAGAACGCCACCTGCGGCTTCACCGCGCAGGCGTACGGCGCACACGCCTCGAGGACGTCGCGGCAATGGCTCCACACGTCCACGCCGTCCGGATGCCACTCGGGCCGGGGATCGAGTCCGACACACAGGCGCGTGGAGAGCCGCGCCATCCTCTCGTGCAGGCGTTCGACGAAAGTCATGGCCGGCGCTTGTAACACGCCTCGCGGGCGCGGTGGCTCGGCCGATGCCCCGAATTACCCCGCAGACTGCTTGTAGATCGTCTCGGCGATGCGGTACGCGCTGCCCTCCAGGCGGCGGGTGGCCTCCTGGATCTTCTCGATGTCGTCGTGGGGCAGCACCGCGCGCAGCGCCGCCAGGTCGCCGCGGATCTCCTCGACGTCGGACGCCGAGAGCATCGACGCGTACTCCTCGAGGCTCTTCTCGGTGGTGTAGACGAGCCCGTCGGCGGTGTTCTTCGCGTCGGCCAGCGCCTTCTTCTGCGCGTCGTCGCCGCGGTGCTCCTCGGCGTCGCGGATCATCCGCTGGATCTCCTCCTCGGTCATGCCGGACGACGCGAGGATGCGGATGGACTGCTGCTTGCCGGTGCCGAGATCCTTGGCGCTCACGTGCACGATGCCGTTGGCGTCGATGTCGAAGGCGACTTCGATCTGCGGCACGCCGCGCGGCGCGGGCGGGATGCCCACCAGCTCGAAGCGCGCGAGCGTCTTGTTGTCGGCCGCCATCTCGCGCTCGCCCTGGAGCACGTGCACGGACACGATCGGCTGGTTGTCCTGCGCGGTGGAGAAGACCTGCCCCTTGCGCGCGGGGATGGTGGTGTTCTTGTCGATGATCTTGGTGAACACGCCGCCGGCGGTCTCGACGCCGAGCGACAGCGGCGTGACGTCGAGCAGGAGCACGTCCTTCACGTCGCCCTTGAGCACCGCGCCCTGGATGGCGGCGCCCACCGCGACGACCTCGTCGGGATTGACGCCCTTGTGCGGATCGCGGCCGAAGAACTGCCGCACCTTCTCCTGTACGCGGGGCATGCGGGTCATGCCGCCCACGAGGATGACCTGGTCGATCTGCCGCGTGGTGACGCCCGCGTCGCGCAGCGCGATCTTGCACGGCTCCAAGGTGCGATCGACGAGATCGGCGCAGAGCTGCTCGAGCGCGTCGCGATCGAGCAGATCGATGAGGTGCCTGGGGCCGCTGGCGTCGGCGGTGATGAACGGGAGGTTGATCTCGGTCTCGCGCGCGGACGAGAGCTCGTGCTTGGCGCGCTCGGCGGCTTCCTTGAGCCGCTGCAGCGCCATGCGATCGTGGCGCAGATCGATGCCGTGCTGCTGCAGGAAACGCTCGGCCAGCCAGTCGATGATGCGCTGGTCGAAATCCTCGCCGCCGAGGAACGTGTCGCCGTTGGTGGCCTTCACCTCGAACACGCCCTGGTTCAGCTCGAGCACCGAGATGTCGAACGTGCCGCCGCCGAGATCGTACACGGCGATGCGCTCGCTCTTGCCGTCCTTGCCCTTGTCGAGCCCGTACGCGAGCGCCGCCGCGGTGGGCTCGTTGATGATGCGCAGCACGTTGAGGCCCGCCACGCGGCCGGCGTCCTTGGTGGCCTGCCGCTGCGCATCGTCGAAATACGCGGGCACGGTGATCACCGCCTCGGTGACCGGCTCGCCGAGGTAGTCCTCGGCGGTCTGCTTCATGCGCGCGAGCACCTGCGCGGACACCTCGGTGGGCGCGATCTTCTTGCCGCGCAGCTCGATCCACGCGTCGCCGTTGTCGGCGGGTAGCACCTGGAACGGCAGCAGGCCCAGGCTCCGCTGCACCTCGTTCGTCTGGTATTTGCGGCCGATGAGCCGCTTGACGGCGTAGACGGTGGCTTCGGGATTGGTGATGGCCTGCCGCTTGGCGATCTGCCCCACCAGCCGCTCGCCGCTCTCCGTGTACGCCACCATCGACGGCGTGGTGCGGCTGCCTTCCGAGTTGGGAATCACCACCGGGTCGCCGCCCTCGAGGACGGCGACGCAGGAGTTGGTGGTTCCGAGATCGATCCCGATGACCTTGCCCATGACGACTCAGCTCTCCGCCGGTTGGGCGTGCGCCCCCCCACGAGATGCACGTGCAGCTTCAGCCCTCGGACGCCTCCGGGGCGGGCGCGGGGCCCGGACCGCGCGAGACCACGACGAGCGCGGGCCGGACGAGCCGGTCGTGCAGCGTGTAGCCGCGCACCACCTCGCTCACCACCACGTTGGCGGCGAACTCGGTGCTCTCCACCTGCTGGATCGCCTCGTGGAAGCGCGGGTCGAACGGCTCTCCCACCGCGGAGAATCCCTTCACGCCGAACTTGCCGAGCGTGTCCTCGAAGATGCGGCGGTTCATGCGCACGCCGTCGGCGAACGAAGCGAGATCGCCGCCCGCGGCCGACGCTTCGATGGCGCGGTCGAGGTTGTCGAGCACCGGGACGAGCTCGCCGAGGAGCTTCTCGATGCCGAACTTCTGCACCTCTTCGCGCTCGCGGGCCGCCCGCTTCTTGTAGTTCTCGAGGTCGGCGAGCGCGCGCAGGCGCTGCTCGTTCGCCTCGGAAAGCCGCTGCGCCATCTGCTGGGCGCGCGCGATCGACTCCTCGAGGAGCTGCTCCTTGACCTGCAGCTCGGCGCGCAGCGCGTCGATCGAGGGCGCCTCGTTCACGGGCGCCGGCGCTGCGGCGACTTCGACCGTCACCGTCTCCTCGGCCATGGGAGCGTGGCCCTCGACGGCACGGAGCGCCTCGTTGATCGCCTCCTCGCTGATGTCCGCCTGGAAGGAGCCCTTCGGGCCGTTCACACCATTTTCCGAGTTGGGCATGACGCGCTGAAAACCCTGTGGAGACGCGGAATTGCGGCGCGCCATATTTGCACGTCCGAGGGGGGGCGGCAACCGTTGGAAGCGTGCCTGCGCCGGCGGATCCGCGGGGTTTTCGATGGCAGGGGAAGGTTCGCCCTCCCATAATCGGTAGGAGACGATCCTCCCGCGCCGGGGCCTGCGCAGGCCCACGGCAAGGGGGGCGTGTTCCTTCGTATGGAAGAACTCACTCCGCTGGACATCGAAGACGCCGCCGGCGACGAAGGCGCGCTCGGCCGCCTGGCCGACCGCCTGCAGGGCGGGGAACCTGCCGTCCCCGTACTCGGCGTGAAGGGCGGCGCCCGCGGCTGGGTCGCGGCGGCGCTGCGTCGCGCGCTCGGCCGGCCCATCGTGGCCGTCGCCGCCGACGAGGAGGCGGCCGACCGGCTGGCCGGCGATCTGGCCTTCTTCCTGGGCGGCGGCACCGAGGGCGACGGGCGCCAGGTGCTGCGGCTGCCCGTGGACGAGGTGCTCCCGTACGACGGCCTCTCGCCCGACCGCGCCACCGAGCTCGACCGCCTCGCCGCGCTCACCCTCCTCGACCGCGGCGCCCATCCCCCCGCCATCGTCGTGTCCGCCCGCGCGCTGGCGCGCCGCACGCTGCCGCGCAAGGTGCTCGCCGGCGCCTCGGAGGAGATCGCCGTCGGCGCCACGTGGGATCGCGACGACCTCGCGCGCCGGCTCGTGGCGCTGGGCTACCAGAGCGTGCCGCTGGTGGAGGACGCGGGCACGTTCGCCGTGCGCGGCGGCATCCTCGACCTGTGGTCGCCCACGTACGACCAGCCCGTACGGCTCGAGTTCTTCGGCGACGAGGTGGAGAGCCTGCGCGTGTTCGAGAGCGACACGCAGCGCACCGTGCGCACGCTCGATCGCGTGCTCGTCGCGCCGGCGCGCGAGGTGCTCTTCACCGAGGAGACGCAGCGCGCGGGCATCGCCGCCGTGCGCGACGCGGCCGACCGCGTGAACAAGCCCACCTCGCAGGTGCGCGAGCTGGTGGAGTCGATCCAGGAGGCGATCCCGGCGTACGGCCTCGAGGGCTTCCTCCCCGGCTTCTACGAGCAGGGCCTCGATCCGCTCGCCGCCTGGCTCCCCGCCGACGCGATCGTGCTGGTGGACGATCCGGTCGCGATCGACCGCGCCATCGAGGATCTGTGGGAGGACCTGGAGAAGGAGCACGCCGCAGCGGTGGAGCGCGCCGACCTGGTGCTCCCGCCCGAAGCGCACTTCCTCGCGCGGGACGACGTGCGCGGCCAGCTCGCGCCCTTCGCCACCGCCGAGCTCCACTCGCTGTGGATGGGCGCGGCCGACGTGGCGCCCGTGCGCTTCGACTTCGCTGCCACCGCCGGCATCCGCAAGGAGATCGAAGCCCACCAGGGCGAGGACGGCGCGCTCTCGCCGCTCGTCGACAGGCTGAAGCGCTGGCGCGAGCGCGGCTACACCACGCTCGTCGCCGCGGGATCCGCGGGCCAGGCCGACAAGCTCAAGCGGCTGCTCTCGGAGCGGCGTGTCGCGGTGAAGGTGCGCGACGAATGGCCGCCGGCCGATCCGTCCTCGTGGTGGGATCGCGCGATTCACGCCTGGATCGTGCCGCACGACCTCTCGTCCGGCTTCCTCGCGCCGGACGCGCGCTTCGCCGTGATCGCGGACGACGAGATCCTCGGCGTGCGGCAGAAGCGCAAGCTGCGTTCCGCGCGGCGCGCCGACCTGCCCTTCGTGGCCGCGTTCCGCGACCTGAAGGAAGGCGACCTCTGCGTGCACGTCGATCACGGCGTGTGCCGCTACGGCGGGCTGCAGAAGCTGAACGTGCGCGGCGTGGAAGGCGACTTCCTCGTGCTGCACTTCGAGGGCAAGGACAAGCTCTTCCTGCCCGTCTCGAAGCTGCGCCAGGTGCAGAAATACGTGGGCGCCGGCGCGGAGCACGCGCGTCTCGACAAGCTCGGCGGCACCAGCTGGGAAAAGACCAAGAAGAAGGTGAAGGACGAGCTGCTCCGCATGGCGGCGGAGCTGCTCGACATCTACGCGCGGCGCAAGGCGCACCCCGGCATCGAGTACCCGCAGCCCGAGCGCTTCTTCCACCAATTCGAGGCCGATTTCCCCTACGACGAGACGCCCGACCAGCAGAAGGCGATCGACGACGTCGTCGCCGACATGACCTCGGGCAAGCCGATGGATCGGCTGGTGTGCGGCGACGTCGGCTACGGCAAGACCGAGGTGGCGATGCGCGCCGCGTTCCTCGCGGTGCTCGGCCACAAGCAGGTGGCGGTGCTGGTGCCCACCACCATCCTCGCGCTGCAGCACTTCAACTCGTTCTCGCGGCGCATGGCCAACTACCCGGTGCAGGTGGACTGGGTGTCGAGCTTGCGCGGCGCGAAGGAGAACCGCGAGGTGCTCCAGCGCGCGGCGGAGGGCAAGGTCGACATCGTCATCGGCACGCACGCGCTGCTCGCGCCTTCGGTGGCCTTCAAGGATCTCGGCCTCGTGGTGATCGACGAGGAGCAGAAATTCGGCGTGAAGCACAAGGAGCGCCTGAAGCGCTACCGCGCCGAGGTCGACGTGCTCACGCTCACCGCGACGCCGATCCCGCGCACGCTGCACATGTCGATGGCCGGCGTGCGCGACATGTCGATCATCAACACGCCGCCCGCGGACCGCCGCGCCATCCGCACGTTCGTGTCGCGCTTCTCGCCGCCCGAGATCCGCGAGGCGATCCTGCGCGAGAAGGCGCGCGGCGGGCAGGTCTATTTCGTCCACAACCGCGTGGACTCCATCGGCGCGATGCAGCGCTTCCTCACGGAGCTGGTGCCCGAGGCGTCGGTGGGCGTGGGCCACGGCCAGATGAGCGATCACGTGCTCGAGCGCGTGATCGGCGACTTCATCGACCGCAAATACGACGTGCTGCTCTGCACGACGATCATCGAGAGCGGCCTCGACATCCCGAGCGCCAACACGATCATCGTGAACCGCGCCGACACCTTCGGCCTGTCGCAGCTCTACCAGATCCGCGGGCGCGTCGGCCGCTCGTCCGAGCGCGCGTACGCGTACCTGCTGGTGCCGGCGAAGCAGCAGATCACGAAGGACGCGCAGCGGCGGCTCGAGGTGCTGCAGCAGTTCAGCGATCTCGGCGCCGGCTTCCAGATCGCCTCGCACGACCTCGAGATCCGCGGCGCGGGCAACCTGCTCGGCGCCAAGCAGTCCGGCCAGATCGAGGCGGTGGGCTTCGACCTGTACGCGCAGCTGCTCGAGGAGGCGGTGGCGGAGATCCGCGGCGAGCCGCTCGAGCACGTGCCGGAGCCCGAGGTGCAGCTGCCGGTACCGGCCTTCATCCCCGACGACTACCTGCCCGACGTGCACCAGCGGCTGCTGTTCTACAAGAAGCTCGCGCAGTGCAACACCGACGACGAGATCGAGCAGGTGCGCGAGGAGATGGTGGATCGCTGCGGGCAGCCCACGGCCGAGGTCGACGCGCTCACGCGGCTCATGGCCATCAAGGCCGACCTGCGCGCGCTGCGGCTGCGCGCGCTCGAGAGCGGCCCGGGGCGGCTGGTGTTCACGCTCGGGCCCGACGCTTCGCTCGATCCGGCGAAGGTGGCGTCGCTCGTGGCCCGCGGCGGGAGCTACCGGCTCACGCCCGACATGAAGCTGGTGGTGAAGATCGCGCCCGACCTCGGCGGCGAGCGGCTCCTCGAGGCGGCGCGCGAGGCGCTGCGCGATCTGGCCCGCTGCACGGCGTGACGTTCGGCGGGCAGGCAACCCCTTCCCTTCGGCGGCCGGTATGCCGAGGATGCGTGCCGTGAACGTGCGCAACGGGTTCCGGCGGGTCGTCGAGTGGATCGGCCGCAACGAGAAGCGGGTGCTGGTCGCGGGGCTGCTCGCCGTGGGCAGCCTCTGGGCGTTCCTCGCCATCGCCGAAGAGGTGCACGAGGGCGAGACGCAGGCGTTCGACGAGTGGGTGCTGCGCAAGCTCCGCGAGCCGGACGATCCGTCGCAGCCCATCGGCGGCATCTGGGTGGAGGAGACGGCGCGCGACATCACCGCGCTCGGCAGCGTCACGGTGCTCCTGCTCGTGACCGCGGCGGTGAGCATCGGCCTGGCGCTGCAGAAGAAGCGCGGCGCCATGTGGCTGGTGATCGGCGCCACGCTGGGCGGCGGCATCCTCTCCACCGCGCTCAAGGACGCGTTCGGCAGGCAGCGGCCCACGGTGGTGCCGCACCTCACCGACGTGCTCACCGCCTCGTTCCCCAGCGGCCACGCGATGCTGTCGGCGGTGGTCTACCTGACGCTCGGCGCGCTGCTCGCGCGCATGGTGGCGAACCCCTGGGCGCGCGCGTGGTGCCTCATCGTGGCGATGGGCATCACGGTGCTGGTGGGCATCTCGCGCGTGTACCTGGGCGTGCACTACCCCACCGACGTGCTCGGCGGCTGGGCCGCCGGCATGGCGTGGGCGCTCGGCTGCTGGCTGCTCGCGCGGCGCCTGCAGCGGCGCGGCAAGGTGGAGCCGCCGGCGCACGTCGAGGCGTGATCACTCGCGCAGGAGCAGGCCGCCGTCGATGCGCAGCGTGGAGCCGGTCGTCCATGGCGCGCCGAGCAGATGCACCACCGCCGCGGCGATCTCGTCGGCGGTGCCCATGCGGCCGAGCGGGTGCAGCGCGGCGAGCGCATCCATCTGCGCCTGCAGGCGCCGCTCGTGTTCCGCCGGCCCGGGCACCGGCTCGCCCGGCGCGAGCCGCAGCTCGCGCACCATCTCGGTGTCGACGAGGCCCGGAGCCACCGCGTTGAAGCGCACGCGCCGCGGCGCGCCGGCGAGCGCGAGCGACGCCATCGCCGCGAGCAGGCCCGCCTTGGCGGCGCTGTAGGCCGCCGAGGTGACGACCGGGCGCCACGCGAGCGTGGACGCGACGAACACGACGCCGCCCCCGCCCTCGAGCACGGCGAGCGCCTCTTCTCCGAGGCGCAGCGGCGCCACGAGGTTCACCTCGATCTGCGCGCGCAGCGCCGCCTCGTCGATGTGGCCGGGCGGCCGGTGGACCACGTTGCCGGCGCTGTGCACGAGGCCGTCGATGCCGCCGAAGCGATCGCGCGCCCGGGCGAGCAGCCCGTCGCGGGCCGCCGGATCGGCGAGATCGCACGGCAGCGCATGCACGCGCCCCGGCCACGCGGCGGCGACCGCGGCGAGCCGCTCGCCGCGGCGGCCGACGACGATCGCCTCGCCGCCGGCGGAGGCGATCCGCTCGGCCACCGCGCGGCCGATGCCGCTGCCGCCGCCGGTGACGACGACGCGCCTCGTGCCGGCCGGCGTCGTCATGTGCGCTCCGCCTGCGGGTAGAACGGCACCGGCTCGAGCCACTGGAGCGGACCGGCGTGCTCCACCTCGATCTCGTCGTGCGGCAGGAAGGCCGGCCGATCGACGCAGAGGATCGTGCCCTCGACGTCTGCCGGATTGTCCCAGCGGTGCGGCAGATCGCGCGGCCAGCGGAACGCGCTGCCCGGCGCGACCGCGCGGCCCTGCAGCAGGAGGTTCGGACCGATGACCAGCTCGCTCTCCTCCATGGCGCGGTGCACGTGCGTGGGGATGCGCGCACCGGGCGCGACGCGCAGGCGGTAGATGCCGCAGCCCTGGCTCGCGTGGAGCACGTCCACGCGGCCCCAGCGCTTCTCCTCGATGTCGAAGCGCATCTCGTTGCGCACGCGGTGGATCTCGAGCGACGGCACCGCGCTGCCGCCGAGCGCGCCCGGCTTGGTGAGCCGCACGCTCACCGCCTCCACCTGCGCGTGGGGCACGTCGCGGGTGGGCGGCGCGAGGATGTAGCTGCACAGCGCCTCGGCGGCGGTCTCGAGCAAGCGGAAGCGGCACGCCTCGAGGAGGAAGCGGATCTCGCCGGCGAGCCGCGCGTAGTCGAGGCTCGCGGACAGGCCCGCACCCGCCGCTGCGGCGCGCGTGTCGAGGAAGAGCGCGAGGTCGACCTGCAGCGTCTGGAGCGTGCGCCGCTCCTCGGGATACACGCCGACGATGCAGTCGGCTTTGAGGCCGCGCAGCTCGATCGCGTCGAGGGTCTTGCCGGACGTCGTGAGGAAGGGCCGTTCCATCCGCCCTTTCTACCATCGGCCCCCGCCGGCGCGGGAAATGCGAGCGCTCGCGCGCGTCAGAGCACCACGCTGCGCCCGCCGTCCACGTCGATCACCTGGCCGGTGAGGTAGGGCTGCTGCGCGAGGAAGACGACCGCCCGCGCGACGTCTTCCGGATCGCCCTCGCGCCGCAGCGGGACGCGCGCGAGGACGGCAGCCCGCGCGGCCGCGTCGAAATCGGGCGGAAACGCCACGGTACCCGGCGCCACCGCGTTCACGCGCACGTGCGGCGCGAGCTCCACCGCGAGCGCGCGCGTGAGCATCGCCAGCCCCGCCTTGCTCACCGAGTAATGCGCGTACCCCTCGTACGGACGATCGGCGGCGATGTCGGTCACGTGGATCACGCAGGGCGCAGCGGCCGCGCGGAGCGCGGGGAGCAGCCCCTGCGTGAGGAAGAAGGGCGCGTCGAGGTTGACCGCCTGCATGCGCCGGTAGCGCGCGCGATCGATCGTGCCGAACGGCGCGCGCTCGAAGAGCCCTGCGTTGTGCACGACGAGGTCGAGCGCCGGATGGGCGGCGCGCACGTCGGCGGCGAGGCGATCGACTGCGGCCCCGTCGGACAGGTCGGCGGTGCGCAGATCGACCGTGCGCCCGCGACGCCGCGCCTCGGCGGCCACCTCCTCGAGCGCCTGCAGCGAGGCGTTGGCGTGGAGGACGAGATCGTAGCCCGCGTCGGCGAGGGCGAGCGCGATGGCGCGGCCCACGCGGATGCCGGCGCCCGTGACGAATGCGGTGCTCATACGGTGCGGGAGCATGCCGGCACGGGCGCCCGGTTGCACGCGTAGCGTGCTGCACGTCGCCCCACCCGGCCCCATCGTGGAAGGCGACGAACCGGAGGTGCGGCGATGGGTCTGTTCAAGAAGGCAGCCGGGTACGGGCTTTTCCTGCGATATCTCGATCGGCGCCGCAGCCGGCGCGCGTACCGCGGCGGCGGCGCGTACCGGCGCCGTGCCGGCCGCAGGGGCCTCCTCCGCCGGCTGCTGGGGTGATCGCCATGCAGCGGCGCATCGACCTTCCCGGCGATCGGGCGGCAGAGGCCACGCGCCACGGCTCGCTCTTTTTCGTGGGCACGGCCACCACGCTGATCCGCTTCGGCGGCTTCACCCTCCTCACCGACCCGAACTTCCTGCACCAGGGCGAGCGCGTGCACCTGGGCTACGGCCTCCACGCCACGCGCAGGACCGAGCCCGCCTGCCAGCTCGAGGATCTGCCGCCCTACGATTTCGTGCTGCTGTCGCATCTGCACGAGGATCATTTCGATCGCGAGGTGGAGCGGCGGCTGCCCCGCGAGACGCGCATCGTCACCGCGCCGAAGGCGGCGCGCACGCTCGCCCGCCGGGGATTCCTGCGCACCGAAGGCCTGCGCGACTGGGACGCGATCGAGTTCGCGCGCGGCCCCTGCAGGCTGCGGGTGACCTCGATGCCCGGGCGCCACGGGCCGATGGCCGTGGCCTCGCTGCTGCCGCCCGTGATGGGCAGCATGCTCGAGTTCGGGCACGTGGAGTTCGGCCTGCTGCTGCGGCTCTACGTCAGCGGCGACACGCTCGTGTACGAGGCGCTGCGCGAGATCCCGCGGCGTTTCGCCGGGATCGATTGCGCGATCCTGCACCTGGGCGGCACGCGCGTGCTCGGCGTCCTCGTCACCATGGACGGCAGGCAGGGCGTGGAGCTGATGCGGATCGTGCAGCCGGAGATCGTGGTGCCGATCCACTACGACGACTACACGGTGTTCGAATCGCCGCTGTCGGACTTCGCACGCGAGGTGCGCGCGGCGGGCCTCGAGCACCGCGTGCGGTACGTCGATCGCGGGGACACGCTCACGATCCCCAACCGGCTCGAGCTCGCGCGCGGCGCGGAAGCCTTCGAGCCCGAGCCCGCGCCGACGTAGCGGCGCAGGCTCGAGGCGGTGCCGGCGTGCCGCGCCCGCGTCGCGGATGCGGCACGTCCGTGCGCCTTACTCGTCCTCGGAGCCGTCGTGCACGTGGCCGTGGTCGAGCTCTTCCTCGGTCGCGGCGCGCACGTCGAGCACCTCGACGTCGAAGGTCACGTCCTTGCCGGCGTAGGGGTGGTTTCCGTCGAGGGTGGCGGTGTCGGCGCCCAGCTTCACCACCGTGAAGCCCTGCGGCTCGCCGTCCTCGTCGTCCGACCAGATCTCCTCGCCTTCCTCGACGTCCTCGGGCAGGTCGGTGCGCGGGACCTCGATCACGGCGTCGTCCTCGCGCTCGCCGTAGGCGTCGGCGGCCTTGAGGCTGACCTTGGTCTTGAAGCCCTTCTCCGCGCCCTCGAGCACGTTCTCCAGGCCCTCGGCGATCTCGTCGAAGCCGTGGAGGTACTGCAGCGGCTCGTCGCCGACGCTGCTCTCGAGCACCTCGCCGCTCTTCGTGTCGGTGAGGGTGTACTGCACGGTGACGACGCTGCCCTTGGTGGCCTTCATGGGATTCCTCTTCTGAAACACGAAAACGCGCGCACCATACTCGTTTCACGGGCGCTGGCTACGGGAATTCACGGTTCGAGCGCCGGCCGGGGGGCGGCGCGGCTCGCGAGCACGCCGTCCACCGCGTAGATCGCCACGGCGGTCCAGATCAATCCGAAGGTGACCGCGTGGCGCGGGGTGAACGGCTCGCCGTAGGCCAGCACCGCGAGCGCCAGCTGGCCCGTGGGCGCCACGTACTGGAGGATGCCGAGCGTGCCGTAGCGCAGCCGCCGCGCGCCGATGGCGAACCACAGCAGGGGCACCGCCGTGGCCACGCCGCTGCCCACGAGGAGCGCCGACTCGAGCGGGCGCGCGCCGAACCACGCGCCGCCAGCGAACGCCAGGTAGGCCACCGCGAACGGCGTGGCGAGGGCCGTCTCCACCGCGAGGCCGGTGAGCGCCTCCACCGGCGCGCGCTTGCGCAGCAGGCCATAGAGCCCGAACGTGGCGGCCAGCGCGAGCGAGACCCAGGGCACCACGCCCAGGCCGAGGACGAGCCACGCGACGCCCGCTCCGGCGAGGCCCACCGCGAGGAGCTGGGGCGGACGCAGCCGCTCCCCGAGCACGACCCGCGCCAGCAGCACGTTGACCAGCGGGTTGATGTAGTAGCCGAGGCTCGCCTCGGTGACGCGGCCGGTGTTCACCGCCCAGATGAACAGCAGCCAGTTGCAGGAGATGAGCGCGGTGGACACGGCCAGCACGCCCAGCGTGCGGGGTTCGCGCACCACGTCGCGCAGCTCGCCGAACCGGCGGCCGAACGCCACCAGGCCGAGCACGAAGGCGCACGACCACGCGATCCGGTGGGCGATGATCACCCCCGGCGCCACGGCTCCGAGCAGCTTCCAGTAGGCGGGGAAGAGGCCCCAGATGAAATAGGCGCCGAACGCGCAGGCGGCGCCCGTGGCTGCGGACGGTGCCCTCTCCGATGTACGCACGCGAGCTCCGGGAAAGGGCGCGCATCCTGCCACAGCGCCACTGCCGGGCAACGGGGCTCGGATTTCCGGATAGCGAACTGGGGAAATTCGCCACGGGCCCGCGGCGATTCCCCGGCGCCGCCACCCGCACGGCGGCATTTCCCCCCGGGGCACGTCGCTTGCTGTAGCCGGCGCGGTCACTCGAAGTCCACGCGCGGCGCACGGAGGCGATCTTCGCCCATCCGTCGCGCCGGCGCGTTCAACGGATCGGAGGTACGTCGTGAAGCGGTTGGCGAACGCCGCGCGGCTGGCGGCTCTCTTGGCGGTCGTCGGCGCGTGCGGCAGCGAGGCCATCGAACCCGCCGTGCAGCCCGGAGGCGGAGGCGGAGGCGATGGCACGGGGGGCAGCGGGGGAACCCTGCCCGGCGATCCGCCGTCGTGGGAGCGGGCCGAGGTGCGGCAGCGCTGGCTGCGCGAGGGGCTCGGCTGGGGCAACACCGCCATCGCGCACGACTGGGACGGCGACGGCAACGACGAGCTCGTGCTCGGCGGCCGCGGCGTGGCGCTGATCGATCCGGCCCACCTCGGCGCGCATCCGATCTGGTCGCTCGACTGGGAAGGCCGCACGGAGTGGGAGTTCGCGTACGGCCTGCGCCGCTTCGACGGCAACGGCGACGGAACGCAGGACATCCTGGTGGTGGGGAGCGACCGCGCCGCCTACCTCGTCGACGGCACCACGGGCGAGCGCCTCTGGTACCGCTTCATGGACACGGGGTTCCTCCCTGCGCGCATGGCGGACTTCGACGCCGACGCGGACGGCGTGCCGGACTTCTTCACGGCAGGCGACGACAAGGTGTGGTCCGGCGCCACCGGCGAGGAGCTGTTCGACCTGGACCTGCCGATCATCGTCGCCGCCGCAGCGACCGCCGAGCTCGACGGCCAGCCGGGGCGCGACCTGGTGGTGGGCGTGGAGCTCGACGGCCCCATCGACGGGCCTCCCTCGAGCGGCGCGCAGGTCTTCGGCTTCGCGAAGGGCGAGAAGCTCTGGGAGCTGTCCACCGAGGGCATGGTGGGCGCGGTGGCGGCCGCCGACGTGGACGGCGACGGCATCGACGAGGCGATCGCGGGGACCAACGCCGGCTGGCTCTACGTGGGCGGCGCGAACGGCGTCGCGTGGAGCGTGCACCTGGGCCAGGGTGCGGTCACGCGCGTGGCCGCTGGCGACGTGGACGGGGACGGCCGCGCCGAGGTCTTCGCGGCGTTCATGAGCTACCTCGACATGACGCCCACGAAGGTGATCGCGTTCCGCCCGACCGGCGAGCAGATGTGGTGGTACGGCGTCGAGCCCGTGTTCGTCGAGGGTTTTGGCCTCGTGCAGCTCGACGACGATCCGGCGCCGGAGCTGCTGGTCACCTGCGGCCGCGAGCTGCGCGGCACGTATTCGGGCTTCGCGGCGGCGCTCGAGACGCCGGCGGATGCGCCCAGGCGCGAGCAGTGGAAGGTCGATCCCGCGCTGCCCGTGTACGGCTACGCGCCGCTGCACCGCGACGGCAAGCTGCAGCTCGCCCTCTTCGCCGAGGACGGCCGCGTGCGCGGCGTCGACGCGGCCACCGGAGCCACGCAGTGGCTCTACTACGCGGGCGACTTCGTGATGGCGATCGCCGCCGGCGACGCGACGGGCGACGGCGTGCCCGACGTCGCGCGCGGCGACCAGCGCGGCAACCTGCACCTGGTCGACGGCAAGGACGGCTCGGGCCTGTGGTCGCGGCGCCTCGACGCGCCGAGCACCGCGATGACCACCGCGATCGCCATGGGCGATCTCGACGCCGACGGCGTGGCGGACGTCGCGGTCGGCGGCTACCGCTCGTCGACCCAGCGGCCCGGCATCCTCGAGGTCTACAGCAACCGCGGCGCCCTGCTGTGGTCGCGCGACGCGC
>Ga0164243_10008658_pt1 | contig 14968 bp, 14 predicted proteins | sample OricompcompostOP_FD_108781 | JGI IMG/M metagenome (GOLD analysis project Ga0164243, IMG submission 108781) | Organic Plus compost microbial communities from Emeryville, California, USA - Original compost - Organic plus compost (OP) | ecosystem: Engineered > Solid waste > Mixed feedstock >... | reverse complement strand
GGGGGCCGACCCCGAAGAGCTCGAGAAGATCATCCACTCCACGGGCTTCTTCCGTGCCAAGGCGAACAACCTGATCAAGCTGGGGCAGGCGCTGTGCGAGCGGTTCGGCGGCGAGGTGCCGCGCACGCTCGACGAGATGGTCACGCTGCCGGGCGTGGGCCGTAAGACCGCGAACGTGGTGCTGGGCAACGCGTTCGGCGTCCCCGGCATCACCGTCGACACGCACTTCGGCCGGCTGGTGCGGCGGTTCGGATGGACGACGGAGACCGACCCGGTCAAGGTCGAGGCGGAGATCGGCGCGCTCTTCCCGCCCAAGGACTGGACGCTGATGTCCCACCACCTGATCTGGCACGGCCGCCGGGTCTGCCACTCGCGGCGTCCGGCGTGCGGCGCCTGCGGCCTCGCCGATCTGTGCCCGTCGTACGGCGAGGGGCCGACGGACGAGAAGACCGCGAAGAAGCTGGTACGGCCGGGGCCGTTCTCGTGACGTCCGGTCCGGCGCCGGACTGGCTGCGGCGCCTCGTCGCCGACGCCCCGCGGATGCGGGTGCACCGCGGCCTGCGGCCACCGGCCGACGGCGGGCGCCCGTCCGCCGTGCTCATCCTGTTCGGCAGCGGGCCGAGCGGGCCCGATCTCCTGCTCATCCAGCGCAGCTCCACGCTGCGCAACCACGCCGGCCAGCCCGCGTTCCCCGGCGGCGCGCTCGACCCCGAGGACGGCGACCCGAACGGCGAGGGCCCGGTGCGCGCCGCCCTGCGGGAGGCCGCCGAGGAGACCGGCCTCGACCCGGCCGGCGTCGACGTCCTCGACACACTGCCGGACCTCTTCGTGTGGCGCAGCGGCTTCCGCGTGACCCCGGTCGTCGGCTGGTGGCGGGCGCCCAGCGAGGTGGGCCCCGGCGACCCGGCCGAGGTGGCGTCCGTCGCCCGGGTGCCGATCGAGGACCTCGCCGACCCCGCCAACCGCGCGTCCGTCCGCGGCCCGAGCGGGTACGTCGGCCCCGCGTTCCTGGTCGCGGACATGGTGGTGTGGGGCTTCACGGCCGGCATCATCGAGGCGCTGCTCGACCTCGGCGGCTGGGACCGCCCGTGGGACCGCTCGCGCATGGTCGACCTCCCCGGCCCGTACGGCCGCCCGGCCTGATCATCGTCCGATTCGCGCGCCGATGGCCGATCCCGGCCGCCGGCGATCTTGGCCGTGGCCTGCGCGTTCGCCGCCGCCGTCGTCGGCCGGACGGGGTGGCGGCCGACGGATCGGGCGTACCGATCACGAGCGGACCAGGGAAATGCCCTATACGGTTGGGCGGGTGCAGGTCGACGTACTGGACATCGTGTTGCTGGTGTTCGTCGTGGTGTTCGCCGTGTCCGGGTACCGGCAGGGCTTCATCATCGGCCTGCTCAGCTTTTTCGGATTCCTCGGTGGTGGCGTGCTCGGCGCGTTCATCGCCCCCAGCATCGCGGCGAAGATCGTCGACGGCGCGTCGCAGCAGGCGCTGCTGGCCATCGTCATCGTCTTCCTCATCGCCTCGGTCGGGCAGTTCCTCGCGTCGTCGCTCGGCGCCGCCGTACGCAGCCGGGTGACCTGGGACGCCGCCGCGCACGTCGACGCCATCGGCGGTGCCGTCGTGAGCATGTGCTCGGTGCTGCTGATCGCCTGGCTGATCGGCACGGCGGTGGCGAACGCCCCGTTCCCGGTGATCGCCCGCCAGGTGCAGGGCTCGGCGGTGCTGACGCAGATGGACCGGATCATGCCGGACACCGCGCGGTCCTGGTTCTCCGCGTTCCAGAAGTTCGTCGGGCAGAGCCCGTTCCCACAGGTCTTCGGCGGCCTCGGCGGCGAGCGGTTCGTCCAGGTCGCGCCGCCGGACAAGAAGGTGCTGAAGACCAAGGCGCTGCGCAAGGCGCGCGGCAGCGTGGTGAAGATCCTCGGCGAGGCGCCCGGCTGCGACCGCACGATCGAGGGCACCGGCTTTGTGTACGCGCCGCACCGCGTGATGACGAACGCGCACGTGGTGGCGGGCGTGCGCGGCGGCCCCGAGGTGTACACGCTGGACGGCGGGGCGAGCCGGGCGCGCGTGGTGCTGTACAACCCCGAGCGGGACATCGCCGTGCTGGACGTCCCGGGCCTGTCGCAGAAGCCGCTGCACTTCGACGGCAACGCGAGCACCGGCGACAGCTCGGTCGTCGCGGGCTATCCCCGTAACCAGGGCTTCAAGGCGGTGCCCGCCCGGGTACGCGGCAGCCAGGAGGCACGCGGGCCGAACATCTACGGCAACCGGCAGGTCGTCCGCGAGATCTACTCGCTGCGCGCCAAGGTCGAGCCGGGCAACTCCGGCGGCCCGCTGCTGGCCCCGAGCGGCAAGGTGTACGGCGTCATCTTCGCCGCCGCCACCGACGACCCCGACACCGGTTACGCGCTCACCTCCAACGAGGTCGCCCCGGACGCCCGCGCCGGCCGCCACGCGGACCGTACGGTCTCCACCGGGCAGTGTGACTAGCCGTGGACCTCGACTACGTCGACACGCTGATCGCGGTCGCCCCGGACTGCCCGGTCGACCACGCCGTGGTGCCCACGCCGCGCGGCGGCAAGCCGACCGTGGCCGCCATCCAGTACGAGCTGCTGAGCGGCGCGCCCGGCCGGCTCACCCAGCCGGACGTGCTGTTCCGGACCTGGCTGGCCCGCCAGGACGCGCCCGGGGCCGATGAGGAACGCCTGCGCGCGGACTTCTTCGCCAAGCCGCAGGCGTGCCTGCGGTCGTCTCCGCTGCCGAAGAAGTACGGCTGGGGCCTGCTGTTCGACCACGCGGGCCGCATCACGCTGTGCCCGGTGGAGTCCGATCTCTACGCCCGGGCCCGCGCCGACGCGTCCCTGACGGTCCGCCCGGCGCTGCGCTCCAGCCGGCGCTAGCCGCGGAGCCGGACGACCAGGTCGGCCGGGGGCAGTTCGGTCCCGATGCGGTCCACCAGCGCCCGGGCGGCGGCCGCCACGCCGGGCGCGTCGATGCCGTGCGGCGCCGTGGCGTACGCGGCCACCCGGTCCGCGCCGCGGCTCAGCAGCGCCCGCGCCCCGTTGGCGTTGCCGCGCTGCGCGTGCGTCAGGCCCACCGCGATCTGCGCCAGGCCGCGCCACAGCTCCCGGTCCGGCTCCGGCGCCGCCTTCCACGTGGCCTCGAGCACCTCGTGCGCGCGAAACGGCGACCCCTCGTCGATCAGCCGCTGCGCCAGGTCGAGCGCCTCACCCGGCGGGATGTCCAGGTCATCGGGAATCGGCTCGACCCCGACCGCCCCGTGCGGTAGCGGCCGCCCCAGCGCATCACGCGGCCGCGCGTTCCGCGGCCGCCCCGCCGCGTCCCGGTCCCGACTCATGATCACCTCACGCATTCCCGGCCCTGCAAGCGAGTCTAGGCCGCACCCGGCGCGCCGCCGCTTCACTCCCACGTGGCCGTCTCCGGGTCCACGCCGTGGGCGGCGGCGTTCGCGAAGATCGCGTCGCGCATCCATGCGGTCAGGCCAGGGGCGACCCCGTCGAAGAAGCCGGCGAAGCGGGGATCGTGGTCGAACAGGCCGCCGATGCACGCGTGCCGTGTGTACGAGCAGTCGAAGTACGTCGTGAGCAGCGCCCGGTGCCGCTCCGCGAGCGCGTTGGCCGCCGCGGACCCGGGCGCCACGCCGGCGTGCAGCGCGGCCGCGAGGTCGGCGTGCAGCTCCTCCGTCGTGGCCGCGACCCGCTTCCAGTCCTCCGCCGTCATCGCGGCGGCCCGCTCGGCGTACTGCGCCCACTGCTCGGTGCCGCCCCAGCGCTCCTCGGCCTCCCCGACCCAGGCCGGATCCCAGTCGTCGCCGAAGATCGCCACCTGCTCCTCCGGCGTCAGCCGCATCCCGGACGCGGTCGCCTCCAGCATGCGGTCCACCGCGCCCACCATCTCCCGCAGCCGGTCGATGCGCCCGACGAGCTCGGCCCGCTGCCGCCGCAGATGCTCGCGCGCGTCGATCGCCGGGTCGTCGAGGATCCGCCCGATCTCCGCGAGCGGGAACCCCAGCTCCCGGTACACCAGGACCCGGTGGATCCGCGCGATGTCCTCGCCGGAGTACACCCGGTACCCCGCCCACGTACGACCGCTCGGCCGCACCAGGCCGACCGCGTCCCAGTGGTGCAGCGTCTTCACGCTGACCCCGACGAGCGCGGCGGCCCGGCCGACCGTGAGGGCGTCATCCGTCATCCCTCCAGTGTCACGCCCCCGGGACCTCGATGCCGACCGCCCGCAGCGCCGCCGCCTGCTCGCCGTGCGGGTCGATCGGACGCGCGGCCGTCATCACCACCCGCGCGTTCTCCGGCGTGATCACCGTCAGCTCGACGGAGTTCCACGGCATCTCCCGCGGACCGCTCGTGCACCCCGGCGCGAGCTCCTCGCAACGCGCCCGGACCTCCTCGATCTGGCTGGGTACGCAGGCGAAACTGACGCTCAATGCCGGTACCTCGCCGGCCTGCTCGGCGGGCACGAGCAGCACGTCCTGGAACGCCCAGCGCCGCAGGTGGGTGATCCGGTCCGGGATGGAGAACAGGTCGATGAACCCCAGCCCGCGCATCCAGAACTCCTTGGACGCCCCGAGGTCGGGCGACGGGATCGTGAGGAACATCGGCATGCCGTAGATGGCCTCGTACGGTTCCGGCGCGACCGCGTCGAGGGCCGGCAGCGGTACGGGGCTGATGAACTCGCTCATGCCCCGATCGTGAAGGCTCCTGTTACGTCAGGGTCAAACCGGTCAACGCTCGGGCTCGGCGTCGCGCAGCCAGCCGATCAGCTCGTCGTCGAACCGCTCGGGCCGCTCCTCGTGCGGGAAGTGCCCGGCGCCGTCGATCAGCCGCCACCGGTACGGCGCGGCGACGAACCGGCTCGACCCCTGCGCGGAGCGGGCCAGCGTGTTGGGGTCCTGCGCGCCGTGCAGGTGCAGCGTGGGCACCTGGATGGGCGCGTGCATGGCGTGGGAGTACCGCAGGCCGTCCGGCCGCAGCCGGGAGCGGAACATCCAGCGGAAGTACTCCATCGCGCAGTGCGCCACGCCGGGGATCTGGATGGCCTGGCGGTACAGCCGCTCCGCCTCCTCGTCCGGCCAGCCCGGCCGCGACCACCCGCGCAGGATCCGGCCGACCAGCGCCGCGTCGTCCTTCACGAGCTGCCGCTCCGGCAGTACGGGCAGCTGGAAGCCCAGCCGGTACCGGCTCGCCCAGCCCTGCCCGGCCGGGTCGGCGCGCGCGGCCGAGCGCATGCGCAGCGGATGCGGCGCGGACACCGCCGCGATCCGCCGGACGATCTTCGGGTGGTACACGGCGGCCGTCCACGCGAGCAGCCCGCCCCAGTCGTGGCCGACCATCACCGCGTTGGCCTCGCCGAGCGCGCGCACCAGCCGCGCGATGTCGGAGGCCAGCGTCACCAGGTCGTACCCGCGCGGCGGCTTGTCGCTGCCGCCGTAGCCGCGCAGGTCCACCGCGACCGTACGGAACCCGGCGGCCGGCAGCGTGGCCAGCTGGCGGTGCCACGTCCACCAGAACTGCGGGAAGCCGTGCACGAGCACGACCAGCGGCCCGTCACCGGCCTCCACGCAGTGGAACCGTGAGCCGTTCGCGCTGACCGTCCGGTGCGTCCACGGACCGGGGATCTCGATCAGCGACTCGTCCGAGTAGCCCATGCCGGCCTCAGGAGGCCGCCTTCTCGGCCGTGGCGACCTCCGCGTCCGCGTCGTCACCGCGACGCAGCACACCGATGTCGGCCTTCAGCGTCTCCATCGTGCGCTTCGGCCCGGTGATCTTCTTCATCCGGCGCACGCCGACCAGCACCATCAGCCCGGCGAGCAGGATGTACAGCACCGCGACGATGAGGAACGACAGCCAGTCCCACAGCCCGGCCGCGTGCAGGCCGAGGGCCAGCGCGATGGACAGCAGGATGATGACGAGGTGACCGATCAGGCCCGCGCCGATGAACAGGCCCGCGCCCAGGCCGGCCCGCTTCGCGTCCGCCGCGATCTCCGCCTTCGCCAGGGCGATCTCGGCACGGACCAGCGTCGAGACGTCCTTGCTGGCCGTTGCGACCAGATCGCCCAGGGACTGCTCCGCCGCGCCGGACTCGGACGCGGCATGGTTGTCCGGCATATGGGTCTCCTTTCCGGCGGCCGGTCCGTGACACCCGGCACGCAAGGACACACTAGAGGTACGGGCCGGTAGGGATCACTGCTCGCCGCCCGTGTCCGCCGACATGCGCCGCCTTCGTACCCGTACGCGCAACAGGACGGCGGCCAGCGCGCCGGAGATCACCGTGGCGATCAGTACCGCCGTGGTGACCCGGGTGACCTGCGCGGACGCCTCGAACGCCAGGTCGCCGATCAGCAGCGAGACGGTGAATCCGACGCCGCTGAGCACGGCCACCGCGGCGATGTCCCGCCAGTGCAGGTCGTCGGATATGCGGGCGAGTCGCAGCCACACGGCGAGCCGCGCGCCGCCCAGCACACCGACCGCCTTGCCGGCCACCAGACCGGCCACCACACCGAGCGCGATGCGGTCGGCGAACACCGCGGCCAGCGCGGACGGCCGCAGCGACACGCCGGCGGACATCAGCGCGAACACCGGTACGGCGAGGCCCGCCGAGACCGGCCGCAGCAGGTGCTCGGCGCGCTCGGAGCCGATCAGCAGGCCCATCGCCACGCCGGCGACGGTCGCGTGCACCCCGCTCGCGTGCATGGTCGCCCAGATGACCAGGCCGAGCGGTACGTACACCCAGGGCGTGCGCACCCGGCGCCACTGGAGCAGCGCGAAGCCGGCCAGCAGGACGACCGTGACGGCGAGCCAGAAGACCGCGATGTGGTCGGTGTAGAAGACCGCGATCACCGTGATCGAGCCGAGGTCGTCGACCACCGCGAGGGTCAGCAGGAACGCGCGCAGGGCGGTGGGCAGCGAGGACGCGGTGACCGCCAGCACGGCCAGGGCCAGCGCGATGTCGGTGGCCATCGGCACCGCCCAGCCGTCGAGCGCGCCGTCGGCACCCCAGCTCACCGCCACGTACAGCGCCGCCGGGACGACCATCCCGGCGATCGCCGCGAAGATCGGCAGCACCGCCTTACGCGGGCTGCGCAGCTCCCCCGAGACGAACTCGCGCCGCAGCTCGATCCCCGCGACCAGGAAGAAGACGGTCAGCAGCCCATCGGCCGCCCACTGTTCGAGGGTGAGATCGAGGTGCAGCGCGGCGGGCCCGACGACGATCTCCCGCATGTGCGCGTACGCGCCCGCGAGCGGCGTGTTCGCCCAGATCAGCGCCACGAGCGCGGCGGCCAGCATGATCCCGCCGCCGATGGCCTCGGTCCGCAGCGCCTCGGCGACCAGCCGGGCCTGCCGGACGGTCTGCGGAATGGGAAAAGGAGCCCGGGTACGGATGACGATCCTCCTCAGCGATCACGAATGAGACCGCCGACCAGACTTCCCGGCACTCCTGACACCATCTTAACGGGCCGCGCCGCACGCGAAGGGGGCGGGCGCCGCGCGCCCGCCCCCTCGGTGACCTGGTGTTACTCGTCGCCCTTCGCGGACGGGAGCTGGGTCTTGATGAGGTCCATCACAGAGCTGTCGGCGAGCGTGGTGACGTCACCGATCGACCGGTTCTCCGCGACGTCGCGCAGCAGCCGGCGCATGATCTTCCCGGAGCGGGTCTTCGGCAGCTCCGGCACCACGAGGATCTGCCGCGGCCGCGCGATCGGCCCGATCTCCTTGGACACGTGCTGGCGCAGCTCCTTGGCGAAGTCGTCGCCGCCGGTCTCGCCCTCGGCGCTGCTGCGCGGGATCACGAACGCGACGATGCCCTGCCCGGTCGTCGGGTCGGTGGCGCCCACGACGGCCGCCTCGGCGACCTTCGGGTGCGACACCAGCGCCGACTCCACCTCGGTCGTGGAGATCCGGTGCCCGGACACGTTCATCACGTCGTCCACCCGGCCGAGCAGCCAGATGTCGCCGTCCTCGTCCTTCTTCGCGCCGTCACCGGCGAAGTACATGCCCTCGTAGCGCGACCAGTACGTCTCCTTGTACCGCTGGTCGTCGCCCCAGATGCCGCGCAGCATCCCCGGCCACGGCTCGGTGAGCACGAGGTACCCGCCGCCGCCGTTCGGCACCGCCTTGCCCGTGTCGTCCACGACCTCGGCGCTGATGCCGGGCAGCGGGCGCATGGCCGCGCCCGGCTTGGTGGCGGTGACGCCCGGCAGCGGGCTGATCATCAGCCCACCGGTCTCCGTCTGCCACCAGGTGTCGACCACCGGCGTGCGGTCGCCGCCGATGTGCGTCCGGTACCAGATCCACGCCTCCGGGTTGATCGGCTCGCCCACCGAGCCGATGATCCGCAGCGTCGACAGGTCGTACTCGGCGGGGATGGCCTCACCCCACTTCATGAACGTACGGATCGCGGTGGGCGCGCAGTACAGCAGCGTCACGCCGTACTTCTGGACGATCTCCCACCAGCGGCCCTTGTGCGGCGTCTCCGGCGTGCCTTCGTACATCACCGAGGTGGTGCCGTTGGCCAGCGGCCCGTACACGATGTAGGAGTGGCCGGTCACCCAGCCGATGTCGGCGGCCGTCCAGAAGACGTCGCTGTCGGCCTTGAGGTCGAACACCGACCAGTGCGTGTACGCCGCCTGCGTGAGGTACCCGCCGGTGGTGTGCAGGATGCCCTTCGGCTTCGCCGTGGTGCCGCTGGTGTACATGACGTACAGCGGGTGCTCGGCGTCGTGCGCCTCGGCGGTGTGCTCGGCGCTCTGCCGCTCCACGACGTCGTGCCACCACACGTCGCGGCCCTCGCGCCAGGCGACGTCCTGCCCGGTACGGCGCACCACGAGCACGTTACGGACGTCCGGGCAGCTTTCCAGCGCCTCGTCGACGTTCGGCTTGAGCGCGCTCGCCGCGCCCTTGCGGTACCCGCCGTCGGACGTGATGACCACGCGCGCGTCGCAGTCGATGATGCGGTTGGCCAGCGCGTCCGCGGAGAACCCGCCGAACACGACCGTGTGCGGCGCGCCGAGCCGCGCGCAGGCCAGCATCGCGAACACCGTCTCGGGGATCATCGGCATGTAGATCGCGACCCGGTCGCCCTTGCGGACGCCCAGCTCCGTCAGCGCGTTGGCCGCCTTGCAGACCTCGTCCTTCAGGTCCGCGTACGTGATCGTCCGGGTGTCACCGGGCTCGCCTTCCCAGTGGTACGCGACCTTGTCGCCGTTGCCCGCGGCGACGTGCCGGTCCACGCAGTTGACCGCGGCGTTGAGCTTGCCGCCGACGAACCACTTGGCGAACGGGAGGTTCCACTCCAGGACGGTGCTCCAGGGGGTGTCCCAGTCGAGCCGCCGGGCCTGCTTCTCCCAGAAGGCGAGCCGGTCCGCCGCCGCTTCGTCGTACGCGTCGGCCTTGAGGTTCGCGTCCGCCGCCAGTGACTCTGGCGGAGCGAACCGCCGAGACTCGTGAAGCAGGTTCGACAGGGTCTCTTCACTCAAGGGGAGCTCCTCGTCTTCTCCGATAGCCATTGGCGGCGGTCAGACCACTTCACCAGTGATGGCCCAGGCGCGACAAGTCGAGGCACGGGCTTCGCCCGGGCGACACCGATCGCTTCCATCGTGATCCCGAACACGTCGGCCTCCGTCGGCTACTAAGCGTAAGAGTGCGCGACGCTCAGCGGAAGGGGATCGCGCGTCCTGTGGATGGCGCCGGGCCCGGTATCGGCGGGCACGTGACATATTGTCGTGACCCGAGTCAGAAGCAGTTTTACCGACAGTCACAACTGCGGCCAAGATTACGGACCTGGGGCGGTTTTCCGGGCGGTGTAGGTAGCGGTCCGTGACGGACGGAAGTTGTTGAATTTCGAAATTCCGTGGACCGCCATCTCTGGGCCCTTTCCCGGTCATCTTCCACAGCTGTGGACGGACCCGCGCGCCACCGCCGTACCGGGCAGCGAATAGGGTCGGCATCCGGCGGCCGTACGGGTCGCCGCAGCCCGCTGACCAGGAACTCGGGAGACACGACCGTGAGCGATCCACTCGTCACGCTGGCCGAGCTGCCCGGCGTCCCGGACGCCGTGAACGAGGCGCGCGAGGCGGTCGACCGGCTGCTCGGGCACCGTGTGCTGCGCCGCCGCGGCGGTGAGGTGTCCGCGGAGTCCGTACTGCGCGGCGCCCGCGCGTCCGCCGCCCTGGAAGGCGACGACACGCCGCTGGAGACGCTGCGCGCCGGTACGGAGACCGGCCCCGTCGCGCCGGGTGCGCTGCGCGTCACCGGAGAACTGGCCCGGCTCGCCGACACCTGGGAGCGCGCGCCCCGCCAGGTGCTCGCCCGCCTGCACGTCCTGGTCGCGGCCGACGCCGTACCGTCCGACGACCTCGGCCGGCCCCGCGAAGGCGCGGACGCGCGCGACCCGCTCGGCCTCGGCACGCCCCCGCCGCCCGAGGCGATCGCGCCCCGGCTCGACACCCTGGCCACCACGCTCACCGGCGGGACCAAGGCGCCGGCCGTCGTCGCCGCGGCCGTGGCGCACGGCGAACTGCTGACGCTCCGCCCGTTCGGCTGGGGGGACGGCGTGGTCGCGCGGGCCGCCGAGCGGCTGACGCTGATCACCCGCGGCCTCGACCCCAAGGCGCTGGTCGCCATCGAGGTCGGGCACCTGAACCTCGGCGACGCCTACGCCGAGGCCCTGCGCGGCTTCGCATCCGGTACGGCGGAGGGCGTGGCGGCGTGGATCCGGCACTGCGCCGCGGCCGTACGCGCGGGGGCGCAGGAGTCGACGGCGATCTGCGAGGCCCTGCTGCGCGGGTGACGCACACAGCGAACGGCGCCCCCGAAGGGACGCCGTTGCCAACACGATCACCGGGGTACCAAGCGTGCAACTACGTTTTGTCGGAGCAGGTCCAGCCTGTCTCGACTCGCCTCCCGCGGCTGGTCGCGCGTGGGTTCCCGATGCCGTGCTAGGACTTCATGAAGTTCCGTAAAACCTTTGTACGTCGGATCGGGCCGGTTGAAAACCCCCGCGCGGGGATTGATTTTCCCTGATCACGGCCCTGTGGACGGCATCCCCTGTGGCGTGGGCGATCGCGCGCCCGGGGCCGCTCGCAGGCGACGTGCGGCGTACCAGGCGACGCCGAGCGCACAGCCCGCGACGGCCACCGCGAGGACCGGGCGGCGCCCGCCCGTAGGGGAGCGGAACTCCAGGACCGGCCAGCCGCGCGACTCGGCGATGCGGCGCAGCGCGCGGTCCGGGTTCACCGCGTGCGGATGGCCGACCGCCTCCAGCATCGGGAGGTCGGTGATCGAGTCGCTGTAGGCGTAGCAGTCGGCCAGGTCATAGCCGGACGCCTCCGCCAGCTCGCGCATGGCCTGCGCCTTGCCGGGGCCGTAGGCGTAGAACTCGACCTGGCCGGTGTACCGGCCGTCGGCCACCACCATGCGGGTGGCGATCACCCGGTCGGCGCCGACCAGCCGGCCGATCGGCTCGACCACCTCGGCGCCGGACGAGCTGACGATCACGACCTCGCGTCCGGCCGCCTGGTGGTCGGTGATCAGCTCGAGGGCCTCGGTGTACACGAACGGATCGATCAATGCGTGCAACGTCTCGCCGACGATCGCGGTAACCTGCTGAACACTCCAGCCCGTGCACAGCTCGGAGACGTACCGTCGCATCCGTTCCATCCGCACGTGGTCGGCCCCGGCCAACCGGAACATCGTCTGCGCATATGTGCTGCGGAGGACGTCCCCAACGCCGATCAGGCCACCGCGATAGAACGGACGGCCGAACGCCAGCGCGCTCGACTTCGCGATGATCGTCTTGTCGAGATCGAAAAAAACTGCCCCGATTGAAGACGTATGGTCGACGGAACTATCCACGATCAGGCAGCATATGTTCTATCTCACTAGACTGAGGTACCGAAGGTTTGCTTCTCTATTGAAGAAGCGTCCGCGGTCGGCATAGGAGAGCCGGCCGAGGACGTACGACCGACAGGCTTTCTCCGGATACGGGTCCGGCTCTACCCCCCCGGAGCCGGACCCGCAGGCGACCCCCGCTATCCCCCCCGGCGGGGGTCGCCGTCTGTCTGTCGTCCTGAGCTGGGAAAACTCCAATTCTGCGGGCGGCCGTGCGCGTCGCAAATTCCGCTGCCCAGAATTCCTCGACCTGTGGATAAGTCCGGGCCGAGTTATCCACAGGTCAGAATCTCGGTCTTCCGCGCCGCCGGTCCGGTGCACCACCGTGGAATCCCCCGACCAGGGAGGTTCCCGTGTCCGAGCACGTCAGCCCCACCCCGTCCGTACCGGCCGGCGCGTCCGCGCGCGTTTCCGGCCGGGCCGAAACCCGGCCACTCGTCCTGACTTCGGACGAGGGGCTCCTCGACGATCTCCAGCGCCTCGCCGCGGCGGCCGACCTGGCGCTGACCGTGACCCGCGAGGTGCCCGAGGCCCGCAGGTTATGGCGTACCGCCCCGGTCGTCGTGGTCGGTGCGGACAGCGCGGAGGCGCTGGCCGCCGTCGTACCGCCGCGCCGGGAGAACGTCCTCATCGTCGCCCCCGAGTCCGGCTTCGGCGGTCCTGACGTCTACCGCGGCGCCGTCGCCATCGGCGCGCAGGACGTCCTGTTCCTGCCCGCGGGGGAGACCTGGCTCGTCGAGTGGCTGGCCGAGACCACCGCGCCGGCGGCGGCCGCCGCCACGGTGTGCGTGGCCGGGGGCCGCGGCGGTGCGGGCGCGTCCGTCACGGCGGTCGGCCTGGCCGTCACGGCGGCCCGCGGCGGCGACCCTGTCCTGCTCGTCGACGCGGACCCGCTCGGCGGCGGCATCGACCTCGCCCTCGGCCTGGAGAACGCCGAGGGCGCCCGCTGGCCCGCGTTCACCGACCGCCGCGGCCGGCTGAGCGCCGGCGCGCTGCGCGCCGCCCTGCCCGCGGTGGACGGCCTCGCCGTCCTGGCCCGCAGCCGGGGCGACACGGCCGCGGTTCCGGCCCCCGCCATGCGCGCGGTCCTGGACGCGTCCCGCCGGGGCGCCGCGCTGGTCGTCGTCGACCTGCCCCGTCAGCCCGACGAGGCCGCCGTCGAGGCCCTCGCCGTCGCCGACGTCACGCTCCTCGTCGCGCCGTGCGACGTGCGCGGCGTGGCCGCCTCCGCGGCGGTCGCCGCCGAGGTGGGCCGGCACACCTCCGACGTCCGGATCGTCGCCCGCACCGGCCGCGGCCGGCTGCCACCGGAGACCGTCGCCGCGTCCCTGGGCCTGCCCCTGGCAGGCCGCGTCCCCGACGAACCGTCCCTCCCGTCCGCCCTCGACTCCGGGGTGCCGCCCGCCCTGTCCGGCCGCGGCCCCGTCGCCCGCTTCTGCCGCACGTTCCTGTCCGCGCTCCACCCACCCGGAAGGTCCGCCGCATGACCACCCCATCGCCGCGCCTCGTCGACGCGGTGCGCACCCGCCTGGTCCGCGAGGGCCGCCCGCCCACTCCCGCCCGGGTGGCCGCCGCCCTGCGCGCCGAGGGCGGCGTGCTGGGCGACGAAGAGCTCCTGTCCATCGCGCGTACGGTCTGGGCCGACCTCGCCGGCGCCGGCCCGCTCGACGCCTACCTTCGCGACCCCGAGGTCACCGACGTCCTGGTGAACAGGCCCGACGACGTCTGGGTCGACGCGGGCAGCGGCCTGCGCCGGGTCGCCGTCCGGTTCGCCGACGAGCCCGACGTGCGGCGGCTGGCGCAGCGGCTCGCGTCCCTCGGAGGCCGCCGGCTCGACGACGCCAGCCCGTACGTCGACGCGCGGCTGCCCGACGGCGTCCGGCTGCACGCCGTGCTGCCGCCGATCGCCGCCGAGGGCACCTGCCTGTCGCTGCGCATGCCGCGCCGCCGCGTCTTCTCCCTCCCCGAACTGGTCGCCGCCGGCGGCCTGCCCAGCGCGGGCGCCGACCTCCTGTACGACCTGATCGCCGCCCGCGCCGCGTTCCTCGTCACCGGCGGCACCGGCACGGGCAAGACGACGCTGCTGTCCGCGCTGCTCTCCCTGGTGCCACCGGACGAACGCGTGGTCCTGGTTGAGGACTCAGCCGAGCTGCGCCCCCGCCACCCGCACGTCGTCCGCCTGGAGAGCCGCCCGCCCAACATCGAGGGCGCCGGCGCCGTCGTCCTGCGCGACCTGGTCCGCCAGGCCCTCCGCATGCGCCCCGACCGCCTCGTCGTCGGCGAAGTCCGCGGCGCCGAGGTCGTCGATTTGCTGAGCGCGCTGAACACCGGCCACGAGGGCGGCTGCGGCACCCTGCACGCCAACCGCGCCGCCGACGTCCCCGCCCGCCTCGAAGCCCTGGCCTGCGCCGCGGGCCTGTCCCGCGAGGCCGTCCACAGCCAACTGGCCGCCGCCCTCGACGTGGTCGTCCACCTCACCCGCGACCGCCCCGACGGCCGCAGACGCGTAGCCGAGATCTGCACCCTTCACCGCTCCCCGAACGGCCTGGTGACCGCCCTCCCCGCCGCCACCTTCACCCGCACAGGCGAAATCCAAGAAGGCCCGGGCGCCCCCACCCTCCACACCCTGTTGACCCCACCAGCCGACCCGATCCCGCCCCACCCACCCTCCACCCACCCCACGCCGGGCCACCCCACGCCGGGCCACCCGGCCCCGGCTCACCCGCCCTCCGCACATCCCGCGCCCGACCACTCGGCCTCCGAGCGCCCCGCGCCGGACCGTTCCGCGTCTGACCGCCTCGCGCCGGACCGCCTCGCGCCGGACCGCCCCGGGCCCGACCGCCCCGGGGCTGAGCGGGGCTTGTCCGGGCGGGGCGGGTCCGTACCGGCTTCCGGGCGGCCGCCGTCCGGGAGGAGTCCGGCATGAGCCTGACCGTGGCCCTCGTGGTCCTCGCCCTGGCGGCCACATTTCCGTCACTGGCCGCCACTCTCACCCGGCGCCGCCTGCCGTACGCCGAGCCGCCCGAGAACGACCCGGACG
>Ga0164243_10008656_pt1 | contig 14969 bp, 20 predicted proteins | sample OricompcompostOP_FD_108781 | JGI IMG/M metagenome (GOLD analysis project Ga0164243, IMG submission 108781) | Organic Plus compost microbial communities from Emeryville, California, USA - Original compost - Organic plus compost (OP) | ecosystem: Engineered > Solid waste > Mixed feedstock >... | reverse complement strand
TCTCCTCGCCGAAGGTGCAAGCCCGCGGGCGAAGCTCTCAGGCGCCGATGACAGAGGGGGAGGACGGCGACATCCGACCTGATGGAGTGCCTGCCATGTCCGAACCACGCCCGACGCCGCTGCACAAGGTGCACGAGGGGCTCGGCGCCTCGCTGACCGACTTCGCCGGCTGGCTCATGCCGCTGCGGTACGGCAGCGAGACGGCCGAGCACCAGGCCGTACGTACGGCCGCCGGCCTGTTCGACCTCTCCCACATGGGGGAGATCGCGGTCCACGGCGCCGCCGCGCCCGACCTGCTCGACTACGCGCTCGTGGGCCACCTGTCCAAGCTCACCGCCGGGCGCGCCCGCTACACCATGATCTGCGACGCCGACGGCGGCGTCCTGGACGACCTGATCGTCTACCGGATCGACGACGACGACTTCCTCGTGGTGGCCAACGCCGCGAACCACGCGGTCGTGCTGGCCGCCCTGACCGAGCGGGCCGCCGGGTTCGACGCCACCGTCACCGACCGCACCGACGAGTGGGCGCTGCTGGCGCTGCAGGGCCCGCGGACCGTGGAGATCCTCCGCCGGCTGACCGACGCGCCGCTGGACGACCTGAAGTACTACTCAAGCCACCCGGCCACCGTCGCCGGGTACCCCGTACTGCTGGCCCGTACGGGTTACACCGGTGAGGACGGCTTCGAGCTGTTCGCCAAGCCGGACGCCGCCGAGCCGCTGTGGACGGCGCTCACCGAGGCGGGCACGGGCGACGGGCTGATCCCGGCCGGGCTGGCCGCGCGGGACACGCTGCGGCTCGAGGCCGGCATGCCGCTGTACGGCAACGAGCTGTCCCGCGAGGTGACCCCGTACGAGGCGAACCTCGGGCGGGTGGTGAAGCTCGACAAGCCGGGCGACTTCGTCGGCCGCGCCGCGCTGGCCGCCCGCGCCGAGGAGGGCCCGCGGCAGACGCTGATCGGGCTGGTCGGGCGGGGCCGGCGGGTGCCGCGGCACGGGTATCAGGTACTGCGCGACGGTGTCGCGTGCGGCGTCGTGACCAGTGGCGCGCCCTCCCCTACGCTGGGCAGCCCGATCGCCATGGCGTACGTCGACACCGCCGATGCCGCGGGTGAGCTGGCCGTCGACGTGCGCGGGCGCCCGGAGCCCGCCGACCGGGTCGAGCTGCCGTTCTACCGCCGCGAGCGCTAGAACCCCCACGTCTTGACGACAAGTGAGCAACAGGAGCCATAGATGTCCAACGTCCCCAGCGACCTGGGTTACACCGCCGAGCACGAGTGGGTCACGTTCGCGGACGGCGTCGCGACCGTCGGCGTCACCGAGCACGCCGCCGAGCAGCTCGGCGACGTGGTGTTCGTACAGCTTCCCGACGTGGGCGCCAAGGTGAGCGCCGGCGAGCCCTGCGGGGAGATCGAGTCCACGAAGTCCGTCAGCGAGCTGTACTCCCCGGTCGACGGGGAGGTCGTCGAGGTCAACGCCGAGGTCAACGACGACCCCGGGCTGGTGAACACGGAGCCGTTCGGCACCGGCTGGCTGATCAAGGTGCGCACGGACGGGGAGCCGACGGGCCTGCTCACCGCCGAGCAGTACGCCGAACTGATCGCCTGAGGAGGAGTACGCAGCACATGGACAACCACACCCTCACGACCGTCGACCCCGAAGTCGCCCAGGCGATCGCCAACGAGCTGAACCGCCAGCGCACGACGCTGGAGATGATCGCGTCGGAGAACTTCGTGCCGCCGGCCGTGCTGGAGGCGCAGGGGTCGGTGCTGACGAACAAGTACGCCGAGGGGTACCCGGGCAAGCGGTACTACGGCGGCTGCGAGTTCGTGGACGTCACCGAGCAGCTGGCCATCGACCGGGCGAAGGCGCTGTTCGGCGCCGAGCACGCGAACGTGCAGCCGCACTCCGGCGCGCAGGCCAACGCGGCGCCGATGTTCACGCTGCTCGACCCGGGCGACACCATCATGGGCCTGGACCTGGCGCACGGCGGGCACCTCACGCACGGCATGCGGATCAACTTCTCCGGCAAGCTGTACAACGTGGTCGCGTACCACGTACGCGAGGACACCGGCCTGGTCGACATGGACGAGGTCGCCAAGCTGGCCCTGGAGAACCGGCCCAAGATGATCATCGCGGGCTGGTCGGCGTACCCGCGGCAGCTGGACTTCGCGGCGTTCCGGCAGATCGCCGACGAGGTGGGCGCGTACCTGATGGTGGACATGGCGCACTTCGCCGGGCTGGTGGCCGCCGGGCTGCACCCGAGCCCGGTGCCGTACGCCGACGTGACCACCACGACGACGCACAAGACCCTGTGCGGGCCGCGCGGCGGGCTGATCCTGTCCAAGGAGGCGCTGGGCAAGAAGATCAACTCGGCGGTGTTCCCCGGCCAGCAGGGCGGGCCGCTTGAGCACGTGATCGCCGCGAAGGCGGTCGCGCTGAAGATCGCCGCGGGTGAGGAGTTCCGCCGCCGCCAGTCCACCACGCTGGAGGGCGCGAAGATCCTGGCTGAGCGGCTGTCCGCGCCGGACGCCACGTCGGCCGGCGTGAAGGTGCTCACCGGCGGCACCGACGTGCACCTCGTCCTGGTGGACCTGCGCGACTCCCAGCTCGACGGGCGGCAGGCCGAGGACCGGCTGCACGAGATCGGCATCACGGTGAACCGCAACGCCGTGCCGAACGACCCGCGGCCCCCGATGACCACGTCCGGCCTGCGCATCGGCACCCCGGCGCTGGCCTCGCGCGGCTTCACCACGTCGGACTTCACCGAGGTCGCCGACGTGATCGCCGAGTCGCTGAAGCCGGACGCCGACCTGCCGAAGCTGCGCGCCCGCGCGTCCGCGCTGGCCGACGCCCACCCCCTGTACCCGACCCTCTAGCCGAACCCCCAATTATGGCGAAGAGAATTGGGGCTATAGCCCCGAAAATCCTTCGCCATAATTGGGAATTCCCGGGGAGGCGGGATCAATGGCGATCAGCGTCTTCGACCTGTTCAAGATCGGCATCGGGCCGTCGAGCTCGCACACGGTCGGCCCGATGAAGGCGGCGCGGCGGTTCGCCGTCGCGCTGCGCGACGACGGCCTGCTGGACCGGGTCGCGCGCGTCGAGGCGATCCTGTACGGGTCGCTCGGGCACACCGGCAAGGGCCACGGCAGCGACCGTGCCGTGGTCCTCGGCCTGGAGGGCGCCGAGCCGGAGACGGTCGAGACCGAGTCGATCGCCTCCCGGATGGCGGCCGTGCGCGAGCGCGGCGCGCTGGACCTGCTCGGCGTCCGCGAGGTCGTCTTCGATCCGGCCACCGATCTCGTCTTCGAACGCAAGGAGCGGCTGCCGCACCACCCGAACGGGATGCGGTTCACCGCGTACGACTCCGCCGGCGCCGTGGTGGCCGGCCGCGTCTACTACTCCGTCGGCGGCGGTTTCGTCGTCGACGAGGACGCGGCCGGCACGCTGCGCATCGTCGCGGACAGCACCGAGCTGCCGTACCCGTACGCGTCCGGCGCCGAGTTGCTTGCGGCCACGCAGGACAGCGGCCTGCCGGTCAGCGCGCTGACCCTGGCGAACGAGCGCTGCTGGCGGCCGGACGCGGAGACCCGCGCCGGACTGCTGGAGACCTGGCGGGTGATGCGGGCGTGCGTGGAGCGCGGCTGCACGTCCGAGGGCGTACTGCCGGGCGGCCTGAAGGTACCGCGCCGCGCGGCCCGGCTGTACCGACAGCTGCTCACCCAGGGCGACCCCACGCAGTACGCCGGGGACCCACTGCGCGCGATGGACTGGGTGACGCTGTTCGCGCTGGCCGTCAACGAGGAGAACGCGGCGGGCGGCCGCGTGGTGACCGCCCCCACCAACGGCGCGGCCGGCATCATCCCCGCCGTGCTGATGTACTTCACCCGCTTCGTCCCCGGCGCCGACGACGACGGCGTGGTCCGCTTCCTGCTGACCGCGGGCGCCATCGGCATCCTGCTGAAGGAGAACGCCTCGATCTCCGGCGCCGAGGTCGGCTGCCAGGGCGAGGTCGGCTCCGCCTGCTCGATGGCCGCCGCCGGCCTGGCCGAGGTCCTCGGCGCCACCCCCGCCCAGGTGGAGAACGCCGCCGAGATCGCCATGGAACACAACCTCGGCCTCACCTGCGACCCCATCGGCGGCCTCGTCCAGGTCCCCTGCATCGAGCGCAACGCCATAGCCGCGGTCAAGGCCATCAGCTCCGCCCGCATGGCCCTGCGCGGCGACGGCCGCCACTTCGTCAGCCTCGACAAGGTCATCAAGACCATGCGCGACACCGGCCGCGACATGCTCGACAAGTACAAGGAGACGAGCCGCGGCGGCCTCGCGGTCAACGTCATCGAATGCTGACGCGCCCCGTGGCACCTGGTGGCACCGGATGCCACGGGGTGTCTATAGTGGTGTCATGACGACCCAGCCGGAGATCACACAGCGCGATCTGCGTAATAGGTCGAGGGAGATCATGGATGCCGTGCAGAACGGCGAGTCCTTCGTCGTCACCCGCGACGGCCATCGCATCGGTGAGCTGATACCGCTTCGGCGTCGCCGGCGATTCGTCTCCCGGCGTGAGTTCGCCGCGATGTCCCGCAGCGCCCCCGACATCTCACTCGACGCGTTCCGTGCCGATCAGGAGGCCACCGCCGACCAGGAGGCGGACGACCCCTATGACCGCTGAACACGCTCAGGGCCTGATCGACACCAACATCGTCATCCTCCGCCGATGGGTGGATCCCGCCGAGCTCCCCGACGAGATGGCCATCAGTGCGATCACGCTCGCCGAGCTGTCCGCCGGGCCGCACGAGGTCCGGCGTAACGACGAGCAGAGTGAGTACGACGAGTACGCCGAGCGGGCCCGGAGGCTGGACGTACTCCAGCGTGCCGAGCACGAGTTCGACCCGATCCCCTTCGATGCCGAGACCGCGCGCGTATACGGCCGGGTCTGCGCCGCCGTCGTCGGGGCGGGCCGCAAGCCACGGCGCCGGATCGCCGATCTGATGATCGCCGCCACCGCCATCAGCGAGGACCTGCCTCTGTTCACCACGAACCCGGACGACTTCACCGGACTTGACGACCTCCTCCTCGTCGTCGCTGTGACCCGACCGGAGACCCCGCGGACAAGCTGAACCGCACCTGATGCCGTACGGTCGGCCGGGCACGCGTCTGCGCGCGGCCGGCCTGGATAGGGTTCCGCCATGGCGGACGACAACGGGGGTGAGAGCAGAGGGACCGTGCTGCTCGCGCTCGGGGCCAATTTGGGGATCGCGGTTGCCAAGGGGGTCGCGGCGGTCATCTCCGGGTCGTCGTCGATGGCGGCCGAGGCGGGGCACTCCGTGGTCGACTCGATCAACGAGGTGCTGCTGCTCACCGGGCTGCGGCGCAGTACGCGGGGGGCGGACCGGCAGCATCCGTTCGGGTACGGGCGTGAGCGGTTCTTCTGGTCGCTGCTGACGGCCGTGACGATCTTCGGCGCGGGGGCACTGTTCGCGTTCCTCGAAGGCGTCGACACGATCTTCGGGGGGCCGGCCGACGAGCCCGACCCGCTGATCGCCTACATCGTGCTGGCGGTCGCCTTCGTGCTCGAAGGGGTCTCGTGGCTGCGCGCCGTACGGCAGATGCGCGCCGAGGCGCGTGCGGCGGAGCGGCCGTTCTTCTTCTACCTGCGGTACACCGACGACCCGGCCGCCAAGGCCGTGCTGCTCGAGGACTCCGCGGCGCTGGTCGGGCTGCTGTTCGCGTTCGGCGGCGTCGGACTGCACCAGCTCACCGGCTCGGCCGTGTGGGACGGCATCGGCTCGCTGCTCATCGGCGTCACGCTCACGGCCGTCGCGTACGTCCTGGGCCGCACCAACAAGGAGCTGATCATCGGCACCCAGGCGGACATGCGGATGGTCCGCGCGATGGGCGCCATGCTGCGCGAGCAGCCCGAGGTCGACGCGGTCGTCGACCTCGTCACGCTGACCACCGGCACCGACCAGGTGCTGGTCTGCGCCCGCCTGGACTTCCACGACGACCTCAGCGCCGGCGACCTGGAACGCGCCTGCGTGCGCATCGACGAGGAGATGCGCGAGACGTGGCCGGACGTGTACGAGGTCTTCCTGGAACCGGTGCCGCGCACCGACCCGGACGTCCGCGCCCGCGTCGTGTCCCGCTACGGCCACGTGCTCGACGGCCGCCCGAGCCTCGGCGCGCACGCGGAGGGCGACGAGCGCCCTAGTGCCGGCTGACGCTGAACCAGCCCCAGTACACGCGATGGTGCCGGATCAGGCCGTCGCGGATGTCCATCACCTCGACGATGTCCAGCTGGTCGCCGTCCGGCGTCTGACGGGGGTACTCCCAGGTCAGGTGGGTGCCGTCGGTGAGGAAGCCGGTACGGTGGCGGCGGCGCTCCGCCGGCTGGTGGGCGAAGACCTTCTCGACGAAGGCGCGCAGGGCGTCGCGGCCGCGGACGACGCCCTCGTCCGTACCGAGCAGCCGGCAGACCAGCGGACTCTCCAGGGTGGCGTCCGGGTGGTACAGGGCCATGGCGGCGTCGAGGTCCTTGGCGCCCAGCGCCTCGTCCCAGGCGTGGAAGACGTGCTCGATCGCGGTGGTGGATTCGCTCATGCCCCGACCGTAGGCGCGGGACGGTTCAGCGGCCGTGGAAGCGTGGCCGCGCGCTAGACCAGCTCGGGGTTGCGCCCGCCCCGGGTGGCCATCCGTACCCGCACCACCGTGGGCAGCTCGTCCAGTTCCAGGCTCGCGCACAGGTCGTCGCGCACCCGCCCGGCCACGTCGCGGCGCAGCCGGGGCCAGTCGGCGCGTTCGTCGGCGGTGAGGTCGAGCCGCAGGCCCGGGCGGGACCGCGAGCCGACCAGCGCGGCGCGGGCGCGGAGCACGCCCGGGGTGTCCTCGGCGTCGTTCTCCACCGCCCGGGTGGCCACCCGCGACGGCATGCGCGTGTGCCCGCCGGACCCGCCGTCCATCCGCAGCGTGCTCACCTTGCTGCTTCGCCCCTGCACGAACAGCCAGCGCAGCGCGAGCAGCAGCACGACGACGGCCGCCCCGGCCGCCGCCCACCAGAACCACGGCGTGCCGTGCGCCATCCGCCGCTCGGCCATCGACAGCACCGGCTCGTCACCGGGGAAGCGCGCCAGCACGCCGAGCCCCCGGCCCAGCGCGAACGCCCCGGCGGCGAGCAGCAGCACGCCCACGATGATCAGGCCGAGGCGGTTGCCCCGCGCGGTCTTGCGGTTCATGCGCCCTCCATCAACGCGGGGCCGGGCGGCGTGCCCGCGCGGCCCGGGCGGCTCACCGGCTCCTCCGTACGCGTACCTTCACCTTCGCCGGGCGGGTGAGGTCGAGCTGGTCCAGGGCCTCGGCGACCGCCGCCCGGGTGCGCTCGCCCACCGCGGAGGCGTCGGCCCGGTCCCGCAGCGGCGTGCTGACCTTGACGCGGACCCGCCGCCCGCGGGCCTTGGCGCGGGCGCGTTCCACGCCGTCCACGTCACCGGCGGCGGTGGCGGCCACGCAGCGCAGGCCGCGGCGGGTGATGCCCATCAGGACGTCCGGCCGGCCCGTGCTGAGCCCGACCACCCGCGGGCGGCCGGGCACCAGCGCGATCAGGATCAGCACCAGCCCGAGTACGGCCAGCACCCCGCCGATGGCCAGCGCCGCCGGGTCGTCCCAGCTCGTACGGGACAGCCAGGAGGCGATCGCGTCGACGTGCAGGATGGCGATCCGCCGGTCCAGCAGGCCCGCGATGATCCCGGCGGCGGCCAGCGCGGCCACGATGAAGATCACCGCGGCGACGATGGTGGCCGGCACCATGCGGCGCGGCCGGAACAGCCGCCCGCGCACCCGCGGCCCGCGCACCGTACGCTCCGCCCGCGGCCCCTCGTTCGGCTGCCGCGGAATGTCCGTACGCGGCTCGACCGCCGTCATCGCACCCGCCTCCGGTCGTTCTCCTCCGGCAGCCGCGCCACCGCGATGTCCACCTGCCGCACGTCGATCCCGGTCATCTCCCGGACCCGGTTCCGTACCTGCTCGCGGACCCGGCGGGTGATCGTACGGACCGGCGCCGGGTACGTGACGCCGAGCGCCACCCGTACGGTCGCCACCCGCCCGCGCACGCTGGCGGTCACCCGCGGCCGGACCGCGGACCCGCGCAGCCCGGGCAGGCCGCCGCCGGGCCCGGTGACCGGCCCGGGCTCGGCCGCGGCCCGGGTGGCGATGCGCTCGACGACGCGCTCGGCGATCACCGTCCGGCCGCGCGACTCCTGTTCCGTACGCGTGTCCGGCGCGACCGCCGTCACTGGCGCCTCGCGAACCACGCCGCGACGTCGGTCTCGCCCTCGATGATGCGGCCGACGAAGAAGCCGACCGCGCCGAGGACGAGCACGACGAGGAACGCCCCGAAGCCGCCGAACGCGCCGGTGACGCCGAGGATCGTGCCGAACGTCAGGCCGACGATCGACCAGAGCGGAAACTGTGACATGACTGGTCCCTCCGTGCTCACGAGGCGATGTCGTCGACGACGACGTGCACCGCCCGGTCCCCGGCGTGCGGGCGGACCGCGTCCCGGACCCGCTCGGCGGTCCTCGGCACCGGCGGCCCGTAGCGGGCCACCACGTGCACCTCGACCTCGTCGTCCCGGAGCGCGACCCCGCCCACGTAACCGCCGGGCAGGTAGGTGGCGACCGTCCCGAACGGGCCGCGGGACAGCGCGGCCACGTCCGGGCAGGCGGTCACGGCGTCGGCGATGATCCGCGCCGGCTCCTCGTCACTGGACGCGAGGCCGGTCATCGGCGTCGTCACCGGTGTCGTCGTCGGGCAGATGGATGTCGCCGACGTTGATGTTGACCTCGGTGACCTCGAGGCCGCACATGTGCTCGACGGCCTGGATCACGTTGCGCCGGATGGCCGCGGCCACGTCCGGGATGGAGACGCCGTACTCGACGACGACGCCGATGTCGACGGCGGCCTGCCGCTCGCCGACCTCCACGGCCACGCCGCGGGCCACGCCGTTGCTGGTGGACCCGCCCGGGATGCGCTCGCGGACGGCGCCGATGGCGCGTGCCATGCCGCCGCCCATGTCGTACACGCCGCTGACCTGCCGCGCGGCCATGCCCGAGACCTTCGCCACCACTCCGTCGGCGATGCTGGTCCGGCCCTGCGAGGACACCAGGTTGCCCGCCCGGGCCCCGCCGGAGCCGCGCTGCGCCGGCATGTCGCTGGTGTCCACCGCGCCGTTGGCGGCGGTCTTTTCGGTCTTCGTCTCAGCCAAGGTTTCCCCCCGGAACCGCGTACGGGACGTCACGACACACGTGCGCCATGACGCGCGTTCACCGTTGCGGATACCCAGAGTGAGCGGTTGACACTCCGCGTACCTGATCGTTCGGCCGGGACCGAAGTGATCGCGGCCTAGCTTCCGGGGCATGGTGGCGACGGAGACGCGTACGAGGACCGGGCAGCGGGTGACGCTGCTGGCCATGTGCCTGGGCTTGTTCCTGGCGCAGGTCGACACGACGGCGGTGAACCTGGCGCTGCCCGCGGTCGGGCGGGAGCTGCGCGGTGGGCTCGGCGCGCTGCCGTGGGTGATGGACGCCTACAACCTGGCGTTCGCGGCGCTGCTGCTCACCGGCGGCACGCTCGGCGACCGGCTGGGGCGGCGGCGGATGTACCGGTACGGCATCACGGCGTTCCTCGCCGGCTCGCTCGCGTGCGCGGCCGCGCCGACGCTCGGCGCGCTGATCGCCGGCCGGGTGCTGCAGGGCGCCGGCGCGGCGCTGGCGATCCCGCAAAGCCTGGCCATCCTGTCGGTCGCGTTCCCGGGGCGGGCGGAGCGGAACCGGGCGATGGCCGCGTGGTCGACGGTGACCGGGGTGGCGTTCGCGGCGGGCCCGACGCTCGGCGGGCTGCTGGTGGACCGGCTGGGCTGGGCGTCGATCTTCTGGGTGAACCTGCCGATCGGGCTGGCCGCGCTGCTGCTCACCCGGGCGGCGCCGGAGTCGGCGGACCCGCGGGCGCGGCCGGTGGACCTGGCCGGTCAGGTGTGCGCGGCGGTGGGGCTCGGGGCGGTGACGTACGCGGTCACGGACGGGCTGCGCGGGTCGGCGCTGGTCCCGTGGGTGGTCGGGGTGGCGTGCCTGGTGGCGTTCGTGCTGGTGGAGCGGCGGCGGGCGGAGCCGATGCTGCCGCTGGGGCTGCTGCGCGGCCGGCTGGCGACGGCCGCGCTGGTGGCCTTCGGTATGACGTTCGGGATGTACGGCATGTTCATGCTGATCAGCCTGGACCTGCAGGGCGAGCGCGGGATGAGCGCGATGGCGTCCGGGCTGGCGCTGATGCCGCTCGCCGTGGTGATCACGTTCGGGTCGCCGCTGACCGGACGCCTGGTCACCCGGTTCGGGCCGCGGCCCGCGATGACCTGGGGGATGGCGCTGATGGGCTCCGGGCTCGTCGCGTACGCGCTGCTCGGCGGGGACGCGCCGGTCCCCGCGCTGTGCACGGTGTTCGGGGTGATCGGCGTGGGCCTGGCGCTGAACACCGGGCCGGTCGTCGGCGTCGCGGTGGCCGCGGTGGCGCCGGAGCGGGCCGGTCTCGCGGGCGGCATCGCGAACCTGGCGCGGATGACCGGGTCGACGCTGGGGGTCGCGGTGATGGGCGCGGTCCTGGCGGCCGGGACGCGGGGCGCGGGCTTCGGCCACGGCCTGCGGTGGGCGCTGCTGGTCGGCGCGGCGGTGGAGCTGACCGGGGCGGCGGTGGCGTACCGGGGGCTGCGCCGACCGTGATGACATGGCCCTGTGGACGAGACAGCCAGCGACCGGCCCGCCGTGCGGGTGGTCTGTGTGGACGGGGGCGGGCGGGTGCTGCTCATGGGGTGGCACGACGACGTCGAGGGCGTGACGATCTGGGAGCCGCCGGGCGGCGGCGTCGAGGCGGGCGAGGAGCCCATCGAGACCGCGCGCCGCGAGCTGTACGAGGAGACCGGGCTGCCGGGCGCGGCCGTCACCGATCACTGGGTCCCGGTCGGGCGGGCGTTCACCTGGCTGGGCACGCCGTACCGGAAGACCGAGCCGTTCTTCCTGGCGCACTTCGACGGCGTACCGGACGTACGGCCGGCGGACTTCACCGAGGAGGAGGACGGCACGTACCGCGGCCACCGCTGGGTGCACCCGGACGACCTCGCCGCCGTCCCCCGCCTGGAACCGCCGGACCTGCCCGACGTGCTCCGCCGCCTGGGCCTCGACGAACACGAATGATCCTCGCAATTTCCGGCGTACCGTGACAAGCTGCCGGTATGGCCAGCCTGAGGCAGCGGTACGACACGGCCACCGCGGCGCTCGACCCGCCGTTCGCCGTGGTCGACCTCGACGCGTTCGACGCCAACGCCGCGGCCTTGCGGAGCCGCGCGTACGGCAAGCCCATCCGGGTGGCGAGCAAGTCCGTGCGCTGCCGCGCGCTGCTCGACCGCGTGCTGGCGATGGACGGGTTCGCCGGGATCATGGCGTTCACGCTCCCGGAGGCGCTGTGGCTGGCCCGCGAGGGCGTGTGCGACGACATCCTGGTCGCCTACCCCACCACGGACCGCGCCGCGCTGGCCGAGCTGGCCGGTGACGCGCACGCCGCCCGCACCATCACGATCATGGTGGACGGCCCGGCCCACCTGGACCTGATCGAGAAGGCGGCCGCGTCCGTGGCCACCCCGAACCGCGTCCGCGTCTGCCTGGACGTGGACACCGCGTACCGCCTCCTGCGCGGCGCGCTGCGCGTCGGCGCCCGCCGCTCCCCCGTCCGTACGCCGGAGGAGGCCGCCGTCCTGGCCCGCCGGATCACCGCGCGGCCCGGGCTGCGGCTCGCCGGGATCATGGCGTACGAGGCGCAGATCGCCGGCGTCGGCAACGCGCCTCCGGGGCGTCCGCTGTACGGCAGGGTCATCCGGGCGATGCAGAGCCGCTCCCGGGTCGAGCTGGCCAAGCGGCGCGCGGCGATCGTGGCCGCGGTGCGCCGGGAGTGCGCGGCGGCCGGCGAGGAGCTTGAGTTCGTCAACGGCGGCGGCACGGGCAGCGTGGAGTCCACCGCGGCCGAGCGCGCGGTGACCGAGGTGGCCGCCGGCTCCGGGCTGTACCAGCCGCGGCTGTTCGACCACTACACGAACTTCCGCGCCCGCCCCGCCGCGCTGTACGCGCTCCCCGTGGTGCGCCGCCCCGGCCGCGGCGCGGTGACCGTCCTCGGCGGCGGCTACCTGGCCTCCGGCCCGCCCGACCGCGGCCGGCTGCCCCAGCCGTACCTCCCGGAAGGCCTGAAGTACGACCCGAACGAGGGCGCCGGCGAGGTGCAGACCCCCCTGCTCGGCCCCGCCGCCGACGAGCTCCGCGTCGGCGACCGCGTCTGGTTCCGCCACGCGAAGGCCGGCGAACTCTGCGAGCGCTTCGCCGACCTGCACCTGATCAGCGGCGACGGCATCGTACGGACGGTCCCGACGTACCGCGGCGAGGGGCGTACATTCCTGTGATCCGGTGGCCGCGGGTGGTCAATAGCATTTTCACCATTCAAGCGGCGTGAATAGCGGCGGATCGGCACGTACCGGCTGCTGTCGCGGCTGGGCGCCGGCGGCCTGGCGAAGGACCCGGACGACCGGCCCGGCGTCGCGGAGTTCCTCGACCGCTGCTCGGCCCTGGCACCGAGCAGCGGACTGGCACTGCCCGCGCCCGTCAGTTCGATGATCACCACCCGGGTGCTGGAGACCAAGGCACTGGTCGATCGGGCGAAGGCCGCCCAGCCCAACACCGCCCAGCCGAAGGAGCCCGCGGCCACTCCGCAGAAGGCCCGCCGCCGGCTCCCCCGGCCGGGAAACCGTCGCCGAAGGCCTCGTCCGGTAACGGGGCGGTCGCCGCGGTGGTGGTCGCGTGGGCGACTGCATCGTGGGCGGCGGCGCCGGGGACCACCCCTCCCTCAACACCGACCAGCTGATGACCTCGGTGGACTGCGGCAGCACCAAGGTGCCGGAGGACGGCGACTACGTCCTGCGGATCACCAACTACTGGGACACCGGCAGCGACAGCTGCCCCGACGGCTCCTGGACCTGGGAACACGTCTTCGGCGTCGGCTACCTGTGCGCCGAGAACGCGTACGACGGTTGAGATCTCGACTCGCGAGTCAGTCGAGTTGAGTTTTTCTCAACACCTGGCGTAGGTTTTCGGCATGCCGCCGTCCGATGGGTACGACCTTCCGCACCGTGTGCGCGATGTGATCGCCGAGCTCGGAGTCAGTCAGCGCGAGTTCGCGCGGCGGATCGTGATGGATCCGTCCAAGCTGTCGCGGTCGCTGAACGGCACCCGCCGGTTCACGCTCGCGGAGGTCACCCGGATCGCCGACGCCGGGCGGGTCGAGCTCGGGCGGCTGCTCGGGAGCAACGGCGACATTCCGGTCGGTGAGCCGGAGCGCGACCGGCAGCCGGACGACGGCCGGCCCCTGCAGATCATCCGCGCCTCCGTACGGCTGATCGCCGAGCGCGGCTACCACGCCGTCCGCGTCGCCGACATCGCCGCGGCCTGCGGGATCAGCTCGGCCACCATCCACTACCACTTCCCCGGCCGCGACGACCTGCTCGAGGCGGCGATCCGGTACTGCCTGGACCGCGCGCTGGAACGCCGCTCGGCCGGCATGGAGTCCGCCCGCGACGCGCACCAGCAGCTGCTGCACGTCCTCGACCGGCAGGTGCCGGACGACGACGACCTGCGCCGCGAGTGGGCCGTGTGGCTGGACCTGTGGCCGGAGGCGGCGCGCAGCCCGGCGCTGGCCGAGCTGCACGCGAACTTCTACCGCGACTGGCGGCAGGTCGTCACCGACATCATCGCGTCCGGCGTGGCCCAGGGCGTGTTCCGGAAGGTCGACGCGGCGGCCCTGTCCGTACGGCTCACCGCGCTGATCGACGGCCTGGCCCTGCAGGTACTGGCCACGTCCGGGGAGGCGCGTACGGCGGCGGTCGCGGAGATGCGCGACGCGCTGCCCGCCTTCGTGGAGACCGAACTGACCGCCTGACCCAGCAATCGACGAGGAAAGGGCGCCCCATGAACAACGAGGTCATCGTCACCTGCGCGCTGACGGGCGCGGGCGACACCGTCGGCAAGAGCGAGCACGTGCCGGTCACGCCGGAGCAGATCGCCAAGTCCGGCATCGAGGCCGCCAACGCCGGCGCGACCGTCGTGCACGTCCACGTGCGCGAGCCGGAGACCGGGCAGGGCTCCCGTAAGACGGAGTACTACGCGGAGGTCGTCCGGCTGATCAAGGAGTCGGGCGTGGACGTGGTCATCAACCTGACCGCGGGCATGGGCGGCGACCTGGAGTTCGGCGTCGACGACCCGTTCGCGTACGGGCCGGCCACCGACCTGGTGAACGGCATCGAGCGGCTGGTGCACGTGGAGCACATCCGCCCGGACATCTGCACGATCGACTGCGGCACGCTGAACTTCGGCGAGGGCTCGTCCACGTACATCTCCACGCCCGACTGGCTGCGGGCCGGCGCGCAGAAGATCAAGGACCTGGGCGTGCGCCCGGAGATGGAGATCTTCGACACCGGCCACCTGTGGTTCGCCAACCAGATGGTGTCCGAGGGGCTGATCGAGGACCCGCCGCTGTACCAGCTGTGCATGGGCATCCCGTACGGCATGCCGGCCGACCCGGCGCTGCTGGCCACCATCGTCAACCAGCTCCCGCCGAACGCGCAGTGGGCCAGCTTCGCGCTCGGCCGCATGCAGATGCCGTGGGTGGCGCAGTCCATCCTGCTCGGCGGGCACGTACGGGTGGGCCTGGAGGACAACCTGTACCTATCGAAGGGGGTCAAGGCGACCAACGGTTCGCTGACCGAACGGGCCGTGAACATCGTGGAGTCGCTGGGCGCGAAGGTCGCCTCGCCCGACGACGCCCGCCGGATCCTCAAGCTGAAGTCGGGGAGCTAGTACGTGGAGTTCGTGTGTGAGCCCGCCGCCG
>Ga0164243_10008655_pt1 | contig 14969 bp, 11 predicted proteins | sample OricompcompostOP_FD_108781 | JGI IMG/M metagenome (GOLD analysis project Ga0164243, IMG submission 108781) | Organic Plus compost microbial communities from Emeryville, California, USA - Original compost - Organic plus compost (OP) | ecosystem: Engineered > Solid waste > Mixed feedstock >... | reverse complement strand
GGGGAGAAGCCGAGATCGGCCTGGATCGACGGCTGCGCGACCGAGACGATCGTGGTGTCGAGGATGATCATCAGCACCCCGGCGCAGAGGGTGAGGAGCGCGAGCGTGCGGGGGTCGCGACGGTGCGCGGCGGCGCTCGTCGCCGGTGTGGGAAGCGGGACGGTCTCGGACATGGCGAGACCGTACCAGATCGTCTGCTACAAAACTATCTTCGTTGGAACTATGCTGGCGCGGCGAGGCGCGGGGCGCGGCGGCGGACCGGCTGCTCGGTCGGGACGGGGTCGCGCAGGCGCGTCGCGACGAGTGTCTTGAGCGAGCTCAGGAAGGCGGCGCCCTCGCCCTCGGGCAGGACCGCGAGCACGTCGTCGTGGACGGCGTGGATCAGCTCGTCGGCCTCGCGCAGCTTCCTGCTGCCGGCGCTCGTGACGCGCACGACGCGCGCGCGCCGGTCGGTTCTCGACGGGACGCGCTCGGCCAGGCCGGCCGCCTCCAGCTCGTCGACGGTCACGACCATCGTCGTCTTGTCGAGCCCGACCGCTCTCAGCAGCTCGGTCTGCGTGTGCTCGCCGTCCTCGGCGGCGATCAGCACCTGGTGGGTGCGGGGGGAGAGGCCGAGTCTCGCCAGCTCGGCGGTCAGCTCGGTCGTGAGCGTGTAGGCGGCGCGCGACAGCAGCCAGCAGAGGTTGTCGCTCAGCGGCTGGTCGCCGAGCGTCTCCGGTCCAGGCGATCCCTTCGACATGGGACGATGCTAGCAGCGGTCGTCCGCGTTTCAGACGATCTCGAACGGGATCATCGGCGGCTCCGCGCGTCGTGGGCGGCTTCGCGCACGGGCGCCGACAGGGGCCAGGGGGCGCCGAAGCGAGGCGACCGGTAGCCTCGCGGGCCGTGAGCCGCGTCATCGTCGTCGGATCGATCAACGAGGACGTGCTCGTGCGCGCGCCGATCCCGGCACCGGGGGAGACGGTCGCCGCGCGCGGGGACTTCGCGCTGCTGCCCGGCGGCAAGGGCGCCAACGCCGCCTGCGCCGCCGCCTGCCTCGACGCCCCGACCTGGATGGTCGGCGCGGTCGGCGCCGACGCCGCCGGAGACCGCGCGCTCGCCGCGCTGCGGGCCGCGCGCGTCGACGTCGGCCGGATCGAGCGGGCGCCGGGCGCCGGCACCGGCCAGGCGATCGTCGTCGTCGACGACGAGGGCGAGAACGCGATCGTGATCGCCGCAGGCGCCAACGCGACGATCGCGCCCGAGCGGGTCGAGCGCGCCGTCGCCGCGCTGGCGGTGCCGGGCGCGGTCGTGCTCAGCAACCTCGAGATCCCGCTGCCCGCCGTCGTCGCCGCCGCGCGCGCCGCGAGCGCCAACGACCTGCGTTTCCTGCTCGACCCGACGCCGACCCGCCCGCTGCCGCCCGAGCTGATCCCGCCGGGCGCGCTGATCGTCCCCAACGAGCACGAGCTGGAGACCTCCGCCGGCTGGGAGGAGCTGACGATCGGCGCTCCTGGCGGCGGCGCGCCCGCCTCGCCCGTCGGCAGACTGCTGGCCGCCGGCGCCGGCGCGGTCGTCGTCACGCGCGGCGCGGCCGGCGCCGACCTGCACACGCGCGCCGGCGCGCCGCCGCGCACCTTCCCCGCCCCGCGGGTCGAGGCGGTCGACACGACCGGCGCCGGCGACGCCTTCCGCGGCGCGCTCGCGGCCGCGCTCGCGGCCGGCGCCGCGCTGGAGGAGGCGGTCGCCGAGGCGGTCGCCGCCGGCGCCTACGCGACGACGGCCTCCGGCGCGCGCGGCGCCTTCGCCGACCGCGACCAGGTCGCCGCGCTCCGCGCCGGCGCCTGACCGCCGCCGCACGCCGGCGCGCCCCGCCGCACGCCGGCACCCCGCCGCACGCCGGCGCCCCGCCCCGCCGCACCCCAAACCGGCGCGTCCCTCCGGCCGCCGCGGGTAGCGTGCCGGCGATGAGCGTGACCCTGCATGGCCAGCCGGCCCGCTTCGAGGGCGGGCTGCGGGAGATCGGCAGCGGCGTGTGGGCGTGGCTCCAGCCCGACGGCGGCTGGGGCGAGGTCAACGCCGGGCTGGTCGTCGGCGACGGCGCCGCGGCCGTCGTCGACACGCTGTGGGACGCGCCGCGCGCGCGGCAGATGCTGGCCGCGATGGAGCCGCACACGCGCGCCGCGCCGATCGCGCTGGCGATCAACACCCACTCCGACGGCGACCACTGGTGGGGCAACGCGCTGCTGCCGCGCGCGACCGAGATCGTCACCTCGCACGCCAGCCTCGAGACGATGCGCGAGGAGGCGCCGCCGGCCGGGCTGGCGCGGCTGCGCGGCCTGGCGCGGACGGTGCGGCACGCGCCCGGCGGCACCGGCGCGATGGGCCGCTACGTCAGCGAGATGCTCAAGCCGTTCGACTTCGAGCACACCGAGCTGCGCTTCCCCGACCGCGCCTTCAGCGGCAGCAGCGTCGAGACCGTCGGCGGGCGGGAGCTGCGGCTGATCGAGGTCGGCCCGGCGCACACCCCCGGCGACCTGATCGTCCACCTGCCTGACGCCGGCGTCGTCTTCGCCGCCGACATCCTCTTCGTCGACGTCACGCCCGTGATGTGGAAGGGACCGCTGGCGAACTGGCTGAGAGCGCTCGACCTGCTGCTCGCGCTCGACGCCGACACCTTCGTCCCCGGCCACGGCCCGCTCGGCAGACGGGAGCACGTCGAGGCGCTGCGCGACTACTGGCTGTGGCTCGACGACGGCGTCCGCCGCCACCACGCCGCCGGCCGCAGCGCGCTGCAGGGCGCGCGGGCGCTGATCCGCGAGCCGGAGTTCGCCCGCTTCCGCGACTGGGTCTGCCCGGAGCGGATCGCGCTCAACGCGACGACGATCCATCGCCTGCGCGCCGGCAAGGGCCCGGTCCCGGCGACGCCGCCGGCGCGCGCCCGCCTCTTCGCCCACATCGCCGCGATCGGCCGGGAGCTGCAGGCGGGCAGGCGCTAGGCTGCGCCGCGATGGCCACGAGCAGAGCGATCCGCGCCGTCGTGAGGGGGCGCGTGCAGGGCGTCGGCTACCGCGCCGCGACGATCGAGCGGGCGCGCGAGCTCGGCCTGCTCGGCTGGGTCCGCAACGACGACGACGGCGCCGTACGCGTCCACGCCGAGGGCGAGGCCGAGCGGCTGGAGCGGTTCGTCGCCTGGCTGCGCGACGGCCCGCCGGGAGCGGCCGTCGAGCGCGTCGAGGTCGAGGCGGTCAGAAGAGAGGGCCACGAGCAGTTCGCGGTGCGCGGCGTCGCGGCCGGCGTCTTCGTCGTGCAGGAGCACCAGGCGACCGCCCACCACTGGGACCTGCGGCTCGAGGTCGACGGCGTGATGCGCTCGTGGGCGCTGCCGAAGGGCCCGTCGCTGGACCCGGCGGCGAAGCGGCTCGCGGTCGAGGTCGAGGACCACGCGATGTCCCACAACGACTACGAGGCCGACAACGTGATCGTCTGGGATCGCGGCGTCTACGAGCAGGGCGGCCGTGTGCCGTGGCCGGAGGCGCTCGAGCGCGGCCACGCGGTCTTCGTCCTGCACGGCGAGAAGCTGCGCGGCGGCTGGGCGCTCCAGCGCACCCGCACCGACAGATCCGGCAGACGGCAGTGGCTGCTCGTCAAGCGCAAGGACGACGAGGCGCGGCCGGGCTCCGACGTCACCGCCGAGCAGCCGCGCTCCGTCGTCTCCGGCCGGACGCTCTAGGGGCGGACGATCCGGTAGCGGACGTGCGCCGCCAGAGGGGAGTGGACCGTCTCCAGCTGCTCGAAGCGCACGTCGCCGAGGTCCTCGAACAGTCGCTCGCCGCTGCCGAGCAGCATCGGCGCCGTCCGCAGCCACAGCTCGTCGATCGCGCCCAGCCGCAGGCACTGGCGGACGCAGTCGGCGCCGCCGGCGACGTGGACCTCTCTGTCGCCGGCCGCCTCGCGCGCGAGCGCGAGCGCCTTCTCCGGCCCCTCGGTGACGAAGTGGAAGGTCGTGCCGCCCTCCATCTCCAGCGACGCGCGCGGGTGGTTGGTGAGGACGTAGACCGGCGCGTGGTAGGGCGGGTTGTCGCCCCACCAGCCGCGCCACGACTCGTCCCACCCGCCCGGGCCGCCGCCGAACATGTTGCGGCCCATCACGTAGGCGCCGACGCCGGCGCCGATCGAGTTGCGGATCGCCGCGTCGATCGAGCCCGGCTGGGCCTCGAACATCCAGCGGTGGAGCGACTCCCCGTTCTCGCCGAGCGGGTTCTGCACGCTCTGGTTCGGCCCGGCGACGAAGCCGTCGAGCGACATGGTTATCTGGCAGGTGACGTGGCTCATGTCAGGTCTGACGCCGGCCGCCTCCGAAAGTCATCGGGTAGCCGCCGCCGCGGCCGGAAAAGCTCACGTTCGCGGGCGGCTTCCCCCCGAAAGGGTGGAGTTGCGGCAGTTCATGTCGAATAACCCGTGCAGTCGGGCGATCCCTTCACCGTCCGATAGCAAGAACGTTGCTCTGCCGCGTAGGGTGAAGGGGACGCGGGACGTACGGTGCCGGATGAGACCGGCGGGAAAGGAGCGCGAGCGGATGCAGCTCGGCATGATCGGACTGGGCCGGATGGGCGCCAACATGGTGCGCCGCCTGCTGAGAGACGGCCACACCGCCGTCGCGTACGACCGCAATCAGGAGGCCGTCCGGCAGCTCGCCGGCGAGGGCGCCGACGGCGCCGCGACGCTGGAGGAGTTCGTCGCCAAGCTCGAGCAGCCGCGCAACGTCTGGCTGATGGTCCCGGCCGCCGTCGTCGACGCGACGCTCGCCGACCTGCTGCCGCTGCTCGACCCCGACGACACCGTCATCGACGGCGGCAACTCCTACTACCGCGACGACATCCGCCGCGCCAAGGAGGTCCAGGCGAAGGGCCTCCACTACGTCGACGTCGGCACCTCCGGCGGCGTCTTCGGCCTCGAGCGCGGCTACTCGCTGATGATCGGCGGCGACGAGCGCGCCTTCGCGCGGCTGGAGCCGGTCTTCAAGTCGCTCGCCCCGGGCGTCGACGCCGCGCCGCGCACGCCCGGCAAGACCGGCGACCTGCAGCCGGGCGAGGAGGGCTACCTGCACTGCGGCCCGGTCGGCGCCGGCCACTTCGTGAAGATGGTCCACAACGGCATCGAGTACGGCATGATGGCCGCCTACGCCGAGGGCCTGAACATCATCAAGAACGCCGACATCGGCAGACGCGAGCACGCGAAGGACGCCGAGACCGCTCCGCTCACCGATCCCGAGGCCTACCAGTACGACATCGACCTGCCGGCCGTGACCGAGGTCTGGCGGCGCGGCTCGGTCGTCGCCTCGTGGCTGCTCGACCTGACCGCCAAGGCGCTGACCGAGTCGCCCGACCTGGAGGAGTTCTCCGGCCGCGTCTCGGACTCCGGCGAGGGCCGCTGGACCGCGCTCGCCGCGGTCGAGGAGGGCGTCCCGGCGCCGGTCCTCACGAGCGCGCTCTACAGCCGCTTCGCCTCGCGCGGGCTCGACCTCTACGCAAACAAGGTGCAGTCGGCGATGCGCAGCCAGTTCGGCGGCCACGCCGAGAAGAGAGCGTGACGATGGCGGCCTCCGCTCCGGAGGCCGCCGACGCGCTCGTCTTCTTCGGCGCGACCGGCGACCTCGCCTACAAGCAGATCTTCCCGGCGCTCCAGTCGATGATCAGACACGGCAAGCTCCACGTGCCGATCGTCGGCGTCGCGAAGGCCGGCTGGACGTTGGACGACCTCAAGAGACGGGCGCACGACTCGCTCAGCGAGCACGGCGGGATCGATCAGAAGGCGTTCGCGAAGCTGACCGAGCAGCTGCGCTACATCGACGGCGACTACGCCGATCCCGAGACCTTCAGAGCGCTGCGCGAGACGCTCGGCGACGCCTGCCGCCCGCTCCACTACCTCGCGATCCCGCCGGTGCTGTTCGCGACCGTCGTCGAGGCGCTCGGCAGATCGGGCTGCGCGCAGGACGGCGCGCGCGTCGTGGTCGAGAAGCCGTTCGGGCGCGACCTGGAGAGCGCGCAGGAGCTGAACGCGACGCTCGCGAGCGTCTTCCCCGAGCGGCGGATCTTCCGCATCGACCACTACCTCGGCAAGGAGCCGGTCGAGAACCTCCTCTACTTCCGCTTCGCCAACTCCTTCCTGGAGCCGGTCTGGAACCGGCAGCACGTCAAGAGCATCCAGATCACGATGGCGGAGGCGTTCGGCGTCGCCGGCCGCGGCGCCTTCTACGAGACCGCGGGCGCGATCCGCGACGTGATCCAGAACCACATGCTGCAGGTGCTGACGCTGCTGACGGTCGACGCGCCGAGCCCCAACTCGCACGACGGCCTGCGGGCCGAGAAGGCGCGGCTGATGGACTCGATCCGCCCGCTGCGGCCGGAGGACGTCGTGCGCGGGCAGTTCGACGGCTACCGCGACGAGCCCGGCGTCGCGCCCGACTCGACGGTCGAGACCTTCGCCGCCGTGCGGCTGGAGATCGACAGCTGGCGCTGGGCCGGCGTGCCGATCTACATCCGCGCCGGCAAGCGCCTGCCGGTGACCGCGACCGAGGTGCTGGTGACGTTGAAGCACCCGCCGGAGACGATCTTCGACCCCGAGGACGACCGCCGCCGCAACAGCTTCCGCTTCACGCTCTCGCCGAACGTCGAGATCGGCGTGCGGGCGCGCGCGAAGGTCGTCGGCGAGCAGATGGTGGGGGAGGAGGTCGAGCTGGTCGACGAGCGCCGCCCGCCGGTCGACCTGCCGCCGTACGAGCGCCTGCTCGGCGACGCGATGCGCGGCGACGCGACGCTGTTCGCGCGCGAGGACACCGTCGAGGCCGCATGGCGCGTCGTCGGTGCCATCCTGGATGACACGACCCCATTGCACAGCTATCAGCCGGGTACCTGGGGACCGGCCGAGGCCGACCGCCTCCTGACCGACGACGACTGCTGGCACGACCCGAGAGGACCCACCACATGAGCGCCACGAGAGACCTCAACGCACTTGGACAGAGCCTCTGGCTCGACAACATCACGCGCGACATGCTCGGTGACGGGACGCTGGCCGCCCACATCTCCGAGCGGAGCGTCACCGGCCTGACGTCCAACCCGACGATCTTCGAGCACGCGGTCGCCGCCGGCGACGCCTACGACGACTCGATCCGCGCCTCGATCGAGGCCGGCAAGGACGGCGAGGGCGCCTTCTTCGACCTCGCGCTGGAGGACATCACGCGCGCGGCCGACCTCTTCCGCCCGATCCACGACCGGACCGACGGCGTCGACGGCTTCGTCTCGCTCGAGGTCTCGCCGCTGCTCGCGCGCGACACCGAGGCGACGATCGCGCAGGCGAAGGAGCTGCACGAGCGCGGCGACCGCCCCAACCTCTACATCAAGATCCCGGGCACGCCCGAGGGCCTGCCGGCGATCGAGGAGGCGATCTTCGCCGGCATACCGGTCAACGTCACGCTGCTGTTCGACAAGGACCAGTACCTCGCCGCCGCCGACGCCTACCTGAGAGGGATCGAGCGCCGCGTCGAGGCCGGGCTCAACCCGCGCGTCGAGTCGGTCGCGTCGATCTTCATCAGCCGCTGGGACGTCGCCGTCAAGGACACGGCGCCGGAGGGCTACAAGAACCGCCTCGGGATCGCGGTCGTCCAGCAGGCGTACGTCGCCTACCTGGAGCTGCTCGCCTCGGCGCGGATGCAGCGGCTGCTGAACCTCGGCGCGCGGCCGCAGCGGGCGCTGTGGGCGTCGACCGGGACGAAGGACCCGGAGGCGTCGGACACGCTCTACATCGAGGCGTTCGCCTCGCCGCTGACGGTCAACACGATGCCGGAGAAGACGCTGCTCGCCTTCCACGACCACGGCAGGGTCGGGGAGCCGCTGGCGCGCGACGGCGGCGACAGCGCCGACGTGCTGGCCGCCTTCGAGCGCTCCGGCACCGACGTCAAGGCGCTCGCCGAGCGCCTGCAGGCCGAGGGCGCCGACGCCTTCGTGAAGTCGTGGAGAAGCCTGCTCGAGCAGATCGCGAGCAAGAGCCAGGCGCTGACGGCGTGAGCGCGGTCGACGAGGTCGCGGCCCGGACCGCCCCGGTCTGGGCCGCGCTTGCCACCCATCGCGACGCGCTCGGCGAGATCAGCCTGCGCGCGCTCTTCGACGCCGACCCCGCCCGCGGCGAGCGCCTCGCCGCCGAGGGCGCCGGCCTCTACCTCGACTACTCCAAGCAGCTCGTCACCGACGAGACGCTCGGGCTGCTGCTCGACCTGGCGCGCGCCGCCGACGTCGAGCAGCGCCGCGACGCGATGTTCCGCGGCGAGAAGATCAACGTCAGCGAGCGCCGCGCGGTGCTGCACACGGCCCTGCGCGCCCCGCGCGACGCGGTGATCGAGGTCGACGGCGAGAACGTCGTGCCGCAGGTCCACGCGGTGCTCGACAAGATGGCCGCGTTCGCCGAGCGCGTCCGCTCGGGCGAGTGGAAGGGCCACACCGGCAGGCCGATCAGAGCGGTCGTCAACATCGGCATCGGCGGCTCCGACCTCGGGCCGGCGATGGCGACGCTCGCGCTCGCCCACTACGCGCAGCGCGACATCGTCTCCCGCTTCGTCTCCAACGTCGACGGGACCGACTTCGCCGAGGCGACGCGCGACCTCGACCCGGAGGAGACGCTCTTCATCGTCGCCTCCAAGACGTTCACGACGCTGGAGACGCTGACCAACGCGCACACGGCGCGCTCGTGGCTGCTCGCCGCGCCCGGCTTCGACGGCGACGAGAGCGCCGTCGCCAAGCACTTCGTCGCGCTCTCGACCAACGCCGCCGAGGTGTCGAGATTCGGCATCGACACGGCCAACATGTTCGAGTTCTGGGACTGGGTCGGCGGCCGCTACTCGTACCCGTCGGCGATCGGCCTGTCGCTGATGATCGCGATCGGGCCCGACGCCTTCCGCGACATGCTGACCGGCTTCCACGCGATGGACGAGCACTTCCGCACCGCCCCGCTGGAGGCGAACCTGCCGGTGCTGATGGGGCTGATCGGGATCTGGAACAGCGACCTGCTCGGCCACGAGACGGTCGCGGTGCTGCCCTACGACCAGTACCTGAAGCGCTTCACCGCCTATCTGCAGCAGCTCGAGATGGAGTCCAACGGCAAGCACGTGCGGCTCGACGGCACGCCGGTCGAGCACGGCACCGGGACGATCGTCTGGGGAGAGCCGGGCACCAACGGCCAGCACGCCTTCTACCAGCTGATGCACCAGGGCACGAAGATCGTGCCGGCCGACTTCATCGGCTTCGCGCAGACGCTCAACCCGCTCGGCCGCCATCACGACCTGCTGATGGCGAACCTGTTCGCGCAGACGGAGGCGCTCGCCTTCGGCCGCTCGCGCGAGGAGATCGCGGCCGAGGGCGGCGACCCGGAGCAGGTGCCGCATCGCGTCACGCTCGGCAACCGGCCGACGAGCACGATCCTCGCCGATCGCCTCACCCCGCACTCGCTCGGCGCGCTCGTCGCGCTCTACGAGCACAAGGTCTTCGTGCAGGGGACGATCTGGCAGATCGACTCGTTCGACCAGTGGGGCGTCGAGCTCGGCAAGAAGCTCGCGCAGAGAATCATCCCCGAGCTGGAGACGACCGAGGAGCCGGCGCTCGCGCACGACAGCTCGACCAACGCGCTGATCCGCCGCTACCGCGCCCGCCGCGCGCGGGAGTGACGCGCGCCGCCGCCCGGACGACGAGAATGGGGCGCGATGAAGCGACTCCTCCTTCTCGTCACGACCGCGCTCGCGCTCGCGGCGAGCGCGGCGACCGCCGGTGCCGCCGCGTGGCTGCCGGTGCAGACGATCAGCACGAGCGCGACCGGCCCCAGCGCCGTCGCGACTGACGACGCCGGCCGCGCGACCGCCGTCTGGGCCGACGGCGGCGCCGGCGCCTCGCACGTGATCGCGCGCCGGATCGAGCTCGGCGGCGCGCTCGGAGAGCCGCTCGACCTCGGCCGCGGCGAGAGCGCGTCGGTCGGCGCGACGGCCGGCGGCGGCGCGGTCGTGTCGTGGTGGCGTGAGGGCGCCGCGCCGGGCGAGACCGAGATCGTCGCGCGCGCGATCGCGCCCGACGACACGCTCGGGCCCGAGGTCGTCGTCGCGACGACGACCGCGTGGCTGGAGAGCGACCCGATCGTCTCCGTCGCGCCCGGCGGCGCGGCCGTCGTGGCGTGGCTGGTCGAGGATCCCGGCGACCCGCTGCCGCGCCTGCAGGCGCGGCACGTCGCCGCCGACGGGACGCTCGGCGCGCTGATCGAGCTCGGCACCGCCGACTACGGCAGCGTCAGAGCCGCGATCACGCCCGACGGCGTCACGCGCCTGCTGTGGGAGCGCCCGCGCGCCGGCGACGGCGTGACGGAGGTCGTCGTCGGGCGGATCGACGCGGCCGGCGCCGCGGACGCCGGCGGCCCGGTCGCCGTCTCGGACGGCCCGCTGATCGGCTCGCCGCAGCTCAGCAGCGGCAGCGGCGGGGTGGTCGCGACCTGGTTCGAGGGCGACGCGGACGCGCCCGAGCAGACGCTCTCGGCGGCCCGCCTGCCGGCCGACGGCGCCGTCGCCGAGGCGCCGGTCGTCGTCGATCCGGCCGTCGCGGCCGGCGCCCTCTCGCAGGTCGCGGCGGCGGTCGCGCCCGGCGGCACGGCGACGATCGTGTGGGACGAGGCGAGCGCCGCGGGGACGCCGGTCAGCGCGCGTCAGCTCGCGCCCGACGGCACGCTCGGCACGACGTGGACGCTGGCGCAGTCGCCGCAGCCGGGCGTGCGCGCCGTCTTCCCGTTCGTGCGGGCGCTCGGCGACGGATCGCTGCTGGCGATCTGGATGCTCGGGCTCGAGCCCGACGGCGACCGCGTCTACCGCAGCCGGGTGCTCGCGCCCGACGGCACACCGACCGGGGAGGAGCAGACGCTGCCGGTCTCGCCCGACCTCGACGGCTTCGACCCGCGGCGGCTGCTGGTCAGCGTCAGCGCGGCCGGGGACGGGATCGCCGCCACGCACAACGACGCCGGCCTGCTGATGGCGGCGCGCTTCGACGGCGCCGGGCCGGTGCTGGAGGCGACGGTGCCGGAGACGGTCGTGCACGGCGCGACCGCCTCCTTCTCGGCGACCGCGTCCGACCCCGCCGGGGTGGCGAGCGTGGCGTGGCAGTTCGGCGACGGCGCCGGCGCGGACGGCGCGGCGGCGACGCACGCGTACGCGGCCGCCGGCAGCTACGAGGTGACGCTGACGGCGACCGACGGCTTCGGCAACAGCGCCGTCGTGAGACGGACGATCACGGTCGTCGAGCACGATCCGGGACCGGGCGCCGGCGGTCCCGGCGGCAGAGATCCCGATCCGGGGCCGGGCGGCAGAGATCCCGACCCGGGCGGCGGCGATCCCGGCCCGGGCGGTGGCGATCCCGGCCCGGGCGGCGGCGATCCGGGGCCCGGCGGTGGCGATCCCGGCCCGGGCGGCGGAGATCCCGGCCCAGGTGGCGGGGATCCCGGCCCAGGCGGTGGCGATCCGGGTCCCGGCGGCGGCGATCCCGGCCGCGACCCCGGCGGCAGCGGCTCCGACCCGGGCGGCGGCGCCGGCCCCGGCAAGCCGCCGGCCGTGCGCAGAGCGCCGGCCCGGCTGACGGTGACGCGGGCGGTGCGCAGAGGCGCGCGCGTGACGGTCGCCGGCACGCTCCACCGCCGCGCCAGCGGTCGCGTGACGCTCGTCTGGCGGCAGCGGCTCGGCCGCGCGACGGTCACGCAGACGGTGCGCGCGCGGATCGCCCGCGGCCGCTTCAGCGTCACGCTGACGCTGCCGCGGGCGCTCGCCGCGGCCCGCGGCGCCGGCCGCCTGACGGTCACGTACGCCGGTGACGCAGACACCGCGCGCGCGAGCGCGACGCGCCTCGTGCGGCTCGGCGGCAGCCGCCGCTGAGCGTCCGCGCGAAAAGAGGGGGCTCAGGCCCCCTTCCGCGCCGGCGCGCCAGTCGCGACGATGGGCCGATGCGTCGTCGCCGCCGTCTCCTCACCGTCGTGCTGACCGTCGCCGCCTGCGCGATCGCGCCCGCCGCCGCCCAGGCCGCCGGCTGGATCCCGGGACCTGACATCGCCGACGCCGGCCTCACCGGCGCGGCCGACATGGCGACCGACGCCGCCGGCGTCACGACCGTCGTCTGGGTCGAGAGACTGCTCGACGGCGACGGCGTGATCGCGCGGCGGCTCCAGCCCGACGGCGCGCTTGGGCCGCGGCTGCCGCTCGGCCGCGGCGGCTGGCCCGACGTCGCCGTGACGCCGGGCGGGACCGCCGTCGTCAGCTGGATCGAGCCGGCCGACGGCAGCTCGACGTTGAAGCTGAGGACGATCGCGCCCGACGGCGCCGTGCGGCCGACGCCGGTCGCCGTGGCGACGCTCGACGCGGAGCCGGTGCTCGAGCACGTCGCGACTGCGGTCGCGCCGGACGGCAGCGCGCTCGCGACCTGGTCGTTGGCGGCCGACGGCGCCCTGCACGCCCGCCGGGTCGCGCCCGACGGCACGCCGGACGCGCCGGTCGTGCTCGGCCCGGCCGGCGGCGACGACCGCGCCTACGCCGCGCTCGCCGACGACGGCGCCGGCTTCGTCGCCTGGACCGACCGCACCGGCGACGCGCAGCCGCGCTACGCGCGCCTCACCGCCGCCGGCGCGCTCGACGGCGGCGGCCAGCTCGCCGACGCCGGCTACGCCGCGAACGCCGTCGCGGGCGCCGCCGGCGGGCTGCTCGTCTGGTACGAGCGGCGCGACGACCACTCCTCCGAGATGGCGATCCGCGCCGTGCGCCTGCCCGCCAGCGGCGGCGCGACGGTCCCGATCGCGACGCTCGACGTCGGCTCCTACGACGTGACCGCGCACGAGACGGTCCCCGCGACGCTCGCGCCCGACGGCACGGCGACGCTGCTGTACGGGCCGCAGGGCGAGTTCGAGGGCTACGGCGCGACGACGGTCGCGCGGCAGGTCACGCCGAGCGGCGCGGTCGGGGCGCCGCTCGAGCTGGCGCCGCCCGGGCGGCTGTACCTGCCGTACCAGCTCGTGCGGCGCGGCGACGGCACGCTGCTGCCGCTGTGGCTGAGCCTGTCGCCGGCGACGCCGGCGACGGTCGCCTTCGACGCCCTCCCGCTCGCGGCCGACGGCAGCGCGCGCGGCCCGGCGGCGGCGCCGTTCGCGCCCGTCTCGACCGGCGGGCTCGGCGCGATCGTGCTCGCCGCCGGCGGGCAGACGGCGGTCGCGGGCCTCGCGCAGCCTGGAGCGACGGGGCGCTTCCGCACCGCCTTCTTCGACGACGCGCCGCCGCGGCTGGAGGTGAGCGCGCCGGCGGCCGTCGCGCGCGGCGAGGCGGCGACGTTCGCCGCGACCGCCGACGACAGCTCCGGCGTCGCCGAGATCGCCTGGCAGTTCGGCGACGGCGCGACCGCGACCGGCGCCGCCGCCAGCCACGTCTACACCGGCACGGGCAGCTACACGGTCACCGTCACGGCGACCGACGCCGTCGGTGAGCGGACGGTCGTGACGCGGACGGTCGCCGTCGCCGACCCGGCGCCGCCGCCCGGTCCGCCCGGCCCGCCTGGACCGCCGACGCCGCCGGGCTCGCCGGCGCCGAGCGCGAGAGCCGCGGCGCGGCTGAAGCTGACGAAGGCGGCGCGCGCCGGCGCGACGGTGACGGTCGCCGGCACGCTCGACCGGCGAGCGAGCGGCCGCGTGACGATCGCGTGGGCGCAGCGGGTCGGGCGCAGAACGGTCCGCCGCGGCACGAGCGCGCGGATCGCCAGAGGCCGCTTCGCCACGACGCTCAGATTGCCGCGCGCGCTCGCGCGGTCGCGCGCCGCCGGCACGCTGACGGTCACCTACCGCGGCGACGCCGACACCGCCGCAGCCAGCGTGAGGCGAACCGTCGCGCCGGAGGGGAGCAGACGGAGGATGGCGCGCCGGCGCTGAGCCGACGGACCGCCCGCGCGGGCGGCTAAGCTCGCCGCCATGGCACGGACGCTGGTCGCACGCACCGCCGAGCTGGAGGCACTCGATCGCGCGGTCGCCGAGGCGGCCGCCGGCAACGGCTCGCTGACGCTGATCGAGGGACCCGCCGGGATCGGCAAGTCCGCCCTGCTGGCGGAGGCCGCCGAGCGCGCGCGGGCGCGCGAGGAGGGCCCGCTGGTGCTCGACGCGCGCGCCAGCGAGCTCGACCGCGCCTTCGGCTTCGGCGTCGTGCTGCAGCTGTTCGAGCTGCTGCTGGCGCAGGCCGAGCCCGAGCGCCGCGCGCGGCTGCTCGGCGGCGCCGCCGCCCGCGCCGAGCTGGTGCTCGCGCCCGGCGGCGGCGAGCGCGCCGACGAGGCCGGCTACGCGGTCCTCCACGGCCTCTACTGGCTCGTCGCCAACCTCGCCGAGGAGCGGCCGCTGCTGCTGCTCGTCGACGACGTGCAGTGGGCCGACGTGCCGTCGCTGCGCTTCCTCGAGTATCTCGGCCGGCGCCTCGACGGCCTCCCGGTCGCGCTCGTCGCCGGCCAGCGGACGCACGAGCCGGGCGCGCCGGAGGAGCTGCTGCAGCAGCTCGCCGCCGGCCCCTCCGCGCGCGTCCTGCGGCCGGCGCCGCTGCAGCCCGACGACGTCGCCGACCTGCTGCTGGACGTGCTCGGCCAGGTCCCTGATCCAGACTTCCGCGACGCCGCGCTCGACGCCACCGGCGGCAACCCGCTGCTGGTGACGGTGCTCGCGCGCGAGGCCGGCGAGCTCGGCCTCGCCGGCTCCGCCGCCGACAGCGCGCGCGTCGCCGAGCTGGGCGCGGAGGGCGTCGCGCCGGTCGTGCAGCGGCGGCTGCGCTCGCTCGGCCCGCAGGCGTCGGCGCTCGCGCAGGCGGCCGCGGTCGTCGGCGAGCGCGGCCTGATCGAGGACGTCGCCGCGCTCGCCGACGTCGACGCCGACAGCGCCCGCGCGACGATCGACAGGCTCGTGCG
>Ga0164243_10008653_pt1 | contig 14970 bp, 15 predicted proteins | sample OricompcompostOP_FD_108781 | JGI IMG/M metagenome (GOLD analysis project Ga0164243, IMG submission 108781) | Organic Plus compost microbial communities from Emeryville, California, USA - Original compost - Organic plus compost (OP) | ecosystem: Engineered > Solid waste > Mixed feedstock >... | reverse complement strand
TCTCTCGAGCACAATTTGCACCTAGTACATGTATCGCCAAGTGATGGCTCTATCGCCCAAGAATGAGAGTTGCTCCTCGGTGAAGTCGGCCCTGCGCCCATTCCTCAGGGCTTGCCCCCTCTTCCTGTTCATCAGGTAATAAGTCGTTACTAGACCGGATGCAGTGATGATGCCCGCGACGACAAAGCCCATCGCCAGGGAATGGCCTAGGATGTATCGGGGCATGTCCTGAGCACGGTAGAAATTGGAGGCCATGGCACCTCCCAGGTTGCCCACCGAGATTTGGAGGGCCATGCCCGTGCTCCGCTTGTAGCTACCACTAAGGTTGTTGGCGAGCCAGGTAATGGTGCCAGGCGTGGCAGCGTACACGCCGATAACAGCCAGGACCAGGCCTGAGTAGACGACTCTGCGGTTTGCGGAACCGAGACACCTGGCAGTTGGAGATTGGTTAGCAGGTAGGACATGACTATAGGGCACGTACGGTGGGTGCGTACATTGCTAATCCCACCACCGTCAAAGTTAGACACCCGATGATAAATGGACTTCGAGGTTTGACTCGATCAGAAAAGTAAGCGACGGCAATTGAGGCGAACGAGGCTGCAACGTAGATGGGGATCGTCATGAGCTGGGATGTCGAACGTTCGTAGCCCATATCCTTGATGATAGTGGGCAGCGATAAGGTGATACCGAAAATAGGGCATACGACCTTGCGCATGACAAGGTTATTGGCTGCGAGTCCATGAGGGTCAAGAAATAGCGGCTTTACTTACCGCCCAGTAACATATGACCATAGCCCAGGCCTGGAAAGCTTTGAAGGCTTGCCGGACATATGCCCACTTGAACTCTTGAGCTTCTTGCACGCTGGGCCCAACATCTTCGCTCAATGCATCTCGCATGCCACCTTGGTATCGAAGGCGGGACATAACATACTCTCTCTCGTCCTGGGTCAGAAAGCTCGCGGTTTCAGGGAAGTCGAATAAGGTCCAGAACGCGAGAATGGCCACAAGGACAGTCGCTATACCCTCGAGGATGAAAATCCAACGCCAGCCGGCCAGACCGCCCACCCCGTCCATCTTGGCAATGGCGAAGGCGAGCAGGCCACTAAATGCCCCTGCGGCGGACGCAGCAGAAAAGAAGAGAGCCTGTCGGATTTGCAATTCGTGACGGCAATACCACATGGTAAGGTAGAACTACAGATGCGAGGCGATTAACGAGACAAGACCAAGCCGAAAACATGTACGGGATTTTATCAATGCACACTTACAGCAACGCCTGGGTAAAGCCCAGCCTCGGCCACGCCGAGAAAGATTCGGGAAATAATCAGGCCGTGATAGTTTTGCACAATGCCTGTCAGGGTCATGACCACGCCCCAGGCAACCATAATAGTCGGCAACCATCTGCTCGGCCGAATTTTCTTGAGAACCAGGTTGCTAGGGACCTCAAAGGCCGAATAGGTAAAAAAGAAGACGGTCAAGCACCAGTTGTACTGGTTGGGTGTCAGATTCAAGTCCTCTGCAAGGCCCTCGATCTTGGCATTTCCGATACTTCCGCCTTTGGCAGCATGTCAGGCCGTGCTAAACGAGAGCCCTAGTTGGATAACTCACGGTCTAAGTAAGATAGGAGATAGAGAAGCGTCAACATGGGGATGATATGTAGGTCCATCTTGCGCAAAATCTTCTTCTCGTCGAGGTGGTTAAATGACCCCAAGGTGACCCCGTTGGCCTCAGAGCTCGTCTGGGCGGCGGCAGACCCCATTTTCTCTGTCGCATGTTCTGTCTCGTCGACGTGGATCTTGACCGAGCCAGAGGACCGGGTGTTCTGCTCCAAGTCGATCGCCATGTTAAACAAAGTATGTGTATGTAGATGCAGAGTAGAATTACTAATGCTAAAGTAAATGCATCCCCCGTGGAGGAAGAAAAGACAGAACAGGCGGAGTTATCGTGGAAGTCGTGATATGCTATCAATCATATAGACCACATTGGAGTGATGTCCGAATACCTAACGACGCCCTAAGCCGACAATCAAAGTCCGGCGGGAGAGTTAGTCCAATTTGCCATCATGCAAGACAGTGGGGCTGAACGGCCTCGCCCCGCCTCCGCATGCGGGGAAGCCTGGGGTTGAGGATCAAGGTTCGATCTAACCTGGGGTTAGATCCTATGCTTCGCATCCCCTTTCCTCCACACCATTCATTAGCAACGCTGAGGACAATGCATTCCCTCGTATAAGTCCGGGCTTGAATCAGGCAGGGGTGAGGTAAGCTTACCATAAAATTTCCGCCCTTCGCGCCACATTTTTTTTCACGGTGGTGAAACCTCCATCGTAGTCACACTTTTACTCACAGCTATTCCGGAATAGGGCGACGATGATGACGATGGTGATGACGATGGCGGCGTTTGTCCATTCGATCCGTCGGTTCCGATAGACAACGATACTCCCGACAGCGGAGGGTCCGTTCCCATTGTCGGACCACCCGGATCCGGGTGCGAAAATGGCTGCTCTCCCGACCAGTTCTCCACTGTCACGGCCTCGCCGCCAACCGCGACCTCGACCTCGAGCCAGACACCAGGTCCAACACCACCTGCTGACCCGGACCTTCCCGTTGTACCTCCCGCCACTGCACCGTACTGCTTCGGCGAGCACAACGAGGACGGCCGGTGGCGGCTCTTCTCGCAGGATCAGGCCAACGACATCCTGGATGACATATGCAACGTCGGCGACGTCCTACCGCCCTCCAATACCTTCGGATACGCCTTCCGCGGCGACGGCGGCATCCTGGCATCCGTCACCTGGGTCGACGATCAGTCAGGCTGCCAGCCGAAAACGGACGTACCCATTAGGTGGGACAATTGGTGCCTCGACACCTTTCGCGAACTCTTGCAGACCTGTGATCCTTTCCCCGGAGATACAGGCGCCCGCGGTAGTGCTTTCATAGATAACTCGCAGTACGGGTGCGTGCGCTGGTGGATCGCGTCCGACTCGTTGGAGAATCTGAGGCTGCGCTTAAGCCGCGCTGCTGTGCGTAGAGCAGTGACAATGGTGGTGGGAGTGGAAGTGGAGGCGGTTAAGGCAGAGTTGGATGCGATAGAGCCGGCGCTGCCGAGATGGGACAGGCGGCCCAGCGTAGACGGTAGAAATTAGTTCACCTGGGTAGCTCTTCTTTCGAGGTATATATATGAACGACAGATAGATTCTATACCAGCTTTGAAAAAAATCGAAGAGTAGCATCTGATCTTTTTCATTTTCTCCTGTCTATGTATTGTTGCGGAGGTACTCTCTGGGCTTCCGGCACGATTCTTCGCACAACATCTGCCTTGACACCCCAGCAGGATCGCCATCTTGCATCCAGCCAGTGCCCGCCACATTTTGATCAGGGTACTTTAAAGAGGCCTCGGACATGCTCAGAGAATCTCTAGGATACAGTAGAAGGTAGAGAACACCACAAGCGGCGAACCCGGTTGCGTAGAACAAGTTTAGTGACGTCTTCATCACTATACTTATACCGACCCCTATAGGCCCCAGTACCCTCTGCTGATGACTTCTGTTTCGGACTGCTTCCCTAATCGAAACTATACCCGCGAAGCTCCTCTCCCAATGCGGAACATGGGAGAGCCAGACAAAACTATCGACTAACTATATGGGTGGACCGCAACAATCTGGGTCGGTTGGAAAATTTACAAGTTCATACATAGACGTCTTCGAGCACCCCCACATCTACAGCGCGGAATTTCACTGGTTTAGGCTGTATGCCGACCATTGCCATGCTGACTTGGCAGTACGTTGTTGAGCCATTGGGCGAGGGGAAGATCGCCCAATGCTGGTTACATAGCCGGCAGCCACGGCCTTGACTGTTGGCCACCTGCATCATTACCGAAAGTGTTTCATCAGCCACCCCCTGACGGCCAAGTGTGCGGGCCGGGAATTTTACCGCTGTATCTTATAATTGCTTGTATTTAACTGTGTTAGTCGTGGAGTCGTTGGTTGCTGCCTAAACCCGCAACCCTGGTCTATCGTCGCTTGAAAGAGCTCTCTTCAAAAGCCGTCTTCTTCGCAGAGGATCAACCGTTAAGGCTTCTTCGCTTTAAAACTAGATCACTACGCGATCAAAGGATGGCGAGCGACCAAACTCCCACAATGGAAAGGCCTATACAGCCTGTTCTTCGTTTGAGACCAAGGGCCCCAACGGAGCTAGTTCGACCTCGTCAGAAAATCAAGCAACCTGACGGACCATGGATCGCGCATCCCGGACTGATCAACGAAGACTACCAGGCACCCAATCCCGCCAAATATCAATATGCGCCGGACGTTACAGTAAACGCCTACCGAGATATGTGGCGAGACAGCGAAGTGGAAAAAAAGGAAGAACTCAGGGGAGCAAAGCTCGAGGACCTGTACATAGACTCTGTTATCACCATGGCACCTGCAATCGATATACAGAAAATGAAGGGTATGACAGATCACGAAATAGCATCAGCTTCCGAGAAATTTTATGTAAATGCACATCAGTAAGTCAGTCTACCCTACGCCAAAATATCAACATGACTCACTGAGAAAAGGTACTTGTTCCCTGGCGCGTTTATGCCTCCGTCCCTAATCGAGCGGTGGGGTGCGGATTGGGGTATGAATGCCCGCGGTATCTATTATCGTCACTATTACTCGCCTGGGTGGGTTACGGCCGGGCATGATCTCTGGCTGCCCTCACTCGATGCTGTGGATTGGATGGATCCTACTGAAAAGGGCCGTCGCCGAAGGGCCAGGGTATTTGTGAAACATGTGCTGGAAAATGAAAAGTGGAATAAGAGTGAATACGCCTGGGAGGCTGACGCTTGGCATGATGTCTTTGGCCAGATGAGAAACGACCCGGTTCTGGCAGTGTACGGCTAGCTCTCTCCCCTCCTCCTCTAACGAACTCATCGCTAACTGCTTAACTTCTATAGCGATAAACACGAGTACAATACCATCAGAGAGAAGAGGCACCCCGTATCCTGCCTCCTGGCAGGGGAGCCAAAATTTATGAAGAGAATTCCAGACCTAACCTTTGGCCTTGCAACTTTCGAACCTAAAGACTACACTTCTGCATGGGCAGAATTCGACTTGGATCGCGAACGCCTTGAAGCGTTACTCCTCCATCAACACTGCGGCCTCATATCTGACCCTCGATGGGGCGACACAAACCTAGTGTTTCCCTTTGCCGTGTACGAAGCCAAAGGTTGGAGCGGTGACCCTCGCGAGGCACGCAGACAGGCATGTTCTGCAGGAGCAGCCTATCTAGATATACTGGATAGGCTGACGCGACATCCTGGGAAGATTGGCGAGAAAGATGGTGCCTACCAAACACCACACAGCAACAACACTCAAGTATTCGCCTTGACCTCGTTTGGTGCTCATTGGCATATCCTGGTGGGCTACAAAAGACCAAGGCTCAAGAGAGAATTTGCAGGGCATCATGGTATGAGCAAGTCCGTATATGTACGTTGCGACTGTATCCACCTTCGAGCAATACTAGTGCCAGGCTGATTCTTGGCTATCAGGTCTTCCAGAGAATTTGGAGTGGTCGAGTCACCACGGAAAGGAGGGCTTGGGAACTGTTACACTTCGTTGATCAAATACACCTCTGGGGAGTTACTGATTTTAGAGACTTTGTAACTCGACACCTGAAACCATGGCATGAATTTGCCAAAAAGTGTTACGTCAATGATGTCGACTTCATGCACTCAATCCCAAAAACGGGCCTTACAACTATCAACGGCAGCCCAGCTTACAAGATTCCTAAGCCTTGTGTACGTCTACCTAAGTGGACGGCTCACATGGGAGAGGAAGCCCGAAATAACTTGGAACAGAAGTTAGCGACCCACATGGGAAACGCCTATGCCAAATATCAAATCGACATTCGAGAGAAAAGAGACGAATTCCAGAAAAGTTATTCTTGCCTAATAGACGAATGCGGCTCGGTAGGAACTGCTGGATATCCGCTAGCGGGCTTAGAGGAGGCTGCGCTACATCTCCGAGAGATCCATGGAGCGGACGATGCGGACTTGACTGTCCCTCCCGATCACCCTTGGCACGCAGCGGTTGAATTTACTCGTCCAGATTCCGCTCGGACGACACAGACGATTAACCTCGGACGTCGACGAAATCGAGATGACATAGACGAAGGGTGGGACAACCGTAAGAGAGTCAAGAGGTAAACTAGTTAACTTGCCGAAGGTGGAGAAGTATACTGTTTGACGAATAGCCCAGCTTGAGGTACTAGGCGTTTCGGGAGGCCGACACATCGCTCAAACACACTTGATATGAAGAGGCAGATATGTTCCCGTTCTAGGGGATAATAATCAAGCTGACGACCTGGTGACTGCTGAGACGTGGAACTCTGCGTCGCTTTAACCTTCTAGAGCACCAGACGCCTTAGCTTTTGTATCCACTTTCTAGATTTCCGCTTCTAAGGGGGGGCGCAAAATCTCGTGAAGTGCAAGGTGATCCGATTAAGGGATAGGAAAGACCAAGTGTCATCAAAGATGATAACTAATCTAGGTTATAACATAGCTATAGGAGCAATCATGAGGGCCAATCCTTCCGTGACTTTCTCGATCTCCATCATAAAGGCATCACCAAAGTAGAGAGCGAACCTCCACTCCGCCACGAATAAGTATTCAGTCCGACTTCGTACCGTGGACCGTCCGGGCAAGTTTAGCAGGTATTGTTCAAGAGACAATCGATAGTCAATCCAGCCTTTTCCAGAAACTGCTCCGTCAGCTGCACATTGGGACGCTCCACAATCTTTTCAATCATTTTTCCATCAAGAGTCATGGTAAGGTCAATGGTGTACGCATTGCGGTACTCGGTCCCATCCCACTCATTGTCCGTGACCAAAGTACCAGACCCGCCTAGGGTCAGGGTGACCACCGGGGATCCCCCATAAATTATCATCGGTTGTGTTTGTGTCAAGGTGAACCCGCTAATGTACTGACGGATGACGCCGCTAAATTCAAGGTACTTGGCGTTGTTGATAGGGGGGATTCCGAGCGTGTCAGGTTCGAAGTGATGTAGACACCCATCGGTACGATATGCGATTACACCACGGAGGTCGGGGCCGGGGTTATTGAAGCTGTCGATGTAGCCGGTGGCCGTGGTTCTCAGGACATCGCCGATTGATTGCCGTGGCCGTATGGCTTGGGGATCAGCGTGGCACTGGCTGAATAAGAAAAGAGAGGCCGTAATAGCAAGCCTTGTGGCTGTGAACTGGGAAATAAGCATTGCGTTTCTCGAAGTAGAGAAAGGGAGTATATGAGGCGATACAGTAGAGGATTGTGATGGAAGTGAATGTTATCCTTGGGTAGGAATGAAAAAGACCAAGAAACCGAGATGGCACTGGTTATGTACTTGTCGACATGAGCTGATGGCGAGTCTATCTCGCCAACATTCTACGAATGGACAACGTGTGTATCTCGACGTACGAAATTAATATCCGATCCTTTTATTGATGCGCCTATTAGTTTAGACAGATCAATGTTAAGCATCTGTCGATTCAATGTGTATCTTCCGTATCAACTTGATTGCACCTGGGCTCTGCCACAGAATATGGCGCCCGGAGACCGATGAAAATAGTAAAGAAACATGGATAAGTGAATAGCCTCTTTAACGCGAGGTCTCTACGGCCGAATGCTGGCCTTTGTCGCACGATGGGTAGCAACCGTTCGTCCTATCATCACTCAGCATCTCGAACTCGCATTCATCAAACGCCTCCATTCAAAAGAAATTGGGTTCTCAGGAAGACAATCTTGAATTCTAGTCCAGCTAAAGCCATAGGGACTGTCGGGAATCATTATGAGCCGCTCTATTTTAGGTGACTTTCGCTTGACCTAGATCTTCTAAAATTAGTCACACCCGGGATCCGAGAGGCTATCTGGGGCGAATTGGGATCTTGATCTCACTGACCTGGGCCTGACACTCTCATTAACCATGTGACGCCACGAAACCTCCGGACCTACATCCAGATACGCATTTTGACATCAGAGGCGCTTGTGGCGGGTCCAATTTATAATGATGCTAACATTGCAGTCTGTAGAGAAAAAGGAGAGAGTTCAAGTGAAGAGGGTCGTAACGTAGACGCGCGGGGTTTGGGTTCAGGTTTAAGTATCCTCCGTCGGAACATGAGGCTCCCGGAAATTCGTGGAAAGGAATACGCGGGTCGACCTGGAATCTTTATCGTCCGGATCATGTCTCTCAAGCAGCATGCCATGATCTACTATTGCTAACAGCTCACTGACCAGCTTGAATTGTCGGAGTAGTTCAGAGCACATGCAAATGTTGAAGGTGCTATCATCCTCCTCTATAGAGGCTTCCTGCCGCCCTTCGAGGTGTGGTAGCGAACTCCCACATCACAATTTAGATTGATAACGTTTGATCCTTGCCCCTAAACCGCCTATAAATATGGGGTGAGGGCCCATGCGGACGAGGACGCGGGCCAGTAGCAGGTCACAGGTTTGAGGTTCATCTTTTAAAATCCAAGCCTGGCAATTGAGACATCGAGGTTTCCACTAACAAACAGCTCATTTAAAACGGCCGTGATGTCCGCTACCACTAGATGAATAACTTCCCACCGTATAAATCGTGGGCGGTTCTCAGGAAAGGCAAAAATTTTGGATACAGCAGTCTATTCTTCCAATTCTTCCTTCTAGGCTCTGTCATTCGCAAAATCCCGGATAGTATCCTTGCCGATCATTTGTCTGGCTGACTCGCTGGGGATGGCGGGCGAGGACACTGAGGTTTCAAAGTCAATCTCCTCCTTCCGTCTCCTCAAGAATAACGTAGTCCCTGGGTCTGTCAAGAAAGTCATTCCATAGTTCACAGGCTTTGGGTAGAATCCGTCTGGGAGTCGCCAGTCGTACTTCAATAGAAGATGGCACAGCGCAATCTTGATGTCGTTGGCCGCAAAGAATCGTCCAGGGCAGGCGTGAAGCCCATGCCCGAAGCCCAGATGGCTGCTGCTAGTGCTCACTAGCCGGGTGTTCTTGTCCTCCCCTGGAGTCTCGCGCATTCTCAGAAAGCGATACCCGTCATACTTTTCCGGGTTTTGATAATATTCTGAACCCCACATATGGCTACTATCAATTACAATCCTCGTGCCCTTCTTGATAGTGTATCCATTGGTGAGTCTGATATCTGCAGTTGCTTGGCGCCGAAAGCTTCCTAGTAAGTGCGACCTGTATTAGCATAAGTCGGTCGGAGCCTGCAACATTAAAGAAAAAAAAATGAAGGCATACCAAGGAGGGAGGGTTTCAGCCGTTGGCTTTCTTTCAGCACGCTATCCATCAGCTTCAGATTGTAAAATGAAGTCTTCTTGAGACCATGTGAGCCAAGCACTCGAATCACTTCTTCTCGGAGCGGCTCAAAAAGTTCCGGCTGCAGTGCGATATCCGTCATTGTCTGGTGGAGCAGATCGGTTGGAGTGCGGATGGCCACAACGGAGAGGGTAATCTGACTGATGGTAATGTGGTGGGGTCTCCCGCAATACTCCGCCTCAAACCATTCAATAGAGTCGTCGAAGACCCTTTTTTTGGCCTCGCGCTCTAGCCTCGGCTGCTATTTCTCTGCGCCACTCAATGTGAGGTTGCAAAACACTTCGACACTCGGCGAGCTTATCCCGTAGCTCCTGGCAGGATGGTATAAACCAATGGAAGATCGGCCTCAGTGGTCGAGGAACCAATCTCAATTTGTCGCCGAGGCTGAAGGCCACGCTCGTATACTCCGTGGACCTTGATCCATTCAGAGTTTGAACACATGTGCGGACCCAGAAATACTCGTGTTGACATTCGGGCTACAATTTGGAGGAGGGCGGCCGAAGGCGTAATCTCATGCCAGTCTAGTTATACACAGACCGCAAATCAGCTCTGCTTCGTCTTACTTTTCGTAGACCTTTATCAATATGGCCATATTATTACTTACCGCATTCATTTGTAAGACAGTCCCGGATTGCGTTTGAGGCTTCCTTAAAGAGTGGTGCAGTGACCTTGTCTGTTCAAGTGTAAGGAAACCGTCCCACCTTATCATCATCGGGGTAGCTCGCGAAAGGTATTCACTTACTAAGGGCTTTAGTTAGATATTTTATAACAACTTTGTTGATGACGGGGTCAGACCCAAACGGCTCAAAACCGGGTATGTACGCATGGGAGTCCTTTACGTCTTGTCAGAAATTCATTCCATTTGCCGCGTAGGATTTGAAACTGACATCCGTGACCGGTGTTGTAAAGTACATCCGTGGGTCGCTTCTCAGTTCATCGACACATTCAGGGGGCAGGACAACCATCCGTCCCCATTCTGACATGACTTTGTAGGGCTTGTCCTTGAATCGTACGCGGCCATTCTGCAGTATAGTTTTGCTATTCCGTATGAAATCGAGAATCCGGCGTCGATCTGTGAGCTCTGGGGGCATCCGCGGGTTGAGTTCGGGCAAGTCATCTTGTTCTGGTCGAAGCCAAAAAGTAAGGAGTAAGACGACCACAGCAGCGTAAAGTGGAAACTGCGGAGCACCAAATATATGCTCAATTAGCACCGAGAAGCTTTGTACGATAGCCATGGTTGGACTTCAAGCTGTTGGGAGTGTGCTGGCGGATACTGCGTAGCGAACATGCTCCGACAGGTGATGTCTAACCTTTCAAGAGCAACTTAGAAACGCGCTTATATAGATCATCTCCTCTCGGGGCACGGAGTCATTTCGTTCACCGGTGTTCATGTCGGGAGCCCCGGCAAGGACAGGACCGGCAACGAAACTCGTAGAAATGATCGACAGTCGCTTGTGGTTATACCACGTCGTTTAGCTGAGCCGTGCATGGAAGCTCGGGTTCGCTCTGCCGCGTCCTTGGCCCGGTTCGCTGCTTTCTCGGCTGCTGCAGCTGCTTTCTCTCTCGCGAGCATTTCCTTGGCTGACGGCGGCTCCCAATACGCGTCCTGGTCGCTATAAATGATACGATACATCAGCCATCAGACTAGATCTTACGGAACTCATAACACACGTACCTAATGCCCAAATGGCCAAAGCGCGGTCCGGTCCGTCCGGTGGCGCCGTGCCAAAAGCAGTGATCCCACATGGGGAGCGCTACCCCGATGAGTCTCTCGACCGTCTTGTAGATGTCCGCGTACTTGGTCGGGTGCAGGTTGTTGATATAACTAGTGAAATGCACGCCGCCATCGGCCGTAAACTTGAGATTCGCTGGGAGCCACTGGTAGGTAGTCGACCAGTAGGGATCTTTCTTCGCATCTCTTCCCTCGTCCCCTTCTGCGGGACGGGGAATCACTTCCCCCTTCCCGGCCCACTTATCTACGGCGTCTTCCACCCCGACAACTTCGTCTGGAGAAAGAGCGGGCGGCCGTAGACCAGCGGGTACATGGACGGATGGACGAGGTCCAGCACCGTTTCGTTCGTCCAGGGATGCCAGTCCGGCCGAGACGAGCTGTCCGCCTGCAGCCGCGCAAAGGCTTCGCGCAACGCGGCCTGTAGCACCTGAGGCACGAGGGTGTCTGACTTAGCGATGGTGAAGGTCGCGTCCAGCGTGGGGGTGATCCCCGGCTGCCGAAAGTACTCGGCTTTATCCCGCAGTTCAAGGATGAACTGCTCGACTGGTAAGCAGGGCGCGACGGCATGCCGGTGTGCAATGACAGGCTCGGTACTCGTTGGGGAGAACTCACAAAGTCGACGGATTCCCTATCCAAGATACCCGGGGGGCAGGAGCCGCTCGGGGCGAACCGACTACTCAAGGCGTGGTCGGACCAACCAAGAGCTTCCTGGCGCCACTTCTCGGCGATGTCGTCGTCAAACACCTTGACATGCCAGTCGGGCTTGTCCGTGAGGAGGTCCATGACCATCATCATGGCTGCCTCGCGCACACTTAGAATCGCCGAGCAGCAGCTGTAGGAGTGGAAATCCCCCAAAAACGTGACGGTTCCCCTCCGGGCAGTGTGCCGAAGATCCAGACCCCAGCCAGGATACTCGGGCATATTTGCGGCGTTGTGTGCGGCTGTCTGGGGATCGATGATCTTGGAGTTGGGAGGTACTAAGGAGGGAGTGATTTAACATCAATTTGGATGTTGACGTGAGTTCCAGAGATTTAGTTCTGTGAACGTGGCTCGGAGTAATACCCCGCCGCCCACATTTGAGATTGCTAAAAGCTTGAGCCCGAGCCAAACCATTTTAGGTACCTAGTTCCAGACGCACTAGCATACCGAGGTACCTTTCGAGCATCCGTAGCTACCGACCTAGGTGACCGGCTCGCGTGCCTGGCGCGCTTGGTCGTTGGCTCCCTTATATGTTTTACTTGCTCATTAAATAAGTGAGTTCAAGTCTTGGGCGTCGACTTTGTCATGAATCGTTTCGGCACACTAAATGTCTCTCTTCCGTCTACTTAATTAGTGAACGGCCTGGCTGTACACTGCCTTGAGTCCTTGATATGGACGGGTATCCAGACCAACTACGCGGAAAGAGCCCGGATTCCACAAGACAGCTCCTCCAAGACAGCTAGTTAGCGTGTAGCGTTGGGATTGATATGTTATGGTGTATGGGAGGGCCTTCTGGAGTGAGGGTACGTAGCCTGCCGTCCACTCTAGCTTGTAGTATGTCTGTCGAGATGTTTACTAGTTCTATCAGAACCCGTCTCCTTCCAGGGAAACCCGCTTTCGAGGAGCAGCAATTTTAAATTACATCTATTCAAAGTGTCACACGAGTTATATAATACAATTGCTACTTCGCTTTTATGATAAAATCCACGCCAGACCTCAGACTCGATTGCAACTAGTTACAATCCAATCAGATCTACATCTACCAATCCGACAACGCAGGCTCAACAAGACATATAATGATCTACATTTCTAAGTACAAACCGCCTCATGTCACGGCCACAGATGATCAAGACCTGTGGCCAGGAAGTCAAACCCGGCAGAAAAGGGTAAACTACGGAAGTCCAAGAGGATCACAGGAAGTATGGATCACCCGTACTCACAGTGAGCCACAAGTGATCCGAATCAAAGAGGATCACAGTGAGCCAAGGTGATCTAGGGAGAGTTTGGAAGGGAAATGTCTATATAAGTTATGGAAATCCCCATGTATCTAGTTTGTCTTTCAAAACTCTCCAGTAGTCAATTCAAACACAACTACACCCCTACACTTGAATACGCACTTCTCACCAATATCTTGTGAATACTGTTTGACTGCCTCACTTATCCATTAACAGACAACCACCTTGACCCCGACACCAGCAGTACCCACCTGATATACTGAGAGCCAGTGTTAGGATCGTAACACCAGGGAGGTCGGGGAGCTTAATATAGTCAGTAAATTCTAGTGCGATACCTGTAGGGTGGGGGTGGAGGAGGAGGAAGCAATAAATAAGGTAGGCTATACTGTACCTAAAAGTGCTTTTTAGGGCTTATCAGGAGCGGTTTTCTCGACCTAAGATGCCTGAACATAGTACTTCACAGCTGGCAGCCCAGCAATCACCGTAGCCACTACCGTGGCCTAAGCCGCACCTATACCCATCATCCAATCGATTACGATAAATTTCTTGAGGTTTTCTAGGAGCAGCTAGAATAGTCATTAGACGATAGGATCACGCCGTTGGCTCCTAGTTCCTCCATCTTCTGGCACAAAGTCCCACGAACCGTCTGATTGGGTCGAATTTTTTTACTATTACATCGACATTCGTTCCTTCGCTATCTCAAGGATGGCTTCAAGATCATGAGTCCGTGGGCGAGTAATGAAACGTCCTGACTTGAACATGGCAGTGCAGATAAGGAAAGGGGAATAGTACTTGCTCTTTTCATCTCTGTATCTTATAACCTTCCCAATACATAACCCCACTCCAATAGCGAAGCTCCTAATGTAAACTTGACCCAGGTGAGTAAGTGGCGAAACCCGACGATCCTACAATATTCCAGGCATCAGGCCATCCAGGAGAAACGGAGATGAGACGCCTACTCTCATTGAGCACATAGCGATATAGGTCTGGGCAGCCAAAGGCACTGGGATCATGTGTGGAAGTGCTTTTTGCAGAAAAGAGTCTAATCGTGTTGATTCATAGCAATTGAAAGAGTGTCAAGGTGTGTGTCACAGAGTGAAGAAGAACAGTAGTAGAACTAGTGGACTCAAGTAAGATTGATGTCTTGTGCTTAATATTATTAGGCATCATGCTGTGCAGCAGCCGAACCCCAATGTATGACATTCTCCCAACTCCCCGTTCAGACAACTCTTCTAGGCATGTATTCATAAACTTTCTCAACCGCGCGGAATTCACAGCGTCTTATTCTCTGCAAGCAACTCTATAAACTGGTCAATTCTCTTCTTCCTTGTCTCCGGCCTCTTAGCGGTCGCTATCCGCCACAGAAACGCATATCGCTGAGACTTCCCCAACCCCTCAAAGAACCTCTTGGCCTTCTTATTCTTATCCAGCGCCGTTTGAAACTCGGGAGTCACTTGAATCGTGCTCGACCCAGCGTACGCCTGCTCCCACCGCCCATCCGCCTTCGCAGCTTCAACTTCAGCCCGACCCCGAGCCCTCATACGCCCCGCCTCAGTCAGCACGACGACCCGGTCGATATTCTTCTTGGACCAGATGCTACGCTTCCGACGCGGGGTGAAACGCTGGATGAAGTGAAATTCATCGTGGGACCTGCGCTGGCCGTCGATCCAGCCGTAGCAGAGGGCAAGGTCGACGAGTTCGTCGTAGGTGACGGAGGGGATGCCGGAGGATTTCTTGGCGAGCTTCACCCAGATCCCTTGAGTTCGCGTGGTGTGGTTTGCTGCGAGCCAGGTTTCTAGGGCACCTGGGCTTTCGAAAGCGAGGGTTTCTAGGGCGCTGGCTTCTGGCGTTGCCGTCTTAGATTTCGAAACCGGCCCTGGTACCGAAAGCGGACCATTCGACGGGATTTCTACCTCGATATCCTTTTTGGAGGCCGACCTTGTCTGTCTCATTGCAATTGCATGCG